>WNFI01711044.1_pt1 | contig 38758 bp, 33 predicted proteins | sample 5400471 | NCBI WGS metagenome assembly WNFI01 (sample SAMN13153348, study PRJNA577476) | soil metagenome | isolation source: 100 cm saprolite on Douglas fir-dominated hillslope | place: USA:California | collected 2013-09-17 | reverse complement strand
CCCGAGATTGTAACCGCGCCCGCCAGGGTGAAGGCGAATTCGCGGAAGAGCGAACCGGTCAAGCCACCTTGTAAACCAATGGGAGCGTATACCGCAGCGAGCGTGATCGTCATCGCAATGATCGGCCCCACGAGTTCGCGAGCGCCAAGCAACGCGGCGTCGAGGGGTGTGCGCCCCTCTTGTAAATGTCGCTCCACGTTTTCGACCACGACGATCGCGTCGTCGACCACGAGACCGACCGACAACACAATCGCAAGCAGGGTAAGCAAATTCACCGTGAAGCCGAATGCCTGCATCAAGAAGACGGCACCGATCAAGGAAATCGGGATTGCGACAACAGGCACCAGAACGGAGCGGAAGGAGCCGAGGAAGAGAAAGATAATGATAACGACGATTAGCAGCGTTTCCAACAGAGTCTGGATAACTTCATCGATCGCATTGTTGATGTATGCGGTCGCATCGTAGGCGATGCGCGCCTGCATGCCGGTCGGCAGTTCTTTTTGGAGCTGCTCAAGCTCGACACGAATACGTTTGATTACCTCGATGGAGTTGGCGTTCGGCAAAGGCCAAATGCCCATGAAAACCGCGTCCTGGCCGGTGAAACGAACCGCAGCATCGTAGTCTTCTGCACCGAGAACGACGTCGGCAATATCTTCAAGACGGATGACCGCGTCACCCTGCTGACGGACGACGAGTTTTTTGAATTCATTCGCGCTACGCAGGTCGGTGTTGGCAACGAGGTTGACCTGAATCAGCGAACCTTTTGTCGAACCGATTGCTGAGAGATAATTGTTATTGGACAGAGCCGTGCGCACTTGCGCCGGACTGATATTTAAAGCGGCGAGCTTCTCCGGCTTCAGCCAAATGCGCATCGCATAGGTACGCGCACCCAAAATGTCTGCGCGTTGAACACCAGGTACCGCGGTGAAACGGGGTTGAACCACACGCACCAAATAGTCGGTGACTTCATTTTGCTGCAGAAAATCCGAGGAGAAACTCAGATAAGCCGAAGCAAACTGACTATCGGCCGACTCAATATTAATCACCGGAACCTGCGCCTCCGGAGGAAGATCACCCCGAACCTGATCTACTTTTGATACGGTCGTAACGGTGACCGACGCGTTCTCGCTGCGGGGATACTGTCGAATGTTGAGCGTCTTGATCGCTTGCACGCCTGCAATGATGATCACCAAATTGATAACGATCGCTAGAACGGGACGTCGGATAAAGAGGTCTGTGAATTTCATGGTCTCAGATAACGCAAGGCGGGATGGATCGAATGGCCTATCCGGAGACTAAGCCTCCGGCCGAATTTTAGGTATCCTTGGGTTTGGGCGTGAGCGAAGTCTCAGGTGCCAGTGAATTATTCACGATCACTGCACCGCCGTTATGGAGCTTGAAGGCCCCTGTGCTCACGACCACGTCGTGAGGTTTTAGGCCGGACTCCACTGCGACGTAGTCGCCACGCGTTTCACCCAGGCGAACAAACTGCTGACGGACAACTTTCTCCATCGCCCCGGTTTTTTCGTTTTTCTTGTCTTCAACAATGAAAACAGAATTGCCATAGGTCGCATAGAGAATCGCTGTCGCGGGAATAGTGATAACAGTATTTTTCGTTGGAAGCACCACAGCGATATTCACATACATTCCGGGACGCAGCGCTTCATCTGAATTTGCGAAGGTCGCCTGAACGCGGACATTACGGGTCGCTGAATCGACGTCCGGATTGATGGTGTTGATTTTACCCTCAAACAGTTTGTCTGGAATGGCGTCGGTTGTCACCCGGACGGTTTGGCCCACTGCCAGTACGGATAATCGTTGTTGGGGCAGCAGGAAATTAGCGTAAACCGGATCAAGCGCCTGGAGAGAAACGATCGAATCCGCCGCTTTCAGCGTCTGACCAAGATTGACTAAACGAATTCCCAAACGACCGGCGAATGGCGCACGGATCGTTTTCTTGGCGATCGTAGCCCGATAATTGTCGGCTTGGGCGGCGGTTTGGCGGTAGTTAGCCTCGGCAGTGTCGTAGTCCGACTGGGAAATCGTGGTCTTGGCCAATAGGTCGCGCGAACGATCCAAATTGATCTTGGCTAATGCCGCGCTGGACTCGGCGGAGCGTAGTTGAGCTTCTTCGACCGATGTATCCTGTTGAATCAGGAGATCTCCCGCTTTGACCGTCGAACCTGGTTCAAACGCGATCTTAACGATCTTGCCATCCAGCTCGGCTGCGACCGTGAGGCCTTGGACGGCTGCAAGCGAACCAATCGCCAAGACCGCGGGCTCCCACTGGTCTTCTTTGGCTTCAGCCGTCGTTACCGCGTCTGGTGGCGGTACCATACCCGCCCCAGCCGCAATCAGTGTCGAAATCTGCAGAAATTTAATCCCACCTAGGCCGCCAATAACGAGCAACAAGGCAAGAACTGTGAGGATGATTCGCTTAGTCATGGTGCGGGACGATATCTATATGGATTAAGTTTATGGAAAAGAGATTACACCTAAGGCGTAAAAACGTTACAGAAGGCCTAAATTCAGGCTGAAGCCGCCGGCTTTGTCTGAGCCGTCACACGCGCGGCGGGGAGAGTCTGCTGAATTTTGTCGACCAGCGACACCAGCGTACGCCGCTCAACCGGGGTTAACCCGTGCATGACGGCGGAAATGAGGCGGTAGTGCTCAGGCAAGACCGCGTCTAGAAATTTAATGCCCTTTTCTGTGAGCCGAACCATCATCATGCGACGGTCCTCGGCGCTCGGTTCGCGCTTCACCAAACCATCGCGTTCCAAGACGTCGATAAGGCCGGTCATCGTCGCGCGGGTGACTCCGGATCGAGCTGCGATGTCCGCTGGGTTGGCCGGATGCTCAGGACGGCGATTCAAAAGCATCAATACAATGAACCGGCCCTGTGAAATCCCATGAGCGTCGAAATAGTCTCCAAACGCCTCATCAAGGTCGCCACTTACCCGCATTAGATGAAGAAATGCCTCACACGCCGATGGATCGAGATCGGGGTAACGTTGTGCCTTTTCCAGCAGGCACTCGTATTTGGGCAACTCTTTCAACATCAGCATAGCGTTAGATAAAGTGATTAGGTACCGAAATAATAAGGTCCCTAATCATCTGTCAAGCTCCAGCTCGCTCTTTAGGGCGAATAAAAAACTATGCGTTGAACAACAATCAGTTATATACGTTTTTACCCCACCTCTCTTAATTTTCAGCCCTATTAATTTAAGAGATCGAAAACAAAAAGAGCACAAAAGATGGGTTTCATGTTCCCAGCATACTTGTGAGTTTAGCCTTAAAGTGCTTTCGCCGCAGCTACGACGTTATCCACGGTAATTCCCAGTTCCTTCATCGCCGTGCCGCCGGGGGCGCTGATGCCGAAGCGGTCGATTCCGACGCTCACTCCATCCAAGCCCACATACTCACGCCAAAGTGGGGTAACGCCAGCCTCGACCGACACGCGCTTACGCACTGCGGGCGGAAGAATTGAATCACGATATTCCTGCGATTCCTTATTGAAGCGATAGAAAGAAGGCATCGATACCACCCGGGTGCCTTCACCGAGTTGCTTGGCGGCTTCGATAGCGATTGTCAGTTCGCTACCGGACGCCAAAAGGATGTGTGTCAACGGAGCGGTTTCTTGACGAGCGACATAGCCCCCCTTCAACACACCAGCCCGACGAACGTGAGGCTCGATGTCATTGAGGTTCGGCACCGCTTGGCGCGTGAGCGCAATCAACGTAGGTCCATCCATCCGTTCCATCGCGGCCGCGAACGCACCCGCTGTTTCTTCCGGATCGGCGGGGCGAATAACGTCGAAATTCGGGATAAGACGTAGACCCGAAACGGTTTCGATTGGCTGGTGCGTCGGGCCGTCCTCTCCCACCCCGACCGAGTCGTGGGTATAGATGTACACCACCGGTAAATGTGACAGCGCCGCTAGGCGCATCGAGGGACGCGAGTAATCGGCAAACACAAGGAAAGTCGCCACCGAAGGTCGGAAAATGCCGTCGTAAGCGATGCCGTTGGCAATCGAAGCCATGCCGTGTTCGCGAATACCAAACCGGATATTACGGCCAGCGCGGTTTGTCGCATCGAAATCTTTGTCAGCCGCGATGTAGTTGAGCGTTGAGCCGTAGAGATCCGCGCTGCCACCGATCAACAAAGGATATTTTGTGGCCACCGGTTGGAGGACATCCTGACCGGCCTTGCGCGTCGCAATCTTCGCGTCGGCCGGGAAAGTCGGGATGTGAACCAGGAGATCGGCCGCGCTTGGCTTGTTCGCTGCAGAAGCGAGAAGCGCCGCTTTTTCGGGATTGGCGGTCTGCCATTCGGCAAAGAGTTTTTGCCACTTCTTGTAGCTCCGCGATAGCCTCTTTTTGTGCTCTACAAAATACGCGCGCACATCATCGCTCACATAAAAATGTTGATCAACCGGTAAGCCGAGCGCCGGTTTCGCCGCATCAACGAACTTCGCACCACCTTCGCCGTGACCCTTCTGCGTGCCGGCAACTTCCGGAATACCTTTGGCGATCGTGGTCTTCGCGACAATGAGCTGCGGTTTTCCACTCGAAGAACGCTTGGCCTTGTTGAATGCCTTCAGGAAGGCGACCATGTCGTGACCATCGATCGTTTGGACGTCCCATTCGATCGCCTTAAACCGCTGGGCTACATTTTCGCCCTGGGTCTTTTCGGCCATCGCGTCGAGCGTGACCATGTTGTAGTCGTAAATCAGGATCAGGTTATCGAGTTTCTGGTGACCGGCGAAGGCGATCGCTTCCATCGCAACGCCTTCCTGCATGCAACCGTCTCCCGCAAGGGCGATGACGTGATGATCGAAAATCTTATGCGTTTCCGTGTTGAAATGAGCTTCGGACATCTTGGCCGAAACGGCAAAACCGACGGCATTGCCTACCCCTTGACCGAGAGGACCGGTCGTTGCTTCGACACCCGGTGTTTCGCGAAATTCCGGATGTCCCGGCGTTTTGCTGTGCAACTGACGGAAACGCTTCACTTCTTCCAAGGGAAGATCATAGCCAGCCAAGTGCAGCCAGCTGTACAAAAACAGTGAACCGTGACCGGCGGAAAGGATGAAACGATCGCGATTGAGCCAGCGAGGATCATCGGGATTGTGGCTCAAGGCGAAGCCGTAAAGCACGGCCCCCATATCGGCCGCTCCCAGCGGAAGGCCCAAGTGGCCTGAATTCGACGCGTGCACGGCGTCCATCGCTAGGCCGCGGGCTTGGTTGGCGGCTTTGGAGAGGATTTCAGTATTCAGTTTCATAAGAAATTTTGCCTGTAGAAGCTGGTAATTAGACTCGTAGGAACCATCTGAACGGAAGGTTGATTTAGTAGCCCTACCGTTCACGTGGGAAGCATAATTTCCAACTGCCGTCGGAGTTGTTTATGCTCTCATTAGATCACACGAACGATCCAATCGGATTCAACACCGCATCGGACACGGGTCGCTCGCACTCATTCCATACACTTGTTCGGAGATCACCGAAAATAGTGCGGCACAAAACGGCTGTTGTTAGAGGAAATCCACGCTCTATCTTCGCGTATTCCCATCCCAGCTGATTCGTGATTCACGATCCACGCTCCGATAGTGGGATGGTTGCCGTCAAAGTCCCCCAGGTCCACCAATGCCTGATAAACAAACCCTTCTTCGCCGTAGGGTCCCTCGCTTTCAGCTTCGGTGATCCCACTTTTGATGCGACGCACATTGTTGCCTTCACGACTGAGCAGCGGCTTTCGGACGTAGTTCGCGCCGAGCACCGGATTCACTTCGATAAAAGCGGGCAGCAGATTGGGATGGGCCGGATAAAGTTCCCACAGGATTGGCAGAATTCCTTTATTCGAGAGCAAAATTTTCCACATGCCGCCCAAAATCTTCGGCCAAGAGCCATTCCCATGGATAAAGTTTAAACAGGTCCGAGATCGCTCTTTCCTCAAGGTCGAGGAACTGCGTTCCATTCCATCCAACATCTTCCATGGCTAGACGCGCCGCTTCGATCTTGGCCGACTTCAACGTGTCTTCGAGGTAAAGAATCGTCTGATTGTCTTCCAAACTTTCACGCAGCGCACTCAGGTGGATGCGTTTGGTTTTTGTCCGTTCAGCGTAGCGCTTCCACGCTTCAACCAGCCGCTCATGGATGGAATTAAATTGGTCCTCCTTGGGAAACACATCCTCCAACCAATACCATTGCACCACCGCAGCTTCGACCAAAGACGTCGGCGTGTCTGCATTGTACTCAAGTAATTTCGGATCTCCTTGGCCATTATAGGCCAGGTCAAAACGTCCGTAGAGGCTGGGCTCATCCGCTTCCCAAGATCTTTCGATCAACGGCACGACGGCTTCGGGGATCGCGAGCCGAGCATACCATTTATTTTTGATAACCATTTCAGCGGCGTACAAGCACATGCCGTGGAGTTCGTTGGCCGCCGCTTCGAGGCGGTCAACCTCTGCCGCCGTAAATTCGTATGCGGCGGACTCGTCCCAGTAGAGTCGTCCATCGACCGTCGCATATGAGAGTCCCTGCTCTTCAACTTTCTCCCGCCAGTTCGTCCGAGGCTGAACTTTGATTCGTTTCATTGCTTTAAATTTTAGGTTCCGTTTCGGATTCATCGAAGCGGATAAGAAATGACGCAGCGAGGTAAACGGGTTCGGCCACAGCGACTATTCTCCGCCGCCTCCCCCTTCTCCACCACCGTGTCCCGATGAGCCAAATCCACCGCGCGAAACTCCACCGCTACTCGATTTTCCCGAGTTGTTGCCATGCCCGTCGTCGGTTCCGCTTGAACCTCCCGATCCACTCAACGACGAGCCGCGGTACGTGCCAGCAGGAGCGGACGAAGACGGCTGGGGCGTGGTTGACGGATTGCGATTGAACCACGCGTAAGAACGCGACGGATCGGGACGCGACATCAGTAAAATCTGCGTGACTGGCGAAGCATACCAACTGCCCCCGCCGTAGTAGCCGAAACCCGGCATGTAATAATTCCACGGATACGGGTACCACCAGTGATGGTAAGCGTGATAGTATCCGAGTCCCGCGATGTAGGTGTTGTTCTCGTAATCGCGATTGGGATCGAAGGTCTGGCCTTGAGAACCGTAATCCCAATTTTGATTGGGATCCGGAGCGGGTGGAGCGGATTGTTTAGGCGCGCATCCGGAAAAAGGAGCGAGCAAAGATGCGGTCACCATCAAGCGGACATGCCGCGATTTTTTCATTTAATTTCTCTACTGAAACGAAGCATGTATAATGATCCCGAGAGCGATCATCACACCGGCGGCGAGGATGCCTGCCGCCACATTTTTCTTCTCGATAATTTCCTCGTGCAAGTTACCTGGGGTAAGCTTGTCGAAGAGCCAAAAACCCAGCGCCATCAAAACCACGCCGAAAACCGCATAGAACGCGGTCATCGCAAGGCTCGCCCAAAAATTCGTGATCACTGCGAGAGGTAAGAGCGTCATAGGAATTTCAAAGTACGCTTCCGATGATCGAAAAATTGCTGCGAATTACAACGCAGACAGATTTATAAATTCGTTCATAGTTTCTAATCCTAAATTCCGCAGAAGATTTTAAACACGGAGCTCACAGAGAGCGCGGAGGCTGTCCACGAATAACACGAATTGGCACGAATGTTGACTTCGGATGCACCGACCTGCGAAACACGTCTTCTTAGTCCTCTTTGTTTTTTTGATTCGTGCCAATTCATGTTATTCGTAGACACCTTCTGCTTGTACCAACGAAGCGAGCTGTGCTTAAACTCACTGCCATGCGTTTACCCATTGTTCATCGGACGTTCTGCACCGCTCGTTCCGTGTTTCGGATCGCAGCATTCATTTCCGCACTGGGAATCGGATCGTTGAGCGCGCGAGCTCAAACACTCTCATCTGACGAACAAAAACTTTCGGCGTACGCCGATGCCCATCAAGAGGAGTTACTCAAGCTTCTCCAACAAACAGTGGAAATAAATAGCAGCACCGAAAATCTTGCCGGCGTGAAACAAGTCGGTGCTATTTTTCAAAAGGAATTCGATCTGCTTCATTTTAAAACCAAGTGGATTGAGATGCCGGCGGAAATGAAACGCGCCGGTCACCTTTTCGCCGAGCATGAGGGGACACACGGAAAACGACTTTTGCTCATCGGCCACCTCGACACCGTGCTGCCTGGCGGAAAATTTCGACGCGAGGGTACGAAAATTTATGGCTCGGGCGTCAATGACATGAAGGGCGGTGACTTAGTCTTGCTCTACGCTTTGAAAGCCCTCGATAGCATCGGCGCGCTAGACGGAACACGGCTCACGATTGCTTTCACGGGCGACGAAGAAGCACCGGGCGAACCCCTCGAAGTTGATCGACACGATTTGATCGAAGCCGCCCATCATAGCGATCTGGCCTTCGCCTTTGAAAACGCAATCGGCGACACTGCCACCGTCGCACGGCGCGGCTCCAGCACATGGCGGTTGGAAGTTTCAGGAATGACCGGTCACTCATCGGGAATCTTTTCCGCTCTTGCTGGCGACGGCTCGATCTACGAGGCGTCCCGAATTCTTAATGAGTTTCGCGAGCAACTGAAGCAGTTCGACGGTCTCACCTACAATCCTGCGGTCATCGTCGGGGGCACAGACGTCGCTCTCGACGGCAACAAGGGAACGGCCTCCGGCAAGACGAATGTCATCGCTCAAACCACGTATGTTAAAGGCGATCTCCGCGCGAGTTCAGCGGAGCAACTTGAACAAGCAAGAGCCAAAATGCGTGAAATTATTTCTCACAACTTGCGTCGCACGTCCGCCAAGATCGCCTTCGAAGACGGCTATCCATCCATGTCCGCCACCCCGGAAAACTATGCGCTCATAAAGCAACTGGACCAAGCGAGCCGCGACCTCGGTTATGGCGCGGTCGCTGCCACCGATCCCAAGGTCCGTGGCGCCGGAGATATCTCGTTCGTCGCCCCCATCATTCCAGGACTCGACGGGTTGGGCGCGCGCGGCACAGGAGCCCACGCTCCTACCGAGATGGCCGATGCCGCGTCCTTCCCCGAACTGGTCAAGCGCACCGCGATCCTGATTTACCGACTCACGCGGGAATAATTGAAGGTTAAAAGATGTGTTCTCGGTTTGCGGTTCACCGTTCAAGGTTCTCGATCATACGGAACCGTTGGGCTGAACCGCTAACTGTAAACCGTAAACTGTTTACTAACGCCGCGGGCGCTGTCACGACGCGTCTTCCCGCCAACAAAAAAGCGAGCCCCGTAAAGGGCTCGCTTCTTATAAAAGGAAAACCGGAGCTTAGCTCGCAGCGGAGGCTTCTTCCACACGCTTCTCTTTGACGGCCACGGCGGCTTTGCCTTGGCGGTCGCGGAGGTAGTACAGACGAGCCTTCATGTTCTCGGACTCGCGCTCGATTTCGATCTTATCGATGTTGGGCGAGTTAACCGGGAATACGCGCTCGACACCTTCTCCGTAACTGATGCGGCGTACCGTAAAGGTCTCGTGGATGCCATGACCTTTGCGGGCGATGACGATGCCGGAATAAATCTGGATGCGCTCTTTGTCGCCTTCGCGCACCTTGGTGTGCACGCGAACGCCGTCGCCCACTTTGAAGGCCGGCTGGCCTTTCTTAATTTGGGCCTCTGTGATTTCTTTGATGATCGGATTCATGGCTATTTCTTGAGTAAATCGGGTCGAACTTGGCGGGTTTTCTCCAAACGCTGCGTGTGTCGCCATTTTTCGATTTCCCCGTGATTGCCGGATAAGAGCACCTCGGGAACGGACATGCCTCGAAATTCGGCGGGACGCGTGTATTGAGGAAAGTCGAGCAAATTGCCGGTGAAACTTTCGTGCGTCAATGACTTTTCTTCTCCTAGAACACCCGGTATCAAACGGCTGATCACGTCGATCATCACCGCGGCGGGCAAGGTCCCATTGGTCAACACATAGTCGCCAATACTAATCTCTTGGTCGATCACTTGGTTACGAATCCGCTGATCAATGCCCTCGTAATGCCCGCTGAGCAGAATGTGGTGCTCGATTTTTACCAATTCGCTGGCAAGTGATTGGCTAAAAGGCACTCCGTCCGGCGTCAGATAAACGCGGTGGCATCCCGGGGTCTGAAGCTGCTCGATCGCGGCAAAGACCGGCTCGGGCTTCAAGACCATCCCCGCCCCGCCACCAAACGGCCGATCGTCGGCGGTCTTGTGCTTATCGGTCGTCCAATCCCGCAGGATGTGCACGCGCACATCGAGAAGTTTCCCTTCGATGGCTTTGCCCACGATGCTTTCAGCCAAAAAACCCTGAAGCATGCCGGGAAAAAGCGTGAGAACATCGATCCGCATAACAAAGCGATTAAACCGCAAAGAACACGAAGTACACGAAGGATTTACGAGGCTGAGTTAAAATGAAAAAGCCCCGGTCTTATAGCCGAGGCTTGTTTAAAAATGGTCTTTTCAGACCTTCGTGCGCTTCGTGTCCTTCGTGGTGAAGAAAACTCAGGCCGTGGCCGGAGCCGCTTTGCGCACCTTCTTGATGAGGGCGTGAACTGTACTCGTGGGCTTGGCGCCTTTGGAGATCCAGTAGTCTACCCGGGTGAGGTCCACCTTCATAGTCTGACCCTTCAAGCGTGGATTATAAGTGCCGATCGATTCAACGGCAGCGCCGTCGCGACGGGAACGTTCCTCAGCTACGACAACGCGGTAATGTGGTTCGTTCTTCGTGCCGACGCGGGAAAGGCGGATTTTGAGTGCCATGGTAAATTATACTGAACGTGTGGTTTTTGGAAAAAGGTTAAGGATCGTCCAAACCGTACCGTCGATGTCAAGCCCCTTGTCAACCACCCGCGCCCAAGCTCCACGCTAGAACTGGTCACACTCTTACCAAGCCAAAGCGATACAGAAGATCCACGAATAACACGATCCTTCACGAATGAAATAGTTTTAGAAACCCGTGGGCCCTGGAGTTCCCCCAACGAGTCGCCCCGGTGTGTTTGTCTCAGCCTCTTTCTGCCTATTCGTGTCCATTCGTGGTTACCTGTGCCTTATTCCGGCTACGCTTGGCGAAGTTGGACAACCGGCGGCGCCAAGGGCAGAACAAAATAGAAGGTCGCACCTTCGTTCACTTTTGCTTCGGCCCAGATTCGCCCACCGTGACGTTGGATGATCCGATGGACGTTGGCCAAGCCCACTCCGGTACCTTCGAATTCGCTTGAGCTGTGCAACCGCTGGAAAACCCCGAAAAGTTTGTCCGCATACCGCATATCGAACCCAGCGCCATTGTCTCGGACGAAGACAACGGTATCGCCGTTTCTATCTGTCTTCGACCCGACCTCGATATGCGCTTCGAGCTGCTTCTGGGTGTACTTGACCGCATTATTGAGGAGGTTCTCAATGACTTGGTGAATCATGGACGAATCTCCCATCACCCGCGGAAGAGCCCCGATATCCCACATCACCCGCCGTCCGTTCAAATCTACCTCCAAACTTTGCCTCACATCACGGACGGCATCTGCGAGATTAACCGGTGCTTTTCTCAGTTCTGTGCGACTGAGCCGCGAGAAAACCAAAAGGTCATCGATCAGCTTGCCCATGCGTTTGGCGGCATCCGAAATGGTGGTGAGATAGCGCTGCGCTTCCGAATCGAGTTTGCCCTCAGTTCGGCTCGCAAGGAGGCCGGCAAAACCATTGATGTGCCTCAGTGGAGCTCGAAGATCGTGCGATACCGAATAAGAAAACGACTCCAGTTCCTTGTTGGCTTCCTCGAGTTGCGCCGTCCGCCGTTTCACGCGCTCTTCGAGTTCTTGGTTAAGTTTTTTTATTTCCTCCTCGGCCCGTTTGCGGTCCGTGATATCGCGAGCAATTTTCGAGGCGCCGATGACTTTCCCCTCGCTATCCATGATAGGAGAAATGGTTGCCGATACATCCACGTGCGTCCCATCTTTTTTTATGCGAACAGTCTCGAAATGCTCGATGCTCTCTCTCTGAGCGATCCGCGCCAATATCTCCTTTTCTTCGCCCATCCGTTCCGGCGGGAAAATCATCTGCAGCGATTTCCCCACCACCTCTTGAGCTGAATAACCGAATATTTTTTTGGCACCCGCGTTCCAGCTGGTGATAATGCCGTCCAAGGTTTTGCTGATAATCGCGTCGTCCGACGATTCCACAATGGCCGCGAATCGCGCCCGTATTTCATCTACCTTCCTTCGCTCGGTAATATCGCGTGTGACATTGGAAAAGCCCCGCAACTTTCCTGACTCATCCCATACGGCAGTGAGACTTTCTTCGGCCCAAAAACGCGCCCCATCCTTGCGTATGCGCCATCCCTCGCTTTCGAAATGGCCGTCCACCGTGGCATTCTTTATAACCTGCTTGGGCACTCCACGCGCCACGTTTTCATCAGGATAAAAACGCGATAGATGCTGCCCCATGATCTCCTTGGCCTGATATCCGGTGATGCGTTCCGCCCCTGCATTCCAACCGATCACGTACCCACTGGGATCAAGCATGGTAATCGCATAGTCCTTTACACGCGACTTTCAAAGCCCGCACGGAATAATCGCGGCGTTCCGAAATAGCCTGGGCAGTTCCGGCCAGCGCCAAAATCGGTTGCGACACTTCCCTTTGCAATATCCTCGAAAGAACGTAGGCCAGAAACAGAGAGGCGGCCGTCACCAGGATCACGACGATTCCGTAAAGCCGAAACCGCGCAATCGTCGCTCCCATCCCGGCCTTAATGTAGAGAACACCGAGCTGACTTCCATTTTGAATGACCGGTTTAAATGCGATCAGATGCGAACGCTCGAAATGATAACCGTCATTTTCTATGACAACTGGAAGTTCAGATAGCGCGAGGTCGGTGGGATATCTTGAAAATACTTTCCCCTCTTTATTGTAAAGGCATGCGGCGACGATATCCCGCTCCGCCCTTAGCGCTGTCAAAATTTCCTTGGCATCATCTTGATTATCGAAAGCCAATGCGGCTGTGCTATTCGCCGCAATGATTTCACCTAGAGTGGAAATGTGACGAATCGTGGTTTGTCGGAAGGTCAAAATCTCGTAGGCAAAAAAAGACGCACACGTCAGAAGAATCACCGCGCCGCTGATCAGCAAAGTGAGGATCGTCAACTTCCGTTGAATCGGTATGTCTTTAAATGACATTGCTTATATCAGTTTCGACTCAATTTTTGACGCGTTCACACAGGAAATCGTCATCTCTCTCGGTGTGTTGGAATGCGACCAAAGGCATTGTCTATGAGTGTCGATCATCGGCATTAATTTCTTGATGAGGTCACGATCTCGGCGGGTCTGAGCAATTTCGAACTAATGATCAAATTGGCCGCTTTGACCGCATCCAAGTTGACCCGTAACCGTATCTTATTCGACTCGGTCACGAATCGAATCGTCCCTCCATATTCGGTGAAATCGCTGATATCGCTTACCGCAAGAATACTCCTGCCTCTCAAGCCGTTTATGATTTGTCGCAGCTTTCCCGCTTCAGATCGGCTGATGAATAAAATATGGCACGTTTTGATTTCCCCTAGTTCTCGATAACGCTGAACAACCAAGGGGTGGCCGGCCACTTTTTCTCCGCGAACAATCTCGTCCAGATATCCATCAAACGGATCTTCTCCCAAAATACCGATCACTAAAGGGCTCAGTATTTCTGGAAAAGAATCAGCTGGCCACTCGACAAACTGCCCAAAATTAAACAGGAAAACAGCCTTGATCTGATATTCCCTGGCGGAAGCTAACTGCGCATGTAAGTTAAGCGTGCCGACCAGGAACAAAGCGAATGCGACGCATAGGCACACTGGACGATAAAATGTTCGATGGCGCATAAGTGCGTTCAATAACGCCATAAGACCTTTCCATATACTCCGCGCTCGATCTCTTGACGCGTAGCAATTGCACCGAATTCGGCATGGTGCCTGTGCAAGAGGTTCTGGCCTACAACGGAAAGTTCCAGTCCCGGCTTCGCATGCCAGGCCAAACGAACGTCCAATTCTCCATAGGACGGCACGCCTTGATTGGGATTGGCGAGGCCGGCCACATATCGAAACGCCGGATCAAATTCAAAATGTCCGGGCAGATCCAGAGATGAACGAAGGAAGAATTGATGTTCCGGATCGTTCGATTCGGTGCTGCCAAAGGTTGTGTCGGTGCTGCCCGGTTTGGGGCGAATGTGGACATGGACTTGCGTGTAGCCGGCCTTCACGCGCCAGCTATCGGTCACGCGATAATCCGCGGTGACCTCTGCACCGAGAGAATGACCTTTCAGCCCGTTTCCCAGCACGAACGGAAATGGTGTCGAGGGATTAAGTCTCTCCGAGCTACGCAGATTGTCGTAGTCATTGAAAAAAGCCGCCGCGGACAATGAAAGCCTCGGTTGCGGTTGAATGCGATACCCGGCCTCATAGGCCACCAATTCTTCGGAAACAAAATTGGGACCGCCTTGAAGGAGAATAAACGGCGGATCGCGAGGAGCATAAAATTCACGATCGATGCGAGAAGGCGCTCGGACTGCTCTCGAGACTGCCACCCACATCGTCTGCTCTTTGCTCGCGAGCCAAGCAAGGCGAGTGCTGGGCTGAAATTCGAACCCTGTATAGTCGTTGTGTTCGATCTTCATACCAAGCGTCAATTGAAGCCGATTTTTCACCAACGCGATCCCGTCCTGGACAAACCCACTGAACCATTGCCGTGAGACACCAGCGGGAAGAAAAGCCAACACCGGATAATTGGTGACATCGTCTCTGATAAAACGGTAACCGAGGCCCCAAATCACGTCGTTCCATTCACCCACCGGCAGACGATGCTGGAAATCGATATCGTAAGTGTCCAGGTCTTCGCCAAAAGTCCCAGGAATAATCCGGTGAGTCTGGTCGTAATACAATTGCAGTTTGATATCTGAGTCTTTGGAAAAAGTGTGTGACCAACGGCCGATTACGTTGCCTCCGCTGACCGCGATATCGCTCGCTCCCGGCTGCCGAATGCTTCCGTCATAATAGTCCCCCTGCAGGGTAACCAGATTGGCTTCCGAAGCATCCCAATCCACTCGAAAACCGCCCTGACCCATGTGCCAGTTGTTGATTCCTTCTTGGCCGCTGGGAAACGTCGTGCTGTCGCGATCGAAATATTTGCCATAGACACGATAATGAACGTCAGGGGCGAGTTGCCCTCCATAACGAACGCCACCAAAGCCGCGCAATTCCGTTCCGCCGCCGCCCAACAAGAGAAGACCCGGGGTGTCTTTTGCATTCTTCGTGGTGATGTTGATCACCCCGTTAACCGCATTGGCACCCCACAACGCCGCTCCCGGTCCGCTGATCACCTCGATCCGATCTATATCTTCAAGCAGTGTATCCTGTACATCCCAAAACACGCCTGCATACAACGGCGTATAGATGGTGCGCCCATCGATCATCACCAGCATCTTATCCGCGGTCGTCGAGTTGAAGCCGCGCGCACTGATTGCCCATTGGCGCGAATCGATCTGAGCCACCTCTAAGTTTGAAGCCAGATGCAATGCCTCGGGCAGACGCATGGCACCGGACCGGCGAATATCCTCGTCTGTGATAACTTGGATGGCCGAGGCCGCTTCGAATAATTTTTCAGGACGTCTGGATACCGAGGTGATTTCGACATCCATAAGCTGTTCCAAACTCATTTTTTTTAGCGCATTAAATGAGTTTTCAATCTCATCGACGGCTGCAAAAGCCGGACCACCAAAGGAGCCCAGACCGATAAAGACCACAAACAACGACCGCCATTTGCATGAAAACGCCGACGGCAGGAGCTTCATACTCAGAAAAACATGACTGCGTGCTTGCGCGTTGCCAATCGGAAATAACGTGCCGAAAAATAATTGGGAACCCGTAGTCACGATTAAAAAAATGTCGATCAAACAGGCGTCCGCGATTGGTGGTGTGTCTCCGAAATAAGTTTCAATGTTTAAGCCGGAGGAGGACGCAAGCGTCGCCTCATCACACGGCCTCGCGTTTCAGACTGCGATTGACCACCGGACCAAGGCCAACGAGAACGCGGAGGACACCGAGGTACAGCGAGATCACAAAGAGAAATTTTAAAGAAACCAATGACTTCCCCTATGCTCTCCCTTCTCCTCCGCGTCCTCAGCGTTCCCCTCTTCATCCGAAAGGCTCGTCCGAAACCAGCAGCGGCTTGAAAGTAGCGCGTCGTGTTCAATTGTGTTTTAGTTCAACCCAAATTCAGCAGATCGATTAGCCGCAAAGTGCCCCAGAGCGGCCAAGCCGCAACCCAAACGGTAGAATCGGATTTTTGTGATCTTTTGTAGCCATTCTCTCCTCGTCATCCTTCCCGATTTAAACCGAAGACTGAAAACGGTGAATCGTAAACCGTTAACAGGAACAAAGGAGAATCCGTCCATTCCTAGAATCGCCATGAAACCTTTCCGTACACGCCACGCTCGACCTCTTCCCGACCTGGACCAGGAACTCCATATTCTGCGTGATGGCGGTGCAAAAGATTCTGTCCCACAATAGAGGCTTCGGTTCCCTTCGTAACATTCCATCCGACACGCGCATCCAACTCGAAATAACTTGGGACGGTTCCGACCACACCGTTGTTATTGTTGCGCAGTGTATCTACCCAGCGCAGCCCCGCATCCAATTCCACCCCGTGAGGCAGGTCCATCGAGGATCGCAATGAGAATTGTTGTTCCGGATCAGCCGTTTCATTGAGCGCGTTATTGAGATCAACGCGGCCCGCTTTGACGCGAATATTTTCCTTGAGGAAATTATATCCGCCGTGCAGCCGCCACCAGGCAAGCACCTGATACTTGGCACTCAGCTCCACGCCGTAAGTGTGACCCTCGAGATTATTTTCAAAGTAAAAAGGTATAATCGTCGCCGGAGTATAGCTTAGGCTGCGTATGTCACTGTAATCATTATAGAATGCTGAAATAGAACCGGAAACTTTTTCTCTCAGTTGCGCACGATAGCCCACTTCGTACGCAATAACCGTTTCAGACTTGAAACCGGAGTTGCCCGCTAAAATTGCCGGAGGTGGATTAGGTTGATACAAATCGCGGTCGACCCGCGATGGTGTTCTCACTGCTCGCGAGATCGCTCCCCACAACATTTGCCCGTTGCTGAGATTCCACTGCAACCGTCCGCTGGGCTCCGTTTCGAAACCCGTATAGCCGTTGTGCTCCAGCTTCGTGCCTAACGTCAGGAACAAATCGCTCGTAAGGGTGATACGATCCTGCGCAAATGCGCCAAAAAGACTGTGGCTTAACCGGTCTGGCAAAAAAGCCAGCCCCTTCGCGTTCGTTGCCGCGTCACGTATGAACCGATAGCTCAGTCCCCACTCGAATTCATTGCGCTCTCCCAAGCGCAACCGATGCTGGAAATCCAAGTCGTAGGTATCTAGATCGTCGACTAAAATCCCGGCGGGGGCGAAGGCGCTCTTCGCAACAGGATTGGCTATATGGGTCCGGTCGTAATACAGTTGAAGACTCATATCGGATTCGTCCGAGAATGAATGTGACCAGCGCCCCAGGATGTTGCCACCGCCTGTTCGAGTATCTCCGCCAAGTGATTGATTCTCATTTCCGCTGTGGAAATCTCCTTGAAGCGTCAGCGTATTTTGCGGGGACGCGTCGGAGTCGATCCGAAAGCCTCCCCGCCCCTGGCTCCACGCGTTCGTCGCATCGACTCCTCCGGTCATGACTCCGTGAGCGCGATCGAAATATTTGCCGTAAACGCGGAAATAAACATTCGGCTAATCACCTCGATTCGATTAATATCTTCGAGCAAATAATCCTGCGAATCCCAGAAAACTCCGGAGAACAGCGGAGTGTAAACCGTACGCCCATCCATCAAAACAAGCAGCTTGTTACTGAGCTCCGTGTTGAAACCACGCGCACTTATCGACCAGTCATGGGTATTTCTTTGAGCCACTTCCAAATTATCCGCCAACCGCAAAGCTTCTGGAATACTCGAAGCACCAGAGCGGCGAATCTCGTCCCCGGAAATTACCTGAATGGCCGACGCCGCATCCAGCAATCTTTCAGGGTGTCGCGAAACCGACGTTACTTCCACGTCCATGAGTTCCTCCAAACTCATCTTCTTGAGCACACTCGACGACGATAGACCTCCCTCGGCTGATCCTAATCCACGACCCGCAAAAAAAAGAACTCCGAGGGATACGCTCGCCAATTTCAAGAACCTCCGTCGAGCGGACGTCAGATGCATCATTAAGAAATATTAAAACGCACCCTTTCCGTTGCCAACCAGAAACATCCAGTGCTCTCAATTTTTTTAAAACGATGAATTCATAATCACACGCAGATCGAAAAAGATGTCTTCGGTTTACGGTTCTGTCGTCGCAAATTGAAAGAGACGATCAGACGCGACCAAAGCGATAAAATCGGATTTTGGCCACGAAAGATCACCTTAGGAACCGGAATTTTTTTCTTTGAGATCCTTGTGATCTTTTGTGGCTAATTTTCGTACCTTCGTGGTTCAAAAATCCGATTCGAGTTTGGATTTCAGCCGTTGAAATCGCGAAATGCCACCGCACGGACATGCCAGCCCACCTTCAAATAACCCTACTAATCTTGAATCTTCCGTTTTGAATCCCGAATCGAACGCCTTCGGCATGGCTCGACTCACCCGCTCCCGCAAAGCGGAAGCGGCCAATTATCCGTTTTGCACGATCGATCCCAACGTGGGCGTCGTCATCGTGCCTGATGAGCGCGCCTATGTTCTGCAAAAGATCGCGAAGACCAATGTCGTGATTCCTGCAGCCATTGAGTTCGTCGACATCGCCGGCCTCGTTGCTGGCGCGAGCAAGGGCGAAGGTCTCGGCAACCAATTTCTCGCTACCATTCGCGAAACGGACGCCATCGTTCACGTCGTGCGCTGTTTCGAAGATCCGGACGTCATTCACACGATGGGCAGCGTCGATCCGATCCGTGACATCGAAGTCATCACCACGGAACTAGTCCTATCGGATCTCGAAGCTGTCACTAAGCGAATCGACAAGACCCAGAAGAAAGCAAAAAGCGGAGACAAAGAGGCGATCGCCGAGCTCGCGCTGCTGGAAAAACTCGTTCCCCATCTCAACGAGAACAAACCGGCCAACATTTTAGAAGCCACCGACGATGAGAAGAAACTGCTGAAGTTGTTCCAGCTCCTCACCGCCAAATCCGTGTTGTACGCGTGCAACGTTGCGGAAAGTGACTTGGCGACCGCCGAAGAAAATCCCTTCGTGAAAAAAGTGGCCGAATGGGTGAAGGCTCACCACGACGCGGCCTATGTTCCGATCAGCGCCCGCATTGAAGCCGAGCTCGTCGACCTAACGCCCGAAGAAGCCAAAGCGTTTCTGAAGGACCTCGGCGTGAGCGATTCCGGTGTCTCCTCGCTCATCCGCGAAAGCTACGCGTTGCTCGGACTCCAAACCTATTTCACCGCCGGCGAAAAAGAAGTACGCGCCTGGACAATCAAAAAAGGTTGGAAAGCGCCCCAAGCCGCGGCCGTGATCCATACCGATTTTGAAAAAAACTTCATCAAGGCCGAAATCGTCAGCTACGAAGACCTGGTCAAACTGGGCAGCGTAGCCGCTGCCCGCGAAGCCGGCAAATACCGCGCCGAAGGCAAAGACTACGTCTTCCAAGACGGCGACGTCGCCCTCTTCCGCGTCAACAATACCTGAGCGCCAAGGCGTATTTTGAAATAAATAGCATAGCCGCTGAGAAGATGGATTGAGCTGGGGCGGGACCGCTGGGCCCGCCGTTGGAGTTAAGGCGATGAAGAGCTAATATTTCACGTGAGCAGATTGGGTCGATCAACGACTCGGTTTGCTTCTTTCGCGTGATGGCGGACTCAACGAGTGCGCCCTGCCTTCGATCGTTTCTCTACTTTGCGTCTTCGCGCCTTTGCGCGAGTTATTTCAAAAACACGTTCGAGAACCTCTTTTCCAAGATCTCTCTTTGGAAAGCCGACTATTGGGAGAACGTAAGGGAAGACTCCCGGTTAGACGTTCCATAACTCGCCGGATAGGCGGCAAAGCCCACTAACTGTTACCGTTGCTGACATCGCAACGCGCACTGGCCATCCCTGCCTGCGCGATCAAGGCTTCAACGCCAAGGAGGATTCCACGCCTATGAATACCACTTCGTTCTGGATCGATTCTGCTTCTTTGCCGCATTACTCAGCGCTTACTCAGAACATCGAGGTGGACGTCGTGGTCGTAGGAGGAGGTATTACCGGAGTTACCGCAGCCTATCTGCTGAAGAAGGCGGGTAAAAAAGTTGCTTTGGTTGAGCGCGGGCGTTGTGCCGAAATCGATACAGGGCACACCACGGCCCATTTGACCTGCGTGACCGACACTCGATTTCGCAAACTCGCCAAATCATTTAGCAAAGACGTCGCCAAAGCCGTCTGGGACGCGGGTAGCGCCGCGGTGGACCAAATCGTCAATAATATCCGCGCAGAGGAAATTGACTGCGATTTTAAATGGGTGTCCGTATTTCTCCATGCGCCGCTAAAAGATCCGACGGAGAATGACACGCAGGACTTAAAGGATGAGGCTGATTTTCTTACCGAGATCGGGATACAGGTGAGCTACCTAAATTCGGTCCCCGTTTTTAATCGTCCTGGCATCGAGTTCCGTCACCAGGCGCTCTTCCACCCGCGCAAATATCTCAGCGCTCTCTTGGGCGAAATCGATGGCGGCGGAAGCTATGTTTTTGAACACACCGCGGTGGAAGAAGTTCAAGAGAAACCTCTGTCGGTCCGGTCAGGCGATCATCATATCGTTTGCGCCCATGTGATCCTTGCTACGCACACACCGCTGACCGGCAAGACAGAGGAATTGAAAGCCATGCTGTTTCAAACCAAGTTGGCTCTGTACACAAGTTATGCGATAGGTGCAAAAGTGCCGAAGGGAAAAATTCCAGAGGCCTCGTTTTGGGATACGAGCGATCCTTACTATTATCTTAGAGTCGACCAACGCGAGGAGTACGATTACGCGATCTTTGGCGGCGAGGATCACAAGACCGGACAAGCTGAGGACACCGAAGCCGTTTATCGCCGGCTGGAAGTGCGTCTTAGGCAATTCTGCCCTCAAGCGAAAGTCGATCATCGTTGGTCCGGGCAGGTCATCGAGACCAACGATGGTCTGCCTTTTATGGGCGCAACAGCCGACCGGCAATTTGCCGCCACCGGCTTTGCAGGCAACGGAATGACCTTCGGCATACTGGGTGCCATGATGGCCGTGGATTATGTCGTTGGACGAAAAAATCCGTGGAGCGATCTCTTCGAGCCGAACCGAAAGAAACTGATCGGTGGTACTTGGGAATATATAAAGGAAAACAAAGACTATCCTTATTTCATGCTGCGGGATTGGCTGGGCGGATCAGAGGGAAAATCGCTCGACGTTCTGAAGCGAAAGGAGGGAAAAATTTTAAACCTTCATGGGAAAAAAGTGGCGGCCTACCGCGATGCGCATGGAAAAGTGAGTCTCTGTTCGCCGGTGTGTACTCATCTCAAATGCATCGTCGGCTGGAATAACGCGGAGCAAACCTGGGACTGTCCCTGTCACGGATCTCGGTTCTCACCCGACGGCGATGTGATTTCGGGTCCTGCGGAAACTCCACTGGAAAAAATCGGCATTTCGGAGGTCGCCAAGAAAGAAACCGCTTAAGCGGTTTTGCTCGTCGCCGAAAAACCCCTTCCGAACTCTATTTGTTAGTCGTAACGGTCGAAAGCGGTGAACTTTACCGGAGCGAAGTTGCGAAACGGATGACCAAATGTAGCCTGAGCTAACGCCCCATGGACTTAAAATCCGGTCGCAGCATTTGGCTTAAAAATCGCCCCACTCCGCTCCGTCAATCCCGGCTTAAAACCGATGAATTATGCGACGTAATCGTGATCGGAGCAGGGATCACCGGCGCCTTGGTCGCGCACCAACTCGTTCGCTCGGGCCTCGACGTGATCGTGCTGGACAAAAGACCGGTCGCGACGGCGAGCACCGCGGCAAGCACGGCTCTTTTACTCTACGAAACAGACGCTTCGCTCCAACAGCTCGCTGAAGCACACGGTGAGCGAACAGCTCATCGGGTTTATAGATTGGGGATGGAAGCGATTTTGCAGATCGAGCACTTGATACGAACTCTGAAGATCGATTGTGGATTTCAACGGAAAAAAACCCTTTATCTTGCGAGCGATCGTCGCGGCTTACAAAAGCTCAGAGTAGAATATGAAATCAGACGGCAAATACGTTTACCCGCTCGCCTGCTGGATCGATCTTCTCTCCTCAATGATTTTGGCTTGGACTACCCAGGAGCCCTTTACTCGCCCGGCGCCGCTCAATTAGATCCGGTAAAATTTACCCGCTCAATTTTCAGCCACGCCATACACCACTCAAATTTCCGGCTGTTGGTCGCCGCAGAGGCAGCCCAGATTGCGTCGTTGCCACGATTCGCCAGGGTCCAGACGAAAGATGGACGTGTATTGAGCGCGCGCTACATCGTGCTAGCCACCGGTTATGAAGAAACACCCTTTCTCGAAAAAGGTCTCGTTGCGCTGCATTCGACTTATGTCATCGCCAGCAAGCCTTTTCCTCCAGGCGAACTTTGGACGGACGAATGTCTCGTCTGGGAAACCGCTCGACCTTATTTTTACATGCGCACCACCCAGGATCACCGCGTTCTCCTCGGGGGAGAAGACGAGCCCTTCGCGGACGCAGGCAGCCGGGACGCTAAGTTGCCGGGAAAACGACGCGCACTGCAGCGCCGTTTTCATTCGCTTTTTCCCCATTTCCCTTTCCGAACCGAATGCGCTTGGACCGGAACGTTTGGTGAAAGTCCGGATGGACTTCCTTACATCGGAGTCAAAAAAGATTCCCCCCGCGTTCTTTACGCCTTGGGCTACGGTGGCAACGGCATCACCTTTAGTCAGATCGCAGCCAAGATCATCTGCGATGCCTGTTTGGGTAAAAAAAATCCAGACGCCCGGCTGTTTACCTTTGACCGGAAAAGCACTCCACGTCGCTAACACCAGGAATCAATTTCGGGATTTCGGTAAGGGCCGTTATCCCTAACGGCCCTCTTGCGCGTGCGCAGCTCCAATCAGGGCGATTAGGGATAACTGCCCCTGCTATCTTGATTGATCCGCCCGTCCGCAATCTCTAGCTCCGTGCTCACTATAAAACCTGTGTTCAAAAACATCTGCGGAATTTAGGATTATTCTCATCCTTTGCCCTCGTTCCTAACGGTGCGTAAATCGGAACTGCGCAGTGAGCTCGCAGGTCAACACGAGTATGTTACCGCATCGCGCTCTTCTCATCGTAGATGTGCAACGAGCCTTTAATCCGCCTCCTCAGTTTATTGAACGTGTTCGAAGCTATTCCCGGCGATTTCCGTGTCGCGTTTTCACCCGTTATATCAATCCCCCTGGCTCGATGTTTAGACGAACCTTGAAACAAAAATCCTGTCCTCCCGGTTCTTCGGAAATTGAACTGCTGATCGAACCGGAACGCGGGGATTTGGTCTTCGACAAACCAACCTATGGCCTCACCGCCAAACATATCCGGGAATTGAAACGCCGAAAAATCCGCCGTGTAACCGTTTGCGGACTTGATACGGACGCGTGCGTGCTGGGTGTGATGTTTTCCCTTTTTGATGCCGAAATAGAATGTCATCTAAAAGAAAACATGTGCTGGAGTTCGTCGGGTCTTCACAAGCCCGCCCTTTCAATTATTCGACAGCAATTCCCCACTCCGCGTTAATTTTGGCGGACACCTCCATGGAACGCCCAAAGATCGTCAGTCCTTCGCCCACGGATACATTTCACTTTTCCACGATGAGTACTCGGTCCATTTTGCAGGCACCAATCGGCGAAGCGCTGGTCTGCTTTGTTAGCACTGGCACATAACTTCGTTTTCACGTCCTGAAATATAACGATGAACGATTGCCTAGATCTCCTGTTTGAAAGCGACCGCGGAAAAGATCCTGCGCTCCTGGCACACAAGTGGGAACGGCTCCAGAAAAGCGGTTTTAAATTTTTTCGCGGAAGCACAAAATTATTCTACCATCATTGGGCGAAGCAGAGCTTGCCCGAGGCTCCCATAGGCTGGATCTGCGGGGATGTTCATTTGGAAAACGCGGGAAGGTTCACCGGTAAAAATCATGTCGCCTATTTCGACTTAAGTGATTTCGATGAAGTTTGCCTGGCTCCGTTACACTACGATCTGGGCCGTGCGTTAACCGGGCTGGCCATGATGAAAATGGGGCATTTCCGACGGGGTTTTATCGCCGGTTACCGCGAGGCGTTAACTGAAGGTAAGCCGTATCATGTCGAACCGGAGGTAGCCACCGGGACAGTCGCTCGGCTGCTAACCGAAATTAAACAGCGTTCGAGAAAAAAATTTCTCACGCAATGGATCCACAAGGACCGCATTATCGAAAAAGAAGGCGAAACCTTTCGCTTGCCGGTGAAACAGCGGAATCGTGTTGCGAGGATCTTCAATAGTTGGGCAAAAAATCAACCTAAGCCCGATTTTTATCACGTTCTCGATATCTGCGGATCGATTTCAGGAGTGGGGAGTATTGGACATGAGCGTTATCTCGTGCTCGTAGCGGGAAAAAAATTACCTCATCTCATCGATATGAAAGAAGCGGGTCCTGCTTCAGCCGCGGAAATTTCAGGCATACCCCAACCCATTTGGGAGAATGAAGCCGAGCGGGTGGCGACGGTGCAGTTCTTCATGCAATACCTGCCGATCGCCCGCTTGGGTTGGACCAAGTCTTCATTTGTGCTCAGCGAATTTCAATCCACCGAAGATCGCATTGATTGCCTCAGCCTCTCCGAGGAAGAATATGACAATTTTATCCGCCAATGGGGTAGGCTTGTCGCTTGGGCTCATCTGCGGTGTACCGGATGGCGTTCCACCGCGACCACCGATGTCTTAATCGAGTATGGTAAATCGCTAACGGTGGATCGGCAGGAAAAAATAATTCGTGCGTCGTCGCAATCTGCGGACTATCTCATGCGAGCCTTTAACACATACCGGGACTACTGGACAAAATACCTGGAGCCCGGCGCCGCTGCCAAGTGACATGCAACAATTGAGCGCCTCCCAAGCGCTTCGCTGAAGTAACAAGTGACCCTGCCTCGCCAAGGCTACGCAGGTGAGGCTAGCGATGAATTCCCGATCGGAGGACAGATGTCAGAGTGATGGCAGGTGGCCGGCTTTCCCTGATGGGGCATCCTCGGTCGGTTACCTTAAATTTTGAACTACGCACCTTTCACTCGCGCCTACGGCGCCTAGGTGGGCCGTCGCGTCCTTGCGATGGCATTTCGCGGTTTTAACGTCGGTCCTACTTTCCGATGCCGTCGCAGGGACGCGGCGGCCCACCTTTGATCAGCCGCGTTTCCGCTCCTAAATCTTAAATCGTCCGCCCGGCAAATTATCCCCAAATCGATCGGACATAACTTGAAAATACGCGATAATTTCAAGCTATAACCGTTCGATTTTAACAGCCCCGCTGCGCCCTTTGCGACCGCTGCGTGAGGCATTTCTGGGCAGCTCTTGAGCTACGAAAAAGGACGCTTTTTCGCAGTAATTTCAGAACGGTCATCCAACCACTCTCTTATCCCAACCGCGCCTCTGAGTAGTTGATTTCCTGGACTCATGGTTTTCGTGCTTACCTGACCCTTTCGATGTTTTCAATTGGCACACGGAGCACTAGCGCTGTTCACGATGGAATCCAAAATCAAAATCACCCGACGCCAGTTGCTTGGCGGAGCCATCGGCGGCGGACTCTCCTTGCTCACCGCCAAATTCTCGTGGGCGGAGTCGCTCGCGGGTCCGCCTACCCCAACCCGACGATCTGGAGTTGAACGCGTCATTATCGATGCCGATCCGGGCAACGACGACGCCTTGGCTATTCTCATGGCGCTTGATGCTGCCACTTTGCACGTTGAAGCCATCACGGTCTGCCCGGGAAATCTGGGACCGCACTACCAACAACAAGTCCGCAATGCTCTCTACATCGTGGATCTGGCTGGCAAGTCCGGGCAGGTGCCGGTTCATGCCGGGATGTCCCGATCCATTTTAAACAAGCCCTACCCTATCGCCTCCTTCATCCATGGAAAGTTCGGGCTGGGGCGCGTGGAGGTACCGGACGTCGCTCAGAAAGCCGAGCGGGAACACGCAGTGGATGCCATTTGTCGTCTCGTCAACCAATCGCCGGGAGAGATCACTATCGCTGCGTTGGGCGGGCTGACCAACGTGGCCATGGCAATCCTCAAGGACCCGGACGTCGCCAAAAACCTCAAGGGCATTCTCTTTGTTGGCGGGCGTTATGCGACCCCTGGATTGGCCCCCGGCTACAACGTGCTCGTGGATCCCGAAGCCGCGCACGTGGTTCTAACCTCCGGCGTCCCGATGACGCTCGTCGGCAGCGATGTATTCCGCAACGACTCGGTCCTGGTGGACGCGGATTTCGATCGCGTCGCAAACTTCAACACGCGACGCAGCCGGTTCTTTATCGAATCCAACGATCTGCGCCGGACCTTTGAAAAAGCGAACCGGGGAACAACTGGTTCGACGAACCCGGACCCCATCACGATCGCAACGCTGATCAATCCCGCCATCGCGCTGCGCTACGTGTCGGTTTACATGCACGTCGAGTTACAGGGCGAGTCAACGCGCGGCCTGCTGGTCTATGGCGACAACATCTACACCGGTGAACCCACACCGCCGGCAAACGTAAAGATGTGCATCCAAGCCTCGAGCGACGAATTCAAGCGGATGGTCTTCGAAACGTTGAGCAAGGCTTAGGATCGATTCAAGATGGTCTGGTTTTACCTCGGCTACCTTAGAACCCGCGACAAAATTGAGTGCCAGGTAAAGCCAGACTCCGCATCCGTGACGAGCGACCGGAAAACACTTCTGCCCTTGCGTACACCTAAAGTAGGGCCATCGTGTGTATATCATGAAAAGAACGAACATCGTCTTGGATGAAAAGCTGGTGCGGGAAGGACTGAAAACAACGGGATTGAAAACCCGCCGCGCGCTCGTAAATCATGCGCTTACAGAGCTGGTTCGAAGAGAAAAACAACTCGGCCTCCTTACGTTAAAGGGCAAAGTTAAATGGGACGGTAATCTTGAGGCCATGCGCCGCACGCGCACCGCATGAAGCTGCTCGTCGATACGACTGTCTGGATCGACTTTTTCCGAGGTTCCGAATCAGAAAAGGTCACAACCCTCGAAAAATGCATTCGGAATCGAGAGGATATCTGCTGCTGTGGCTTCGTATTGACCGAGGTATTGCAGGGAATCAGGGAAGAGAATGATCTTGTAGCCACCAAGCGACTCTTCGAAGGGCTCATTTATCTCGACGACGATCGCTCCACTTTTGAGCTCGCGGCTACAATTTATCGAGAGCTTCGACGAAAAGGTAGCACCATTCGGAATTCGATAGACTGTCTGATAGCAGCAGTCGCAATTCAGCACGGTGTGGTTTTTTTGGAAAATGACCGGGATTACCAGCATATCGACCTGCGCTATCCTCTGAAGCGGCTATGAAAACCTCTAGTTCGATCCAGTGAAAGGGTCGGTTTTTCCTTTTTACCTTGGAAGCAGAGAAATAATCTGAAGGTGGGCCGACGCGCGCTCCGTGTTCAACTGCATCGGTCTCGTATGCTTAATCGACTATACCTCGGCGCAGGTAGGCGTGCCGGTCTTCGAGCAAGGCCTGCGTGAGCGCATAATTGTGGCGGTCGTTGTTGTATTTGAGATTGGAAAAGCTCTCGGCGATACGAACGCGAGCGTTGCCCATGAAGCATTGCACAAGTTGTTCGAGTTCTCCGCGGGGGTGTGCGGTGTCGCTGGTTTTGATGAGTCCGTCGGCGTAGAGCACAGCGGCAGAAATGGCAAAGAGCTCCGTGCCGATATCGACCACTCGACCGAGCAGGAGCTGCTGGCGTTCGAGTTTCGGGCCGTAATGGATCATCGCGTGAAACAATGCCCGGGCCAGACGCCGGCTTGTACGCGCAGCGTAAACCAACATCGGCTTAAACGCGGGAGTAAGATCTGCCGGCACGCGCGCGCGGGGGAGAAGAAGCTGGGGATACCAGAGCGCATAAAACTTTCCGGCCTTCAAAGCAGCCTTGAGGCGTTTGCCGGCGGCCTGGCGCGTATCGAGAACCCCACCCGCAACCTTGAGGTGCGGATCGAGCGCCTCACGGGCAAGAAAGAGCCGCATGATTTCGGACGAACCTTCGAAGATGAGATTGATGCGGCTGTCACGCATCATGCGCTCGATGGGTACGGGCGCTTCACCGCGATTCTTCAACGACTGCGCTGTCTCATAGCCGCGGCCGCCCCGGATCTGCATCGTCTCGTCCACCGCACGCCATGCGGCCTCAGAGCCCCATAGTTTGCACATGGCCGCCTCAATCCGAATGTCTGCCCGGTCCCGGTCCACCATCGCCGCAGTGAGCATGACCATTGCTTCACAGGCAAAGGCGTTGGCGGCAATGCGGGCGATCTTGTCGGCAATGGCGGCGTGGCGCCCGATTGGAGCGCCCCACTGAACCCGCTCAAGTGACCATTCACGGGCGTAGCCCAGACAGCGTTTCATAAAACCCACACACCCTGCAGGAATGGTCAGGCGCCCGGTATTCAATGTCGTGAGCGCCACTTTCAAACCGCGCCCTTCGCCGCCGATGATCGCGTCGCGGGGCACAATCACATTGGTAAAACGGACGACGCCATTGTAAAGCGCACGCAGGCCCATGAAGTGGCAGCGTGTAACGACTTCCACCCCGGGTGCGTTCATCTCGACGATGAACGCGGTGATCTGGTTCTTCGCCTTACCGTCGACCACCCGGTCAGGCGTGCGCGCCATGACGACGATCACGCCAGCCTTCACCCCGTTGGTACACCATAGTTTTTCGCCGTTGATCACGAAGTGCCGCCCGTCGGGCGTGGGTTCGGCACGGGTCGTCATTTTTGCCGGATCGGAACCGACACTCTTCTCCGTCAGCGCGAACGCGGAGATTTCGCCGTGGGCCACCCGCGGCAGATATTTCTTTTTTTGTTCTTCGGTGCCAAATAGTTTGAGCGGTTGCGGCACGCCGATTGATTGATGTGCGGAGAGCAGTGCCGACAGGTTGCCGTCTATGCTGCCAAGCAGCATGGCCGCCCGACAGTAATTAGTCTGCGAGAGACCGAGTCCGCCGTATTCCTTTGGAATTTTGATGCCAAACGCACCGAGACTCGCAAGTCGCTTGATAAGTGCCTCGGGAATCTCCCCCTCGGCATCGATTTTATCCGCGTCAACTTCGTGTTTTAAGATCTGTTCCAACTCAAGGAGAAAGGGCCGCCCTGCGTCCACGTCAGCGGCGGGCTGGAGAGGAAACGGATAAACCTGGTCGATCGAGACACGGCCCATGAAAAGATCGCCGGCAAAACTGCGTCGGCCGCTTTCGCTGCGCGCAGCCTCGGTGAGCTCGAGAGCGTCGCGCTGGGCCGGGCTCATTTTGGAAGTGTCGATGACACTCTCGGTTTCTTGTTGGCCTGCGGTCTTCGGGGAATCGTGGTCGGGGTCCATCACGTTAGGTGTTTTCATGGAGGGAGGAACTTTGATTTTCCGGATAAAATTTGCGCTGATCGCGGGCCATTTCTCGCAATCGTTCGCAGGGCGAGAAATGAGGAGCTACTTCGCGCACCAATACGTCGAGCCGCTTCACGACTTCGGTCGCGCCCAGCGAATCGGCGTAGCGCAAAGGCCCGCCTCGAAACGGCGCCCAACCCGTGCCGAAGATCATCGCGAAATCCACATCTTCGGCTTCGTCCACCACACCCTCGGCCATACAGCGGGCGGCTTCATTGACCATGAGTAGCACCATGCGGTCAAGACGCGTGGCGGCGTCAAACGCGCGAGTGGAACTGACATCACGCATCGCATTCGCTTCGGCGTTGGGTTTCGGATGTGCGTTTTCAGAGGCATGCAGATAGAAACCGCGTCCGGACTTTTTACCGAGCCATCCCTTCGCGATCATTTTCTCCAGCACATCCGTGAGAGGCATCGGATAGGAAAGACGGCCCACAAAGCCCCGGGCAACATGTTGGGCCACATCGAGCCCGACTTCATCGGCAAGCCTCAGCGGCCCCATTGGCATGCCGAAGTCGACCATGAGCTGATCCACTTCAACGATCGGACTGCCTTCACGGAACAGCGACACCGCCTCGATCATGTAGGGCAAGAGAATGCGATTCACCAAAAACCCCGGGCTGTCCTTCACGATCACGGGCAATTTGCCCAGGCTTTTCACAAACTGAAGCGCCTTGCTCAGAGCGAGCGGCGACGTGCGGAGTCCATGCACCACCTCGACCAGTTGCATGCGGTGAACGGGATTGAAAAAATGGATGCCTACCACGCGTTCCGGATGATCCAGACCATCGGCGATCGCATCGACCGAGAGTGCCGAGGTATTCGTCGCAAGCACGGTATCGGGTCTCACATGCGTCTCGAGTTCCTTGAAAATCGCCTGCTTTAGATCGAGCTTTTCGACCGCAGCCTCCACGATGAGATCCACATCGGCCAACGGCACGTTCGTATGCACGGGCGTGATACGGTCGAATCCAGCCGTTGCCTCCGCCATTGTGAAGACGTGGCGCTTCACGGCGCCGCGGTAAATCTTTTCGATGATGTGCAAGCCACGGCCGAGGATCTCGACCTTGATGTCCACGAGCTTCACCGGCATGCCTCGCGCACTGATCCATTGCGCGATGCCGGCACCCATGACACCCGCTCCCACCACGGCGGTGCATTTTATCGGATCGCTGGCATCTTCCGTTCCGGGAATCTGCCGTTTTTTTACGCGCTCTTGCAGGAAAAAGACGTTCACCAAATTGCGGCTCTCCGGTGTGCGCACAAGCGCAAGAAAAGCGGACTTTTCCTGCGCAAGCGCTTTCTCAAGCGGTTGTCCCAGTGCGCTCAAGCAAACCTCGATCGCTTTGAATGGCGCGGGATAATGGCCACCTGTCTTGGCCCGCACAGCACGGCGAGCCTTTGCCGCGACCAAGGTGCTGAACGGTGCACGGTTGACGAGCGGCCGGGATTTTGTCGGGCGCTTGCCGCGGGTGAGACAGCGGCGCGCAGTATCGAGGAGATATTCAGGGTGAGCGACTTGATCGACGATTCCAATCTTGAGCGCTTGCGTACTCCCGAGTTGTTTACCGGTGAGGATCATTCCAAGGGCAGCAGGAAGCCCGATGAGCGCAGGCAGACGCACCGAACCGCCCCAGGCGGGAAGAATGCCAAGCTGCGTCTCGGGGAGACCGATTTTCGTCGAACGCTCAGTCGAGGCCACACGCCAGTCGCATGCCAGTGCAAGCTCGAATCCGCCGCCGAGGCACACTCCGTTGATTGCGGCAACCGACGGCACCGACAGTCGGCTAAGTCGAGTAAAGACACGATGGCCCAAATCGACAATCTCACCAAGCACCCGCTCGTCCACTCCTTTGGCAAAAGCATTGAGGTCGGCTCCTGCGATGAAAATCCGCGGCTTGGCACTCGCCAGAATGATTCCCTTGAGTCCGGCCTCGCTTTCAAGGGCGCTTAGATGTGCATCCAATTCCTCCAGCGTGGCACGGTCGAAAACGTTCGCCGAAGAATTCGGCCGGTCGAAAAGAAGAACACAGACCCTGTCGGAATCGAGTGTCCGGGTGATGTTCATGGCGCGAAGACGATTTCAAGCGGATTCCAACCAGAGCGCACCGCCCTGGCCTCCACCGACACAGAGCGAAACGAGAGCTCGCCGGCCTTGGCGCCGACGCAGTTCTATGAGAGCAGTGAGAACGAGCCGAGCACCCGTGGCTCCGACTGGATGACCAAGTGCGATGCTTCCCCCGTTGACGTTAAGTATCTCCAAAGGAATTTCGCCGAGAGCCCCAACGCGGGACAAGTGAAGACGTCCAAAATCTGCGGAAGCCGCCGCCGCGCGGCAAGCGATCACTTGAGCCGCAAACGCTTCGTTGATCTCGATGAAGTCCGCATCTTTGAGACTGAGACCGGAGCGTTGTTCGGCACGGGCGATCGCGTAGACAGGTCCCAATCCCATGCGCGCCGGTTCGCACCCGGTGTAGGCGTAGTCGACCAGGCGGCCGAGCGGCAAAAGTTTGGTTCGCTTCAGCGCGGCTTCACTCATCACGAGCAAGGCCACGGCGCCATCTGTGATTTGGGAGGCATTGCCCGCGGTCACGGTTCCCCCGCGTTTTTCGAAAATGGGCCGCAGCTTTGCGAGGGACTCCAGGGTTTGGTTATCGCGCACGCCGTTGTCGGCGGCCACAACCAGCGGTTCGCGGCTACCGCGTGGATACACAGGCCATATTTCCTCGGTCAACCGGTTTCGCGCCGCAGCGGCGCGCTGGTGTGATCGCAAAGCAAACTGATCTTGCTCCTCGCGGGAGATGCGCCAGTCGCGTGCGAGGAGCTCGGCGGTTTGGCCCATGTTGAGTCCGCACACCGGATCGGTAAGACCAAGTTGCAGGCTTATGCGCGGTCGAAAATCGGACGGACGGAACCGCAGCAGACAGCCGAGTTTTTGAATGCTGGTCTTTGCCTTCGCCAGTCCGCCGAATTTGCGCGCAGCTTCGTCAGTATAGACCAGCGGATAATGGCTCATGCTCTCGGTGCCTCCCACCAGAAAGATATCGCCTTGTCCTGCGGCAATCTTTTGGGCCGCCTGTGTCACGGCCTCGAAACCCGAAGCGCAATTGCGATGGACCGTGATAGCCGGGACACGTGCAGGCACACCGGCGCGCAGCGCAATAACTCGGCTGATGTTCGCCGCATCGATCGGCTGGCCCACGCAGCCGAAGATCACTTCATCGATCTGTGCGGGGTCGAGGCCGGAGCGGGCCAACACCGCGGCAGCGGCTGCCCGGCCCAGATCGACGGCGTCGACTCCCGCGAATGCCGTTCCCACCTTGCAGAAGGGAGTGCGCACGCCCTCCACAATGTAGACCGAAGACTTCACGAATGGACCTCCTGCGGCTCAATCGGCGGTGTAGCAACCGCCTTCGGGCGGTTATCCACGACCTTTTGTTCCTTCAAGGCCACGCCTACTTTTTGCAGCGTACGCATCTCTTCGGAGGAGTGGAAAAAGATTTGGTTTGGGTGGATCTCGAAATGCGCATGGATCATCTCGCGCAACGCATGTTCAAGCGTCGCTTCCAGGATATCGCCCGTTCGCGTTACATGCAGGACAAGTTCATCGAGATCGAGCGGATCGTCATGGGCTTTACGCAATTCGAGCTGCCATGCACCAACACCCGGGATGTCGTCCAGCGCATGCTCGAGCTCATTGAAATCGACGATCGTCCCTTTGATCTTCTGAAATCGCAGTGATCGAAAATCCGATACACGCGAGATCTTGCCCATGAGCCGGGGCATGCGACGACCACAACATGGACATGGATCCCAATTGAGGCCGTGCTCGATGAAGTCACCCGTGCGATAACGAAGTACGACCGTTCCTCGCTGCTCGAGCGGTGTCCAAACAATCTCTCCTCCTTCCCCGTCAGGGACCTGTTCACCCGTCTCAGGATCAATAACCTCTATGATACCCATATCCGGATAAAGGTGATAGCCAGTCGGTGGCTGGTCGAACGCGCATGGGCACTCGGACCATGCGAGTTTGGCCTCCGTGAACCCGTAAGTTACGACCAGCGTAACGTCGGGTGAACCAACCTGCGCGCATAACTCGATCAACTTGCGCCGCATGCCATCGGGAACTTTCTCTCCGCCGAGGCAGATCATGCGGATCCCTTCGAGTCGTTTCCCTTCCTCTAGCGCCTGTTGCAGGACATGATACGCGAACGTCGGCATGGCCACGAGTATCTGCGGCTTAAGTTTCTGGATGGCGCGAATGTTGCCGTCGGTTCCCATCACCTTGCCTCCCCCGGTCGAAAGCGTGAACGTGTTCTGCCCGATGCCGGCATAGTGCATATACCAAAACGCAAGATGCGGCGCAAAGGGGAGCATGTTGAGAATGCGTTCTTCTCGGGAGACTTTGGTGATCTCCGTGATTCGACCACTGCCGAGACCGAGGTTACTGATGTCGTAGTTCGTATAGAGAAACGGCACAGGGTCGCTTGAACGACCCGTCGTGCTCGTCATGAAAATCGGACGCCATTCCCGATCGAGCTTGTCCTTTGTTCGCGCCCGCCCGCGCAGCAAGGCGCGCAGGATTACAGATGGGCGCCGGGCAAGAACAGACGCGTCAGGGATCAGCGCGAACCCCAATGTGCGACGCGGATTGTCCGGTCTGGGAAGAAGATCTTCCTTACTCGTAAACGGCAGTTTTCTCAAGTCCTCCACAGATCGAAAATCGTCCGCGGTCAGGCCGTGTTCCTGAAATAGCTGTTGGTAGTGGCTGGAAAACGGAAGCACGCAATCGCGCAGGTAGCGACGGAGTTTCCGGCCTTGGAGAGCGAGCACCTTGGTTCGATCGAGGCGATCCCAATGAGTGGTGAGCTGGGTGATCGACATGGGGAAAAGGGTCGATGCGTTAGGGGTGACGGAGCGGTTCGAGGGGAGCGAACCGGTACCGAGGGGTGTGTCTGAACCGTACCGGTAAGATACATCACGAATACCGGCTTCTCAAGTGAAATGGATCACCGTTTCGTGAAATTACAGAAATTTAGAGCCGCGTGGGAGGCCGCTCGCACTGGGCTTCTTGCGAAACTCTAAAAAAACTCCCGCAAAGGCGCGGATCCGCAAAGTCAGAAGCTTGTCTTTCAACTTTGCAGCTACCTGCCTTTGCACGAAATCACTTACCAAGAAACGCTGCGATTTCCTCGTGCCTTCGCTCGCCGTCCTGCTCTCCAATTTCAATCATACGGTGGGTATAGCCTGACTGAAACAAAAGTGTCGCCAGCAAGTCGGCATGCTTAGATTCACGCGTGCCCAATCCTCGCGTTGCGAAGCGGAATATTTTAGGTAGCTCCGACTCAAACTCGTGAGCGATCATTCCCAAATCCTGCGATGGCCGCAGAAGAAGTAATTTCACGGGACGCAATCCGGATTCTTTCGCTTTGGGATGTTCGATCAGCAGTTGGTTGAGCCGCTGCATATTCATCGCATCGTAGTCGAGCATATCCAAAAATATGGCATCGAGCAGTATGCCGATCACGGTCGCGGGTGGCGGATACCGGCGAGAGCTGGAGTTGCCGGCCTCAATTTGGCTGGGCATGTAGCGGGTCGAAATAGCGATGATCCTTTCCGCGCCCAAATGAAGAGCAGGCGAAAGTGGCGCAGTGAGCTGAACACCTCCGTCACCATGCCAATCGTGTCCGACTTGGACCGCCGGGAAGAACAAAGGCAGCGCACACGATGCCATCACGTGATCCACCGTGAGTGTCGTCGGCAGGCTGCGCCGCCCCCGACGCTCCCAAGCGGCTATGTCATCGCCTTGCACCCAGGTAATGGATTGGCCTGTCCCATAATGAGTCGTGGTAACACCCACCGCCGATAAACGTCCACGCCGGATGTTCTCGTCGATTCCCCGGAGGACACCGTCCTCGGAGCCAAACGCACTCCGCAGAAAATGCCTCAAAGGAACAGTATCCACCATCCCGCGAGTGGGTGGCAGAAGGTGTGAACCACCCGACACCAAGCGAAAGGCCCAGCGCATCATATTTATCCCGAGCGCCGACAAATCCGTTCGAAAAACATGATCGGCCGTAATATTTTTCCAGAGCGCTGTGAGTTGATCGATTGCCTGCGGAAAATCGTCAGTACAATTGGCCAGGTAAGCGATGTTGATCGCACCTGCGGAAACTCCCGTCAAAACAGGAAAATGCAGATCGGGAAATCTTCGGGCCACGCTGCGCAGGAAACCGACTTGGTATGCTGCGCGAGCTCCTCCGCCACCGAGGACCAAAGCGAGTTTTCCAGAATCAGCGGTCACGGAATATTTGAGTGCGACTTGCCATCGGCTCTAGGGCAAGACGAACCCTAGCAGTCGGCATCGGAACTGCCAGACGTTTCCGTCGTACGACTAGTGCGGTGCCTCCAGCCAATCGATCACAGACTAAAGCCCGCCTCACGCAACGAACGCAGTAGACGCAACGGATTCTGCGGTGAGGTGGGTCGGCGCGGCCTGCGACGGCATTGAAAGCAGGACGCACGTCTCAATCGCGAAATGCCGTCGCAGGGACAGCGACGGCTCACCTTCAGATCATTTCTCCGCTTTGCGTCTTGGCGCCTTTGCGCGAGCTTTTCAGATTCCGCACCGGACCCGGCCGCTCAGCGAAAGATCTTCGGAAGAAACTGTGTCAGGTAGTCGCGCCAGACAGGCCACTCGTGCGCGCCCTCCGTCACGTGCCATTCATGCGGCACCTGCTTCGCCTCGAGCCACGCGATGAACGTCTTGTTCCGCTCGAGCAGGAAATCATCCTGACCCACGCCCACCCACAGCAGGTGTGGTCCGCCCTTCTTTTTCTGGAGCGCCGCGAGCAGCGGGGCGAAACGGGTATCGAGATCACCCTTCGGCGCGGCCGAACTAAACCCGCCCACCCAGCCGAATATGTCCGGATGCGCCAGCCCTATCCCAAGCGACTGCCCGCCCCCCATCGACAAGCCCACGATCGCGCGACCCGCCGGATCTCGCCGCACCGGATAGCGCGCCTCGATGTATGGCATGACATCACCAAGCAACTCACGCTCCATCGCTGCGTCGTTGGCTGCACTGTAGTCAGGAGAGCTGCCACCGAATGGAATGGGGACCGAGTGACCATTGGTCATTACGATGATGGCTTGAACGATTCGCTGCTGCGCCAGCAGGTTATCCGCAATAAAGTTGGCGCGACCCACGGCGACCCAGGCGGTCTCCTCGTCGCCAAATCCGTGGAGCAAATAGAGCACCGGATACTTTTTCTTCGGATCGAAGCCGGGCGGCGTATAGACAACCACGGCTGTCTCCGTGCCGCGGATACGCGAGGGCAGGACATGGCGATGTACCACGCCGTGAGGCACATCCTGACGGCTAATTAGCAGCGGCGGTGTGCCCGGCACTTCAAACAGGCTCTCTTCAGAGAGCCATTCCTTGAGCCGACGATTATGCGGATCGGTGAACGTCGCTCCATCGACATCAAATGTGTAACTGTAGAGATCGGGTGCGAACGGGCCGACCGTCACGCTCCACACACCACCGTCATCCTTGGTCATGGGCTGCGGCGGGAGGCGACGCAGGCCCTTGACCGCGACGACCTGTGCCTTAGGCGCAAGCAAACGGAACGTCACCCGCCCATCGGGCAGAACTTCTGGCGACCGAACGGCCGGCTGCGCAGATGCAGCAACGGCAGAGAAGGATAAAACAAGGAGACCGAAAAACCAGCGGCGGGGGATCGAGTTCATCGTATTCATCGTGAGAGGCGCTGCGGTAACTGTCGACGCCGGAGGTAGAGGTTCCGGGTACTCCGACAATTACGGAATTGCTCATTCCCTACTGAAGCGAAATTACCGGGAGCGAAGGACCGCCATTCCGAGCCAGTTGAGGATTGCTTCATGTTCTCTTCCCCCCGTGCCCTCTGTGTTTAAAAAAATTATCGCTGCAAAATGACATTTTGCAGGAGAGCAATGCAAAGATCTCAAAAAAAAATTCCCTGTGTTCTATGTGATCCTTCGTGGCTAAAAATCCGATCCTATCGCGACTCTGAAAGTCTCACGCAAAGGCGCTAAGACGCAAAGCGAACGACTCGTCCGAAGGTAGGGCGGGACCGCTGGGCCCGCCGTTAAGGTTATGGCGATAAAGAACCAAGATTTTCATGTAAGCAAGCGGTCCCGCCCCTTCAGAGCTGAGCCATGGTCTCGCGCAAGTTCTTCATCAGCTCCGCCCCTAGCGCCGTTTCCACATCAGGCACACAACGTTAATCAACGATTCACGACGACCAGCATCTATTTTACGACGAAGCGCATGCATAATCCGTTCATACGTTTTTTCTATTTCTACCAGGATAAAATGTAATCGTAAAACAACTACATTACATCTCAGAAATATAATGAAATTCGAACAAAAAAACTAAAGTAGCGACGAAAGAGACCGACCTTCGTCTGCAACAGGAGGTTAACTCACAACAGGATGTTCTTCGGTGGTGCCGCCGTGCGGACCATCGAAAATTCAATTGGTTAAGGTCAATAGAAAGTTTCCTTCATGTCTCTATCCGGCATCTCCTCCAACAGCGCACTTTACGCTGATTGGCAGACTAACTTCAGTAAGATCAAATCGGATTTTTCCGCTTTGGCCAAGGCTCTCAAATCAGGTGATCTCTCGTCTGCTCAATCTGCTTTTTCCTCGTTGCAAAACGATCGCGCCAGCAATTCGAACAGTAGTACGAGCAGTACGTCTCAAACCGATCCCTTCAGTGCCCTCGCCAGCGCGCTGCAATCGGGTGATCTGTCGAGCGCCCAAACTGCCTTTAGCACCCTGCAACACTCCCACCGTCAACCGCCGCCGAACGCACGTAGCGATTCCACCGACAGCACATCTGGATCGACCACGACCAGTTCATCCTCCAACCCGTTTTCGGCACTTTCTCAGGCGTTAAAATCCGGAGATCTCTCGGCAGCCAAAACCGCTTTTGCCGACCTGCTAAAGAATCTTCCTTCGCCGCCCCCGCCGGATGACTCATCTGATTCAAGCACGTCAATCGATAACGCTTCCAGCACTAGCGGCAGTGCAAGTACGACGACCAATGCG
>WNFI01037158.1_pt1 | contig 38796 bp, 30 predicted proteins | sample 5400471 | NCBI WGS metagenome assembly WNFI01 (sample SAMN13153348, study PRJNA577476) | soil metagenome | isolation source: 100 cm saprolite on Douglas fir-dominated hillslope | place: USA:California | collected 2013-09-17 | reverse complement strand
CTCCCACACTTGGGCGAGAAGTGAAGGAACTGCTGAAGCGTCGGCGGAGCCCTTCTTGAAGAGCGGCAGGATTCTCGGGTCAGCACTCGGGTCAAAAAAAGCTGCATTTCGGGTTCTTCTACAAGCGCTTGGCGTATGGTATACTCCCGACAGCTCGAATATGGCTAGGAAGAAAAAAAATGTCGCAGTAGTCGAGCTCGGACGAAGAGGAGGCCTAAAGGCTGCCGGCAAGGGCGGAAAGGTAATAGCGGCCAGGCGCAGCCCTCAGGAACGCAGCGATGCAGCACGCAAAGCCGTCACGGCTCGCTGGGCTAAGTGGAAAGAGTCGCTATCTCAAGGCGACGACCGTTAAGATCCGTTATGCGGTCGGCTTAAGCGCTGATGGCTGCCAAGTTCGTCTGTGTCGCGGGCCGGACGTTCCAATACTTCCCGAACCGACAAACACCCCTCCGCTGCCTCCTAATCCGAGGCCGATGCCGGATTCGTTAATGTCTACGCCAATATCTGCTTCGAAAATTTGTGCCTCGGCCGTCTCGAAGCGTGAACCTGATTCAAAAATGGCTATGGCTTTGGCACCTTCTCTAGCCTCTATTTTTGCATCCTTCCATCGCATGTTCAAACGTTCCACAACGAGCTGCGATGGCGGCCCGCTTCGTATGGATAATGCAATATCGCGAGGACCATTCCTGATGATGATCCGGTTTCCTATTTGCTGTGCGTCCCAATTGCCCGATCGAATTCGCCATTCGTTTTCATGGATCTCGAAAACAATATCGCCTCGGGCGTTTGCCATCTTAGCAGAAAGGCGAAATGGACCGTGTTCGAGTTCAGGTGGCAGAATTGAGAGGAGTTCTTCTCCATGTATCCTGAGCAAGCATCGGACATTGACGAAGATGAGCGAGCCAAAGACTATTGCGGGATGCTGGCTGCCGATGTCAAAAACTTCACGCGAAAATCCAACTTGTTTGCACCGTGGATTCTTCGCTGCCGCTGCTATTGTCTCGGGTGACAGTAACCCTTTCGTCTTCTTTCCGTGACATGTAGCACAGAGTAAGATGATTCCATCTTGATGGTGAGCCTTTGCCTCAGAAAATTCAGGATTGAAGTGGTCGTACTGGTAGATACCCGCGCCGCATACAACGCAGCCGAAGCCATCTCTTTGCCGGACAAGCCGTTGGATATCATCTGGGATGTCACGAGATAACTCGTGTTTGTTCACTTTGTCGCTCATCGAGTCTTGATAACAGTCTTAAGCTACAGGCTTTCTTAAAAAAAGCGCGTCGGACTAGGCTCGACCGTTACGTGACTAGCGTCTATGAGGTGACCACAAGGTGAGTGAGCCGGACCTGAAAACAACGCTGCGCGAGTTCAAGGAATACATCGCCCTGAGCTACGAATTGCCCCGTACGATGGCCGCCCAGGTTGGCGTATCAAAGGCGACCATTTGGGATTGGCTTGCCGGCAGATACCAACCGAGAGGCCAGTCATTAGCAAAGCTTCGGAGATTCCTGGACGCCGAGGCGAAGAGACCACTTCAGGGCGACGGAATCAGGCCGATTGAAACCGCATCGTACAAAATCACCAGGCCCATTCAACAATTGCGCTACGCTCGGCTTTGCCCGTTCTGTCTGAGCATCTCCTCAAAGGAGGCGGCAACTGAGCCTCATTTTCGGTGCCCGGAATCCTTCGGAGAAATACCTTCCGCAGGATTTAAGTGAGGAAACAATAGTTTCTTGGGTAGAACAAACGAAGCCGAGTCCATCGGCTCCTCAAGAGCCTGCTCCTTGAGCTCAAGCTGATGCACTTTCCCTTCGGCTATTCCTGGTCCGTTCCAGAACCCCTCGGGCACTAAATTTGAAACCTCCGGGTGGAGAAGGCGTCCGCGAAAAATCTCGCCAGAGAAGGCGATTGCGGTCAGCTCAAAGTAGTCCTCGTCTTTTGGATCATCTGGAACAGGACGAGGTTTGGCCAGCCTAGCAGTAACGTAGGGCTGGTACTGCTCTTTAGGAACAGCAAACCCGAATTGAAGTTGACCTGCTTGATCGACCGTTGTCTCGCCCGGTCCCTTGACGCTTAAAGAGGGCGCTCCCTTCCGAACCAAGGTTATCTCCGAACATTCAATCCGAAGCCGTCGATTAGCGATGTCATCGAAAATTGACATAATTATCCCAGGGCGTAGCCATCCTATATACTCGGCTAGCAGGGGTAGCTCTATTTATCCCGTCTAATACGGCTCGTAATTTTGCAGGCTGAGCCCTTCGTGCAACCGAGCCACCTCTCCGGCTTCTACGGCAGTTTTGAATGACTTAAGAGCATCTCGGCTATCAAGTGCCAAACCGGGAAGCCAATCACGATGCCAACCGCCAGCGTTGCCATAAAATAGTCAGCTCAAATTAGCTTTCTCATTCTTCAGCTTGGATGCTTGGGCCACCGGCTTGCAATCACTCAACGGGATTAATTTTCGCCGGTCGGCCCCTTTAACCAAGCGGTTCATCGGCGGGGCATCAGGTTCCGATCAGAGTCGGTTTCTCGAAATTCAAGCTTTTGGGACGCACTATTTTGGCCATAGACGCGGACCAACGGGGAAGACGATTTTCGGCATAGCGCGTTGATGCCGCGCTTACTGCGTCGGTGGTTGACCGAATAACATCTGAACGCCAGCGGTGGGAAGCTGATTGACATAGCGATTGCCGAGGCGGTTTTCGAAAATCGAAACGGCCGCACTCGATGAGAAGGTGATGCTGTAGCAATGATGGACGCTCAAAACTCCGTCCTGTAATGCTTCATTCTCCTCGCCTTCCATAGGCTCAATTTTGAGTCCAAGATTACGCGCTTGCTCAATGGTGATATGCCGCCCGTGGCTCAGGGTTTGGGCGTGAGAGCCGAGTGCAGAAACGATCTTCTTGGCAGTTGCTTCCGGATCCTTTGCCTCAGCGAACATACCGGTCACCAGCCACGACTTGACCATCGTCTCAGAGAGTTTGATGGCTTTCTCGCAGGCTCCAATTAAGGTGGGCGTATATTTTTGGAGAATTGGCTCCCAGGCTTTAGCCTCTTTCGGAGAATCTTTGAAGAGTTCCTGTATCCTTTTGAATTCCTCCAAAATGGCGTGCGCTGGCCCGCCGCCGACCTGCGGATCAATCGGCCCTAGGTTGGAATGCAATCCCATGACGATGCTTTTGCAGGCGAGGGCAATCATTGTTCCGGCCGACATCGCTAAATGCGGCACGATGGCACGGATGTCTCCGTTGAAGACTTCGCGTCGGTAAAAAACAATTTGTTCCGTAGCGTTTATTTCACCACCTGGCGCGTGTAGGATCAGGTCTAAGCCACGTGATTTGTCAAGGCCCTTAACGGCCGTCATGAGCCCAGGCATCATGGCGTCGGAAATAGAAAAATAGGATGATTTGATTCCCAGTTTTTTGCAGCCAGCCGGAGTAGAACGCTATGACATTGCGTTCGGTCAGCGCTGCCAATTGGCCGAGATACTTCCGCCTAATGCCATCGAGGTCTTTGTTCGGGGATGTCTTGAACTCGATAAGAATTTCCGACCAAGTAGGCATACCCGCGCGGGCGATTCTTACCGGTTGGTTGAGTCGGTCAGAATCGTCGGTGTCACGGGTTCGTCATCAATGAGCTCACCGAAAATAATTTCCTGCTCGGACTCCACGATTTAGAACCGAGTTCCTCGTTTTTGGTTCTGAATCGCCGTTGCCCGGCATCTCAGGACCAAAAACGAGGATACAACGAGGATACTGGGTTTTGGCCTGTTGATTTGTCAGCTTGTATAATCGCTCGCCGATCGGCTCTAGGATTTGGCTTGCACCCGGCAGGGCTCGAACCTGCAACCCTATGATCCGAAGTCATATTTGCGAAAACATATATCCGCTATTGGCATGCAGTAGAAGAGTTCACGAGATCGTCTCGTCACGAATTGGCAACGTGAACTGAAAGAGGCCGCCGCGCGACGCATTTGCCTTCGCCCACAGCCGCCCTCCGTGAGCTTCGATGATCGAACGGCTGATCGCCAAGCCCATTCCCAGGCCCTTAGGCTTAGTTGTATAGAACGCGTCGAAAAGACGATTAAGACGCTGGGGATCCAGCCCCGGGCCCGAATCTCGCACGGTAATCAACACGTGGGTCCATGCAGTGTCGGCCAGAGCTCTATCCTCGTATCTTTCTTCCTTTGATTCGCCGTGGATCTCAGTAACCTTCTCCGAACTGACCCCCAGCTCGCGCGGACCCTCGCCCGTTCCACTCATGGCTTCAATGGCGTTCATGAGCAGATTGAGAATGACTTGTTGCAATTGGATCTTATCTCCGAAGATCAAGGGTAAATCATTTGCGAGGTTGGTTTGAAGTAACACGCGATTCCGCTGCACTTCGCTGCGCGCCATGGCGACGACTTCGTCTATGGTCTCGTTGAGGTCGAGCCAGTCCTTCTTTGGCGGCGCCTTTTTGGCCAGAGCGCGAATCCGGCCGATGATTTCGCTGGCTCGATTTCCATCGCGGATAATGCGGTGAATCGCCTCGCGGGTTTCGGCCAGGTTAGGCGAATCCCCAGACAGCCAGCGCAGGCCGGCGTTGGCATTAGTCACCACGGCAGCGAGGGGTTGATTGATTTCATGAGCGATCGAGGCGGTCATCTCCCCCAGAGTCGTCACGCGCATCACGTGTGCCAACTCCGCCTGAGCCTTACTCACAGCTTCCTCGGCCTGTTTTCGCGCGGTGATATCCATTACCGTCCCTACAAACTCGCGATTTTCAGGATCGAGGCAAACGGCCTCCAGCACGACGTGAACATCTTTGACCGATCCGTCCGGCATTAGCAAACGATGTTCGAAACCCAGGTTTGTTGCCCCTCGTACTGCCCGGCTGACCATCTGTTGGACGGTCAAAACGTCTTCCGGATGCGCCCTCTTAAAGAACAGATCTATGGACGGGTTTACTGTCCGATCATATCCCATGACCCGAAACAATTCCTCCGACCAAATGAGTTCTCCACTAGACGCTTTCCACCAAAAGCTGCCCGTTCGACTCAGTCTTTGTGCTTGGGCTAAGTAAGCTTCGCTGCGCCGCAACGCTTCCTCGGCGCGTTTTCGTTCGCTCAAATCGAGCACAAAAGCGACCCCCTCGTTTTCGCTTCCTTCAAAGAAGGCAGCACCAATTAAGACCGGCACACGAACGCCGTCCTTCCGAAAATATTCCTTCTCGAATGGCTGGACGATGTCAGTTGCCTCCAGTTCTGCGATGGCCCGTTCATCGCGGTCCCGCCATTCCGCTGGGGTTAGGTCCGTCCAGCGTACGCGACCGGACACGAGATCAGTGCGGCTGTACCCTAGCATCTGGAGAAAGGCTTCATTAGCTTCGATAATCTGCCCTTCAAGATTCCAGATGAAGACTCCCATGATATTGGCATCGACAAGCCGCCGTATCTTTGCCTCGCGCGCCTCGAGATCATGATAGAGGCGGGTGTTCTCAAGCGAAATCGCAGCCTGCGATGCCAATAATTTCAGTACTGCGATCCTCGTCGGAGTGAAGACCTGTGGAGCTAGATTGTTTTCGAGGTAGAGAACCCCTATTAGTTTGGCTTGGTTGAGCAACGGCAGGCAAAGAATTGAACGGGCGCGCTGTCGCAGGATGTACTTATCGGTCGAGAATGGATTCTGGACTAAAGCATCATCGAGAATCACGCTTTCTCCGGTGCGCACAACGCAATGGACAATCGATTCTGGCACCATGGCCTCTGCCAGAGATGCGGCTTCCAAGCGCACGACGATCGTCTCGCCGCTGGTTGTGGCTTCAGCCTCAGCCCGCAGCTCGTCGCCTCGGGGAAGAATCAACAGACCTCGCTCAGCACCCGCATGTTCAACTGCGATGCGGATTAGCGTATCGATCAGTTTCTCCAAGACGATTTCACCCGAAACTGCTTGCGAGACTTTGATAACGGTAGCCAAATCCAGGTGTTCAACCGGTGTCCCAATGGTGCTCGTGAGACCCGGCACAGGTTCGTCTTCCCTGAGCCGTGGATATAACTCGTCGAGTTGCCGCACCTTGCCAGTGGCTTCCCAACGCAGGTAGCAGTATCGGGCCTCGCGCAGGTATCCGTACGCGATCTTCTCGAAACCACGGGCCATGTAAAAGCGAGCCGCAACTTCGTTAGCGACACCTTCAATGTGGACGAAACCGTTCTCTCTTGCGCAGCGGATCGCCTGCTCGTAAAGCTGCATCGCATCAAATTGGCGTCCCTCTATTCGTGCGATCTCTGCGCCTAGTAGTGCGGCACGGTTTTCGAAATTCTCTGGGCAGTGCTCCGCCCATATTTGAAACTTTTTGTGATGAGATGTGAGAGCCTGAAAATGTTCTTGTTTCTGATCGTTAGAAGCACAATCCCAGCATGCCGCGTGGGCGAGGGCGCCGTAGAAGTGAAACTCTACTTTTTCGAATTGGGACGGCGATGTCCAGGCTACCCGTTGCGCCCTCAATGAAGCATCGAGGGCAGAAGCGTAGTCCCCGGCTAGGAAACGCGCCTGCGTCTTTCGCGCAAAATACCAGCACTCGGGTAGCGCCAAGACCGGATTAGTTGTCAGGTGGCGCTCATACTGAGCTTCATCAAACTCCTCGTGGTTGAGGGAGCCAAATATCGGAGTCAGCCCGCGGAGCGTCCGCATAAGGGCGACCTGCACGCTAATGAGATCAATCACGAAGCCGAAGCGCAGCTTCTTTGCAAAGCCGAGACCTTCCTCGGCCTGCGATTGCACCTCGGCAAGAGGATCTCCCACCGTTAAAGAATTCGAGTTCAAAGAGTCTCGGCAATAGGCCGCGAATGTAAGGTCGCCGATTCGGTTGGCGGCCTCGAAGGCGCGATGTATCAGATCGCGGCCGCTCCGCGCATGTCTCGCCCACGGGATGACGAGATTTCCGAAAGACATATAAGTTCGAGCTTCATAGCGCTTCAATCCTCGTTGTTGAACGAGCTCGTAACCCAGGCGACCGAACCGAAATCCACCCTGGTAATTGCCGAAGCGCGGTCCGGCAATAATGGCAAACCATACGTAAGCGAAGCAGGATGCGTCGCTGTTGCCATGCTCAATGCTGAGGTTCACCATGTGGCAAACGACTAGTGAAGAAAGGTTCTCGTCCGTATGCATCGCTGTCGTTACGATCTCGGTCAGCACGTCGAGAACATCGAGGACGCCGGGGTTGGTCATCAATGGCAAGTCGATGAGTTCTTCGATTTGCCGGCTTCCAAGCTGAGACCAGATGCGTACGTATTCACGCCAGGCTTCGTCACTTGTCGGATGGGCCGACCAGTACGTTCCGCTGCGCCGGAGGTATTCAAGGCATACCTCGATGACGCGATCGCTCCGATCCAACGCGGTGTAAAGTGTCAGACGCAATCGAGTGACCACAGCGATATCATGGTCGTTCTTGGCACGGTCGGCGAGCAGCGAAAGCCGATTTTCGGCCGACTCCATATCTGCGGTCAGTAATTCGCACTCGGCTGTCAGATATTCGATGGAAAAGGTGAGCTCATACCGTCGCTCCCAGGAATCGTCCGGTAAAAGAGCTGAGCCGACGGCAAGATAGTTTAGCGCTGAATGGTAGGCGGTAGAAGTTTTGGCTCGATTGGCGGCGATGAAATTGAGTTCGGCGAGACGCTCACGCTCGTCCTGTGAGGTGATGAAGGCCGTACCGCGGTTTAGCTGATTAACGATTTCGAAAACGGCTTCTTCCGTCTTTTCCGGAGGAACGTGTGTCCACAGCAATCTTCCTATCTTAAGATGAGTCTCCGCGCGTGAGCGCTGGGGAATCAGTGAATAAGCCGCTTCCTGAATGCGATCGTGAATGAACTTATAGACACCCCCCTGACGGGCAACCAATTCCAGGCGGACAGCTTCCCATAAATCGGAGCGGACCCGCTCCTCCGACGTTCCGTGAACGATGGAAATTGTGGCGATTTCGGCGCTGTTTCCCAGGCAGGCAAGCTCTTGTAGGGCCTTCTGTGTTTCGATCGGCAGGCGATTCAACTTTCCTACCATGAGATCTACCACGTTGTCGGTGTAGCCTTTGGCGTGAATGCGGTTTATGTCCCAGAACCATCGTGCGCCATTGTGATCGAAGGTGAGTAGCTGTTCTTCGACAAGCGCGTGAATGAACTGAATGACAAAGAACGGGTTACCACCGGTCTTTTCGTGGACCAATTGGGCCAGCGGAATGGCGCGATCTGGTTCACAGTGAAGGCAATCTTCAATTAGCTGCCCCAAGTCGGCGCGGTCCAGGGGAGCAAGGACGATCTCGTGTAGAATCGCTCCAGTTTGACGAATCGCCTCCAACCGGCGCCACAGCGGGTGAGTGGAGTCGATTTCATTGTCTCTATAGGCGCCAACTAACATCAAATGGTGGACATCCGGCTGGGTTAGCAGATCCTCAAGGAAATCCAGTGTCGCCGCGTCCAGCCATTGCAGATCATCGAGGAACAGGGCGAGTGGACGTTCCGGTCGTGCGAATACGCCGATAAATCGGCGGAACACCAGCTGGAAGCGCCGTTGCGCCTCCTGCGTTGGAAGATCAGGTACGGGCGGCTGTTCTCCGATGATGAGGTTCAACTCAGGAACCAGATCCACCATGAGTTTTGAATTCGGCTCTAACACTGCGCGAAAGGCGTCGCGCCAGATCTGCAGTTCGGCTTCGCTCTTGCTCAAAAGCCGGCGGATGAGACGTTGAAATGCTTGCGCTAGAGTAGCGTAGGGAACATCACGCTTATACTGGTCAAACTTGCCGGATGCAAAAAGCCCACGAGGCGGGACCAACACCTTGTGGAGCTCACTGACGACGGAGGACTTCCCGATTCCAGAATAACCAGATACCAGCACTAGGCTCGGCTTGCCGATTGCGACGACTTCATCAAAGGCATCCAGAAGTGTTTTGATCTCTCGATCGCGCCCGTACAATTTTTCAGGTATCAGGAGCCGGTTTGAAATATCGTGCTCGCCGAGAGAGAACGAGCTGATCTGTCTGCGAGATTCCCACTCAGCCAGACATCTTCTGAGGTCCGCCAGCAAACCGGCCGCGGTCTGATAACGGTCCTCGGCTGTTTTCGCGAGGAGTTTCAACACGATTGCAGAGACAGTCTCTGGTACGTCCTTTCGACGATCTCTGGGCGGGATTGGTTGTCTTGCGATATGGCAATGAACCCATTCCATGGGATCGGAGGCGGTGAATGGAAGAGTACCAGTCAGCATTCGGTAGAGCGTGACGCCTAGTGAGTAGAGATCGCTTCGGGAATCGATGGAACGATTCATCCGTCCAGTCTGCTCAGGGGCCATGTAGGCCAGCGTCCCAGCGATAACTTCAGGAGGCTCAGGAGACTGGCGCTCACGTGGCAGTCGCGAAGCGATGCCAAAACCCGTCAGCCAACACTGGCCGGTGACGGGGTTTAGCAGAACATTGGACGGCTTGAGGTCTTTGTGGATGACACCGCGCTGATGCAACTGACCAATCGCAGTCGAAAGGCTAACGGCCAGACGCAAGGAAAACGCTACGTCCAATGGTTGCCCGAGCAGTTTAGAGAGAAGCACGCCGCCGGGATCAGTCAATAATAGTACCGGCCGATCCCACTCGCGAGCCATTGCGATCGGTCGGGTAGCCCAACTCGGGTCCAGCTCGTCTGTAAGAGCATATTCGTGCCGCAGTCGTTCGAGGGTCTCCGGCGCGGGTTGCAGCAGAGCAGGCGAAAGCACAAGAACCCGAGTACGCGAGGCTTCGTCGCGGCCAAACACGGAGACCGCATCCCGGCCCAAGTCGAAGGGCGCGCGGTAGCTTGCGAAGGCGGCCTGAGATCCGCCCTCCCTGCTCCGGCCGCGATAAAGGATAAACTCCTCATCCCTTCGCAGTGCTTCAAAGAGATATCTCGATAGGTCAATCACGGGTCTCCAGCACCCAGAATTTACATAATTCTTTCGTCATCAGCTAGCAAAAGGCCGAATGAGAATCTTGAGTGACTGAAGCGTCGGCACCGGCATCACCCTCGACGCATAGCCCTTCACTATTTAATCTCGGAGTAGCGGTCTGCCTGCTGCAAGTTCGATTTCTCAATTACGAGTGGGTCGAGCAATTTTCCCTCGATTGCTTTATTGTCGCGCAAATGTGCAACGAGCGCTTCCAGGGCTAATCTTACTTGCAACAGAGGAAATTGAACTGAAGCAGCCATTTCGCCATCTCTGATTTTTGCGAGAGCTTCAGGAAGACCGTCAATGCCTACAACTACGATCTCCCCCTTTGGTGTGCCTGCCTGTTCGATAGCCGCCAATGCTCCCAACGCCATGTCATCGTTTGCCGCTATAATAGCGTCCGGTGTATAGCCAAGAGATGTCAGAATGTTTTGCGTGACGGTCAGAGCTTCTGCTCTGGACCAATTTCCTGTTTGTTCCGCCACGATCTTATATTTGCTCCCTGCGGCTTTTATGACTTCGTGCACTCCTTTCGCCCGATCGTTGGCCGAACTCCCACCAGCTTTACCGGTGATAAAAACGATCCTGGCGCCATTAGGAAGCTTGCTCACGACATATTTCGCCAATGCGGCCCCTCCCGCCACGTTATCCAACCCAAAATACGGAATCGGTTTGTGTGCGTTGCGGACGATTCGATCGAAAATAACTACCGGGATGCCGGCATCGAGCACATCGTTCGTCGCGTCAGTCAAGGCGTCTACATCGTTTGGATCCAAAACAATACCATCCACGCCCTGGTTCAATGCATTTCGCAAATCGCTCGCTTGTTTTGGGGAGCTACCTTCACCATCCTGAGAAATAAGATCGACACCTAATTTCTGTGCTTCGTCTTGAACCACTTTTGCGGCTTCGGCGAGCCAAGGAGCGGACAGAGTCGGGCTACTATAGACAATTCGGAGTTTATTTTCCTGCGCATGAGCGACGGCTGACACCCACATCAGTGCTATCGTGATAGTAAGCCAAACTCGGAGGTATTTTTTTGTAATCATGTTCTGCCAGAGGATTTCGTTGCTTTTGAAAAGCGCGCTGACACCGCAGCCATCCTTCCTCTCCCGTCAGCTACGGTTGCCGGTTCGGGTAGCAGAATAACGTGGCATTCGCACGGAGGCTTCAGCCACCCACAATTTACATAATTCTTTTCGTGATCAGCCAATAAAGGCCGAACCAGCACTAAACTTGGTTTACCGGTGTTACGACCTGATCAAAGGCGTCCACAAGCGTTTTGATTTCCCGATCGCGTCCATATAATTTTTCGGGTATCAGCAGCCGGTCTGAAATGTCGTGCGCGCCGAGAGAGAAAGAACTGATTCGTCGATGGCGCGCTATTGCTATCGGCCGGACAGCCCACGTCGGATCCAGCTCTTGTCTCAGAGAATATGCGTGCTCCAGCCGTTTCAGCCTTTCCGGCGTGGGACGCTGCACCGCAGGCGAAAGCACAAGAACCTGAGATGCATCGTCATTACTCCGCCCGCGATAAAGAATAAACTCTTCGTCCTTCCGCAGCGCCGCGAAGACATGTTGTGATAGCTCAATCACAGTCCGGCCTCCAGCCACCCACAGTCTACACAATTTTTTGCATGATCAGCCACAAAAGGCCGAACGGAAATCCAGAAATCCGAGATCTCGTACGGATATTCGCTCGACTCCATTCTATGCATAAGAGCCTGACGAACAGGCACAAGCAATGAATAAGAAAGGTTGGCACACAATGTGTTCAACCTCGAGGCATGAGAATGGCCACGGCTAAGCGAGGCGTTGTGCGCGATGCGTGGTCTATGGCAAGGGTATGTTGGGCATCCGAGGAAAAATGGTCGGCTTGGGGCCTCCTTCTTGCGGTCGTCGCATTGAATCTAGGCACGGTTTGTACCAGCGTCGGTATCAATGCTTGGAACCGGGGCTTTTACAACGCGCTACAGGCATTCGACCGCGGTCAAATCTTCCGCCCGCTCGGCGATTGGGGTGTGGTCCACATACCTGGCTACCTGGTATGGGCAGCGTTGCTTTACGCCGGTATCGGTACCTGGCTCACAGTCAGAATTGGCCGGCCGCTGGTGCAACTGAATTTCGCTGGACAGCGGTTTGAAGGCGATTTCCGATTCAGCTTGGCCCGGTTACGCGAAAACGCCGAAAGTGTAGCCTCCTACGGCGGCGAGCCGGTCGAGTTCGGCGTTTTCGAAGAGCGATTCCGAAATATCTTTGCCAACTTCCGGATGATTATGGGGCGGCAGATACGCCTCAATTGGTTCACGCAAGGCTACGCCCAGGTCGCCGTCATTTTTCCATTGCTGGTGATCTTACCCCGTTATTTCGTAAAGCAGATCGGGTGGGGTGGCTTGATGCAAGTGGGCAGCGCTTTCTCCTACGTTTATAACTCGCTTTCATTCATCATCACTCGCTATCCGGACATTGCTGCGTGGCAGGCGGCAACCGATCGCCTCAGCAGACGTCAAGTCATCCGCTGCCCCTCTTGTTTGCATTGTGGACGACGATGCCTCAATGGCAGACTCGACCCGATACCTTGTTCGCTCCTTTGGTTTCAGGGCAGAGGACTTTTTGTCTGCTCAGAAGTTTCTGGATTCGGGCCTTGTTGAAGAGACAAAGTGTCTAATCCTGATCCTCGATCTTCGGATGCCGGGAATGGACGGTTTGGAATTGCAACGACATCTGACGAGCGCCAACAAACGCATTCCGATTATTTTTGTCTCCGCTCGTGCGAACGAGCAAGAGCGGATCCAGGCCGTCGCCGAAGGTGCGGTGGATTTCTTGCTCAAGCCTTTCAGCGAGGATGCATTGCTCAATGCTATCCAAGCGGCGCTGAATCGATAAAAATTCGCCAAAGAGGAAAGACAAATCTGCTCCGCGAATTCGGCTGTGACCGGTTTGCCGTCACTACAAAAGCGTCTCATCCCAATAAAAAAGCTTCGCGTACAGACGCAAACGTTCAGTCTAATCTGCGCCGCTATTCTTCTGCATAGAGAAAATTGCGGTACCAACACGGAACGTGGCGGTAGGCGCCATTGCTTCGCGCCTCAACACAGGCGGATCGTTCCAGAAGTCAATGACGTATGTTTCATCTTTTCAGATAGGTTAGTGGACCGCGCTTAAGCGATCAGGATCCGTGTCTATCGAATGGGCGCTGGAACCAGGTATTGGCGTATTGACAACGAGCGCTGAACGTTGGTGGAGATACTGCACAAAATCTTTGGAAAAGAAGACGTCCAATGTCCAATCAAGCGCGACTCTCACCTTTTTTTCTACTCGCGGGAGCTTAAGCAGGTAGATTGTGCGCCAGAGCCACCAGGCGACAAATCCGGAAAAGTTGACCCCGAGGATGCGCGCAACACCGGTGCGCCGGCCAATTGAGGCAAGCAAACCGAGCGTGTTAAATCTGAATGGAGTCAAATCTTGGCCGAGGCTGTTTGCGACGATATTATGGGCCAACACCTTGCCTTCTCGCGACGCGTGCTGTGCGGTTGGCGGTTGGTATCCGCCATGTTCATCGGGAATCATCGCGCAGTCACCCAGCGCCCAAATACCTGGATAGCCCTCAACACCCATTGCGCCGTTAACTTTCAGGCGGTGGCGCTCCTTTGGGAGCGGAAGTGTTTCGAGCAAAGGGTGAGGGGCAGTCCCCGCCGTCCAAACTAGAGTACGAGTGTTGATATGAGTTCCATCGCTTAGCTCGACTCCGTTTGATGTAACTGCCTTTATTTTAGTATTCGGCCTGATTTCGACTCCGCGCTCGGCCAGCTTGCTGCCAGCGTATCGCCCAAGTTGTTCACCGAGCTCGGGTAGAACAAATTCACCTGGGTCGACCAAAACCACCCGAATCATCTCGGATCTCAGATTAGGGTAATAGGGGAGAGCTTCTTTCAAGAGATCATTAATACTGCCGATGGTTTCAACCCCAGCGAATCCGCCACCTGCCACCACAAATGTAAGTAAAGATTCGCGATCATCGGTCGCGCATTCCGAATCGGCCTCCTCCAGATGTTCTATGAGACGATTGCGAAGTGCGATGGCGTCACCCAGCGACTTCATAGTAATGGCCCTCTCGGCCAGATTGGGAATGCCGTAAAAATTCGTGACTGAACCCAATGCAAACACGACGTGGTCGTATTCCAACGAATGCGCGTGCCGGTCGAATCCGTGAGCGACGACCACTTGACGTTTTGTAATATCGACAGATCGAACTTCTCCTTCGAAGAAGTGAACATGCCGCAGCATCTTACGAATGGGATTGACGATATGGGTTAAATCGAGATCGCTCGCCGCTACTTCATGAAGCATCGGTGTAAACAGGAAGAAATTATCCTGGCTGATGAGCGTGACTTCGAAGTCGGGATGGTGGCGTTTTTCGAACGCGAGCGCGGCGTATAAACCGCCAAAACCACCGCCGAGAATGAGGACACGATTCTTTTTCATAGATTCTTTTTGCACTGAGTTGTCCCTTCTAAAATCTGGATTGACCGGTTCGATTCCTTGGCAAGATCAACCTGTTGGATGCGGTTCATACTTGGTTAGCTTTCCTTGGTTGTGTGTAATAATGGCGTCATTCGCTTTTTCGGATTAGCGGTCGTGCTCCTGAACACTTAGGTCACGTCCCGTGCCAACTGCCTGTGAGATTGCTGGTTTATTTCAAGACAAAACGCTCGATTGCGTGAGCGAACCCTTCCTCTTCATTTGAATCAGTAACAAAGTTGGCCTCCGCTTGTACTTCCTTACTCGCATTGCCCATAGCGATACTCATACCGCTTTTTTTGAACATCAGGACATCATTGGGCATATCGCCAAGAGTAGCGATGCTGCTGCTCGGCATGAGGTAAACAGCCGATAGGAAATCGACCACGCTCCCCTTGTTCGCCGCCGGATGGGTAACATCCAGGTAGTATGGCTGCGACCGAGCCGCGGAAACGTGATCGCCTAACTCTTGCTGGACCTTTTTCTCACATGCTGCCACGGCCTCCAGATCGTCGCTCACACCGACAATCTTGGCCGTCTGCGCGACGTAGGCCGAGTAATCTGAAGTTACCTCAGGTCCGAATCCAACGGTTCTACTTTCCCGGTCGACATGCGGTCCTTTGGGATCTTGGACATACCAGACGGTATCGGTGTAGAGCCAGGCTGCCAAATCGTGTTCTTCAATGAGTTCGATAGAACGGACCGCGGCATCCCTGGGTAGGTCACGCATCACAATCGGATCCAGCTTGGGAGTCGTGTAGACCCCTCCATTGAAACCTGCGACCACGGTTGAAAGATTGACATCCTTGATCACCGTTTCCATGCCGCGCGGCGGCCGCCCGCTAGTAATAGCAAAGGCGATTCCAGCGGCCGTTAACTTACTCACAGCTTCTTTCGTCTTTGCCGTCAGCACTTTCTCCTGGGTCACGAGGGTTCCGTCGACGTCGGCTACAACCAGCCGAATTGGCTCTTGATTCTTGTAAGGTTTCATTTGCTACGATCTCCCAACTGACAGGTTACTTTGCTGCCAAGAGTTCCTTCGCCACCGCGACAACTTGATCAGGCACAAAGCCGAATTTCTTTTGCAACTCTTTGAGGGGCGCCGAAGCTCCGAAAGTGTGCATGCCAATAACACGGCCCTTCTCGCCCACATAACGCTCCCATCCGAAGGTGGAGGCCTGCTCGACCGCCAGGCGGACCTTCACGTTTGGCGGCAGTACGCTGTCCCGATACTCCTGTGTTTGGTGTTCAAATATGTCCCAGGACGGCATGGAGACCACCCGTGCCCGGATGCCGTCCTTGAGCAGCCTCTCATAGGCTTCCACAACGAGACTGACCTCGCTGCCAGAAGCGATCAGGATCAGCTCGGGATTCCCACCCCGTGCCTCGGCTAAGACATAAGCGCCGTGTGCGACGCCGCTAGCCGGTGCGTATTCGCTTCGATCCAAAGTCGGCAAAGCTTGCCGTGACAACGCCAGCACTGCGGGCTGGTGGCGTAATTGCATCACATAGCGGTAGGCTTCAACTACCTCATTAGCGTCACCGGGCCGCAGCGTCACAAGCCCGGGGATAGCTCGTAACGAAGCAAGATGCTCCACCGGTTGGTGCGTCGGGCCATCTTCTCCGTCGCCCATGGCGTCGTGAGTGAAGATAAAAATGGTGGGCAACTCCATTAAAGCGGACAGCCGGATGGAAGGCCGTGCGTAGTCGCTGAAGATGAAGAAAGTCGCACCGAAAGGCCGGAGCTTAGACAGCGAAAGCCCGTTCACAATTGCGGCCATGGCGTGTTCCCGAATGCCAAAATGGAGGTCCTTTCCGCCGGGATTGTCAGCTTGAAAATCTCCCGCCCCCTCATACTTCAAAGTGGTCTTGTTCGACGGCCCGAGATCGGCAGATCCCCCGAGTAACCAAGGTATGTTTTGCGCGAGAACGTTAAGGACTTTGCCCGAGGCTTCTCGGCCGGCCAGCCCTTTCTGATCAGCCGCGAAAACGGGGAGATTGCGATCCCAACCGATCGGCAACTCGCGCCGCTGCATTTGGTTAATCTCACTAGCCAGTGCTGGATATTTAACGGCGTAGTTTGCGAAAAGATCTGCCCACTGGCGATGGGCTTCCGCGCCGCGTACACCCACTCCGGCAGCGAAGTGCTCCCTGACACTATCCGGGACTAGAAACTTTGCGTCCTCAGGCCATCCATAGCTGCGCTTAGCCAGCCGGACTTCTTCGTCGCCAAGCGGCTCTCCATGGGCTTCTGCGGTGTCCTGCTTATGCGGAGAACCGTAGCCGATATGGCTGTCCAGGATGAGAAAGGTAGGGCGTCCCTTCGTCTGGCGAAACAGCTGGAGGGCCTGCTCGATGCGATCAATATCGTTAGCGTCTCCGACTCGCAGAACGTTCCAACCGTAGCCCAGGAATCGGGCCGCGATATCCTCCGTGAAGGCAATTCGCGTATTCCCTTCAATGGTGATGTGGTTGTTATCGTAGACCCAGCAGAGATTGTCTAAGCCGAGATGTCCCGCCAGTGATGCCGCTTCCGAAGCGACGCCCTCCATCATACAACCATCCCCGCAAACGGCGTAGATGTGATAGTTAAAAATATCGAAGCCCGGTTGGTTGTAGCGGCTGGCGAGCCACTTTTGGCCGACCGCCATCCCTACGCTGGTGGCAACGCCTTGCCCGAGTGGACCGCTGGTGGTCTCGACACCAGAAACCCAATGGTACTCTGGATGTCCAGGCGCCTTGCTATCCAGTTGCCGGAAACGGCGGATGTCGTCGAGCGAAACTGAGGGCTGACCCAATCTCTCGTATTCAGCATTCACCGCCTTTGGCCTGTTGCACCGCGTCGATCGAGAGGGTGCGGATTGTGTTAATCGACAGTTGATCTAATTCTTGGTTTGTCATTGCATTTATTTTTCGAGTTATTGTCCGCTTAGTCCTCTTTCCAGAAGAGTCACTTTGCTCAAGCGACGCAGATGGCGTTCGGCTTCACTGAATTCTGCCGCGAGGTTGTTTTTTTTGCTGCCGCGCGATCGGCGAGCACCAAGGCTCGATCCTGATTCACTCGCCCAGCTGGAATTGATTGATCAGCGCCGAGCAGGCGAGCAAGCATTCCAACTTTCTCACTGCCGGTGACTAGCCAAAGGACGCGGCGGGCACGATTGAGAACTGGGTAGGTCAAAGTCATCCGGCGCCTTCCCTGGTAGATTCCGGTTACACCAACGTCTGTGTCAGTAATCTCGAGGACCGGGTCCCCCGGCACCAATGAAGCAGTGTGCCCATCGGGACCGAGTCCCAAATGAACGAGGTCGAGTACCGGTGGGATGCCAGCTACATCTGCAAGTATTGCCGCGTATTGCTTCGCCGCTGCTTCCAAATCGGGTGATTCCACCGGCATGGCGTAAATTTGTTTGGGAGGCAACGGGACATGCTCGAGCAGGCTTTCGCGCAAATGGGTAAGATTGCGATCCGGATGTCCGGCTGGAGCGACCCGTTCGTCGACCTCTATAATGTGAACCTTATCCCAAGGGACATCCTCTTCGGCCAAAGCGCTGAGCGCCGCTGCTTCTCGGGCTACCGAATCTGCGTCTACAAATACTTCAATTTTCATGAAAACATCTCCAATGTGGATTAGCCGGTTACGACTGGGTTCTGCCAGCCCTCGCCGGGCGAGACTTTTTGATCGACTTCGCTCGGTCCCCAGGTGTTTGGCTCGTACTCATAGACTGGGGTGTCCGCCTTCAATACCGGATCGACGATTCGCCAGGCCTCTTCGACATAGTCTTCGCGGGCAAACAGCGTCGCGTCCCCGGCCATGGCGTCGCCCAGGAGGCGTTCGTAGGCATCCATCTCATCCGCGGGCGGATGCCGGCTTACTACCATCTCTACAGGCTTGCTGACGGTATCCTCGCCCGGAGCGATTGCGTTCATGCCAAAAGCCAAAGTGACCTCAGGACTGATGCGAAATCGGAAATAGTTATGCCCCAGATTGAACCCCTCAAACATCGTGGGTGGCTGGCGGAGCCGGACGATAATTTCCGCGCATGTGATCGGAAGACATTTCCCCGCCCGGATATAGAAGGGGACTCCTTTCCAGCGCCAGGAATCGATCTCCAGTTGCAGGGCCGCAAAGGTTTCCACCTGTGAGTCTGCCGCGACGCCCTTCTCTTTGCGATAGCCGCTAAACTGGCCGCGGACTACATTCGTGCTTTCCAGCGGCGGAATTGCTTTGAGGACCTTGATCTTTTCGTCCCGAATCGATTCGCTGTCGGTTCTGGGAGGCGGCTCCATGGCGAGGTTGGCCAGGACCTGGAATAGATGATTCTGAATGACGTCACGGATAGCGCCGGTTTGGTCATAAAAAGCACCTCGGCCCTGGACCCCAAACTCTTCCGCCATCGTGATCTGCACGCTCTCGATATGATTGCGGTTCCAGAAGGGCTCTAAAAACGAATTGGCAAAACGAAGAAAGAGCATGTTGTGGACCGGTCGTTTTCCGAGATAATGGTCGATCCGAAAGATCGATTTTTCGTCAAAGACGCCAAGCAAGACCCGGTTAAGCTCTTGCGCCGAGGCGAGGTCCCGTCCAAACGGCTTTTCAATGATAACGCGGGCGCCATTGGTGCACCCCGATTTGGCCAACTGTTCCACAACCAGCCCAAACAGGACCGGCGGAATGGCGAGATAATAAGCAGGTCGCACGGCTCGGCCCAGCTCCTTGCGGAGGGTCTGAAACGTCCCTAAATCTTGATAGTCGCCATCCACGTACCGGAGCAACCCGCACAACTTTTCAAAGCCCGAGGGTTCCAGACCACCATGTTTCTCGACGCTGTCACGCGCTCTGGCCTTCAGTTGGTCGAGGCTCCAGCCAGCTTTGGCCACGCCTATAACTGGCACACCGAGGCGGCCGCGTTTGGCCATCGCCTGCAACGCCGGAAAGATTTTCTTGTAAGCCAGATCTCCGGTCGCCCCGAAGAAGACTAGAGCGTCAGAATGAGAAAAACTCATGAATTCCCTCTCATTTAGCCGGTTTTTCCATGTGTCCACCGAACTCGAACCGCATGGCTGAGAGCAGTTTGTCCTGGAAATCGGCATCGCCGCGTGAACTGAATCGTTCGTACAGAGCCGTGGTAAGCACCGGCACTGGCACGCCTTCGTCAATAGCTGCCTTGATGGTCCATCGCCCCTCTCCGGAATCTGAGACTTGGCCCGCGAATTTCGAAAGAGCGGGGTCTTTGAGCAAAGCGTCCGCCGTCAGATCTAGTAACCACGAGGCGATCACACTGCCGCGCCGCCAGACTTCCGCGATGGCGCCGAGATTGAGATCGTATTGATAGTGCTCGGGATCGCGCAGCGGTGTAGTTTCAGCATCAATCGCTTGCTGTCGCTTGCCAATATTCGCGTCACGAAGCACACCCAGTCCCTCAGCATACGCAGCCATGATTCCGTACTCGATGCCGTTATGAACCATCTTGACAAAGTGGCCCGCCCCATTGGGACCGCAGTGCAGGTAACCGAGCTCGGAGGTGTCCCTGAGCTTGTCGCGCCCGGGAGTGCGTGGAATGTCGCCGATGCCCGGCGCCAACGTTGCGAAGATCGGATCGAGATGTTTTACGACCGCGGGTTCACCGCCAATCATCATACAATATCCGCGCTCCAGACCCCAGACACCGCCACTCGTTCCCACGTCGACGTAATGAATTTCCTTTTTCGCCAGTTCTGCGGCGCGGCGGATATCATCGATGTAGTACGAATTGCCGCCATCAATAAGGATGTCGCCGGGCTCCATCAAGGGCGCCAATTCGGCGGTGGTTTTGTCGACGACGCCGGCCGGAACCATTAACCAAACGGCTCGCGGTTTCGCGAGCTTCTTGATGAAATCCGCGAGCGACGAAGATCCGATCGCTTTCTGCGCAACCAACTCCTCTACCGCTTTTGACGACCGGTCGAAGACGACCGCCTCGTGGCCCTGCTTCAAAAGCCGTCTCACCATGTTGGCTCCCATTCTTCCAAGTCCAATCATTCCAAGTTGCATTATTAACTTCCTTTATTTGTTCATAACTTCTTCTGTTTGAGTTGGCGATAGCGACGGATCAGAGAATTGGTCGAGCTGTCATGTTTAAGCTCGGGCTCTCCTTCGGTTTCTAGTTTCGGGATAATGCGCTGAGCTAACACCTTGCCGAGCTCAACGCCCCACTGGTCGAACGAATCGATGTTCCAGATCGCGCCCTGGGTAAAAACGCTGTGCTCATAATGAAGCGACTGATTGGAGAGGTGTCGTCATTTTTCGTATTCCCTTGTTTCAGATCAGCGAGAGCCGGCCTTTTGCAGGGCGGCGCTCTTGGATACAATCACCGCCATGAGTTCGTTCCAGGATTTGACGAATGAAGCTGCCCCTTCGTCCTGGAGTCTGGCGGCCAGAGCGTTCAGGTCGATACCGGCCTTGCCGAATTGAGAAAAAACTGCCTCGCAATTACCTCCATCGGCCGGCAGGATTCCATTGACTTCGCCGTGATCGCCGAAGGCCAACAGCGTAGCCTCTGGGATTGTGCTAACTGTTAGTGGCGCAGCCAGCGTCTTAATGTAAAGAACGTCTGATGCCTTCGGATCTTTCGTCCCGGTGCTGGCGAACAAGAGCCGCTGTGGCCGGGCGCCGGCATTGAAGGCGCGTTGCGAACGCGGCGAGGCAATAAGCTCGTGGTATGCCTTGTAGGCAGCTTTGCCGATCGCGATGCCGAGTTGACTGTTAAGAGTGTCCGGTACCTTGCCGCTAACGGCGGAGTCCCACCGGCTGATGAACAGCGACGCCACGGAGCCGATATCCGACCTGAGTCCCGCCGCGATGCGCCGCTCGATGCCGCGCAAGTACGCCTCGGCGGCCGCGACATAGTGCTCAGGAGAAAACAATAGCGTCACGTTAACCGGCACACCGGCGAAGATCGCCTCTTCGATTGCCGGCAAACCTTCTTTAGTGCCAGGAATCTTGATGAACAGGTTAGGACGCTTTCCGCGAGCGTGCAGTTCCTTCGCCTCGGCTAGCGTGGTTTGAGTGTCATGAGCTAGCAATGGGGAGACTTCCAGCGAAACCCAGCCATCCACGCCGCAGGTTTGATCATAGATCGGACGGAAAAGGTCGGCAGCTTGATGTTGTCAAGCCAAAGGCTTTGGCCCAAATCGTGCAGATTCGCAGTCGCTTTCATGTTTTTCTCTTCCTGATTAAATAGTAGGGTAGGACCACAACCTCATACTCTTCCGGGTCGGTCTTCTTAGGTAACTGGGCTGAAGAGACGTTTTCCATTCTGAGTCTTATGCGAGCTTTCCCTGTTCAGAGAGACCTCAATATGCCTTTGCCGAATCCGTCGAGGATGACGCTCTCTCCACATCCTGCTTCAGCAGGTAGACGGAGACAGCAAAGAGAACGACGTCCTTCATCAGGAAAGCAACGTTGCCGACCATTGCTGGAAAGCCGCCGGCAGAGGCAGCCCAGCTATCCGGCATAAATGGGATGATAGTGACGGTCATGATAAATGTAACACACGAGCCGAGGGTCCCAAGAATTCCTAATTTCTTATTCCAGAATCCTAAGAACAAGAGCCCGCCAAACAACCATTCCGAAACCCCCAAAAACCAACTGTGATGTTGTCAAGCCAAAGGCTTTGGCCCAAATCGTGCAGATTCGCAGTCGCTTTCATGTTTTTCTCTTCCTGATTAAATAGTAGGGTAGGACCACAACGTCATACTCTTCCGGGTCGGTCTTCTTAGGAATTTTTCATTCTAGTTTATGTCGCGTGGTTAAGAGTTAGTGTATTGTTGTTTGTTAGGTTAATATTTGAGGGCAACCGCCGCGACCTTGCCTTCGAGTGTAGTAAACCGACTTTTCGCATCGGCGATGGCCGGTGGTGAAATCTCGTGCGCCATTACCGGCAAAACGCTGGACGATAGATAGGCGAAGCCCGCGCTTCTGCCAGTGATGGCTGCTTTGTTACCTTCAAGTGTCCTATTCATTCAATTGGCTGATTTCTGTTGCGTACCTGGACCTTGAACACATTCTGTGCCAACCTTCGATAGCTCGCTGTTTGTATCGGTCCATCAGGAGGTTATACATAGAACGTGGTTGATTGAAATGCCGTACGAGATTTCGGATTTACGGAGTTCCGTTCTGCCTAGTCCGAGCTGTCGAACTATCGGAAGGGAGCGGCGTAATTGCTGTGTCCGCCTATGGCATGAGGCCACATTCCTCCGGGGTCTCTATAGTCCCATAAGTGTCCTGGACCGGATGTTTACTGAGAAATCGGGTGCAGGCCCACAGGGGCCTAGTGATGCCTCCTAACCGAATCTGCGACATTCCTTTAGCAGGATCGGCCTTGATCACCTGAACGACGGTTCCCGGTATGAGGTACTAGCACTGAATGTTCTCCACCACTTGGAGTGCTGTGGCATCGGTACGGTGAGCGACCATGCGTTGAATGTCTTGCTCAGTGGTACAGGCATAGGGCTCGTTGACGTGACCCACCGATACCCTTGCGCTGCTAAATCCTTGTAGTTGTCGGCGAGAGCCGTATATGTCAGCCCCAGGCTCACCGCGGTCATAAGGAAAATCAGTGACTTCATAAGCCCTTAACTCTAATCCAGACAGAGACTAATCTGTTTCTAGTCTGTCCGAATGCCTCTCGAGATTGAACAGCTTGCGCGCCAATCTTCTATAGTCACGGTTTGTGCCCGCCGATCAGACGTTTATGCATATAATACGGTCGAGCGGATATCGGTTAACGAGATCTCGCAACTTACGGATTTCCGTTCTGCTCGGTCCGAGCTGTCGAACTAATTCACAACTCGAGGAAACGAATCTGTTTGCAGTGAAGCTGATGTTAGGACAGAGGAGCTGATAGGCGCGCCACTGCTTATTCCCGTGTGAGATTTACGGACCAGCGCCTACTTTCCTTTTCTGCGACTTCGAATTACGCGGCCGATGCTCGATTCGTATTCTTGTCTCCAACGGCCGGAACGAACGGCATCTTTGGCGACCATGAGGAGCGTCGCGAAGGAGCAGACGAGTGCGAGCATAATTCCAACATAGGGGATTAGAAGCAGAACCACTGCTACGAAAACCAGGACAAGACACCCGGATAGAACATCGTCCAGAAATGACTTCGGTTTGCGGGTCCACATCCATTTGGCACGGACAAACTCCGCATGATCAACATCGCTTAAGTCGCAATGAAGCGAGCGCAGCAGATCGCTCGGGGCTAACTCAGCAAATGTCCAGCGATTTACCGCATTGAAATCTTCAGAGTTGCATTCCATCTGTGGAGAGAATTACCTATTGCGCGCTCGCTTGCGAAAAGTGTTCGAGACATCGGACCGCGAGGGAAGTCCATCCGGTTTGATGACTGGCTCCACAGCCGCGTCCGGTATCGGCGTGAAAGTATTCGTAAAAGAGCACCAATCCGCGCCAGTTTGGATCTTGCACATATCGAAAATCAGTACCGTGGCATGGACGAGCCCCTTCGCTATTTGGTAGGAAGAGGCTTCCGAGCCGGCGTGACAATTCGGTTGCAACATCGCCGAGGGTTAAGAATCGACCAGAACCAGCGAGACATTCGACTTTCAGTGTGTCCCCGTAAAAATGGTGGTAGCGCTCCAGAGCTTCGACCAGGAGAAAATTGATCGGGAACCAGACGGGACCACGCCAGTTGGAGTTGCCGCCAAATAGGTAGGATTTCCCTTCACCTGGCCAATAGTCGACTCGGTATTCGTGATCACCAACGCGGAAAATGTACGGTTTTTCCCGGTGGACCGCTGAAACTGATCGGATGCCGAAAGGTGAGAAGAATTCCGACTGATCCAACATATAGCGCAACACGCTCTCGAGCCGTTCACGCGAAGGAATCGCCAACATCCGTCGCTGGTGATCAGTGGGGCAGGTTTCGCACCAAGTGATAAGTCGAGCGAGATCGGGTCGGTTCTCGATAAACCAGTTCATTCGTTTCGAGAATCCCGGGAGTCGCTGGATTTTTTCTTCCTCCAGTATTTCGACCGCTATCAGTGGCAACAGACCAACCAATGACCTTGAACGGAGAGGAATGATCTGGCCGTTGAGCTTTAGCTGATCGTAATAGAATCCATCAGTTGCATCCCAAAGTCCGGTTCCTCCGAGATTGTTCATCGCGTCCGCAATCCGAACGAAATGCTCGAAAAACTTGGATGCCAGGTCTTCGTAGACACTGTTTTCCTGAGCCAGTTCCAGTGCCATTGAGAGCATCGTTAGGCAGTAGAAAGCCATCCACGCCGTCGCCCGTCGGACTGCTGGAGAAATCCACCGCTTGGTAACGGATTTGATCGATCGAACACGCCGATATTGTCGAGGCCAAGGAATCCACCTTGAAACAAGTTGTTACCTTCGGCGTCTTTGCGATTGACCCACCAGGTGAAATTGAGAAGTAGCTTTTGGAACACGCTTTCCAAGAATTCACGATCGCGCTGACCACGCGCACCGCTGATTTTGTACACGCGCCAGGCGGCCCAGGCGTGTACCGGCGGATTCACGTCGCTGAAGGCGAACTCGTAAGCCGGGATTTGGCCATTCGGATGCATGTACCACTCCCGGAGCAAGAGCGTCAATTGCTGTTTGGCGAAATCGGGATCAATGCTGGCCATTGGAATCATATGGAACGCGAGATCCCAAGCGGCGAACCACGGATACTCCCATTTGTCCGGCATTGAAATGATATCGCGCGAATAAACGTGTTCCCATTCGTGGTTGCGTCCGCTTTGGCGTTCTGGAGGTAGCGGCGGTTGGGCAGAATCTCCGGCTAGCCAATCCGCAACCACGTAGTGATAGAATTGCTTACTCCACAACAAGCCCGCGTAGCCTTGGCGTATCACGTTTTTAGCCTCTGGACTGACCGTTTCAGAAACAATGTGTGTATAGAATTCATCGGTTTCGCGCTGGCGTTCAGCGAAGACGCTATCGAATGCCTTGCCAAAAAACCGTTCCGGTGCGGTCACGGTGGACGCCAACCGAAGCCGCAGTTGGCGAGTCTCTCCGGGCTGGATCATCAGCTCGAAATGGGGTGCACATTTGGTGCCGAGGTACTCGTAGTTGACGGCATCACGGCGCCCGGCGATCACGTGTTCGTGAAACGCATCTTTAACGAAAGACGTCGGACTTGGGGTGCCCCAAAGCCGGTGCGCATTGGTCTCGTTCTCGGTAAAGAGCACTACCGCCTCGGTGTCAAAGGCAAACTGATAGTTCCCAAGCGAGTTGTGCTCGACGCGCACTGCATTGGCGGTTTCGAGACGCAAGGACGGCTTCGGTGAAGCTTCATTGGTGGATTGCCAACTCCAGGTATTTCGAAACCAAAGAGTGGGTAAAATATGGAGTGGTGCCGCCTGCGGACCGCGATTAGTCGCGCTGATTCGAATCAATAAATCATCTGGCCCAGCTTTTGCATATTCAATCTGAACATCGAAGTAGCGATTGCCATCGAAAACGCCGGTGTCGGCCAGTTCAAATTCAGGTCTGGTGGACCCACGCCGCCTATTTTCTTCCACCAATTGGTGGTAAGGAAATTCGACCTGTGGATACTTATAGAGAGCTCTCGCGTAGGAATAGGTCGGAGTCGCATCCAGGTAATAATAGTTTTCCTTAACGTCTTCTCCATGGTTTCCTTCCGATCCAGTGAGACCGAAAAGCCGCTCCTTTAGGATCGGGTCACGTCCGTTCCACACGGCGAGCGCAAAACAGAGCCGGCACTCACGATCAGTGAATCCGAGCAACCCGTCTTCGCCCCAGCGGTATACCCGGCTGCGGGCATGATCGTGGGGGAAATAATCCCAGCAGGTCCCATAGGGAGAATAGTCTTCGCGCACCGTCGCCCATTGGCGCTCGGATAAATACAGTCCCCAACGTTTCCAGTTCTTAAGCCGTGTACGATCCTCGGAAAGGCGGATTCCTTCCGCAGTCAATGATGCATCATTTTTCATATCTTCAGATCGGATAGCCGCACGAGATTTTGGACTTATGGAGTTCCGTTCTGCCCAGTCCGAGCTGTCGATTTATCAGTGAGCGTTGGGACGATTGCGGTGTCTACGCTCGGATTGAGACCGGAGTTCTCCGGTGTCTCGATAATTCCATAGGTGTCCTGGATCGGATGCTTGCTGAGGAATCGGGTGTAGGTCCATAGGGAGGTAGTAAGTCCTCCCAAATGCATCTGCGACATATCGTTAGCCGGATCCTCTTGTACTACTTGAACGATAGTTCCTGGAATCAGGTAGTAGGTTTGGCCATTCTCTACCATTTCCAGTTCCGTTGCGTCGCCGTGGTGAGCGGTAATTCGCTGAACCCCTTGCTCAGTACTACTAGCATAAGGCCCATGGACAGTCACCCAGCGATAACCCTTTGCTGCTAAAGTGCCGTAATTGTCCGCTAGAGCCGTGCAGGCGAGCCTGAGGCTGACCGCAGTCATAATCGAGATAGCTAGTTTCATAAGGCTCCTAACTGCGATCAGTGGTTTAGGTCGTTCCAGCCCGGGCTCCGGGTTGGTGTATAGAAACCATCCTCGTCATGGTCCCAATCGGGAGCAGTTGCTTCTGCGTCCTTTTGCATGTGGAAATCTATATGGTGGCGGTTATTCCCTGTGTTAGCGTGATGCGGCCAAAGAAAACCAAATAGAGAGGATGCCAAGATAACTCCGGCGAAGGATACTTTCCGCTCCCTGGTCGATTCGAATAGGCTGGAAACGCGAAATGCGTATCGCGGATTGCGGATTACGTTCAGAATAGTTTTTGTTGTCACGCCTTAAAGGTTGAACATGTTGTGTGCCAACCTTTCAGTATTGGCCTTTGTCCCAGCCCATCACTCGGTCGGGCAGAGAAAAAAATGTTACGGAAGCTCATACGAGATTTCGGACATATAGAGTTTCGACCCTACCGAATGCGATCTTTCCGACTCCGCCGACAGATGTTAGTCCCTCGAAGAATCCGGCAAGGCTACGTCGGACAGGTCCGACTCCGCCGACATATGTTAGGCCCTCGGCCAAAAAAACGCGAAATGCCAAACGCCAGTCGCGGTCATACGTTGGCGACTGAACTTTGAGATCGTTCCGCGCCGCGGCTCTGCTAAATCTCTTTGGTTGCGCTAAAGCCAGGGCCCTAGCGGGACAGTCGCCGCTACCGTTTCGCGTTATGCGTGCAAGGACAGGAATTTTAAGGGCGAAGTCGGAGCTGTCGGACGTTAGGTTGCCGGATTCATCGTCCGCCAATGCATTAATTGGTTCGACAAACCAAAAGAGGCGTTTTCCTGACAGGTTGGCACGCAATTTGATTCATCGCATCGAGGTGTGAGAGTTACTTAGCAAGTACGAAAACATAGCAACGGAAAGAGAGAGGAATTATGCTAAACCAAACCATTAAGAGAGAGTATTTAGCGTCCAACGGTTTGCCGATCCGAAAAGGACCGAGACCACAGACGATAGTTGGGCCGTTGCACATTCAGTGCGATGGGTATGGTGATTCGAAACATTGGAACGAGTTAGTCAAAAACGTGCTTGCCTGGCCCCATATTGAACCTTCCTCTGGTAACCATCATATTGTTCGGGTCCGTTTAGAGGAAAAGGTCGCGCGGAGCAACTCCGCGACCTATATGAGTGAAAGGGAATTTGGCCGCTTTCTTTTGGCGGCGCCAACCATTTATCTCGCCCTGCCTGTGCCATTGGCGCAGCGGGCTATCGCACGCCGGTGGGCCGAGCCACACTATCTTCAATCTTTTGGGTTAATGCCCGCCGGCACGGTTGTACTGTATACGCCCAAAAATCGGGAGGAACTTGCTGTTTGCTATTCCCTTTTCTCAGAGGCCTACCATTTTGCCGCCAGGTTCGACCGGAGGAGAGGCGTGTCGGCGTAAAGGAAGCACATGTTGATGAAGCGGCGAAGAGGGCCGCATGAAAAACAAGAAATCTGCACTTCTGCAGTGCAGGTTTCGCGAGTTTCAGGTTCGGGATTCAGCACTGGTTGCCCCGAAGTCAACCTGACCAGATCGCAGACACAAATTCTAAATTAAATCTGCGTAATCTGCGGATATTTCCTACTCAACGTAATCTGTGAATGATTTCGTCTGCGGAATCTAAGTTAAATAGACGTGTTCGCCTCTCGCGGTGAACCGGTCAGTCCGAGTAGTTCGGCGAATTTGGCTTCGTAGGAATCGCAGATGGGCGAGTCGCCGTTAGGTTCCACCCATTCCGGATGTTGCGCCCGGAGCGAGACACGGATCAACTCCCGTAGTTCAGTGTAGCTGCGGATTTTATCAGACATCTCTATGCGAGGGCTTAAGATTGGCGATCGCTCGGTAGGTCTGCGGCGGTCAGCGCTCGGCATATACCGGTACATACGCTGCGCGGCGTAGCGCAGACGGATTTCCATCGAGCCTGGCGCCGGGCGAGGCGGGCTGCTTTGTAGCGTTGCCGATCCAGCAGCAGCCCAAGAAGACCGCTCTGTGTCAGCGTTGGAATCGACGCGCTCTCCGGATAGAGCGTACGATATTCATGCAAGGTCGTAATCGTCCGATGCATAGAGTATTGGTTCTTTTGGATCGCGTTTTTCGGACATCGGATCAGTTAGCGTGCCAGAACTGCAGAAACCGCATAACGTGTTGCAAATAAAGAGATTATGGAACTAGCTAAGCGGCCGGAGCTCGGGACGAAATTCTGGATGTTCGAACATTCGTTTCGAGGACGTAGCCCGCAAGTCTCATATGCTAATCTGGACCGACGGGCTGACTGCGGCCTGTATGGATTGAGCGAAGCTACAGAGCGATCTTCAATTATTCCTTGAAATGTTAGGACAAAAACCCGGGCCGCAATCGGGAGCGATGGTCTTTGTGGTAGACGACGACGTCTCCGTGCGGGAGGCGTTGGAAAGTCTGGTTCGGTCAGCCGGATTTGAGGTTGAGACGTTTGCCTCTGCCCAGGGTTTTTTAGATCATCGGAAAGCGGATAAGCCAAGCTGTTTGGTGCTGGATGTGCGCTTGCCTGGTCTAAGCGGGCTGGATCTACAAAAGAGAATAATCGAGGCGAACCGGGAAATTCCCATCATCTTTATTACCGGTCACGGTGACGTTCCGACCTCAGTGCGGGCAATGAAAGCCGGAGCTGTCGAATTTCTTACCAAACCGTTCTCTGACCAAGACCTGTTAGACGCAATTGGACAGGCGATACAACGCGACCGATCTGCGCGGCACGAGCACGCGGAGATGCAGGATTTGTACGAGAGGTATGAATCACTGACTCCGCGCGAGCGGCAAGTGATGGAAAAAGTGGTCTCTGGGCTCCTCAACAAACAGATCGCTGGAGAACTGGGTACCAGCGAGATCACGGTCAAAGTTCAGCGGGGTCAGGTGATGCACAAGATGCGGGCCGGCTCGTTGGCGGACCTGGTAAGAATGCATGAGAAGCTGCGGAGCTGGAATACGAGGAACAGGTAGGGCGCAATGTAGACGAACGTCAGCGCGCAGCCTGGGTGCTGGTAGGATTCTTGCGGTCGGCAACTGAAACGTGGGTGGGCGGGTCCGTCCCGGACCGCCGGGATCCAGGAGTGTAGCCTCCGGAATGTTTACACGGCGAATAAATCTCGGTATCGGTTGCCGTTGTCCCGGTCGGGATTCGGCACGCCGCTGACGTTCGTTGACGTTCGCTCTCGTTCGCTGAATCCCCGGCGGTCTCGGAGAGACGCGCCCTATCCTGCCGCATTTATACCAAGGTATAATAGATACTTGCCGCAAAAAGTGGTCATCTTCTTTTGTGGCGGTCCATCTGATTTCGGTTGTTGACGATGACGAATCGGTTCGTGAGGCCCTTTCCGGGTTACTAAGGTCGCTTGGGTTTGCCGTAAGCGCGTTCGCTTCAGCCGAAGAGTTCTTAGCTTCGGACCAACTGGCAAGCGCGGACTGCCTGATACTGGATGTGCGCATGCCGGGAATGGGTGGCATCGAGCTTCAGCGCCAGCTGGTCGCCGGTCATTACGAAATCCCAGTCATCTTTATCACGGCACATGAGGAGGATTGGATGCGCGCGCGCTCGCTAAGCGGTGGGGTGGGAGCTGTCCTGATCAAGCCGTTCAGTGAGGAGGCAATACTGAGTGCAATTCATTCAGCGCTGACCGCCCAATGATTTTCAAAAACAAGCCGATGCGGAGAACGATAACGAGCTGATGGTGAGAGAAAGATTTTCTTGAGGGTTTTGCCAGCTCCCTGGGGTTCTAATCTGTGTGCGCGCAGAAAGCGCTCACACAGGAGGAGACGTAAAAAACGTCGCGGCTGGCAAGTTAAGCGGGTATGGCAGAGCAGGTTTAGCAAGAAGGAGGTAACTTATGAGTGAATCCGTTTCTCAAATTTACGTCGTAGATGACGATCGGTCCGTACGTGAGGCGGTGGGGAGTTTGATCAGGTCGGCGGGACTTAGCGTTAGGACATTTGCGTCGGCGCGGGAGATGCTGGCCAGCTTGCGAAAGGAGCTGCCAAGCTGCTTGGTGCTGGATATTCAGCTTCCCGATATCAATGGCTTCGAACTACAACAGGAGCTGGCCAGGAAAGATATTCAGATCCCGATTATCTTTCTCACTGGTCATGGCGATATTCCGATGTCGGTGAGGGCCATCAAGGCTGGAGCGTTGGAGTTTTTGACCAAACCTTTTGATGACGAGTATTTGCTGGAGACGATCCGAGAGGCGATCGCACACCACCACAAAGTCGATAGACCTTCAGGAACAATCACCACAGAGGGTCTCGACGAATGTGCCGGAACCGACAGAGCGTTAAGAGCCGCGCCCTTTCAACCCGAAATCGTGATCTCCTCCCACCTTAACGGTAATGGGAAAGCGGCTGTGACATCCGGTGAAATTATTGGCCAAAGCGGGGCGTGGCAGCACCTCGTTAGGCAAATCGAGATGGTGGCGCCGACGGATGCCACCGTTCTGGTGCTGGGCGAGACCGGCACCGGAAAAGAGTTGATTGCGCGGGAACTGCATCGGCGCAGCCGGCGCAAAGATAAACCGTTGGTCCGAGTGAATTGCGCGAGTATCCCGAAGGAGTTGTATGAGAGCGAATTCTTCGGCCATGCCAGGGGCGCGTTTACCAGCGCGGTTAGAGACCGAATCGGTCGCTTTGAGGCGGCCGCCGGTGGAACTCTCTTCTTGGATGAGATCGGCGAAATCCCGTTGGAACTGCAGAGTAAGCTGCTACGCGTTCTGCAGGAGAAATGCTATGAACGGGTAGGGGAGGAGAGGACGCGGCGCGCGGACGTGCGAATCGTCGCAGCCACTAATCGGGATCTGAAGAAAGAGATCGTGGCCGGCCGCTTTCGCGAAGATTTATATTATCGATTGAATGTCTTTCCGATCAAAGTCGCCGCCCTGCGGGACCGAAAGGAAGATATCCCGCTTCTCACGGCGCATTTTATCGAGCTGTCGGTCAAAGAACTCGGATGTCCCAGACCGAGACTGACGCGAGCAGGGATAGAAATTCTTCGAAACTATGAGTGGCCTGGCAACATCCGCGAACTGCGCAACGTCATCGAACGAGCCGCTATCTTTGCTCAGGGCGGCGCCTTGGAATTCGATCTTCCGGTGAGCGGGTCGCCGGTCAATGTAACTTCCTTTGGGTCAGAGCATGATGCCGAAGTCGAATCGGAATTTCTAACCGATGCAGAAATCCGACGCCGGGAGCGCGAGAATCTTTTTGTTGTCTTGCAGAGGACCGGCTGGAAAATCAAGGGCGTCGATGGAGCCGCGGAGCTTTTGGGACTCAAACCCACGACTTTGATCTCACGGATAGAAAAGATGGGTTTGAAGCGACCTGCTTGAAAGAACGCGGTTTGCAAAGTCACCGGTTTGCTGTGCCCAGCTCAAAGTTCGAGCAACTCAACCAAACCGCTCTTGATCTCTCGTAGAATGCTTGCTGAGATCGCGGTGGGACGATTGTTCGAACATCCAGTATTTCGTCCTGCTCAACTTCGTGGCCGGACATTTATAACTTACCTAGGACCAGCAAGTTATACGCTTCAAAGGTAGTTGGCACAAAAAGTGACCTAAGGCTTCAGGAACACAACAATCAACTAACCAATCGCCTCGTTATGATAATCCGTTCAACAACCAAAAGCATTTACCACCCAACACCGGACAAACAGGGCAGCCTTATTCACGGAAGCAGGAGAATTCGTTACGTCCACGCCGCCCTGCTGGTTCGACCGAAGAGCTAAAAAGATAAAGTCCCCGGAGGGACTAAATGAGAGTAGCCCCGCACTTTAGTGTGGGGTCAGCAGAAAAATGAGCGGTGCGTCCCTGTAGGGACGTTAGACGGAAGCGGTACATTTGTGGGTTCTCAATCGGTCACAACAGCACAACGAGATCGATCGTTCCTATGGGACGGCCCCACGTAGCGACATTGTTGGGCTTCATTCCGTCCGCTTGGTCGCACGCGTTTATTGACCAAGCCGATCCAGCTGTAAGTAGCAAACTCTCTTCGTCACCTGGTGTGGAGAAGATTTGGTTTACTGAGCGGTTGGAACCGGCGTTGAGTAAAATTCAGGTTTTCGATAGCCGGGGAAGCGAGGTGGACAAAAGAGACACGAAAGTGGAGCGGGCGAATGTACGACTCTTGATTGTCTCGCTGCACGTTATTAAGGCGGGGAAATATCGAGTCACCTGGCGAGTGGTATCGGTGGACACCCACGTAACAAACGGCAGCTCCGAATTCGAGATAACCGAGTAATCGTCCACGCGACTTCGGCGTTAAGCCTGCTCGCTTTCCGGCGGTTGTACGTGATTCCAGTTTCAAATCGTAAGCGTCAGAACAACAATTTGGCGGATCACAAGTAGCGGATCAGAAGGGTTGGCACGGAACCTGTTCAAAAGATCCCCATCGCTACCTTTTAGTCACCAAATCACTCTAATGAACTCTTTTACCAAAGCTGGAGGAACCACGGGACACCTCTCACAAGATGAACCTCGAGTGAGTCGGGAATCCGCTGCACGGCGAGCAGAATTTGCACCGAGGGCGCACTCGAATCAGCGGCAACTCACCGCAAGCTCAAAGCGACTTTCACTCTCGAGGAGTGCAAAATCCTTGGTCGTATATAAAGGTTTTGTAATTTCCTTGGAGCCAGCTCCCCGCTGGAGCGGGGGCTAATTGAGAAACTTAGGCGGTTAATAGCAAATACGAAGATCAGTGGAGTTTAAGGAAATAGAGCGGCCACCGTCGTTTGATAATCTTCGGATCCTTCACGAGCCGGTAAGGATCAACGCTACAGACGCGGCGCTGATTATGGACATGCTGCGGCGCGTGGTGATGCCCCTATCGGAACGGAATTGGATGCTAGAAGTGCTTCGCATAGGTAGCAACGAATTTAGAACATGAAATGAAATTAAACGCTACGAGTGGGCCTTTATCCGTCCAGGCCGACCCAACAAGTCTTATGGCCTCCAATCTTGAAAAACGTCGCCGATGACAGCACTTATGGTCTCTTGGCTTGCAATGGCAGTCGTCATGGCGGCTGGTCTGGTCCACGCTCTAAGGAGGGACTAGGATGCGTAGTTACTTATTTCGTGCTGGTTGTTTTCTGTTCAGGTGAGTCATTAGATCGCGGACTTGCGGAAGACCCCACCGTGAAGGGAAAAGGCAAAGATGGCGCATGCATGGATTATGCCTTAGCGCTCTCTTCCAGGCTGGCATCTAACGGAATTCACGGTCAACTGATCTTCTACCGATGGCACATTCGCAACACGGCCATTCAAGGAAGTCACGTCTTTGTAGTGTATCGTTTATCAGACGAGAGCGCATGGATCGTAGACAACGAAATCCCGCATCCTAAAAGAGTCCCGAGAGAAGCGAGCCCAAATGCAGCTCGTTTTTCTGCTAAGCGCCGGCCAGTCTGACCCAGTCGACGTGGAGCTGCAGGATGGTCTCAACCATCTCAGTTATTTTTGAGCCGCCCACGGATGGAAGCATTCGTCCTTCTTTCGAGTATCTCCCTCTTTCTCATCGTGATCGCAACAGCGAGGTAACGGTCCGGGCGGCGCAAAGCAAATGCCGGGTGGACTATCTTGAGTCAGTGGACAGAGCTGAACGTGTTCTGTTTTCGATAGGGCGGTGACTATCGGCAACAACATCAGCGAACGGGAAATGAAGCGGGTGTTCTGAACCGTAAGAACTCCTTGTTCGTCGGCAACCGTCGTGGTGGTCGAACTGCGGCAATCCTTACCAGCCTGACCAGCACCTGCCGTCGGCAGGCGATGGTCCCCAACTATATCTCACGCAGTTGCTGATGAATCTCCCTGCTGCGCGAATCAACGAACTCACAGCCTGGCTGCCGGGTCGGTGGAAACTAGGCCAAGCAGCGTAAGTGAGCTGTCTGCAAAAACAACCTCACCAACTGCAAATTAACGGGTCGACTGCGCGAGCGCCGTCCTAGCGGCATGATAGCCGGCCATTCCGTGGACACCTCCACCCGGGGGGAGTGGATGCTCCGCAGAGATAAAGATTGGACCGCGGTGTGCGATAGAGTGAGGGTGTGGGACGGAAGAGAAGCTGCCGGATATCCATGGCGCCCCCCAGAAAGTCGCCGCCAATCAAATTTGGGTTCCACCGCTCAAGCGCTGCGGGTGAGGAAACGGATCGGGCCAAAATGCAATCGCGGAAATCCGGAGCGAAACGTTCGATCTGGCGTTCGATTGATTCGGTATAGTCTTTTGCGCTTCCGTTAGGTACGTGGCAGTAGGCCCAGGCGGTATGCTGGCCAACTGGGGCTCGACTGGGGTCGAAGAGCGACGGTTGACCGAGAAGAACGAAGGGCCGGTCGGAGGCGAAAGTTCGCTCCGACTCGGCAATCTCTTCAAGCGAGCCCCCAATGTGAACGGTCGCGGCCCGCGAACATTCAGGAGCTGTCCAGGGAATAGGAGCATTCAGAGCATAGTCAATCTTGAAGGCGCCGGCGCCGTAGCGGAAACGCTCCAGCCGCCTGCAGTAATGCGAGGGCAGTTGAGAGCCTGCAATGCGAAGAAGTTGCCGGGGAGTGATGTCGGCGAGAATGAGGTCAGTTTCTGGGAGTTGTGTAACTTCATGACCGATTTCAATACGGCCGCCAAGGTCTTCCAGATAGCGAGCGAGGGCATCTGGGAGAGCTTGAGCGCCGCCGCGCAGAATAGGCCAGCCACTGGCGTGACCGGCAGCTATGAGCGTCAAACCAACTGCGGCTGAAGCTGGGGCTTCTAATGAAAGCACGGAATGCGTTGCCACGCCGGCAAAGAAGGCTTGGGCGCGTTTTCCAGTGAAATGAGAACGGGCCAGAGATGCTGCAGGTAGAAGTGCTGATGCACCGAAGCGCGCGAGTACCAATGCGTGACTTGGGATGTGCTGAATTGGCCCAAGAATGTCTTCAGATAGTTCCGCAAATTCCGAAGCTAAGGGCGCTATCAAGGATCGATATCTGCCACCGTCGCATGGATCTAGAGTGGCGACGGTAGCTTCGATGGAATGTTCCAGCATAACGGCCGTTCCATCGTCGAGCGGGTGAGCGCATGGTGCGGTTGGTTCAATCCAGGGAATGTTAATGGGAAGCGAGCGAAAGAAGGGGCTCGCTACGCCCATGGGGTAGACAGAGGATCCTAGATCCTGACGGAAATTCGGCAGTGTGGTCTCTGCGGTGGAACACGCGCCTCCGATTTGAAGGTTACGTTCAAAGACAGCGGTAGCAAGGCCGGCGGCAGCGAGAACGATCGCGGCTGAAAGACCGTTGGGGCCTGAGCCGATGACGGTCGCGGTTAGCATGGGCTTTGGCACTCACCTACTAGACTAGCTCGTGCCGCGCCTGCAGAAGACCTACAGTTCGATCTGCATCGTAGGCGATGCCACATATCACAGCGACACCCATCTAGCCGATTTAGGGCGAACGCCAAGAAAGTCGCCTCGGCAAAAGCCAGTGCCGTTACCGGAGATACCTCCGGTAACGAGAACGATTTTGTTAGTATAGGAGTTTTGAATTGTAACTAAAAGTTACTTTGTTGATGCTTGGCTGACGTCGCGCTCACGGTGTGTTCGACTCGTGCCTCTGGTCCGGGACCGCGGCCAACGCTTCACTGGCGGTAAAGACCGCCGCGCCTAGAAGCACGATATCCTTCAACAAAAACTGGCCTGGCATAGCCGAGATTCCGGGAAAGCCGCCGAGCGTGGTCTCCCATCCCGGGGTGGTAAAGAGAAAAGTCAAGGTAGTCAGGAACATCCCCACTGAGAGCAGGCTGGCTATGCCGGAGACAAGCGGGGCTACGTACCGTAGTGCGATCCCGAGACCCAAGGCGATCTCAACCACCCCGAGGAGATTGGATAAATTGCGTTCTCCCAGGAGATAGTAGAGCCAGTTCATAAGCGGGCTGTGAATCTCCAGAGGTGCTATTCCGGCAGCCTCGTAGGCGGTGAATTTCATCCCGCCGATCCAGAGCAGTACGATCACCAGACCGTAGCGTAAGATTCCGATCCCCAGACGATTAAGGATTGGGGCCAATGCCGATGCCCGTGCCTCGATCTTTGTGAAGTTTGGGGAGGCTGAGATTGTTTTAGTGGTTGTGTGCATAACGTTGATGAGGAAGGCGGTTTTCGTACGGCAATTACTTTATGTTTGATTCTGTAGGTTTGGAGTAGGTCTAAGTGGGCCCGAACTTCGGAGCCATGTGTCATTCGCATCCGAAACGCCAAGGAAATGGAATAGGTTCACCACAACGCCGAGCTCGGTTCGCACGAGTTCGAAGAGTTGCTTGGTTTTTCCAATCGCCTGGATCGGGTCGCGTTGAGTGATGCGGTTCATGTTCATCTTTTTTGATCGCAACTCGCGGCGGCATTATTTACGTTGCACGCGGCGTGCCAATGCTCGTCATATTCCGATAAACCTTTCATCCACAGTATTTTGAGCGGCACATATCTTTACACGATCCAGTACGAATCTTCGGATAAATACGATTTCTCATATCGCCTTTTGCGACCGCGAATTCTGCCATGAACAGCGTCAAGGGACCTGGTAGCCGTTGAACCGGATCCAGTAGTCAAGTCAATCGCACTAGATGAAGCCAGTCTACTCGAGGGGACGATTGTTCCAACGTCCAATATTTCGTCCCTGCTCAACTTCATGACCGGAAATTTATAATTTATCTAGAGTCAGTAGGACTTTCGAAGGTAGTTGGCACAGGCAGTGATATCAGCTTCAGGAACACAAGAATCAACTAACCAATCTTCTCGTTATGATAATCCGTTCGACAACCAAAAGGATTTACTATCCAGCACCGGAGAAACAGAGAACTCTTATCCATGGAAGCAGGAGAATTCGTTACCTCCACGCCGCTCTTCTGGTTCAACCGAAGAGCTAAAAAGAGCCCGCCGAGTCCAATACGCGAACAGCGCGAAGATAGGGGAGTTCGTAGTTACAGGCTTCCAAGTCGGGATCAGCGTCATAACTTCCTCCGCTCGCTACTGCGACCTCTGGGTGCAGCTCATCTAGACATGCTTTGGAAACAGCTTGCTGAGATTCGAAGCAAATACGAGGTGGTCGTATAATACTGGGAGAGCTAAGCTCCAGTGGCCAAGATATTCTTACCGGAAAAGAATGGGACGAGTACCAAACATCGCACTCTAACAAATCCGCTTATGACCGAACTTGATAAAGACGAGCAATTCTATCGCGATACGGAGAGCATTGCCTTTCCGAAGCTCGATGACCGACAGCTCGCCATGCTGGAGCCCCTTGGTGCGGGCCGTATCGTGCGGCGCGGCGAACTGGTATACAGAGCGGGCCAACGTGATCTCGGTCTAACGGTGATCTTGGGCGGCGAACTCGAAGTCTTCGAGTCGCGCGACGGGCAAGAGCAAATCCTCGGGACTTTAGGCCCGCGCGGTTTCATCGGGGACGTTGCGATGCTCATGGGCACCGCGGCGCTGGCCAACGCGCGAGGCAAAGCGGATGAGAGCGAAATTCTGGAAGTGCCCGCAGATAGGCTTCGCCAGGCGCTCGTGGAGCTGCCCGGCGTCAGCGAGCCGATCGTGCGCGCGTTTATCATGCGCCGGCAGCGGTTGCAGCGCGACCGCGAGTTTGCCGGGCTGCGCATTCTTGCACAGGATGGTTTGCGAGACGGCCACCAACTCGACGATTTTCTCGACAAGAATCACATTCCCCATCGATTGATTGACTTTCAAAGCGAATACGGGCGTGCCTTATGCGAACGCTTGCACTTGGCGAGTCGCGATTTGCCTGCCCTGATCACGGCGAGTGGAATGCCGCTGCGGCGTCCGTCGCTG
>WNFI01111399.1_pt1 | contig 38826 bp, 31 predicted proteins | sample 5400471 | NCBI WGS metagenome assembly WNFI01 (sample SAMN13153348, study PRJNA577476) | soil metagenome | isolation source: 100 cm saprolite on Douglas fir-dominated hillslope | place: USA:California | collected 2013-09-17 | reverse complement strand
GCCTGCCGAGGTGACAGCGTCATCGCCATCGGTCGCCTAACGCGCCAGTGACAGACGCAGCGATTGTAATCGGGGACGTCGGTCAATCAAAACCGTGCATGATTAATGTAGCGCGGGTTCGGAACGGGCTTGCATCAGTCGGAAGTTGTCAGTTCAGTTATCTGGGTCGTTTGGGGCAGCTATTTGGCCTGGCTGTTGCGCTGTGTATTGTGCGGATTGCCTGGTCAATCTCCGGATTGCGTCTCGGTTAGGGGCTGGCCCAAAGTTCTTCTCAGAAACCCAAGCATTCGGCGGAGGAAGTAACACAATTAGGCACCAAGCGGATTAGTAATGAGAAGTCGGCTTGAGGAACGTGATCGGGACCCGGCGTACTCAGACAGCTTCCAGTCAAACCGCAATCGGTAAGAACGTATTGTCCGAAGCGATTCACGAAGCCAGGAAGACTGCGCAGGCGCTGTACGCGTTGCAGCCTGAAGACTTCCGAATATGAGTACATCACGGTGCAGGAGATTCTGGATCGAGCGGATGTGGGCCGATCGACCTTCTATATGCACTTCCAGGATAAAGACGAGCTGCTCTTCAGCGGGTTTCAATACTTGCAGCGTTTTCTGGAATCCATGCAGGAGGCCTCGAAGACGGTACTTGGCAAATCGTACGAAAGAATTATCGGATTCAGTTTGGCCAACGCAGCGAGCGCCTTTGCATCCCAGCCTGTGGCTTGTACCAGTGCTATCTGCGCCCCAAACGCAAAATTTGACGGGTTTTCCACGACGATGATGCCGAGTGCCTTCGCTCGGGGGACTAGATCGGGCATGACGCCCTCGCCGTGTTCAATGCGAAGTCGCTTCTGCGACCATGCGCCGGGACCTCCAGTGGCCTCCATTGCATTCAGCAGAGTCTCCGTGGTCCTGTCGCCGATGGCGTGCAAAAGCAGCTGAACATTCCGCTGCTGAGCCTCGCGGAGAATGGCCCGCAGTTCTTCCGGTGGAAAGTCGATCTCGCCAGACGTAGTCGGATCATCTGCATAGGGCACACGGGTAGCCGCGGAACGCTCCTCTGGCGTGCCGTCGAGCAAGTACTTCAGCCCGCTGACGCTCACGCGGTCGGCGAGGTGCGCAGGCACTGGCGGGTATTCCGGTTGCCTCCGCCGGTCCGGCTCCTGGAACTCTAGGAATGGCACAAGGCGAATGCGCAAGGGCGAGTCAATTTCCGACAGTTGCCGGACGCGGCGAGACGGATAGACTTCCAGCAGGGTGATGGAAGTGACTCCCCACTGTGCCGCGCGCGCCAACACTTGGCGTAGCCTGGCTTCCTCGCCGGCCACGTCGCCCATCAGCAACTCGCGAATTCGAAACCACGCGGATTCGTGCACGACACCATCCCACCGCTTGGACTTCATGTCCTTCCCGAAGAAGCCGGCGAGCGGCGGGGGGCGTCCTCGCGTACGCCGAACTTCCGCGCCGCGGCCTGATTCAGCATCCCAGAATGAGGAGAATCCATCGCAAGTACAATCGGGTCGTCGAGCGACATTTTGTCTAGCGTCGCGGGCGTGCATGCCTGGCCGAAGAAGGCGCTCGGCCCAATCGTGCCGCTGAGCAATGTTCCCGGCGGTGCACTCGCGACGGCATGCTGGAGGATATCGAGCACATGCGCGCATGATGGATCATCTCCGAAATCAAGCTTCGTTCCAATCACGTCAGCTTCGAAGTGCGTATGAGAATCATTGATTCCCGGAATCACCAAGCGTCCCGCCAGTTCGATTCGTCGTGTCTTCGGGCCGGCTTTGGACGAAATCTCGTCGCTTGTGCCGATGGCAAGTATCTGGGTTCCTTTGATCGCAAGTGCTTCCGCGTAGGGATGCGCCGTGCTGCCGGTGAACACGCGACCGTTCACCAGGATCGTGTCTGGAGGGGCCGTGCGCGTTTGTACTTGAGCTCCCGAGGGCGATGCAGACAACGTGATTACGAAGACCAGCAGGGCACGGCTGTATGACATAGAAGGATTTTCTCCTGAGGGCGAATCATACAACACGCAAACGCGAGCAGAATCCTGCGACATGCAGGGTTCGGGGCTAATCGCCGGCAAAACGGAGACTATCCAGAAACGGCCTTAGAGGACTTCTGGCCGCGTCGTCAGAGTCTGTTCTGGGGCATAACTACCGCTTAGCCCGTCATCCGTCCGGAGTAGTGCCGAGGTCTTTGGCAAGTGTTTGCCACAAACCGAGATGTCAGAACTCAACTGATACTTTCAATCTGTACGTGTCGCATTTTTACTATTGCCGCGCATTACGGAAGGCTATCTTCGGGGCTATGAACAGGCAAGACAGGTTTCCCCGCCTTGGCGTGAAGACTTTCCAGGCTGCGATAATTCTCTTTCTCGTTGCTTCAGCGAACGCGCAGTCGCAGAGCGCGCCCGACTACGTGTTGGTCAACGGCAAAATCTTCACGGCCGAAGCTAAGCATCCGTATGCACAGGCGCTCGCCGTCAAAGGGGAGCGAATCCTCTCGGTCGGAACATCGGAAGAAATATCCCGCCTCGCGTCACCCCATACGATTCGAATTGATTTGCACGGTCGCCTCGTTATCCCCGGGATCAATGACGCTCATTATCATTTTCTACCTCGTCCCGTCGCCCATCAGCTACTGCTGAAGGGACAGGAACCTACGTGGGGCGAAGTCAAGACACAGATCGCCGCGGCGGTTGCCAATACGCCACCAGGAACTCTGATCAATGGCCTGGTCGGTCTTGCGATGTTCGACGAACCGGAGGCGAATCGCGCCACGCTCGATAAGCTCGCACCCAACCACCCCGTGCAGCTCGCATGCTATTGGGGTCATTGTTCCATCTTCAATTCTCTTTTCATGCAGAAAGTGGGAATTGGTGACAAGGAACCGGACCCGCCTGGCGGCATTTACCCTCGCGATGCCGACGGAAGAATTATTGGACGGTCTATCGAGTACGCCAATTTTCGACTCCACGCGAAGCTTCAGGAACTCACGCCGGAGGAACTGCAGCTGCAAGATGCAAAACAAATGCTCAGTGAAGCCGTCCGCTTTGGGGTAACCACGATTCAGGTGATGGCCATCGGATCGCGCGACGAAACAGCAACCATCATGCGAAAGGCAGAGTCTCCTATCCGAATTCGCGTCATGGACTTTTCCGTTTCCGCTCTGGATCATCCACTTCCGCCACCTCGTGTACAGGACAGCCACAACGTATATATCAGCGGTCTCAAATGGGTTCTCGACGGCGAACCGATTCTGCGTACCGCTGCGTTGCGCCAGCACTATGTGGACGGCGGCAAGGAGAACGGCCATCTAAATTTCTCAGAAGCGCAGATGGAAGTCATGCTTCGAGAGTCATTGCGCCAGAAACAGCAGCTCCTCGTGCATGTGGTAGGCGATTACACGATCGAGCAATTTCTTAAGGCAATGACGGCGACAGGCGGGCCGGCGGTCTGGTCGCAGCGGCGAGTTCGATTGGAGCACGCGGAGGGGCTGCTACCTGATCTAGTTCAGGAGGCTAAAGACCTCGGTGTCATCGTGGTGCAAAATCCAACCGACTTCGCTCTCGGCGACCTGTTCATCAGGCGCTATGGCAAGGAAAGAGCTGCGATCAACCAACCCTTTGGTTCCCTCCTGAAGGCTGGTATCCCACTCGCCATCGGCTCCGACGGGCAGACTTCCACCCCGGATGTTCCCACGGATGATACGTTTCGCGCCGATACCGAGATTAATCCCTATCTCAACATCATGTTGGCAACGCACGATCCGTTCCGGCCAGAGGAGTCGATCACTCGAGAGCAGGCAGTCACCGCGTATACGCGGACCTCGGCTTACGCCGAGTTCGCAGAGGAGGATAAGGGAAGTCTGGAGCCCGGCAAACTGGCCGATTTAGCCGTGCTTTCACAGGATATATTTGAGGCGCCAGCTGCCGACCTGCCCAAGACGGAGTCGCTGCTGACCATGGTCGGCGGCAAAATTGTTTACAACCACTTGACCAAGTGAGAGCTGCCTGAAGTATGGAACCCGTCGAGACGACTCTGCCGAAATAGAGCGTATCGCATTTGAGCTTGCCAGTCCGCAGAAAGCCCCCTAAAGTGAACACATGTTCCGGGGGTACTATGCATGTGATCCGTTTGGCCGGCGCGGCACCGGGACTGGCCCACCATGTTCGCTTTTATGCGCACCAGAAAGCCCGGCTGGGAAATGACTCTCTAGTCCAGCCAATTCCAGCCAGGGCCACGCCTCTCATTGAATTTCAATTCGGAGATCCCTGCGAGGTTCATTGGTGCGACCGGCCACTCGTGGAAAGGTCACCCCGCGTCGTGATCGTCGGGCTGCAAACCTACCGCCGTGTTCGACTGCAGATGACCGGGACAGTTGAGTCCTTCGCCATCTTCTTTCAGCCGACGGGCTTGCATAGCTTGTTCGCTGCGCCTATGAACGAATTGACCAACACGGACCACGACGCGCGAGCCGTCCTTGGCATCTGGGTTCATGAGTTGGAGCAGCGTCTCAGTGAGAGTCGATCCTTCGAAGAACGTATCCGGATCGCGAATACATTTTTCCTAAGCCGTTGCTCGACCCTGCCTTCTCCGAACGGAATCACAGCGGCTGCAATGTCCATCCTCTATCGGCGAGGTTCCATCCAGGTCCCTGCTCTCGCGCAGGGAGCGGGTATGAGCACTCGGCAATTCGAACGAAGATTCACACGCGAGATCGGACTCCCACCCAAGCTCTATGCGCGAATCGCCAGATTCGAATCCGCTCTGGAAAGCAAAGCGCTTTCGACTGCGGACACCTGGACGAACGTAGCCAATAGGCTCGGCTACTTCGACCAGATGCACATGATCAAAGATTTTAAGGAGTTTTCCGGAGACGTACCAACAAGCCTCCTCATTCAGCTTGAAATGAATTTAGACGCACATCTCAACGGAATTCGGTCTGGTCAAATGGCTCCGACTCCACCCGGGGCTCCGCAATTGATCCTGTAGCCTCCTCCTCCGGCAACTAGGCTGGGAATAAATTCTGTGAAATCGCAACCGATATAAACGGACCATGGTCGTCGAAATTTCGAGTTAGGGGCGGGTTGTCGGCTATGCGGAAGTTATCACGAAAGGGCGTCGTCGCGTTCCAACGAGTATTGCCGCCGCAAAGCAATTCACTTGGGTGTCGACTGACTCCCCTCCCCTGATTCTGTCCCCTCGATACGTGAAAATCCTCGTGCGCCGCAACTGCGGTCACGGAGGCTGAGGATGCAACACGGGAGTCTTATCAAGAATATTCGCAAGCACGGGCCAGGTGTTTGGCAATTTCGCTGGTCAGAGAAGGGCCCTCAAGGGAAACGCATCTACCGCAAACGGGTGATCGGTTCAGTTGGCGACTATTCCGATGTGGATGCCGCCCGCCGAGCCGTTGCTGGACTGCTCCGCGAGATCAACTCAGGCGAGACGCAACCGAGAAGCTGTTCGATGACGATCGCCCAACTCTGCGAACACTTTGATCAGCGTGAGTTGGCGAGGGAAAATACTTGGCGCAGCTACTCCACCAAGAAAACATACGGAGTTTATCTCAAGCGATGGGTCATTCCCTACTGGAGAAAATATGAACTATCCGCAATCCGAACGATCCAAGTCGAATCTTGGCTCCGTCGTCTGCCTCTGGCGAAAAGCAGTTGTACAAAGATCCGAAACGTGATGTCCGTACTTTTCAATCACGCCTGCCGATATGAGTTCTTTGACCGGAACCCGATCTGCTTGGTTCGTCAGAGCGCGAAACGCCGGACAGCGCCAAGTGTGCTCACGCCCGCTGAAATCAAGGCCTTGACTGACGGTCTTGCGCTTCGAGAACGAACATTGGTTCTCATTGCCGCGTCTACCGGCTTGCGCCAGAGCGAACTCTTCGGTTTGCGCTGGGGTGACATCGATTTTGCTCAGGGAAGCATGAATGTGACCCGCTCCATCGTCTATGGCGTCGTCGGTCCGTGCAAGACCGAATCATCGCAGAAGCCTGTCCCTTTTCACCCGCTTCTCGCCGACGCTCTTTCTCGGTGGCGAGAACAATGCGCTTACACGAAGCCGGACGACTGGGTTTTTGCCAGCAAGCGCTACAGGGGACGGAAGCCATACTGGGGACAGGCAATTCTGCGCAAGTATGTTCGGCCGGTTGCCCAACAGGTTGGAATCCAAAAGCGCATCGGATGGCATACCTTCCGTCATACCTATTCGACTCTGCTGCGGAGCGTTGGAACAGAGTTCAAGGTGATGCAGGAGTTGTTGCGGCATTCCTCCTTGCGCTCAACCTTGGATATCTACACGCAGGCAATCTCGCCCGCAAAGCACGCCGCGCAAGCGGCTGTGCTGGCGCTGGTGTTTTCTTCCGAAACGAACGTCACGTCACTCGGAGAGACACCATGACCAGCGGCATGAGGTGATCTCGCCAAATCAACGAGATGCGCAATCGCCAGTGTTTATGCGGCGCTGCACACATTGCATATAATGCCCAATTTGCTCCGGACGACCCAGATTGCATCTAATTCGGGCTGAAACCGCCAATAAACCGCCAATAAATTTTTGAGCGGACTTCCGTATTGCCTGGGACGATCCGCGCCGATGGCCCCCCGTTTGTGATCGGCTCCGAAGGAATGCAAGCTTGTCTTCTCAACTTGATTTCTTCCGCCAGTTCGGACGAGCTAGACCTCGCTTGGTTGGTCTCCAGATATTCGTTCACCATGACCCCGTCCTCTACATCGAGTCCGCTATTCGCAAGCATGTCAATTGCGGGCTGTACTCCAATTCCAGCAACCACTAGTTCGCAAGGGATGCTCCGACCGTCGCGGAGTACAGCCGAGCTCACAGCTCCATCACCTCGCAATTCCGTGACGGCGGTCGACTTGATAAACCGGACCCCCCGTGCCGCGTAATAGGCTTCAAAGAAACTCGACGTTGGGTGTAACGGGCGAGCCCAAAACGTACGCCCCTTAGCTCAACGCCACCACTCCGGTAGCGCTCACTTTTAGGAAATCACGACGCGATTGAGACATGGCAAACCTCCTCGTTTTCGAACGATGCAAAAGTCCAGAAGCAGGTACACGGATCGTGCCGCGGGTCCCACACCGGGCAGGCGGACATTGAGGGCGACGCCCCTTGGTTTCAAGATGGTGCCTAACCACTCTTGGGCTTGAAGTCCAGGTAGGCGAAGTTTATGTGCCCGTTCGTCAGCACGTGTAGAGTCAGCACCTGTACTCCCTTTCGCAGTTTGACCTGGATGAGACCTTTCATGAGACCCCAGTGGTGCATTTGTCGCCAGGCGATCGGGTCAGAGGCATTGTAGGTCGACTGGACGGTGACCGGGCCGGTGAGCTTCTTTCCATTCATATCAAACGATATGTCCCCGCCACCACTTGAGGTATAGAGGAGGTCTGCTGTGTAGACACCGGTCCGTTGGACGTCCACCGTCATGTTGAACCACTCGCCCGCCACCACCCATCCAACATAGAGCAGGTTCTCAGGCGGTTGCACTAAGTTGTAGGGATTATTGTCGATCCCGTCGTGAAATTTTGTGTAAGAAGTGTCAACCCCCTCGTCCATGCGGAACTGATTTAAGTAAGTCCCATCCGCCGGGTTCAAACCGCCACTACCGTTGTTTTTTGCATCCGCATCATGGTACGCGACTCCTTCCCCGCCCAGATCGTAGTAGGCACACATCACTCGCCCCGGAACATGTTGCGGGCCGCCGTTATATACACTGTCGTGAAATGGCTTGCCTTGGTAATGCTTGGTCTTACCCGGGGCAACCACAGTCACGCAAAGGGCGCCGAGCACGATGAACAGTCGACGCAATCCCAGACGGTGTCGTCCTGTGACAAAGCGTGTGGTCATCGATTTTGCGCTCAAGATTTCTCTTCTGGTCCCGCTGAAGTAGCGAGTGGATCAGCCAAGGGGCGGTGTCACTGGATCCCCGTTTCGCCGGCAAATCCAAGTATCGAGTTCCGCTCTTGAAGATCGTGTCATCAATTCGGGCAACCACACCCATCGAGACAGGCGATATTGTATACAACATTTTCGGGCCAGTGACAATGAGTTACTTAAGGCTCGCAACAGCAAACAACCGATTGTTTGAACGATAAACGTTAAAGAACCTAGAATCGCGATAGTCTCCGAGGGTGAGCGTTTCTTAAAGAAACGGAGTTGTTGAGTTCGGTGTGTGAGCACGTTGGAAACCTAGCGGGAAAGTTTGTTGGTCTTACCAGGCGGATTCCCTTGTTGGATCGCTCGAGTGGATTCGCGTACTATCAGTTCTGGCTCCACGATAATCTGTTTCCGAAACCTCTCTCTTCCATGTATCCGGTTCAAGACGCATTGTGCCGCCATCCTTCCCATATTGGCCAATGGCTGGCGGATGGTCGTTAGTCTTGGATTATTGAATGCCGCGGCATCGATATCGTCGAATCCAATAACAGATACATCAGCGGGCACCTGTATCCCAGAATCCTGCAGGGCACGTATCGCACCTATGGCCGACATGTCATTGAAGGCAACCAAGGCTGTGAAGTGCTCTCTATTGGAAAGCAGATGTTGGATAACAGGGTACCCCAATTCGGGGGAGCTGACGTCGCGGTCAAGTCGCACCGTGAGTTCCGATCTAATCGCGACGCCTACTTCACGAGCTACCTGAACGATACAACGCCAGCGGTCAGTAGCGTCCGCGCTAAAGGACTGGCCGCGCACAAAGGCAATGCGTCGATGTCCCAAGGCGTGCAGATGAGTCAGAACCAACTCTGCCGCAAAACGGTGGTCGAGTATCAAGTTAGTCACACCGTCGATGGGACGGTGTCCGCCTACTGCCACAACGGGAACCGGGAACGGATGCTCCAACGGCGTATCAATGGTGATAAGAGCCTCCGCGCCCCTGCTGACGAGCATTCGGCCGTATTCTTCGACCAGATGTTTCTTGCGCCTGTGATGCGCGGTGAAGTAAAAATACCCCGCTTCCGTCAAATGATCGCCGATGCCCCCCACCACTTGATTGTGGTAGCCCTCACTCAGGTCGGGCACTAGGATCCCTATACTCAACGTGCGCCGGTTGCGCAGTGAGCGTGCCAGAAGACTAGGGTGGTAATTCAGTTCTTTGGCCGCAGCTTTTATGCGCTCACGTGTAACCTCAGGAATTGTCCGGCCCGGGACTTCATTGAGGACAACGGAGACGGTCGCAGGGTTCAGACCCAGATGTTCGGCCAATTTTTTCAGACTCGTAGGCCCAGATGCGATCCGCCGTTTCTCTCTCATGCACCGTCTTTCTTACCGTGCGATCGATTCTTGCCGACGTAGGAACATCTCCCGATAGCATTCGCGGTCTCGTCAGATGGATCGGAAGCTGACCGTTTGTTCGCAATGGTAGACGGAGAGTTACTCCTAAGGAGTATGTACGGCACAGCCCGTTGTACACGGTCGTTCCGGATTTCGCCTCGAACCAGCTAATCTAAACGTGAGAACTTGCCGTCACAACCGTAGCCAAAGAAGGCGCGCCCTTCCACCGTCTCACATTTTAGTCTAAACAGCGGTTGCCTAAAAGCAAAGTCGAGAACTTTTGGTTTGATACGCTAGCTGGAAAGGACTATGGTAATCTGCCCAAACAATCGATTGTCTACAATAGTATGGGGCAGCTGCAAGAGGCGCTCCGCATTTATCGAAGTCCCTGTTTGGCGAGTGGCGGTCGACTGGCATGGAGGCGGTGTCTAGCTCTCGGCGATTATCAGTCCGATGAGTTCTCCCGATACTACCCAACCGAGCCGTGAGTTATGCCGCATACTAATGTGGCGCATTCGATCCCATGCGCTACAAGCAGTGAGTCAGGGGATTTGGTATGGAGCCCGGGAAAAAGCTTGCTGCCCACTTTGGCCTCCGATTTATATCGCCGTACGATGTATCCCGGAACGGGGTGCTTCGGGTCGTTACGTTGTTTGGTGCGTGCCTTCGTGAAAGAAACCGACCCGGCAATTCTTGAGCGAACTCACGAGCAGTGGAAACGTCGGGCGCAATGCTCTCGCGGGGTGGACGATTGGCGCTTGCATCTGGCTGTCGTGCCGCGGTTGCCGTCGGATTGTTTTGGTTTCTTTGGAAAGATCTCGGATTTACAGGCCCTCAGGGTATTGGAGGAAAGATGAAATTTCGGTTCTGCGTTCTAGTTGTTGGTTTGTTCACTCTCATGGCTTTCAAACAGCCTGTACTTGCGCAGCAGCCCGCTGCGCAAGTTCCTCCGCGTGAAGACTCGAGCTATATCGACGAGGAGGGGACGGCATACATCACCCGCATTGTTTCAGTACCACAAACCATCAGCCCTGAAGCGCAGAAATCTGTAGCCCGACAGGTCACCCCCGCTGCATCTCATGAGGCACCGTCTCAGCCCAAGAAACCCCAACCGGTCCAGACCCAGCAGATGTCATCCGACGCGAATCGGGCTGTCTATCCGGCGTATATCGAATTCTCCACCATTGCGGGAGTGCCCGTCAGTGTCGTTACGCCGCTTGTTATTCCGGCCAACAGGGCGCATCGTGTGCTGTGTCGTCGCGGTTTACAAAGAGCTACTCAAAACCTATAAGCCGCGGAATATCGCCATTTATGGTTCATCCGCGGGAGCCGTTCTCACTCCGGAAGTCGCGGTCAAAATCAAACGGTTGGGCCTGCCGCTGCCTGGCGCGCTCGGCATATTTTCTGGCGGAGGCGACTTCACTCAGACCGGCGACTCGCAACAGATATATGGAGTCCAGGGACTGTCCGGACATCCCGATACGCGGCCGAGAGGAGTGCAGTGGCTAGCCGTCTATGTTGGTTCTGCCGATCCTAAGGACCCAGTACTGTCCCCATTCTTTGCCGATCTGCATGGGCTGCCGCCAATGCTTTTCATGACAAGTACGCGCGACATGCTGTTGAGCGACACAACCATACTGCACCGCGCCCTCCTGCGCGCCGGAGTAGACGCAAGCCTGGTCGTCTTCGAGGGTCTAAATCACTGCTTCTGGTACGACCCCAATCTACCCGAATCCTGCGAAGCCGACGGAATCGTGGCTCATTTTTTTGATACGCACCTTGGTAAAAAGTAGTGACGGATGCTTCTGATTAATTTGGCTACAAGAGTAAGGATGGATTTGAAATTATGCACTCAATACAAATGGGGGATCAGGAGATGATCAACAAACAGGAGAACCTCGGAACTGATCAATCGCAACTTGGATTACAGACATCAGTAAGCCGCCGTGGCTTGTTACGGAGGGCCGCAGCCTTGCTGGGAACAACCGCTGCTTCCGGCCTGGTGACAGCCGTTGCCCAAGCCACTCCTGCGAAGAAAGATACCGGTCAACCCACTCCGTCCAGCAAATTCACGATTGTCGCGTCCGACGAGGACGCGATTGCCGAAACCGCCACTGGAAAGGTCCGGGGCTATATCAGGGACGGAATCTTCATCTACAAAGGCATTCCCTACGGTGAGACGACGGAAGGAAGCGGGCGCTTTCAGCCTCCGCAAAAAGCCAAACCATGGACCGGGATTCGCAGCTCCATGCAATACAGTCGAGTCTGTCCGCAAGGTCCACGCGGGACCTGGAACTACGATGAAGAATCCTGGCTTTTCTGCTACGACGACGGGGTTCAGGGTGAGGACTGCCTGCGCGTGAATCTTTGGACGCCAGGAATGAACGACCACCAGAAGCGGCCAGTTATGGTTTGGCTGCACGGCGGCGGCTTCGTGTCGGGATCCAGCCAGGAACATCGTTCCTATGATGGAGAAAGATTGAGCCGCCGTGGCAACGTGGTCGTGGTCTCGCTCAATCACCGCCTAGGCCCTCTGGGATATTTGAATCTAGGTCCCTATGGCGAGAAGTACGAAAGCTCCGCCCACCTGGGAATGCTCGACATCATTCTGGCCCTGGAGTGGGTGCGCGACAACATCGCCAACTTCGGCGGCGATCCCGGCAATGTCACCGTCTTCGGCCAGTCTGGCGGCGGCGGCAAGGTGGGAACGTTGATGGCGATGCCGGCGGCGCAAGGCTTATTTCACCGCGCTATTGTGCAAAGCGGGTCGTTTCTGCGGGCCGTCGTGCCGGAGAGATCGGCGATCTTGACCCGGGCCATGCTCGACGAACTCAATCTGAGCCCGTCAAAACTCGAGCAACTGCAAACCATGCCCCTGCAGAAGCTGATCGAGGCTGGCGATGCAGCCCTGCTGAAAACCCATCCGCACGGTGCGCTCGTCTGGGGCCGCGTGGCCGATCAGCTGGGCTGGGGGCCGGTGGTCGATGGCAAGCTTCTGCCTCACCATCCCTTTGATCCCACCGCACCCGCCATCTCCGCACAGGTCCCGATGTTGATCGGTACTACGCTCAACGAATTCACCACCTCCCTCAATCATCCTGAATACGAATCGATGACCGAGGCGGAGGTACAGAAGCGGCTGGGTAATATGTATGGCAACCACCCGGAGCACATCATCGAAGTATTCCGCGCCTCCCATGCGGGCGCGAAGCTCTTTGACATTTTCTCTCTGGCCATGACCGCGCAGGTTCGACAGGGCGCGGTGATTCAAGCCGGGCTCAAAGCCGCACAAGGCACGCCGGCCTATCTCTATTGGTTCACCTGGAAAACGCCTGTCCTGGACGGCAGGCCGCGCTCCATTCACTGCATCGATCTGCCTTTTTGCTTCGACAATACCGATCGCTCCGAAAACCTGACGGGTGGAGGCCCTGGACCACGGCTGCTCGCCGCCAACGTCAGTGAAGCATGGATTCGCTTCGCGCGTAGCGGCAACCCCAATCACGCGGGCATCCCCAACTGGCCGGCTTTCTCGGCGAAGAGTTGTCCCACCATGATTTTCGACACGCAATGCGAATTGCAAAACAACCCTGACAAGGAGGAAAGGCAGGCCCTTGAAACGACTCCTCCTTTTTTGGAATTAAAAAGTTGAAGCCGCGTAACCAGGCGTAAGCCAAGAGGTGTTTTCGCCTTTTTGTCCCTTAAAGCGCGTGAGTGCGGAGACTTCATGTTCCGCAAAGGATATTGGGTTCGCGGAGGCGAGCCAATGGCGGCTTTTGCCGCGGGGCAGGGTCAGCGTTTCATCAAGCGGAAGAAGAGTGCCTGCCTTGCAATCGGCTCTGTCTTGTCGGCGAGTGTGGCCATCTGCTTTTCGTTAAGGGGCGTGAAGTCACGGGCAAGCTGGACACACTCCTCCACCTGCTCCACTGAATCGCAGCCTATAATTGCGGTGCTGATAGGTAACGAAAGCGTGTAAAACATCGTTTCATGTTTAGTCAGTGTGCCGGGCGTGGTAGCGATGGCGCCAGTGCCTTCCCATGACTTTTTCTGTACCTCGACCGGAGGCGGCGTCCAACTGGAAAGAATTCTCCCGCGGGCCATTACTTTCATGCAGATAATGCCCATTTGCTTCTCGACGGCTAGGGGGAGAAGATCCTTCGCAAAGCTGTAATAATATTTATCGGCGGCGTTCAGACCCATCAGGATTGTGTCAAATGGGAATCGCCGGATGCTTTCCATGAGCGCGTCTGGGCGAAAGCGTCCAGTCACTCCGAGGTGCCGCACCAACTTCTGCTCGCGGGCCTGGAGGAACGCTTCAATGGCCCCGCCTCGGCCGAAAATTTCATTTACGTCGTCGAGGGTACCGACGTCGTGAAGCTGCCAAGTGTCGAGATGATCGCTGTTCAGCAGTTTTAACGATTCCTCTAAATTCTTGAACGCAGCATCGCGGGTACGCTCTTTCGTCTTGCTGGCGATGAAGACCTGGTCGCGGTACCCCTTCAATCCCTTGCCGAGATAACGTTCGCTCCAGCGTTCCGGCCCGCCGTAAATCGCTGAAGTATCAAAATAGTTGACTCCCAGTTCGAGTGCCTTCTCGATGATCGGCACGGCGACTGCGCCGTTGTTGGCTTTCTCCAGGGCACCCTGCCCGCCAAGGCCGAAAATCCCAACCCGGAAACCAGTCTTACCCAGGTTTCGTGTGGGCATCATTTCCTGCACTGCTTGGGAGGGCAAAATGGAACTCTTATCAGTGGATTCCGCGTTAACACCAGGTGGCAGCGCAGTGTACGCCAGATTTGCGGCAACGGATACACCACCGACTTTAAGGAAATCGCGGCGGCCGCGATTCGGCGTTTTGTCACGTTCCTGAGGAGTCTTCATGGGAGTGTGATTAAGAATGTGACGAGTAATTATCCGTACCAGATGTTTCCCGCGCCGATGATGCGCGGCGAGAACGAAAACAGTCGAAACCCTCGCAGGGTTCAGGTCGAGATGCTCCGCCAATTTCTTCAGGGCTCTAGATCCAGACGCGATCTGCCCCTTTTTCTCTCTTGCAACTGATCCTTCTTCCCCGCGCGCACTGCCGGAACATCTCCCGAAAGCGTTCCCGCCTCCCAGGGAAGGCTGACAAGCTCCGCCTCTCGCCCCGGCATCTTATCCTAACTTGTCTACTCTAGACAAGCGATTGTCTACAGGGCAACGGCGGGAATTTTTTGACAGTCGGGAACTTTTTGACTTGACAGCTTCCCATGAAAAGACTATTTTCTCGTGCGGCATCGCATGAAACAATCGATTGTCTAAATAGGATATTGGCAATAGTTACAAAGGACGGCGGATTTTTTTAGGGATGCCGGCATTCCACGAATTTCAAACCGCTCCAAATATTAGACTTTAGCTATTCTTAATCGGTTAAGCATTTCATCTTCTGCCATACAGGACGGTGGACTTGTTTCCAAAAACTCGCCGCAAATTCCTGCAGTTTTCTGCTTCCACGGCTGCCGTCGCCACGCTGGGAAGGAGTTCCTCCTTATGGGGTGACGCTCTCGCGTCTCCCCGTCCAGTAAAGGCCTGGCTCACTTCGGCCACGCAGAAGTTTGCTCCCATCGAAGGCCCTAAATGGATTCCTCTTGCGAGCAAGGAAAAAGAAAGCGTTAAGGTCGATCCTACAACCTGGTATCAGGAGATTCTTGGCTTTGGCGGGGCATTTACGGACGCCTCTTGTTACCTTTTTTATCAATTAAACTCTCAGGACCGTAAGGCTCTCTTCGACGAACTCTTTGGACCAAAGGGACTGCGATTTTCGATGGGACGAACCTGTATCGGCTCGAGTGACTACAGCACCAGTATTTACAGCTTTGACGAAAGTTCCGAGCCTGATCCGGAGCTGAAGCATTTCAGCATCGAGCATGATCGCTCCTATATTCTGCCCTCGTTGCGCATGGCGCGTGAGATCAATCCAGATATTTTTCTTTTTTCGGCTCCTTGGAGCCCTCCCGCGTGGATGAAGCCCAACCGGTCGATGCTGGGTGGATCCATGGAGAGAACATACTTCGATTCTTATGCGCAATACTTTGTGCGATTTCTCCAAAGCTACGCCGCCGAGGGGGTCAGGATTAATGCGACTGCGGTTCAGAACGAGGTAGACACGAACCAGATCAGTCGGATGCCTGCGTGCGTGTGGTCCCAGGAGGACGAAGAGAATTTCGTGACGAACTATTTGGGCCCCGCCCTAGAACGCGCATCTCTCGACACCAAGATCTGGATACTCGATCACAACTATGATCTGTGGGGCCGCGCACTTGACGAATTAAGTAAGCCGGAGGTCAACCGATATGTGGACAGCGTTGCATGGCATGCATACAAAGGTACCGTCGATGCCATGACGCGTGTACACGAGGCCTTCCCAAATAAGCATGCGCAATGGACCGAAGGCGGCGCGGTCATCACCAGTCCGGACTTCCAGTCTGATTGGAGTAAATGGGCGGCGACCTTTGCCGGAGTGTTGAAGAATTGGGGATGCTCTGTTGTGGGTTGGAACCTTGCACTGGACGAAGAAGGGAAACCCAATATGGGACCTGGCCAGTCGGGGGGCATCGTGACCATTCATTCTAAGACACAGGAGATCACTCGTTGCGGCCAATACTGGGCTTTCGCTCACTATTCGAAGGTAATGCAGCGTGGCGCCCGTGTCCTGGCGTCGCATGGGGAATTAGCTAACATCAGTCACGTAGCGGTTGAGAATCCAGACGGCAGCTACGTTTTAGTCCTTACCAACCAAAGTGGTCTGGAACGGTTGGTGCCCTGTAGCTTAGGATCCTACGAACTGCAGGTAAAATTACCGCAAAACTCAGTGGCCACCCTCCTTTGGTGATTTTACGAGTGTACTGTATCGAGTTCACAGCTTGGTGCTGTGGCCGGATTTGACGGTTTGTTCATTTGACGCAGGGTGAACCAGGGGAAAGTCTGATGAAAAGTCCTCCCGTGCAGAAGGATTCCAATAACCGATTAGCACCTTTCTCTAAAGGAAGACGCTTCTTTTTGGGTGGCTTGGCAACCCTGGGCGCAGGAATAGCCGGTTCGGCCATCCTACCCAAAAGCGTCATGGGGCAACCTGCAGCAGAAGCGTCCACGAATACGGAGTTAGTAAATGGTGGTTGCCGACGCGGTGTGATTATTGCTTCCGACGCTGGAACTGTCGCAGAAACTACTGCGGGAAAAATTCGCGGATTCAAGCGGAACGGCATTTACATTTTCAAGGGCGTACCCTATGGGGCATCGACTGCTGGTCCGAACCGCTTCATGCCTCCCGCAAAGCCAGAACCGTGGCCGGGAATTCGCAATGCGCTGCAATATGGCCGCGTCTGTCCGAGCCAGGACTCTGCGCACGTTAATACTGACGGGAAAAACCTGGCGAACTCCGACGAAGATGCATTCCTGTTGCATCGCGGTGCGTTCGCCACGGTTCCCGGCGAGGACTGTCTGCGCCTCAATCTTTGGACACCGGAGATCAACTCCTCCCATAAACGCCCGGTCATGGTCTACATGCACGGCGGAGGATTTGCCGGAGGCAGCGGACATGATCTTCTTTCTTATGATGGTGAGAGTCTAGCTCGCAATCACGACGCTGTTGTAGTGACACACAATCATCGTCTGAACGTCTATGGCTATCTCAATCTTGAACACTTGGGAGGAGAAAGATATGCTAGCGCCGCCAATGTGGGAATGCTTGACCTGGTGGCTGTCTTAGAATGGGTTCGCGACAACATTAAAACCTTCGGCGGCGATCCGGACTGCGTAACAATTTTTGGCCAATCTGGCGGTGGTGGAAAAGTCTTAGCTCTAATGGCGATGCCGGCGGCCAAAGGCCTGTTTCATCGGGCCATTGTAATGCCGCCGCATAAATCTTCGCTTCGCGAAGTATATGGAGAACGTGATTGGGGGCCAACCGTAGACGGCCGTATTCTTCCTCGCCATCCATTCGATCCTGGAGCTCCAGAACTATCTGCGGAAGTTCCACTGCTAACGGGCACAAATCTCCACGAGTTTGTAAGCGGGCTTGATCGTCCCGATGCCAATGCAATGGGAGTAGAGGAACTTAACCGGTTGGTTAGTGCAGAATTTGGCGACCGCAGCGAGGCGATCATCGGCGCCTACAGGCGCGATTACCCTAAAGCGACTGCGTTTGGCCTGTATGCCGCCATCGCTGCCGCTCGAGTTCGCCGCCCTGCCTTCGAGCAGGCCATCAGGAAAGCTGCTTTGGGCGGTGCGCCAGGCTATTCCTATGTCTATTCCTGGCGCACTCCAGTATTAGATAACCGCCCCGGTCCGTTCCATGCTTGTGAAATTGCGTTCACATTCGACAATGCAGAAATCTGTGACCATTACAGCGGAGGCACTCCGGAGGCATTTACTTTGTCGAAGCGGATCAGCACCGCCTGGACGAATTTTGCGCGCAGCGGAAATCCCAATCACAACGGCCTGCCGCATTGGCCCACATACACGGCTGAACACCGGGCAACCATGTACTTCGACACGCACTGCGAAGTACGCAACGACGCGGAGGGAGAGGGATTGCGGCTGATTGCACAGTCTTGAATGTCGCAGCGCACGTATTGGGTCAGGAAGCATTCGAGGATGGATGTTTATATAGAGAGGACCGTATGATCGAAACTATCGAAAGAATGCTGAGCGATTTGGAGCGTGGCAGGTTAAGTCGCCGTCAATTTGCTGTTTCCCTTGCTAAGTTGGCCGCTAGTGCATCCCTGGCGCCGGTCGCGCTTGCAACTCCTGCGCCGACGGGTTTCCGGGCGGTTAGCATAAACCATGTCACCGTGCGGGTCCCCGACCTCCACCGCACTTCGCAGTTCTACCAGGACTTCTTCGGGATGCCACTTAAACAACAGTCGCCGACGATACATATCCTGGGAGTGGGAGAGTCCTCCTTTTTTGGCATTGAGCAAGACAAAAGCAAGACCGCTGCGCTCAGTCACTATGACTTCGGAATGGCCGACTTCAACGCTGATGAGGTTCGCGCAAAGTTAACGGAGCGTGGCTTAAAATTCGACAGTAATTCGAAAGAATCCTTCAAGTTCTTTGATCCGGATGGATTCCATGTACAGGTAAATGCGCCCGATTACGTCGGGCACGTAAGCTAGGGCCAGGATGTTCGGCGATTGCCTGAAAGCGCATCTGTGCTAACGACACGTGACCCATGCGGGAGATATGAGTTATTTGTTTGTGACAGGAGAAAGAACAACCTTAAGTCGAGGCTCGACGGACGAAGGCCGTCCTAGATCTGTGAGCGAGAATTGGTCGTTTTTATGAGGCGACGTCCCGCATAGAGGGACGGCGCGGCACAATCTTCTTGACCCCCGTCGTTGCAGGCTGCAAGAATCGGCGGGAGATCGGGAGCTCGTGCTACCGAAAAATCTCAGGGATTTCTCACTTTGAGGCCACGTAAGCCCGGAGAATTGGCAAACAACTAGGAGGGGTTATGAGGAAAGCAGTGCACGCCGCGTTCGCGTGTTGTCTTCTGTTAAGCGTGGCCCACGTCGGTCTCGCGCAAAATACGAATTCCAGTGACATTCGTGGCACGGTAGCCGATGCGTCGGGTGCAGTGCTTCCGGGCGTTACCGTTACTGTGAAAAACAACGACACCGGTGTGGTTAGCAAATTCGTCACCAACAGTGATGGCCTTTACGATACCAATTCGATTCTGCCCGGAAACTACACGATTTCCTTTAGCAAGGAAGGCTTCCAGAAACTGGTGCGCGGCCCGATCGCGCTGCAGGTCGGCCTGGTCACGATAAACGGTGATCTAAAAGTCGGCTCGAGCACGGAGGTGATCGAGGTCACATCCGAGGCGCCGCTGCTGAAGACTGAGAATGCCGAGCTATCCACCACTTTGTCAACGGAACAGTTGACCGACCTGCCAAGCGTTGATCCGGTGAACGGCTGGACCAGTCTCCTGAAGCTGCTTCCCGGCGCCACCAGCACCCCGGGTGGCACCAATGGTGGCGGCAATGGTGATCAAAATCCTGGAGTCGATCAAGCCATCGCCGGAACCATGCCATACTTCTCCAGCTATCTGGTTGACGGTGGCTCGATTTGGTTGCCGCACAGCGCCAACATTGACCAGGGTGAGAGCGAGACAATAGCCGAAGTGAACGTGATTGCGTCAACCGCCTCGGCGCAGTACGGCGGCGGCGGCAATGTTTTCAACCTCATCAGTAAAAGCGGGACCAATCGGTTTCACGGTGCCGCCTACGATTATTTCCAGAATGACGCCTTGAATGCGAGAGACTACTTCAATAGAACCGGCCCCAAGGCGAGGCAGCGCTTCAACTACTTTGGCGGTTCCATAGGTGGGCCCGTCCTCAAGAACAAGTTGTTCTTCTATTTCAACTATCAACAGTTGGCTAACCCAAACAGCACGCTCGCCACCATCTCGGTTCCGACCGCCGCCATGAAGGCTGGTTGCTTCGATCCTGTGCTCTTCGCAGGCCTGACAAATGACGCTGCGCATGGTGGTGCACCCTTGACTCCCAATGCCAGCCAATGCGCGGCCTTTAATGTTAACGACCTGGCTCTTCCGGCGGCTGAGTTCGACCCGGTAGCTTTGAACATTCAGAAGGCTTATGTTACGGCGACCAATCAGAATTTAGTCCAAAACAACTATAGCTTTCTGAGCAACAGCAACAACAGGAGCAAGAAAGTGTTTGGGCGGTTGGACTACAACATGAGCGCTAAGAACCGTATCAACATTACGGTTACGATGCACGACGCCCCGCACACGGAAAGCTTTAGTCCTGGCCCTTCTTGCCCTATAAGTTGCCAATTATTTGCGGCCGAAGGGTATAACGCGCAGTTCACAGATGTGTACACCATCAATTCGTCCCTGGTAAACGAATTCCGGTATTCGTTTGTCCGGCAGGGGAATTGGTTTGTTCCGGCGAGCCTGGGCCAGGGTTACCCTGCCAAGTTAGGATTGCGGTTCTCCACCGTGGATGAGTATCCGACTGTGAACATCAGTGGGACCGGCGGTAACAACGGTACCCTGAATCCGGGCACGAACGCAGTCTTTATTGAGAACACCTTCGTTCCCGCCGATGTGCTAACCCTGGTTCGGGGCAAGCACATTCTGCACTTCGGGGGCGAGGTTATGTTCGAGCAGGATAACTCGACTCCATGGGGCAACCTGAATGGTGCGACGCTGGGATTCAGTGGTCAGTACACCGGCAATGTGACCGGCTATGCTGACTTCTTGTTGGGAGATGTGCAATCGTGGAGCACCCTGAATGAACCGGAACACGGAATGCGGGCCAAGAATCCGTCGTTTTTTGTTCAGGACGACATCAAGCTGCGGCCGAACGTGACCGTTAACCTCGGGGTGCGCTCGGAAACGCATGGCGGAATGAGCGACGCCAAGAACAATATCGGTGGCTTTGATCCGACCCTCACCAATCCCGTTACCAACACTTTAGGCTCGATTTGGTTTGGGGGCCTGAAGGGGGCGCGAACTCAATCGTTCCGGACGAAGACCAAGGTGATGCCTCGCCTCGGAATCGCCTGGCAGCCGACGAATGATTGGGTGGTGCGGGGCGGGGTTGGCCAATACGCCAGCCTGTGGAGCATGGACACTGTAGGCGGGCCTCTTGGCTTCGGCACAGCCACCTTGGGCAGTGCGTCAGCCAATCCCGGCCAAGCACAAGTGGTGCAGCTTTCGGGGACTGGGGCGGGTCTGCCCTTGGTTGTCGGTCCAGATCGCAATCCTGCTGACTACATCACCCCCTTAAAGCCTCAGGGAGGCGGGCTTATACCCTATACTCCCTATAATCTCCCTATTATGAATGGTTGGCAGTGGACGGTAGGCGTGCAGCGGCGTTTGCCCGCGAATATGGTGGTAGAAGGGCAATACGTCGGCAGCCACTGGAACAACATGCACTTCGAGGCCGATATTAACCAAGTGCCTGCGAATGCGCTCGGAGGTGGTCAGGCCGCGAGGGCGTATCCGCAGTTTTCGGGCATCGGCCCCGGCGCGGGCGGAGCGCGAACCGGCTTGTACACCGGCAAGTCGAACTACGAAGCAGCGCAGGTCATGCTTAAGAAACCATTTGGCTATGGGGTGTCTGCCGATGTCAGCTACACCTGGTCACGGCTGAAAGATGACATGGATACTTCAGGCTGGGGCAACCAATTCGGCGCCGTGTACTATCAGGACGCCTATACTCCGTCGGCCAACTATGCGGTCTCGAATTTCGATCGGCCCAATTCGTTGAAGGGATCGGTAGTGTATGCGATACCGCTCGGGAGAGGACACCAATACCTGAACTCGCCTCTAGGGGACGCGGCGCTCGGCGGTTGGCAAGCGTCAACTAGCTTCGTAGCCGAATCGGGAGCTCCGTTCACTGTGGTCATGAACAGCGCTACTAACTCGGGCGCGCTGGATGGATCCTGGTATCCTAACCTGGTCGGGAATCCGCATGTGTCGAACCAGTCGATCAACCGGTGGTTCAACCAGCTCGCCTATGCGGTGCCGGCGAACAATACTTTCGGCAATAACCCAAGAAACTCGCTCCGTGGACCTGGTCTAACGGATGTCGATTTTTCACTGAGCAAGAGCTTTGGAATCCCGGCGTGGGAACAGGGCAAACTGCAGATTCGGATAGATGCTATCAACGTCCTGAACCATCCAAGCTTCAGAAATCCCAGCAACAACCTCACTCCAGCCGCGCTCATAAGTGGCGTTCCCGATCCAGCCGTTGGGAATATTACCGCCACCACGATTACCGGCCGCATCGTTCAGCTTTCTGCCAGATTCTCCTTCTAAGCAAGGATCATCGGGCAGGACTTCTTAGAACTGAAAGGGCAGCGTCTGACGCTGCCCTTTCTTATGCCAATCGGACAGACGGATGGCGCGGTATCATTGGCAACGATGAAAATAAAGAAAGCCATTGGTTTGCTCGGGATTGTTTTTTTTTCTTTTCTCGGTGCACTTCAGTGTGTCTCCCAATCCACCGCTAGCCGCCCCCGGGAAATCGCGTCGCATGCCCGTCAAGCTCAGGAATTCCTAAAAGAGCAGCGGCCTGATCTGGCAATACCTGAGTTTCGTGCCATCGTTGCGCTCGATCCGAATAACGTGGATGCTCGCGGCAACCTCGGTGTTCTGTTGTTCTTCCAGGGCGACTATCCCGCCGCGATTCCGCAGCTCCGGGCCGCGCTCCGGATCCGGCCCACCCTATGGAGGATGCAGGCCCTCCTGGGTATGGCGGAGAGGCGGACTGGCAGCAGCAAGAGCGCCCTCGCAGACCTGGAGAAAGCGTTCCCCAGGCTCCAGGAGGAGAAAATTCAGATAGAAGCTGGGATGGAGTTGATTGAAATCCACAGTGGTGCGGGAGATCTGGACAAGGCCGCAGCGACCGTCAGCGCTCTTCGACGCCTTTATCCCGTCAATGTAGAAGTGCTCTACGCCTCTTACCGGATCCACTCGGATCTCGCCGGCGAGGCCATGCTCAGCTTGTCCCTGGTGGCTCCAGGATCCGCCCGGATGCATCAGGTCATGGCGCATGAACTGGAGAAGCACGGGGACAACGAGGCAGCGGTCAGGAACTACCGCGAAGCGCTTAAGCTTGACCCCAAGCTTCCCGGGCTCCATTTTGAATTGGCCGAGGTGCTCAATGCGTCGTCAGTTGCGGCCGAACGCCAGGAGGCGGAGGGTGAGTACAAGGCGGCCCTTTCCGTTAACCAATTCGATGAGAGGGCCGAGTTTAGACTGGGAGACATCTCTTCCCGGCGAGGCGACGTGCAGGAAGCCTACGCACATTATTCCCGAGCGGTGAAAGTCCAGCCGACTGATGCGGAGGCCAATATTGGTCTTGCCAAAGTACTGATGCTGATGAATCAACCTGACAGGGCGGAACCACTGCTCCAGCGCGCCCTTCAGTTGGACCCCACCAGCGCGGCGGCTCACTTCCGGCTAAGCACCTTGTATCGGCAGGCAGGACGCACTGCGGATGCGAAACGGCAACTGGAGGAATACCAGAAGTACAAGGAGATGAAGGAGAAGCTTCAGGACATTTACCACGACATGCGCGTCAAGCCGGCTAAACAGGAAGGTGATGAGACCGACGTGCGTAAGTAGCCGGATCACCTCCGGTGGACACGATCCAGGCTGCTGATGAAGAGAAAACCTTTGAGCCGTTGAAGTCGCCGGGCCACGACACCTCCCATGCGCGATAGGAAAAAGTTGAGAGCATTCATTCATCTAGTCTTGATGGTGTTCGCTCTTGGCCTGGCTCCGTCGGCCTCTCAGCTTTCCGAAAGCCCCTCCTTGGGAATTGAATCACATGACGGCAAAGCAGGGCTGCGGGGTTCGGAGGCAGCTCCCGCCAACGCGCAGCAAGCAACTCCACAGACCTCCACCCAGTTGCCACAATTGGTGGATATTACCGGCTCCACCGGCATCAAATTTGAACATCTCTCCAGTCCGGAACAGAAGTACATTGTCGAGTCGATGAGTGGCGGCGTCGCTCTGATTGATTATGATCGCGATGGCTGGCCGGATATCTATTTCACCAATGCGCAAAGCGTGGAGATGGCGCTTGCCGGCAAGAAAGCTCGGAGTGCGCTTTACCACAATAATCACGACGGAACCTTCACCGAGGTCACAGACAAAGCAGGGGTCGGTTATCCCTGTTGGGCCATGGGTGCGGCCGTCGGCGATTACAACAATGACGGCTGGCCGGATTTATTGGTCACCTGTTTCGGGGGTGTGGTTCTCTATCGCAATAATGGTGATGGAACTTTCACGGACGTCACCAAGCAATCCGGCTTGAGCAGTGACTCAGGATGGGCCACCGGCGCGGCTTTTGGCGACTATGACAACGACGGCTGGGCAGATTTATTTGTGTCGCACTATGTAGCTCTTAGTCTGAGCAATCTTCCCTCCTTCGGCTCCATGAAAACGTGCAAATACCACGGCATCGATGTGCAGTGTGGACCGAAGGGTCTCAATGGCTCTCCAGATAACCTTTACCATAACAATGGGGACGGCACGTTTACCGATGTATCCAAAAAGGCTGGTGTGGATGACCCGCAAAATCGTTTTGGACTTACTGCGGTGTGGTCAGACTTCAATAACGACGGACGTCTGGACCTTTTTGTGGCCAATGATGGACAGCCCAACTATCTGTACCGTAACGACGGCGACGGACACTTTACCGACGTTGCCTATTTGGCGGGCGTGGCCGTTAACCAGGATGGAGCCGAGCAAGCCAACATGGGGGTTGCACTCGGTGATTATCAGCACAGCGGACTCTTCTCTCTCGCGATTACGCATTTCAACGATGAATACACGGCATTATTCCGGAATGACGGGAAGATGGGTTTTTCCGATGTTTCTTACGCTTCAGGCATCGCCTCAGCAACTACGCCCTACGTGGGCTGGGGTGATGCCTTCTTCGACTTCGATAACGATGGCTGGTGCGACTTGTTCTTGGTGAACGGTCATGTATACCCACAGGTAGACAGCCTCGATATAACCGCCAAGTACCGCGAGCCAGGGCTACTGTTCTTGAACCAGCGCGACGGCACATTTAAGAACATCAGTAATCTTGTCGGTCCGGCCATCCAGACTCCGCAAGTGAGCCGGGGAGTGGCGGTTGGCGATTTATTTAATGATGGTCGTCTTGACATTGTTATAGAAAACCTGAAAGGTGGGCCCATGATTCTCCAACCGCAAGGTGGTCCTCCGAACCACTGGATCAGCTTTGCACTGGAGGGAACAAAGAGCAACCGGCTCGCGCTCAATGCTCGGGTGAAAGCTATCGCCGGGGGTTTAGTGCAGGTCGGTGAGGTGCGAAGTGGTGGAAGTTATCTTTCCCAGAATGATCTCCGCATTCACTTCGGTCTCGGCAGCAGGGACCACATCGATAGAGTTGAGATCCTATGGCCGGACGGAAAAATGGAAGTCCGGTCCAATCTGACTGCGGATCGCTCGTACACTATCAAAGAGGCTGACTAAGGATAGTCTCGCCATCCTGGGCAGGGCGCGATCCCCGTGCGCATGGGTACCCAAAATAGCACCGACCTGGGGCTCTACTGTCCATGCAGTGCGGCGAGAATAAACACCAGCGGGGCATTGCAACTAATGATTGTTTCATTGGCGCGTCCGCTGACCGTGGTGATCTCGGGACTGACTGGCAGGAATCCGATCTGATTCAGATTGATTCCAGTGGCTCCAGCAGAAGCAGCCTTTGAGGAACCGGCATCCACTCTAGAAACCTGTGCACCCCATGAATCCTCAGCAAAACCAGGTGCGCCCAGACACGGAGCTGCAGTCCTTAGAAATTCTCGACGATAGATTCTGGGCATCTCCCTGTCTCTACCTCGTTCCGAGACCGCGTATAGCGGACGAGCGTGTATAAATGTGCAGACGCCGCCCGCTACTTCTGATGCGCAGAAGTCGCCGCCGACGTTGTAAACGTTGACGCTGCGAGAAGTGTTTCTGGCGCGCACAATTACGCGCTGCTTCTCAATGACGAGACGTCGTCACCTAACATGGCAATGAGGAGACCAGGGCTGAGGAATCTATGAAAACGCGCTCAAACGGCCGATCCGGTGCGATACCCGACAACGACGACTGCGCAACTTCGAGAGGCGTTCCTGATCGATACGCTCTATAGACCTGGAGAGCTTCACAGATGTATATCGATCTGGACCGCGCAGTCGTGGGCATGGCTGTACCATTGCGAAGTCCAATTGCGCTCGCCGCTGATGAGACGTTGCGCGCGACGTCCTTCATGGAGCGCCGCCAGTTAGGCATTTTGAACAATGGCGGCAGCGGCGTGATTCACGTTGGCAGCGAGAATTACCCTCTCGACAATCTCGACTGCTTATATAAAGGACGTGGCGCAAGAGAGATTGCATTCGAATCAACCGTCACTTTTCGTTGGGGACAGAGTCTAGTTCCCTCTGACTTCCCTCCGTTCTTGCAGTTGCATTGCTGACGCGCGACGCGTTTAGGAGTTCCGCCCGGGCTTTTCTCCGGGGCTCTACGTGGTACTTCAGTAGCACCCCTGCTGTCCCCGCGGGCACACGCAGCTCCATACGCAGCGAGTTTATTGACAGATGTTGTATTTCAGGAATAGAAACTACATCAAGTTATATACGGACAAATTCCTACAGAGGCTGCGTTGTTGGAGACGCTCATGAATCCTGTGAGAACGGCTTCCTGGTTTCACTCGGCGCAATAGGCCGATCTAGGACGCAAGGCGTTAAGAAGTCAGGAAAGCTACGATGCCTGCAACACTTGTCTGTCGTTTTGCAGTTATGTATTTCGCCCTGACCAAGAACTCCTATTGAGTGTTTAGCGCAATGCGATATAAGCGGTTTGTCAGTATTGAAACACTTACTTATAGGATCTGAAGTCAGCGAACGAGCCGCATTGCCCGAATTCATCCGGCACTGGATTGACCAGGACCAAACTGGGGGGACTTCCTGAATTGGCCGCTCATCACCTGTGCGGCAGTTTTCGGCTGGTGGTCGATATTCTCTATTCCCAAAGACTGGCAGCGGCGGCGCGTGCTCAAGTACGGGCGCCGGACCAAAGGCCCAGTGTTCGCCACGGCATCGCAGTTCAACCGTAGCCAGCAACGTGGTGCGAATTCCCCGCGAGCCGGAGAGTTCGCATTTCATGATGATCGGCGACACCGGTGCAGGCAAATCGTCGCTTATCCGCCAGATCCTCATGCAGGTGGAAGGGCGGGGAGAAACCGCGATTGTGTACGATCCGGCGCTCGAATACACGCCCCAGTTTTACGAGCCAAGCCGCGGCGACGTGATCTTGAATGCGGTAGATGCACGTATGCCCTATGTGCGTCCGCGGTCAGGTCCTTCGTCCACCCTCGCGCACTGCTGGCTTTAGGAGCATTGGATCATCCACGTCTTGCGCCAGCATCGAAGGTGGGAATGCAGTGGATCACCTCGCGCACGGCAAATGCAATGCATTCTTGAATAGCTTCATGTCGCATCCGGAAGCGCCCATACGAACACTACGCCGCCGCTGCTTGTCAGCAAGTATTGACGACCGTCGAATTGGTAAGTGATCGGAGAACTCAGCATGGGTGAGCCTGAGCCCGCATGCCACAGCGTTTTGCCGTCACTCGAATCCAATGCCAGGAAGTTCCCTAGAGTGTCACCGGTAAAAGTGAGCCCTGAATCCGTTGTCAGCACCCCGGCGCCCGACTTTCCGAGCCCAAGCTCATGCGTCCAACGGATCTTGCCGGTTTGGTAGTCGATGGCTTCGATCACGCCCTTGCCCCAAATGCCATAATCCGCGCCCGCCCACCCGTAAAGTCCATCGGCCGGCTTGGCAAAGTAGATGCCGTAGCTGGGATGGGCATCGACGATAAACAATCCGGTCTTGGGGTCGAAGCTGGGGGAACGGAAGTTGGTAAGACCCTCCTCGTCGGGTGCAATCAGGCGCCCATCGGGCGCCGGTTCCTTGGCGGGATTTGGAATCGGACGGCCCTGCTTATCGACTCCAAGCGACCAGTTCACAGGTCCGAAAAGAGCGGTCAAAAGGTTCTTCCCATTCGTGCGGTCGAGAACAAAGAAGTAGCCGTTGCGCGAGGTCTGCATTAGCATTTTCTTCGGCTCGCCGTGGAACTCTCCATCGACCAGCACCGGAGTCTCGACAGCATCCCAGTCGTGCGTATCGTGCGGAGAAACCTGGAAGGACCACGCTAGCTTGCCCGTATCGGGTTTGAGGGCGACGATGCTGCACGTGTAAAGATTGTCGCCCGGGCGCGGCGAGCCATTCAGTACAGGAGTCGGGTTCCCAGTGCCCCAGTAGAGGAGATTGAGATCGGGGTCGTACGTTCCCGTCATCCACGTCATGCCTCCAGTTGTTTGATTAGGGATTCCCGCCGGAGGAGTGGAATCCCACTGCCACTGAGTTTCGCCCGTCTCCGGATCAATTGCCCGGATATAGCCGGTCAGGTTATCAAAATCTCCCGAAACTCCAACGACCACATGATTCCCGACGATGAGCGGCGCCATGCTCGCAAAATAGCCTCTCTCAGCATCTCCAACCGCCACGCGCCAGCGCACGCTTCCATCTTTGGCATTGAGAGATACGAGGTGGGCATCGGGAGAGATGAAAAAAAGATATCCCTTGTACATGCCCACCCCGCGCTGTCCGAGATGTACCCCCTTGTTTGGCGGGTAGGTATAATGCCAGATCTGGTGGCCAGACCGCGCATCCACAGCCCAAATGTTGTCTGGAACGGTGAAGTACAAAATGCCATCGACCAGCAACGGCGAGGACTTGATTTGAGCCGGCTGATCTGTCTGGAAGGCCCAGGCGAGGCTCAGGTTTCCCACGTTCCCTGGCGTAATCTGGGTCAGCGAGCTGTGACGTCGACCGGAATAGTCGCCGTGATACCCTGGCCAACTGTCGGCCGGCGGATGCAGCAGCATTTGGGCATCCACTCCCTGCGCAAGCATCACGCCCGGAGATGCAATCCCCAGTAGGTTCGCGGCAAGAAGCAAAGCGGTCTTTAGAAACTCCATATCGATCGGACCTCTCAAAGCAACGCGCCGAGACAGAGGCACGAGACTAGCGAAGGGTTTGCAAATACGCCATCAGATTATGGACATCGGCATCCGTGTACTTACTCAGCAATTCAACATGGGCATTCACCGGCGCGTCGACTTTGTACTTCACGTCGCTGGTGCGCCAGGATCGATACACACCCGTAGGATCGATCAGTCCAACAGTAAACTCATCAAGATATTCCAAGGCGCCCTTGATCGTTTGCTCGGAAGCCAGGGTTACAGTGACTGTGGATTTGACGTCCGCGGGATACAGCATCTGCTGCTCGAGCTTGAGGCCCTCGTAACGCGATGCGACCCCGGCCAGATCTCCTGTCGGCGAGTGGCAGGTTGCGCATCCCCCGGCGCCACTGAAGTACTGCCGGCCAGCCTCGACGTTTCCGGTTTGTAGATCGGAGACATCCACGCCCCTGCGTCCCCTCGTTAGCGCGTTGTTCTGCTGGGTATGGATAAAGGCCATCAGGCTTGCAATCTGCTGGTCGGAAAAGTCAAAGCGCGGCATACCCTTCTCCGGGCGTCCGTTGCGCACGACGGTACCGATCTTGTCTCCATCTACATCCTCGGTCACCAGCTTGGAGCGCCTGAGATCCGGACCGCCCTCACCCCCGCCCGCGTCCCGCCCATGACAAAATGAGCAATTCTGCTGAAAGAAGGAGTCCCCGTTTTGAACCAGGGCCGGGCGGTACGATTTGCGCACAGATGCGGTGCTTTGCCCGGTTCCGCTCGGAGCTTGCGCGCTGCTGGCCGGTGTCTGTGATCCGGAAACGGCGAGGCTCAGGAGCAAGGGAACCGGCATCGACATACCCCATTGCAAGACTGAACGAAGAAAATTCATCTTGTAAATGTTCCTTCATCATGGCTCGAAAGTTCTTCTGATCATTTCTCGCCAAAATCCGCGCCCGTTTCCCCCCAATTAGGATAAGAAAACCAGCGCGAGTTGACGAAACCATCGAAAGCTTCCTACAGCCAACCTCTCCAGGGACTTTCAGCGGTCTCTAGTGTCCATTGCCGGACTCTTGAGGTCGCGGATGAGAAGCCGTGCTGCCTTCCGTCATGCCCAGCACCCACTTGATCGCTTCGGAATACATCTTCCGGATGTCGGGATCGTCCCAGGAATCCTCGGTGTGGCCAAGGCTCGAATAGAAGACGCGGCCTTTGCCATACATCTTGGCCCATGCTACGGCGAAATCATGATCTGTCCTGTGAATGCCCGGGTTTGCATAGTTGAGTTTGGCGGGATCGAGACTGAGCAGGACGTTGACCTTGTCGCGCGACCACTCTTTCGGCTGATAAATCTCGTCATACTTCATGAACGCCTTCGGAAAGTGGCGGACCGCGGGGAAACTCGGGTCTTCGTTGATTATCGGCGCGTTGAACGTGAACCATGGGTGCTGATCGAACCAGCCGCCGATCATCTCGCCGTATTCCGGCCAGTTAAAGTTTGTGTCAAGTGCGGCGTGAACGCCCACAAAGCCCTTTCCGTCGTCCTTGATGAAAGACATCATGTCCTGCTTCTGGCTGTCGTCCAGGTCAAGCTCGTCGGTCGTGCTTACAAAGACCAGGGCATCGAAGTAGTTCAGATTCTTCGCGTTTCTTCCCAAGTCCTTCTTCGTGATGAGCTCGGTGTCGGTGCGCATCATAGTATCCCAGAGACCGCTGTCGTGGCCCATGTTGTAGATGGCAGCCATTCCGTCCGGAATCGAATCGTGCTCAAATCCCTTGGTTTGACTGATCACCAAAATATGCTTGAGATGGACCTCCTTTGCGTGTGGGGGGGGCGCGACCAAAGGGCTCACTGCCACCGGAGGGTGCGACGGAGGCGGGACCGCAGGATTCCCTGCCGCTTGGTTCTGGGCGCATGTGACAGCTACTAGGATCAGCAAGGACGGAACGAGGAATAGAACGTTTCGGGCGTTGCGCAAGGGGATCTCCTTCAAAGCGATTTTAAAAAAAGCATTCGTCGTGACACGGCCCCCACGGAGGGGCTGTTAGGTGCAATTTTGGGGTGTTGTCTTCTCGTTACGATCCGCCTTGCTTTGCTCCGAACCGCCGCAGGTTCAGATATCCTTCCGACAAGGGTAACCAGTAATAACGCGCATGTTTTACCATCCGTACTTCGGTCTTCACCAGACGTTGTCGCAGGTTCGTCAGCGACGAATTTCTCGACTCGATTGGGCAACGCCAGCCACACAGTCCCCCATTGAACCGCAGCAATAGGTGATGGCAGGTCGACTCAAAATGACCGTTGGTGGGCACTGGCTCCTGCTCTCCGCATAATCGGAGTTTGGTGCTGCCCACGTCTAGCACTACTCGTTGGTCTGAATCCACAACCTCCGCCTTCGCCACCAGTTCCCGATTGACTCGGACTAATTTGGTTCGCAACATTAGGTCATGATAAGCATCTGTGACTACTTGGTACCAAGGTGGGTGTCAAAGAAATTAGCCATGATACCGTCGGCTTCGAGGGATTCGGGTAGATTGGGGTCGTACCAGAAGCAGTGATTTAGACCCTCGAAGACAACCAGACTTGCGTCCACTCCTGCGCGCAAAAAAGCGCGGTGCAGTATGGTGGTGTCGCTCAACATCATGTCGCGGGTACTGGTCATGAAGAGCGTTGGCGGCATACCATGCAGATCGGCAAACAATGGGGACAGTACTGGGTCCTTAGGATCGGCAGAACCAACATAGACGGCCAGCCACTGCACTCCTCTCGGCCGCGTGTCGGGATGTCCGGAGAGGCCCTGGACTCCGTATATCTGTTGCGAATCGCCGGTCTGAGAGAAGTCGCCTCCGCCGGAGAATATGCCAAGAGCGCCGGGTAGCGGCAGGCCAAGCTGCTTGATCTTGACTGCGACTTCCGGAGTGAGAACGGCTCCCGCGGATGAACCATAAATGGCGATATTCCGCATGAAGGTTGACCAGCACACGATGCGCCCTGTTGGCCGGAATAACAAGCGGCGTAACGACACTGACGGGCACTCCCGCAATGGTGGAGAATTCGATATTCGCCGGATAGCCGGCCCGGGTGGCGTCGGATGACATCTGCCGGGTCTGGATCGGTTGGGGTTTCTTGAGCTGGGACGGCGCATTATGAGATGCAGCGGGAGTAGCCTGTCGGGCTAGAGACTTCTGCGCTTCAGGGCTGGTGGTTTGTGGCACCGGAACAATGCGAGTGATGTATGCCGTGCCTTCCTCGTCGATGTAACTCGAGTCTTCCCGCGGAACAGATTGTGCGGCGGACTGCTGGGCAAGTACTGGGTGGTTGAAAGGTATGAAAGTGAAAAAACCAACAAAGATAGTACAGAACCGAAGTTTCATCTTCTCTCCAACCTCGCCAGGGGTCATAGATTATGTTAACGGGAATTTCCTTGTTGGCCTCAAAAACGGCATCGCATTATGTATACCCACTTCCCACTTCTACGCGATCTCAAGTGCTTATCCGGCCGGCGACGGCTCCGATGGCTCCAGCCGGCTTTATCTACCCCGTCGGTCAAAAACTCCTATCATCCGGCAGTCACGCCGAACGTCATCGCCTTGCTTCACTCAGGACTGTGCCATCAGCCTCAATCGTTCTCCTTCTCGAATGTAACTTTCAGGGGTGCGCGAAGCCGCGCGACGAATTGTCGGACGTAATTTCCCCAGTCTGTTTCCTCGGGAAAATCACCGCTCTTGCTCCAACCCGCGCCGAGATAATATAGGAATGGCTTGTTGGCCTCCGCTCGCGCAATGGCCAGTAAGTTCGCAACCGGCGGCAAACCCTCGTCGCTCGGCGTGGTGATATCCGCTTGTGTCGTCTTGGACAGCGTGGCGCTTTCGGTCGCGAATTCCTCGATCTTGTCGGGGAGTACGATCGCACATCCTATGTTTCCGCGGTCGCGGTCGGCAGGCTGCCAATAACTCATCCAACCCTCTTCTTGGTTCCTGGCGATCACGCCGTTGCCGGGACGTTGCGCGAGGCCAACCCCAATTTCGAACCGCGCGTGACCTCCCCCGACGAACGTGCTCTCGGCGCGGGTCATATTGGAACCGGCGTCGATGCGGATGCGTTTGGTTTCGGAGATTTTTCGTTTCCCGGCCTCTTTCCCGATTTCCCAGACATCGTAGGCCAGCTCGAATTCGGAGCGGATCGGGCCGGTAGTGATGATTCGCACGCTGCGGTAATTGCTGGACACGTAGTAAATGTGACCGTCCCAAATGCCGAGCCCGCCGCAACCCCGGCTCCGCCCGACGCGATAATCATCCAATCCTTCGCCGCGATCGTTGTGATAGTCGCCGTTCTTGTACCACTTGTTGATCACCAGGGCGCGCGTGCTCTTGACCCACACATCCACGCCACTGCTCACCGTGCCTTCGGCTGGAATTAGGTCCCGGTGGTACATGCGATGCGCGATCCGATCGCTCTCCCAGGCCATGTCGCGGTAGCGCTCGCCGATTTGCCGCGCGTACGTTTTCACAATCGGCTGCGGCACGGCAGCCAGAGCGGAAGCGTCCAGAATGTAGTAGGTCCGCGACTCCACCGGCGCCAGATCCGCCTGGAAAAGGAATTTGTCCGGCGCCTGTCCTGATTCGCTGGCGTAAATCTGCGAATCGAGAATGCGGGGCACGACGCCATCCATCACCGCTAGGTTTGTCGAACGCAGCCCCCGGCGGGCCAATCGAGAGAGGCTCAATTCCACTGTTTCAGAATGGCGGTACAAATGGGCGGGATTAGTCACCCGGATCGCCAGCACCTTGGCATTCTCAAACACCGCCATGCGGTACAACTCGCTGCCCGCCAGCAGAAACGCGCCGACGCCATACACCTCGGTGGAATCGTCTGCGAACGTTTTCGGGTCGGCACCGATGGGCTGAACATGCGTCAATTTACCCTCAGCGTCCACGGAACCGGCAAGGGCAGTCCACGATTTGCGAATTGCAGGCTTAAATTTTGCGCCATCGAGCAAACCTTGATTCACTCCCCAAGCCAGCGCGTAGGCGTAAAAACCAGAGCCGCTCGTCTCCTTGAGCGGATAACTGCCCGGGTCGAGCAAGCTCGAATGCCACAGGCCATCGGGTTGCTGGTCTTTCAGAATCGCCGCCGCCATTTCCTGGAACAGTTGCTGGAACCGCACGCGGCTCGGATAGTTTGCCGGCAACAACTGCAGCACGCGGACTAGCCCAGCCATGACCCAGCCGTTGCCGCGGCTCCAGAAGATTTTCTTGCCGTTGGCTTCGCGCCGGTCGAAGTAGGTGCTGTCGCGGAAGTAGAGATGTTCGCCTGGATCGTAAAGATATTCCGTCGTACGCCACCAATTCTTCACCGCAAAATCGAGATAGCGCTCGTCGCCGGTCGCGGCGAAGAGCTGCATCCAAACGGGCGGGGCCATGAACAGCGAATCGCACCAGGACCACAGTTGGGAAACCTGGTCGTAAGGCTGATGGAAATCCAGACTTTGGATTTCCGGCGGCGCGGACAGAATGGCGTCTAGCCGTGCCCGTAACGGCGCAATCATTTTCGGGTCGCGATAAAGAAAATAGAGGCCCGCGTACGCTTGGCCGATGGCCAAATCGTCGGCATGATACACGCGGGGTCCGGGCTTCCAGCCATTGGCTTCGCCCATCGCGAGCAGCGCGTCACGGTATTTCGGATCACCGGAGATGTCGGCCAGGGCCATCATCCCCGCGTCTCCCGCGCCCTGTGTCCACTCGGTTGTGGGGTGCGCGGAAGGATGCGCGAGCTGCCAATCCGCCACGTGTTGCATGACCGAGAGAACATCTGCTGGCGCGAGTCGCGGGTTCGGAGAGTCCGCCGCGACTATCGGCAATGGGATGGCGAAACCCAGGACGGCGATTCGCCAAATGCAGCGGCCACAAGAACTGAGCAGAAGAGCCTTCATCTTGAGGGGATTCCGTGTTGATGCCGATCACATTATGCCGTTCGCCGATGGCTGACGCAGCATTGACTCGCCGCATCAAGTCGGTCGGAACCTTCATTGCTTCACCTTTGGACTCTTCGCGGATTCTTGCAGCCTGCAATAACTCGAGTCAAGAAGATTGCGCCGCGGCGTCCCTCTATGCGGGACATCACCCCATAAAATGATTCTCTTTATCCCACTGTGAACAGCCACAGCCACAGTAAATGCGATGGCTTCACTAAGGCATCCTTTCTTCCATGGCCATACAAAGAGAAAATAATGCGTATCCCGTATTGCGGGACGAGCGTGTATAAAATTGCAGACATCGCCAGCTACTTTCTGATAGACAGAAGTGGCCGACTTGTAAACGTTGACCTGAGACACGCCTGCATTTACGGACTGCGTCTGCAAGGCACAGACGCCGTCAAGTACGATGGGGATCATGAAGAGACGAGCGCTGAGGAGTCTATGAGAACACGTTCAATGGCCGATCCGGTGCGATACCCCACAATGACGACTGCACAAATCCGAGAGGCATTCCTGATCGATGCTCTCTTTACACCTGGAGAGCTTAACCAGGTGCATGTCGATCTTGACCGCGCAGTTGTGGGCATGGCTGTACCCTTGAAAAGCCCAATTGGACTTATCGCTGATGAGACGTTACGTGCAAAGTATTTCACGGAGCGCCGCGAGTTGGGCGTTCTGAACATCGCCGAAGACGGCGTCATTCACGTAGGCAGCGAGAGTTATCCTCTCGCGAACCTCGACTGCTTGTATATAGGACGCGGCGCAAAGGAGATTACATTCGAATCAATCGACCCAGATTCTCCTGCTGTCTTTTATCTTCTTAGCTATCCTGCACATTGCAGTTATCCCACAACGCTGGTTCATAAAGACGAAGCCAGCCCGGTTGAATTAGGCAGCGCCAAAACCTGCAATCACCGCACCGTTTGCAAGTACATTCATCTCGATGGTGCGCAGAGCTGCCAGTTAGTGATGGGAGTCACGCATCTTCATCCGGGAAGCGTCTGGAATACAATGCCTGCCCACACCCACATGCGTCGCTCTGAGATTTATATGTATTTCAACCTAGCCGGGGAGGCTCGTGTTTTTCACTTAATGGGTCCTCCGGAGGAGACGCGCCACATTGTTATGAAGAATGGCGACGTAGTGGTCTCCCCGGGCTGGTCGATCCATGCCGGTATTGGTACGCAGGCCTATAGCTTCTGTTGGGGGATGGGTGGAGAGAATCAAGACTATGGAGACATGGATCCTGTTCCGCTCGAAAGTGTCCGTTGAAACTAGGAGATTGAATTTCGGGAGACGCGATGAAGCTGATTTCAATTTTGACAATGGCTGCACTTGCAATTCCCTGTTATGCACTAGCAGAAGGCAAGGCTGAAGTCTTTTCTGGCAAGGACGTCAAGTCGCAACTGGCGGCTCTCGTCACGACGGCGAAAGCTTCGGGCAGCGGCGGAGCTATGCTCGGCGACTACAAATCGCACGCCATCAAACTTTCCGTCCGAACCGCGAGCGGCGGAGCCGAAGTACACGCGCACTATGACGACATCTTTATTGTCACCGAGGGAACAGCAACTCTCGTCACAGGCGGGACGGTCCTAAACGCTAAGGCCGACAGCGACGGCGAAACAAAGGGAAACGGCATTCAGAATGGACAGTCGCAGACCATCGTCCAAGGAGACATCGTTCACATTCCGGCAGGCACGCCGCACCAATTGACGATCGCCGATGGGAATGTATTCGGCGCAATCGTGGTTAAGGTGAGGGAAGGACCGTGATTGCCTCAGTTGCCGTAGTGCTGCAGAAAGGGCGACGGCAGGCGCGATTGTTTCTTGACGCGCAGCCCGAGTGACGCGGAGATTTCGCGGCAGCAAATCAGCAGATGCTCCGCGATTGCAGGCACTCTCTGCGCGGTGATGCGCGAAGACGGTCCTGAAACGCTTACCGCTGCAATGGCCCGATGATCTTCATTCAAAACGGGAGCGCCGACGCAGCGGACGCCCAATTCAATCTCCTCGTCGTCAATGGCGTATCCGCGGCGGCGGACAATTTTCAGATATTCGAGCAGCTTCTCCCGCGAGCACAGCGTCTTGGGCGTGTAGCGGGTAAAGCGAATCTTCGCAACGATCTGTTCGATCATTTCCTCTGGTTGAAAGGCCAGCATTGCCTTTCCCATCGAGGTGCAGTAAACCGGATTTGAAGTCCCGATTTTCGAGCTCATGCAAACCCTGCGGTTGGGTTCCACTTTGTCCAGATATACAACCGATGTTTTCTGCAGAACGCTCAAGTGTACGGTTTCCCCTACCTGCGCCGCGAGGCGCCGGAAGAACGGATAGACACGCGCCCGCAAGTCAATCTGCTCCACCGCTCGATTACCTAATTCATACAGCTTGAGTCCGAGGCGAAAACGGTTTTCCAGTGTTCGGTCGATCAGGGCACTGCGCTCCAGCACCATGAGCGATCGATGCGCCGTGCTTTTGTGTAGGCCCATGCGCTGGCATATCTCGGCCAGGCTGAGTGGTACGTCGCTCTCGCTGAGGGCTTCGAGAACAGAAACAGCGCGCTCCAGTCCATGCAGTTGATATGGTCCGTCAGTCTTGGCAACAGCTTCGGCAAGAGGCGTTGCAAAGGATGTGTTAAGTGAGGCTGTCATAGAAATGTCCTCCATCGTTGATTAGTCCAAAACCGCCGATCTATCCCGGAGGCAGACCGTCCAGGTACATATAACTCAGTGACGGCGTCTGCGCCAGTAATTTTGAGATCACCGGATCGGGCGAGCGCGCCACCCAAATCTTTGCCCAGCTGATTTCTCCCCCCGTCGGAGGCCCATTGGGCGTGTCGTGGGCAATGCCAGCAGCCTTCACAAAAAAGCTGTTATCTACCAGCCCCTGCGTTGAAAGCACCGCCAGCTTCTTGATGGCGTAATTGTGATCGGCTGCGGTGGCGTCCCGCATAGAGGGACGCCCGCGCGCAATCTTCTTGACACGCATTATTGCCGGCTGCAAGAATCCCGCGCTGAAGCGAAAGGTGATGCAATGAAGGTTCTGACCGACTTGACCCAACGAGTCAGCGATCGGCGAACAACATTATGAGACTGGCATCAACACGGAACCGCCTTTGGCTTGCCAAGATTGTCTTCCGTTGGGCAATGGCAGCGCATCGAGGGGGGAAAGACAGGCAGTCTGTCGCGAACCTTCAGCCTGAGTTCCGCCAGTCGGGATCGGGACTGGCAGCGAGTAGAAATAATCCTTGATCCTCGATCAGTTCAGGCTCGGCGGCAAGACCGCGTTGGTCACCGGCGCTTCGGCGGGCCTGGGTGCGGCCATGGCGATTGCGTTGGCTGAAGCCGGAGCTGACGTAATCAGCCACGGAAATTCGCGCTCGCCGGAGCAGACTTGTCAGCAAGTCGAAAAGTTGGGACGCCGCGCAGCCGGGATCCAGGCTGATTTGTCAAAACCTGGAGCTGCGGAGGATCTTTTTGCGAAAGCCCTACAGATTGCGCCGGTGGACATCGTGGTCAACAACGCCGGAACCATTCGTCGCGCCAAGGCGGTAGACTACAACGATCAAGACTGGATGGCTGTCCTTCAAGTAAACCTGAATTCACTTTGGAAACTATGCCAGGCAGCAGGTCGCAGTTTTCTGAGCAGAGGATCGGGCGGAAAAATAATCAATGTCGCTTCGCTGCTTGCTTTTCAGGGTGGCAATACCGTTGCGGCGTATGCTGCGTCCAAGGGGGCGGTCGTGCAATTGACCAAAGCGCTGGCCAACGAATGGGCAGCGCAAGGCGTGAACGTGAACGCGATCGCGCCGGGCTACATGCGCACCGACAACACCGCCGCGCTGCAACGCGATGAAGTTCGCAACCGCCAGATTCTCGAACGCATCCCAGCAGCGCGATGGGGAGAACCGAACGACATTTGTGGAGCCGCCGTGTTTCTTGCGTCCGCGGCGAGTAATTACATTCACGGCCATGTGCTCGTGGTGGAC
>WNFI01288100.1_pt1 | contig 38881 bp, 33 predicted proteins | sample 5400471 | NCBI WGS metagenome assembly WNFI01 (sample SAMN13153348, study PRJNA577476) | soil metagenome | isolation source: 100 cm saprolite on Douglas fir-dominated hillslope | place: USA:California | collected 2013-09-17 | reverse complement strand
GGCCTCGTATTCGGCCATCTTTGCGGGCTCCTCGAGCAGGTCGAGCGCATAGACGTAGCGGCGCACGGTCAGCTCGCCGAGCTGCGGGGATGCGTCGCCGCAAATCCTGCGACGACCAGGAAGCACACCAGCGGAACGGCCATGGACCAATGGATGCCGGCGCGGCCGGACACGGCTCCCATCAGGGGGGTGAGCACAGCGCCTCCTACGATCGCCATCACCAGGAGCGAGGATGCCAACTTGCGTGCCTCCCCGACACCGCGCAGGCCGAGGGCGAATATCGTCGGGAACATGATCGACATGAAGAAGCTGGTGCACACCAGCGCATAGAGCCCGGTCCGGCCGGGGACCGCAATGGCCGTAGCGGTCAGGAGGACACCGGCGATCGCGTAGAGCGTGAGCAGGCGCGATGGTGCGACGTACTTCATCAACGCCGTCCCGGTAAAGCGCCCGATCGTGAACAGGACCAGCGAGAGGATCAGATAGTCAGCGGCAGATTTTTCAGGGGTGCCGGGTACCGTGCCCTGGGCGTAGCGGATCAGGTAGCTCCACAGGCCGATCTGTGCGCCGACAAAGAAGAACTGGGCCAGAACCGCCGCCGCATAGCGCCGATTGCCGGCCAGTGCGCGCCAGCCTCCAGCGGGACGAGAGGACGCGTTCGTAGCGACCTGGTCCACGGCGGGGAATCGCACGGCCATGAATATCAGGGCCAATACCGCCACCACGATGCCGATGATCAGGTAGGGCTGCTGCGCGGCCTGGGATTCTGTCGTGTAAAAGGCGGCGCGGGCGGCGGTTGGCATCGCCGCCAGCTGGTCAGGCGTGTACTCGGCTCCGGAGAAGATGAACATGCGACCAATAAAGACGCCTGTGATGGAACCGAGTGGATTGAACGACTGGGCCAGGTTAAGGCGTCGTTCGGCACTGTCAGCCGTCCCCAGGACAGTGACAAACGGGTTGGCCGAGGTCTCGAGGAAGGACAGCCCGCTGGCAATGACGAACAGTGCCAGGAGGAAGAAGGTGTAGCTGCGCGCCCCCGCCGCCGGGTAGAAGAGGAACGCGCCGGCTGCATAGAGTGACAGCCCGAGTACGATACCTCCCTTGTAGCCGAATCGCCTCATGAAGAGCGCGGCCGGAATGGCAAAGACGAAGTACCCGAGGTAAAACGCCGACTGCACCAGTCCAGACTGAAAATCGGACAGCTCGAATGCCTTCTTGAACTGGCGAATCAGGATGTCGTTGAGGTTGTTGGCAACGCCCCAGAGAAAGAACAGGCTGATGACCAGCCCGAAGACCAGCAGGTACTTGCGGCCATCGACCCTTCCCGCCGTAGTCTGTGCCGCGGCACTTGAATCGAACGATGCCATTGATCCTCCTCCTGAGAAACTAAGACGCTGCGCTAATAAATGGATACTGCTGGTATAAAACTACTTGGTTGACGGCGCGTCAAGGATGAGAGCACCGCACAGGCACGCCGAAGTGACCCTCTCGCGATTACTGCCCGCCCAACGGTGGACCGCCTCGGAGTAACACGATTTCCCGATTTTTGAGGCAGATGATGAAGCAATCCCGCTCGCCACACTCCTCCGATCGCATGGCCCCGGCGCGTTGACCCCTACAAGGGTTGATTCGCTTGACAGGGGTGCAACCGTAAAGGTATTTTATTAGAGTTTCAAGATTTCATTAGTAATTCAACTCGGTGCCTGGGCTTGGCGACGCCGATGACCGGTGGCGGCCCCACAACTGCGCCCCGAGTGAATGAAACGGCAGAGGGGGCGGTGAGCACATGAGCTCGGAGGCAGTTGACTGGGAACCCGACCGCCTGCCGTGGCGGGGCATCCGGAACTGTGGGGCCGCTCGTTCTGGCTCCGCAGCCCGCTGGCTGGCCGGAGCCCTTATCCTGATCGCGGCCGCAGCGCACGGCGGGCAGGCGCTCGCGCACCCGAGGCTCCTGGAAGTCAGAGGCGCCACGCCCGAAGCACGGGCTGCCGCGTTGCACGAAGCGCTCCTAGCCACAGCAAGACTGAAGCAACTGCATCCCACCGAAGCCGTGACGATAAGGTTGCATGGCGGCGAATACCGGCTGGCCTCGCCATTGCTGATCACCCCCAATCTGTCCGGTACACCGGGGGCGCCGACAATGATCCTCGCTGCGCCAGGTGAACAGCCGCGGCTCAGTGGCGCACGCGCCGTGCAGCCGGCATGGAGCCGCGAGGGCGCCGACATCCTGCGTGCACCGGTTCCGGGTCCCGGCTTCGATCGCTTGTACGTCGACGGCCGCCGGCAGGTGCGCGCGCGCTATCCGAACTTTGATGCGACGATCAAGCCCCTGGGTGGCTATGCCGCCGACGCGATCTCGCCCGAAAGAATTGCCCGGTGGAAGGATCCGACAGGGGGAGTGGTCCACGCGCTGCATGTCGGCCGTTGGGGCGATGTGCATGTGCCGATACTCGGCAAGGATGCAAACGGGGCCTTGCTGTTCGGACCGGAGACCGGGAACAACCGCCCCTCCTTGCCGCACGAGCGCTTCAGGTTTGTGGAGAACATCCACGAGGAACTCGACGCGCCGCGCGAGTGGTACTACGACGCGCGGGCCCAGGCGCTCTTCTACTATCCCGACAGCGAGCACGCGCAGTCGGCCACCTACGAGGTCAGCCGCCTCGAGACCCTGATCGAAGTGCGCGGGAGCGAGCGGGTGCCCGTGCACGACCTCGTCATCCGCGGCCTCGCATACAGCCAGACGGCCGAGACCTTCCTGGACACCAGCGAGCCGCTGCTCAGGAGCGACTGGATGTTCGCCCGCAAGGCCGCCGTGCTGGTCGAGGGCGCGACCGACCTGACCATCGAGGCAGGGGAGTTCTTCGACCTCGGGGGCAACGCCGTCGTGGTCAGCGGGTTCAACCGGCGGGTGCGCGTCCTCAACAATGAATTCCGCGACGTCGGGGCCAGCGCCATCGCGTTCGTCGGCAGGCCGGAAGCCGTCCGCTCACCGCGTTTTAACTACGACGCCCCGGCGGCCTATGCGTCGATCGATCGCGCAGCGGGCCCGGCATCTTCGGCTTACCCGGCAGACTGTCAGGCCGATGGCAACCTTATCCACGACATCGGCACCGTCGAGAAGCAGGTCGCGGGCGTGCAGATCGCGATGGCCATGAACATCGGCGTGAGGCACAACACGATTTACGATGTGCCGCGTGCTGGCATCAACGTTGGCGACGGCACCTGGGGCGGGCACCTCATCGAGTACAACGATGTGTTCGATACGGTGCTCGAGACCGGTGACCACGGCGCGATCAATGCCTGGGGGCGGGATCGCTACTGGTCGCCGGACAGGGCGGAGATGGATGCACAGGTCGAGCGCGATCCGGGCGCCTGGAAGCTCGATGCGATGACTCCGGTCGTGATTCGCCACAACCGTTTCCGGTCCGACCACGGCTGGGACATCGACCTGGACGATGGCGCGAGCAACTACCGGATCTACGACAACGTCTGTCTCGCCGGTGGGCTCAAGCTCCGCGAAGGCTTCGACCGGGAAGTCAGCAACAACATCATTATCAACAACGGATTTCATCCGCACGTCTGGTTCAAGGGCAGCGCTGACCGCTTCGAGCACAACATCGTGATGGCGGCCCACACGCCGATCCTCATGTCCCACTGGGATGGCGTGATTGATCGCAACCTGTTCGCGACGCGTTCGATGCTGGCCGCGGCGCATGCCATCAGCACGGATGCCCACTCGGCGTACGGCGATCCCCGGTTCATCGATTCGCGGCACGGCAACTACCAGGTCAGGCCCGGCAGCCCGGCCCTCGCGTTGGAATTCCGGAACTTCCGTACCGATGACTTTGGAGTCACGCGACCGGCGCTCAGGGCGCGCGCCCGCGCTCCGGTGCTGCCGATCGAGCTTATTGTCCAGGAGCAAGGGGCATCCGTGAGGGTCTCGGTCGACGGCCTCACGCTCAAGTCGGTGGAGAGCCTCGGCGAGCAGTCGGCGGCCGGTCTCGCGGATCAGTCGGGCGCGCTGGTCACGAGAGCCGACCCGGGTTCGATCTGGGAGCGGGCCGGGCTCAGGAGTGGCGATGTGATTCTTGCCTGCCTGGACGAATATGACCACGCCCTCAAGCCGGTGGTATCGGCCGCAGATTTTCTTGCGGCCTATCGCTCGCGCAAGTGGCGCGGTTCACTGGACCTCCAGATCCAGCGCGATCAGCGCCCCCAGATACTCCACGTGGAGTTGCAGTGATGCACGAGGCCCGATCCACCCTGCCAGGTGGCAGCTCGCTCACTCTCCCGCGCCACTTGCGGCCGGAGCTGGGCGGCATCGGCTTCGGTGGCGCAGCCATCGGCAACCTGTATACCGAAGTGGACGATGATGTCGCCGAGGCGGCTGTGCGCTTCGCCTACGAACAGCGGATTCGCTACTTCGATACGGCTCCACTCTACGGTTACGGGCTCAGCGAGGAGCGCCTGGGGAAGGCGCTAGCGGGGTTAGCGGACGGGGAAGTGCGGATTTCGACTAAGGTTGGCCGGCGCATCGGCGAAGCCGGAGGGAGTCAGCAGGCCGACGACGGGTTTGCCGTACAGGGCCGGTGTGCACGCTTCGACTACAGTCGTGACGGCGTCCTTCGGTCGCTCGAATCCAGTCTTCGGCGACTCCGGCGCCAGGCGGTGGACACCTTGCTGGTCCATGACGTCGGGCGCGAGACGCACGGCGTGCGGCACGACGTGGTGCTCAGGCAGGTGCTGGATGAAGCGCTCCCGACCCTGTGTGAGCTCCGCAGAACGGGTGCCTGCCGGGCGATCGGCATAGGCGTCAACGAGATCGAGGTCTGCCTTGAACTCCTGGCGCGCGCGGACCTGGACGTCATCTTGCTGGCGGGCCGCTACACGCTGCTCGAAAACGCAGCGGCGCTGGACCTGCTGGCCGAGGCCGGGCGGCGCGGCGTGGAAGTGATCATCGGCGGCCCGTACAACTCCGGGCTGCTCGCGGCCGCGGACCGACCCGGTGCCACCTACAATTATCGCGTGGCAGAGGCTCCCGTCCTGGCACGGGCCCAGCGCATCTACGAGGTATGCGCCGCCCACGGTGTTGACGTCGGGGCCGCGGCCCTGCAGTTCCCTCTGGCCCACCCGGCCGTCAAGTCCGTCATCATCGGGATGCGAACGACCGACGAGGTGCGGATGGCCGTCGAGCGCATCCTGACCGGCATCCCCTCGGCTCTCTGGACGGCCTTGCGGGTCGCAGGCCTCATACACCCGGCGGCAGTCACGCCATGAGCCGCATCGATTCCCATCTGCACTTCTGGCGTATGGCCCGAGGCGACTATTCGTGGCTCGGGCCCCAATCCGGTCAGCTCAATCGGGACTTCCAGCCCGAGCAGATTGCCGGTGAGCTTTCCGAGTCCGGAGTGGATCGCGTGGTCGTCGTGCAGGCGGCTCCAACAGAGGCAGAGACACGCTACCTGTTCGGGTTGGCGAAGCGGCATCCGTTCATCGCAGGCGTGGTCGGCTGGGTGGACTTCGGCGCATCCAATGTCGCCGAGCGCATCGAGGCGCTGGTCCGCGACGGCGACGGCATCCTCAAGGGGCTGCGTCCGATGGTCCAGGACATCGCAGATCCGGAGTGGCTGGCACGACCGCAATTGGACCAGGCGTTCCAGTCAATGATCTCGCAGGATCTTGCATTCGACGCGCTGGTCACGCCGCGACACCTGCCCGTGTTCGCCGAGCGGTTGGCACGCCATCCTGAACTGAGGGCCGTAATCGACCACGCCGCGAAACCCGATGCAGCAGGGGCCGAGCTGGATTCCTGGTCGCGAGACATGGAAAGGGTCGCGCAGCAAAGCACTGCGCACTGCAAGCTCTCCGGCCTGCTCACGGAAGGGCAGCGCAAGCCATCGCCACAGGAACTCGATGAGGTGATTGGGTTCCTGGTCCGGACATTCGGCCCACAACGACTCTGCTGGGGGAGCGATTGGCCAATGCTGACCCTTCGGGGACAGTTCGGGGAGTGGCTACGCATGGCGCGTGGCTTCGTGAACAAGCACGCGCCGGGCTGCGAGGAGCAGGTCTTCGGAACCAATGCGGCCAGGCTGTATCGGCTGGCCGGTTGGCAGGATTGACATTCTAAGGGGTATTGCACGGTGCCAGTCATCACTGAACTAGACACACACGACATCCGGTTTCCCACGTCACTCGAGCTCGATGGCTCGGATGCCATGAATCCGGACCCGGACTACTCGGCCAGCTATGTGGTGCTGCGGACCAACGATTCCACGGAGCTGCAGGGACGCGGATTTGTGTTCACCATCGGCCGCGGGAACGATGTGCAGGTGGAGGCCATCAGGGCGCTCAGGCACCTCGTTGTCGGCCGGGACGTCTCCGCGGTTTGCTCCGAGCTGGGGGCCTTTGCGCGATCACTCACCGATGACTCCCAGCTGCGCTGGCTGGGCCCCGAAAAGGGCGTCATGCACATGGCATCGGGGCGGTCGTCAATGCCGCGTGGGACATGGCGGCTCGTCGCGCCAGGAAACCGGTGTGGCAGTTCATCGCCGACATGTCGCCTGCGGAAATTGCGAGCATGATCGACTTCCGCTATATCAGCGATGCAATCGCCCCGGGCGAAGGCCTCGAGCTGCTGCAGCAGTCAGCGGGCATGAAGCGGGACAGGATCGGGGTCCTGCGGCAGAAGGGATACTCGGCCTACACAACGTCGCCCGGGTGGCTGGGCTATTCCGACGAGAAACTTGCCCGACTGGCGAAGGAGGCCGTCAGCGCCGGATTCGGGACCATCAAGCTCAAGGTTGGTCTGAGCATCGAGGACGACGTGCGCCGCTGCCGAATTGCCCGCCAAGTGATCGGCCCGCACGTCGGGCTGGCGGTGGATGCCAACCAGCGCTGGGACGTTGGTGTTGCCATTCCCTGGCTCGAGCGGCTACGGCCCTTCGACCTCGCCTGGGTCGAGGAGCCTACCAGCCCGGACGACGTGCTGGGCCATGCCACGATCCGCAAGGCAGTCCATCCGGTGCCCATCTCGACAGGCGAACACACACAAAATCGGGTCGTCTTCAAACAGCTTTTCCAGGCGCAAGCGGTCGATCTCGTGCAGATCGATGCCGCCCGCGTCGGTGGCGTGAACGAGAACCTGGCGATCCTGCTCATGGCTGCCAAGTATGGCGTCCGGGTCTTCCCGCATGCGGGCGGCGTGGGCCTGTGCGAATTGGTGCAGCATCTGGCCATGGCCGACTATGTCGCGATCAGCGGCAAGATGGACGATCGCTCGATTGAGTTCGTCGACCACCTCCACCAGCATTTCATTGATCCAGTGCGCATCCGCAATGGACGTTACCTTGCGCCCGAGCTGCCCGGATTCTCTGCGGAGATTCGCCCGGCCTCCATCTCGGAATTCCAATTTCCCAACGGCTCGGCATGGCGCTCGAAGGCCGTCAATGCCTGAGCCGCTCACCTGCGTGAGTGACCTGCGGGCGCTGGCCAGGCGTCGCGTTCCGCGTGCCCTGTTCGAGTACGCGGATCGGGGCGCGTTCGAGGAGCTGACGCTGTTTGAAAACCGCTCTGCGATCGACGCGTTGCACTTGAAGCAGCGGATCATGATTGATGTTGATGAGCGCTCGCTCAGCACGACGCTGGCCGGCCAGCAATCCTCGCTCCCGATCGCCATCGCTCCGACCGGCCTCGCAGGCCTGCAATGCGGCGGCGGCGAGATCCTTGGCGCCCGCGCCGCCGCCAGGGCTGGCATTCCGTTCTGCCTCAGCACGATGTCCATCTGTTCGATCGAACAGGTGCACAAGGCGGTGCCTGAACCATTCTGGTTCCAGTTGTACGTCATGCGCGACCGGGCATTCACGCGCGAGTTGATACGCCGGGCACGGGACGCGCAATGCTCGGCCCTGATGCTGACCGCAGATCTAACCGTGCAGGGCAGGCGCCACAGGGAGATCAAGAACGGGCTGGCGGTGCCGCCGAGGCTGACCTTGCGCAATGCCGTGGACATCGCCAGGCGGCCCCGCTGGGCCTGGGGCGTGCTGCGGGCACCGAGCCGCTCGTTCGGGAACCTGGAAGGCCGCATCGCGGAGGCCGGTAGTCTGACCTCGCTCGCCCAATGGATCGGCAAGCAATTCGATGCCACGCTGTGCTGGCAGGATCTGGAGTGGATCCGGGATCTTTGGCCGGGCAAGCTCATACTGAAGGGCGTCATGTGTCGCGAAGATGCGGCGCTCGCCTGCAAGGCGGGCATCGATGCACTCGTCGTGTCCAATCACGGTGGTCGCCAGCTCGACGGCGCGAGGGCGACGATCCATGCGCTGGCGGACATCGCCGATGAGGTGGCGGGAAGAGTGGAAATCCTGTTCGACGGCGGAGTCACCAGCGGACAGGCCGTTCTCAAGGCGCTCGCACTGGGGGCGCGTGGTTGCCTCATCGGCAAGGCATTCCTCTATGGCCTGGGGGCCCTGGGCGAGGAAGGGGTGAGCCTCGCCGTCGAGTTCATCCGCCGCGAGCTCGACGTCAGCATGGCGTTGACGGGCCAGAGGGATGTGCAATCCGTGCCACGCTCGATCATCGTCGAAGCCGCCTGAGGGCGCGGCGCTCCGCAACACCTGAGGTGCGCATGAACGGTCGCCTTGAAGACAAGCTGTGTTTCGTAACGGCCGCCGCGCAGGGGATCGGCCGGGCAACCGTGCGCGCCTTTGCCCGCGAGGGCGCGCGCATCATCGCCACCGATATCGCCCGCGACAAGCTGGAGAGCCTGAAGTCAGAGGAGCCTTCCATCCAGGTGATCGTGCTGGATGTCACGGATGCCGCTGGGGTCGAGAGGGCGATCGGAGCTGCAGGTCCGATTGATGTGCTGTTCAACTGCGCGGGCTACGTGCACCAGGGCAACATCCTGGCGTGCGCCGAGGCTGACTGGCGCCGATCGTTCCAGATCAACGTAGACGCCATGTACTGGACGTGCCGGTCGGTCACGAAGGCGGCGGTTATCGGATTGACAAAGTCGATTGCTACGGATTTCGTGGGGCAGGGGGTGCGCTGCAACGCGATCTGTCCCGGCACGGTCAAGACGCCATCCCTGGCGGACCGGGTCGCAGCAATCGGTGGCAACCGCGACGAAGTGTGGCGCGGCTTCGTCGAGCGTCAGCCAATGGGTCGTCTGGGAGACCCGGAGGAAATTGCGGCACTCGCGGTTTATCTTGGCTCGGACGAGTCGTCTTTCACGACCGGGCAGGTGCATGTGATTGACGGTGGGTGGAGCACTTGAGGTCCGGCGAGTCGGCTGCAGCATGAAACTGATGCGTGTCGGCGAGCCAGGCAACGAGCGCCCCGCGCTTCTCGACGCGTCGGGTGCGATGCGGGACCTGTCTGCACACGTACAGGACATCGCCGGCGAGACGCTCAGTTCAGCCGGACTCGCGAGGCTGCGGGAGATCCCGCTCGATGCGCTGCCCGAGGTGGACTCGGGCACCAGGATTGGACCGCCGGTTGCGGGCGTCGGCAAGTTCATATGCGTGGGATTGAACTTCAGCGATCACGCTGCAGAGTCGGGAATGGCGGTTCCGGATCAGCCGGTGCTGTTCATGAAAGCCACCAGCGCGATTTCCGGGCCAAACGACGCTGTGTGGATACCGCACGGATCGATGAAGACCGACTGGGAGGTGGAGCTCGGCGTCGTCATCGGCGAGCAGGCGCGGCGTGTGAGTCGTGCAAATGCCCTCCAGCACGTCGCGGGGTACGTCCTGGTCAACGACTTGTCTGAAAGGGCATTCCAGCTCGAGCACGGTGGACAGTGGTGCAAGGGCAAGGGGTGCGACACATTCGGTCCCGTTCCTGGTGAGCTACATCAGCTCGTACATGACGCTCATGCCGGGCGACATCATCAGCACCGGGACGCCGGCCGGCGTCGGTCTCGGCCAGAAGCCGCCGCGTTACCTGAAATCCGGCGATGTGGTAGAGCTCGGCATTGATGGGCTGGGCACGCAACGCCAAGCCCTCATCGACGCTCCCTGAAGCGATCGACGGGCGGTTCGCTACTGCAGGCCCTGGGATATCTGGCGCGCAACGCCGCAGAGCAGGTCAATGGCCTCCACTATGGTCCGGGGCAGGCCGGGCCGTTGCACGAACGGTACGGTGATCGCGGCAAGGCAGGAGCCTTCCTTGAGTATGGGAGCCGACAGGTCGGTCACGCCGGGCACGAAGTCGCTCCCGACTTGCGCGAAGCCCCGCGCGCGCACGGCCTCCGATTGGCGAATGAAGGCGTCGTACTTGTCCTTGGGCGCCCGCTGGCGCAGCGAAACATCCCATTCGCGACGGACGGCCTCCGGCTGAAACGAATAGAGGGTGATGCCGGACGTGGCTTCATAGATGGCTCGCCGATAGCCCGGCCGCACCGAAAAGCCGAGGGGCCCCGGGTTCTCGACCCGGGCGATCACCACCATCTGGTCGCCCGATGCCACCGCCATGTGGCACGACTGGTCTATGAGTGCCGCAAGCTCGCGCATCACCGGCAAGGCAATGTCGAGCAGTGATCGCACTTGGGCGCGCGACATGCTTAATGTGAACGCCTTGTTGGTAAGCTCGTAACCCTGCCCGAATCGCGATTCCTCGATGTACCCGCGCCGTTCGAGGATGTAGACCATCCTGAAAAGTTCGCTCGGCGAACGGCCGAGCCGCTCGGCCAGCTGCGGTGTAGTGAGTGGTTCGCTGACGCCAGCGAGTGCCTCAAGGATGTCGAGTCCCTTTTCCAGAGCCGGCGCGCGATACCTGTGAGTCCCCTTGGTGCCGCGATCGACCGCCTGTTCGGGCATGCCGGGCTCCGCGATTAATTCACTGCTCTTGCCGCCATCCGCTTGCATCTATTCAATCCCGATTGCCAGGGCCACTACTTTATTGCGCAGATTGCCACCCGTGTGCCGGAATTCCAGCCAAGATCGCTGGCCTCGGAAGTGTACCAGTACAACATGAATCCACTAATTGTAATTGAACTCATCGATATCTAGGCTCGAGAGCCGAGCGGCTGGGGCATTGGAGACGGCAGGCTGAGGAATAAAGACAATAAAAACAGTGTAGTGGATCAATCAATCCTGCGCTTGATGGGATTTGCCCTTACATATTGACGAATTTTATATAAGAATCTACACTTCACATGTAAAGTGTATTCCGAAGGGGCTTTTTCAATTAGCCCAGCCTGACCGTCGAGATAACAAGGAGGGGGAAATATGAAGCTTCGATTGCTTGTCACATCAGTCGGGTTCTGCTCGCTGCTAGCGTCCGCCAATATCGGCGCCGAGGTCCCTGCCAGCACCGGGACTCTTGAAGAAGTCGTTGTGACCGGCTTCCGTGCCAGCTTGCAGACCGCCATCGAATCCAAGCGCGAGGCTACATCGATCTCGGACACGATCTCCGCCGAAGACATCGGAAAGTTTCCCGAGCTGAACCTCGCAGAATCCCTGCAGCGCATCACCGGCGTGCAGATCACGCGCAACAACGGCGAGGGCCAGTTCGTGAGCATTCGCGGGCTGCCGCCGAACTTCGCGTTGGTCAACCTCAATGGTCGCGACATGCCCGCACCGCCGCGGCCGGGTCCGTTCGGCTCGCGCAGTTTTGACTTCAGCATCATCACCGCCGACTTCGTCAACGCGGTGGATGTCTACAAAGCGCCGACCGCCGACCTGAACGAGGGCGGGCTGTCGGGCACGGTAAACGTTCGTACCCTCAACCCAGCCGACGTCACCGCTCGCAAGTTCGTGGTCAGCGCCAAGGGTTCCTACAACAGCAATACGGCGACGACCGGGCCGCGCCTCTCGGGCATCTACGAGGACACGCTGGCCGACGGGCGGCTCGGGGTGGTTGCGGGCGCGAGCTATTCGAAGCGCGACATCCTGAACTTGCGATATCAGGCCTATGGACTTCAGCCCACCATGTGGTGGCCGGGCTCAACGGGCGCAGGGCCCACGAATTTCCCGCCCAACGCGTTCTGGGACAATGCGCAGGAATTCGACGCGCTGACCGGCCAGGATGAACGCACGACCTATCTGGCGGCACTGTCCCTCAAAGTCAATTCCAGTGCCGATCTGTACGCGCAATACCTCAACTCGAGCTATTCGGTCGATCAAGTCTCGAACGGTGACGTGCTTCGCTTCGCCGGAGGCGCCGGTGCGGCGCCGGCAGCCATCACGGCCTACACATTGGGCCGCACGATTACCGAGCCTCTCCCGGGCACGACCGGCGTGACCGGCCAAATCATCGACTCGCTCACGGCCACCGGAATCGACTATCGGAACAACGCGCGCACGGGATTCGAGGACGACAAACTGCGGCAATACGCCGTGGGCTTGAATTTCAAGTCCGGCCCATGGAGCGGCAACGTGGATCTGTCCGACGCCAAGTCCTCTTCGGCGCTGTCGAACCTGGCGCTCGAAGCCACGGGGTTCGCGTCGGCGTCGTCCACCATCGGTTCTGGTCCGGCAACCTGGACCTTTGCCCAAGGCTATAACCCGCTCGACCCCACACAATTTCATGCTGCGAGCTTCAACGGCGCTTACAAACAGCCGGCGGAAGACGAAATCAAGGCCGCCAAGTTCGAAGTCAAGTACAAGAACAGCGGCGGCTTCATCCGCGGCGTGACGCTGGGGCTGCGCCTGAAGAGCGAGGAGAACAGCTACCAGACCAACTCGGTGCTGCTGGACGGCAACAGCCTCGCTGCCTTCCTGGGCGTGCCTGCCCAGACGTACGGCAACGGCTGCTGCACGGGCCCGAACATCGCTCCCTACATGAGCCAGGTCACCCACGACTTCTGGGGAAATGTGCACACCTACCTGGTCTCGGACCTCAACAAGCTGTACGCGCAGTTCCCGCTGGCGCAGCTCATCCAGGCGGCAGGTGGCGCCAAGCCGAACCTCGGCACGGCATACGACATCAAGGAAGACACCTACGCCGGGTACGCCCGCCTCGATTTCGGCGCCGAGCACTCACCGTTCACGGGCAACATTGGCCTCCGCGTCGTCAAGACCGATGAGACCTCCAATGGCTACGCGCCGGACCTCAACAATCTGACGTGCTGCGTGGGCGTAACCCCGACGGTGCCTGCCGCCGGCCCGGCCTCCGTCAAGAACTCGTACGTCAACGTATTGCCGAGCCTCAACCTTTCATGGGATGCCAGCGAAGATCTCAAGTTCAGGTTTGGTGCGGCCCGCACCCTGACGCGCCCCGACCTGGCGTCGCTCTCGCCGGCCGTCAATGCGGTGACCTCGATCCCGTGGTCCATCAACAAGGGTAACCCGAACCTGCATCCCTATACGTCAGATAGCCTGGATCTTTCGGCAGAATGGTACTTCGCGAAGGGTGGGCTGCTCTCGGCTGCCGCCTTCTACAAGAGCATTTCTGGGTTCATCCAGACCCTGGGCAATGGAACCGAGACGCACAACGTCACGCAGAACGGCGTCACGGCCCCAGAAGTGTTCGCGATCTTCCAGCCGGTCAATGCCGGCAAAACAACGGCGAACGGCTTCGAGATCAGCTACCAGCAGAGCTTCTCGTCCCTGCCGAAGCCCTTTGACGGGACCGGCATCGTCGCTAACTACACGTACGTGCATGCCGGAGACATCACCTTCGGCTCTAGCGCGGCTTCGTCGCCGATGGCCGGAGTCTCCAAGAGCAACTATACGGTTGTTGCCTATTACGAAGGCAGTCGATTTGGCATTCGTGCCGACTACACCTATCGAGGCTCATACCTGAGCAGCCAACCGGACAACTATTTCGGTGACGGGGACTACATCCAGGGCTATGGGCAGCTCGATATGTCGAGCACGTTCCACCTGACTTCGCGCTTCGACGTCACCCTGGAGGCCTTCAATCTGGGCAACAAGGCGCTCTCCCAGCTTGACATCTTCAGTATCAATCGCGGCTACGAGTCCGACGGTCGCACCATCCTGCTCGGTGTACGGGCGAAGTATTGATGTAGTCAGCCCCCGCGGCCGGCGAAGGCCGTGGGGGTCATTGGCCGCACAGCGCAAGAGCCACCAAGTGGCCGAAGAGTAATCCGACCTCGTCCGGAGACAACCGTCTCCGGCGTCGCTCAGGGAGTGGCAGGCGGGATTTTGTTTTGGAGGGGGCTCGAAGTGGTGACTCCCACCTGAACCTCTGCGCGGATTGACACTTTATCTGCTGTAGGAAAATCGGCTGGCACCGGAAAAGTAACCGGCCGGTGGGCAAGCCACTGCACGGCGCGCACGATCATAGTCTGCACTCCAGCACAGCGCATGCTTTCCTGCTGGGCATCGCCCAGCCACACGTGGCCGAATGTCGCTATGTACGCTCGCCCCTTGCCGTAGTTCACAGTCCATTCCACTGGCCAGTTTCGACCGAAACGCGGGTCGCGGGCGTAGGACAGTACTTGTAGGTTCTTAGCGGGACCCCGGGCGTCGTAATAGACTTCTAGGTGAGGTGTCTTCCAAGTCTGGGGCAGCCCGTCGTGAATCGGATGCTCACCCAGCAAGTGGATCACGACGTCGCCATTTGGCGCGTGGTTGGTGTCTTCGCCTTCACCTGGAGGCTGAAAATCAAGAGTCCCGTCATTGCCGATGGCTATGGCAGTTCCATAGGTCTTTTCCCTCCAGCCGAGACCGATGATCTCGTTGTATGCCGGCCAATCGGCAAAAGCGTTCTGAGCCGAATGAAATATGTAGACGCCGCCACCATCGCGCACGAATTCCTCAAATCCGACCTGCACGTCTCGCGGCCATTGCGGGCCGCCATGGATGTCATTGTAGTTCTGAATAACCATGTCGTAGGCCTTGAACCGAGGTCGCCACGCGTTCCATCCAGGCGCGGTAGAGCTGGCTGGCGAGGTCGAGACGTCCACGGTGAACAGGCCCGTGGATTCGAGCAAGGCGCGTATGAGCTGCGTTGTCAGTTTCCAGTCATGGTTGCTGTAGCCGTCTACGATCAGCACCCTGATTTTGTTGTCTGGCGAAGCCGTCGGCCCGGCCCAGCCGGGCAGTGCAAGCGAGGCGCCGAGTATCAGGACGGACAGCAGAGACTTCATGCCTTAACAATTGCCCGCGGAGCGATTTGACGTCGAATGGTACCACCCTGGCCCCAGGGAACCCTGCCGAAAGGTCCCGACCTCATGGTCAAAACCAGTAGATCTCCCATCCTAAAATGACCAGAAGGTTGCGTGACTTTTGCGGGTATCAGTAGTGCTTTGTTGTGCTCAGTGGTGCTGACAGTGCAACAAAGTCCCGGCGGCGTGGTTTACAAATCAATGCCATACAAGTGGCTCAACTTTCCATTTGGCGATCTTGGCGAACTACGAACCAGAAGGTCGGGAGTTCGAATCTCTCCAGGCGCGCCAATAAAGTCATATTTGTCAGGGACGTAGTCGTTCGTACTACTTACTATTGAAATTCGAAGCCAGAAGGTTGCGGGACTTGACTGCCTCTTTCTCGTTTCTTTTCATACCAACGTCTTCTGCGGCGTCTTTTCAATTCAACTAGTTGGATTGAGCGCTAGTGGATCGTCTGGATAATGACCATAAGGTTGTTCACCCCGCAGCCGCAGCCGCATGCGCCGCGCAGGTCACTGCGCGGACTGGCGTCAGATACGTGGCAAGGTATTGGGCAAAGGCACGAGTAGTCACAGCGTAAAGCGCGGACGCCACTCGCACTCGGGACTAATTTGGGCCTCCGATCGCGCGGAAACTAACTCTTCGCGGGACCAAAACGGGTGTCAGGTCGCCATGGCTTCTCGTACTCGGGCCGGCGACCATCAAAGTTGATCAAGAATCTCGTTGCGTTTGCGATCGTATTCTTCCTTGGTGATCAAGTCTTGCTCGCGCAGGCGTTTGAGACGCAATAGACGCTCCTCGATCGAGGGCAAGGCACCGCCATGGGCCGGTGCGGCGCCTACTCTGTCCGCAGCAGCACCCGGTAGTTCATTCACCGGTGGCACTGCTGGGGCTGGTGGCGCTGACTGGTTGCGCCTTACGAACGCACCGACGTCAATCACCAGCCAGTCAGCACGTGTCTTGCCTTCTCGATCATACAGATTCACGCCATTGCCCGTCGCAAAGCGAGAAGCCTGATCGTAACGGGTCTCCTGTGAACGCCTGCCCGTTTGATGTGGGTGCAGGCGCCGGTCTAGTCTCGGGTAACCGATTGGATAGGTCTTGTATTCCGGAGGAATTGTGCTGACGTGGAGTTCGCCGATGATCATTTGCAGGCGCTGGTTCTGGAAGAACGCTCGCCCGGCCACCGACACCGATTTGGATCCGAAAAGGGCAGATTTCTGCGGCATTTCAATTGCGAACAGGATATCTTGGTTTGCCGTTGCACGGCCGAGGGCGGCGCTAAGCTGGGCAGCCAATTTCTGGGTGGCGTCTGCTTCGAATAGCGGAACTGCTTCCTGTGACCCTCTACCCTCATAGACCTGCAGCGTGCCCAATGCTGTGGCCAAGTCGGCCGGCTCAATCACGATGGGTTGGTCGTTCGGAGGGACGACGTCGCCTACAGTGGCATCCTGGGGCACAAGCACCACGAATTGGTCTATGTTCTTCCATATTTCCGTAGTTTTGTTTGAGCTTGCAGTCGCGGCTTGGGCAAGCCCTAGGCACAAACTCAATATCGGGGCGAGTAAGCGGCCCTTCCAACTCGGTGCAGAGGTGTAACGCACGTGGGGTCTCCGTAAACTCAGTGCGCCTCTAACGCCAACCCATTCTGGCGGGAGCGAGGCTGATGTGATGATAAAAGTCCGCATGCTTACTCACTTGGTCGCGGGCAGCACGCCGCAGTGAACGAGTGTCGGTACGATCGTGCCGGGCGTTAAGCCCACTGCGCTGAGCCACTCGCGATACTCAGCGCCGCTATAGGCTCGGCCCTCGGTCAGATAGAACAGCGCCCCCGAATACAGTGCCACGGGCAGCGGCCCGTCCAATTCATCATTCAGGAAGACATCATGGATAAGGACGCGGCCGCCAGTCGGCAGCGCTGCGGCGCAACGCTCAAGCAGCGCACGACACTGCGGCACGTCCCAGTCGTGCAAAACGTTGGAAAGCAGAATGACGTCGCAATCAACGGGGAACGGGTCAATGAACATATCGCCCGGGCGGCACTCAAGTCGATCGGTAACGCCATAGTCGCGAGCCATCTGTGCCGCGACCTTCAAGACCTCCGGCCGATCCCACACCACGGCGCGAAGTTGAGGATTCTTCTGCAACAAGGCGATACTGTAAATGCCGGTACCGCCACCGACGTCGAGCAATCGCCCCGCTTTGTTTAGGGGCACTCCATGCGCTAACGCGGGGGCGCAATTCTTTGCGCGTCCAGCGAGCATCATGGTCAGATGCCGGGCACTCGCCTCAGTCTCCATTGCGGATTCAATTCCTTCGCGATAGATAAAGGCCGCACCCTTTGTCTTGTCGCTCGCGCCGGCAGGTGTGTTCGTGCGCAGTCGTTCAATTAATTCTTTGACCCCGACGCTTTCTGCCGCGAGTCCGATGTAGCCACTGATGTCAAAGGGTGCACCGAGAATTAGATGCTCGCGAGAGTACTCGCTCAGCTCGAGCGCGCCGTCGGCATTGCGCGTTAACAGCTTCAGCGCGCGCATTGCCGTAACCAGAACGAGGACGCCCCGCTCGCCGAGGCCACATTCCGCGCGTAGTGCCGCGAATGAGCGCGGGCCGTCCTTGAGTCGTTCGAAGAGCTTGAAGTGCGTGACGGCTGCGGTAAGCAGTTCCGTGGAGTAATTGCCGCGGAATGCATCAAAGATTGGAGTCGGGTCGGTACGCGGAAACCCAAGAGTTGCGAGCGTCATATCCAATGCCGACGATTTCTTCCCACGCCTACACGCGCCAACGTAACGCCGGCGTATTCAAGGGGCTGTCCCAGTGACCGAGGATCTCTGTATCCAGCAGGCAAACCGTAAGCGACGCGCCGGCCATTTCCAGGGAGGTGGTAAAGTCCCCGACCAGAGTACGTTGAACTTGCAGACCGCTTTTGGTCAAAAGGCGGTGCGCTGAGTTACACAGGACGTACAGCTCACCCAGCGGCGTTCCGCCCAGCCCGTTCACCAGCAACAAGACGTCCGACGCCTTTGGAGGCTTGAGATCCGACAAAATCGCATCCAGCAGCTCGGCCGCAATTGCATCTGCCGGCATCATCTTACAGCGGCGTCGCCCCGCTTCTCCGTGGATGCCGACGCCCATCTCCATTTCGTCCTCGCCCAGCGTGAGGGTCGCTCGGCCCGCTTTCGGTACGGTGCAGCTGGTAAGAGCGACGCCCATGGAAGCCGTTCGCTTCGTCACGCGGTCACCGAAGGCCTTGCAGGCCTCAAGGGTGCCGCCTGACTCGGCCAGACTGCCGACCACTTTCTCCACGATGACAGTACCGGCAACGCCGCGACGCCCAGTGGTGAAGCTCGAATTCTCTACCGACACGTCGTCATTGACGAGCACCGTCGCACTCTTGCGGCAGCTCTCTGCAGCCATCTCAAAATTCATGATGTCGCCTGAGTAGTTCTTGACGACAAACAGGACCCCGCCGCCGGTATCCACCGCCTCGGCCGCAGCGATCATCTGGTCCGGCGTGGGGGAGGTGAACACTTGTCCAGGGCAAGCCGCGTCAAGCATGCCGTAACCCACGAATCCTGCGTGCAGTGGCTCGTGACCAGATCCTCCCCCCGAAATCAGGGCCACCTTTCCCGGTTGTAGGTTCCGGCGGCGGACGAAAATCGGGTCTGTATGGAGTACCACCAGATCGCCATGCGCGGCCACAAAGCCAGCGAGACCTTCGCCTAGGAAGTCATCAACGTCATTAAGAAACTTCTTCATGGTACGGCTCCGTTGGCTCGCGGGAATCGGCAATGTGTGCGCATAGCGCTGTGATGATGACCTGGCTTGAGCGGGCCCCGGGATCAATGTGCCCCCGGGATCGCTCCCCGAGAAAAGAAGCGCGCCCCTTCAAGGCGAGCATATCGCGTGTGGACTGCATGCCTCGCTCGGCCTCTCTGGGCAGCTCGACCAGAATCTCGTCGACGGGAGCACCCCGATCCACCAGATCACGAAAGCACTCAGTCACCGGGATCAGGACATCCATCATGGTCTTGCTGCCCTTGCCGGTCTTGCCGCGCTGCTGCAGGGCTTCGACGCCTGCAGCATACATTTTCGCGATTCCGGCAGCGGTGCACTCCTGGGGTGCCGTACGGGACATGCCCAGCAGCAGTGAGGCCAGCAGCGGACCGGAAGATCCGCCAACCGTGGACAGGACTTTGTTCGCCGCAAGTCGCAGCGCTTCCCCAAACTCAGCCGTCTCGATCTCGGGGCGTATCGCGCGCAGAGCCTCCAGTCCACGGATCAAGTTGTATATGTGATCGCCGTCGCCAATCTGTCGGTCGAGCTGCGCGATTTCATCGGTGTGCGCGACTAAGGCCACGTATGCGGCATCAAAACAATCGTTGATCAGTTTGCCGTTCATTGAGGACGTCTCCGGCAGTAAATAGCAGCTGCGAACGCCGCGAGGAAATCCGTCGGGTAGCGGGACGAGCCGCAATGCCTCGATGCTCCAGGCGAAGTCGCGGCAGCCGAGATATCGCTATGGGTCGACACCGGCGTCGTGCCCGTAGAAAGGTTTAGTAACACGACAACTAAACTGCGGCTTGGCTGCCCAGCGGGCGATGAATTGCGCGCCTGCCGGGTCAACGAAGACATACGCACCCCTTTATTAGCTCATTGTCAGAAGTGTAGGCGCGAAGAGATCGAATGCCAAGGGGGTCTTGACAATTTAGTAAAGCAAGAGTATCAATTCACTAAACATACATATTAAACACCGCGAGGCCGGGCTCAACCGGGCTTGCGGAAGTGGGAGGTACGAGGGGGCTCAGACCAATGTGGTCGCGTCAAACGTGAAAGCCACTGCCGACTTGGCCAGGTCACGGTTACCCAGCCTGCGCCGGTGTGGATCGGTGGCACGGGAGCGTGCGGAGTGTGCGCGGCATCGGGATGGGGTTCAAAGCGCCTGAGTGTCAAGCCTCCCAGGCAGGTCAAAGCGCTGAAAGGCGGTGGTGAGCGTCCGCGATCACAGTAGGTCTTAACAACAGTAGGAGAACCGAGTTTATGATTCCGAATTATCGCAAAGTAACCTGGGCATCAATCGTGACCGCGGTGGCTTGTGGACTGCCACTCACCGTCGCTCAGGCGGTGGAAGTCACCGCCTCCAACGGTTGGAGCGCGAGTTTCGACGGCAACGTCAGCGCGCATCTGATCGCTGCGAGCGCCGACACCTTAGATGGCGTCTCCTCGGATGCCAAACAGACGCGGGTCACCTCCGGGTGGAACCCGAGCAAATTTAATGCGCATTTCAAGGCGCCGGAGTTCGACGGCATCACCGTCTCGGGCAATTTCCAATACGCCACGAACATCACGTCGACCAACAATGATGGGTTTGGGACCACGAACGGTGGCCAAAACCTGCATAACGACGTTCGCGTGCTGGAGGTCGATGTCAGCGGAGCCTTTGGAACGGTCGGAATCGGTCGTGGCTGGGGCATCTTCAACAGCCAGGCCGTCATCAACGACGTCGGCAGCGGCATCGGCACGGGAGAGCTGTGCGGCTCGCCCGCAGGCTGGAACGGTGGCACGTGCGGACGCATCGGCACGGGTTATCACTGGACGGCGTTCGACTCGAAGATCGAGTACGACACACCGGACCTGGGCGGCCTCTCGGCGCGCATCGGTTTGTTCGATCCCACGAACGTTGGCGGCGCATTTAATGTGAAGTCACCTCGATTGGAAGGGGAGGCGACCTACGCCAGTAAGTTTGAAGGTGGCGCATGGAAGCTTTGGGTCGGTGGGCTCTACCAGGGTCTTGACTCCCTGGCCGGCGGACCGTCCTCCAAGATGTCTGGATTCGACGGCGGAGTCCATGCCGACTTCAGCGGTTTCGGTCTCACCGGTGCGTATACCAGTACCAAGGGCTTTGGTGGCGGCAATTCGTCCCTGTGGGGCGCTGGCAGCTTCAAGGGCGGCTTCGGAATTGGGGCGGGCGGAGGTGCTGTCAGCTGCACGGCAACGTCGTGCACAGCGTCAAGCGCCAAGCAGTGGTACGTCGAGGCGGACTACACGGCCGGCAATGCCTTGTTCGGCATCAGCACAGGTCAGGGCAAGCAAGACGTTGATGCAGTCGCCGGCTTCAACGATCTCAAGAGCACGCTGAACATGGCCTACTGGCATCAGAAGCTGACCAAGCAACTCACGCTGGTGGTCGAGTACGACGGATTTGAGGGTAAGACCGCAGGCGTCACCGACAACAAGTACAACTTGTTGTCGGTTGGCGCCTGGTTCGATTTCTAGCGCTACGGGCGTACTATCCAGTGCGCCGCTGCGTTGGACTTGCCGCTGTGGAGTAGTGCGGAAACCAACTAGAGGGATACGTCCATGATGAATTTACGTCGATTGATTTTTGTCACGGTTCTGGGGACCGCCCTGTCCGTGGCGGCCTCGGCCGCGCAGGCCAAGGCCTTGACCTTGTGCTGGGCGGCTTGGGACCCGGCAAACGCTCTGGTCGAGTTGTCGAAGGACTTTACCAAGGAGTCCGGTGTCGAGATGAAATTCGAGTTCGTCCCGTGGACGAGTTATGCCGATCGCTTCCTCAATGAACTCAACTCCCACAGCAAGCTGTGTGATCTGATCATCGGGGACAGCCAGTGGATCGGTGGCTCAGCCGAGAACGGCCACTACGTAAAACTGAACGAATTTTTTGATAAGAACGGCGTCAAGGTGAGCGATTTCGTCGATGCGACGGTGCTCGGTTACTCCGAGTGGCCAAAGCACTCGCCGAATTATTGGGCGCTCCCGGCCATGGGTGACGCCGTGGGCTGGACCTATCGAAAGGACTGGTTCGCCAAGCCCGAGCTGCGTAAGGAATTCAAGACCAAGTTCGGCCGCGAACTCACCGCGCCCAAAACCTGGGACGAGTTCTTGCAGGTTGCGAAGTTCTTTCAGAACCGAGTCATCGACGGCAAGAAGGTCTACGGTGCCTATATCTTCACGGAACGCGGTTCCGAAGGCATCACCATGGGCGTAACGAACGTCCTGTACGACTACGGCTTTGATTATGGCAACCCGAAGAAATCGTATGACTTGAACGGGTTTGTCAACTCAGCGGGTGCAGTCAAAGGGTTGGATCTTTATAAACAGCTGTTCAAGTGCTGTACCGCCCCCGGCATGACCAACGCCTACATGTCAGAGGGTCTGGACGCATTCAAGTCGGGCCAGGTCGCGATGCAAATGAACTGGTTCGCGTTCTTCCCGGGCCTCTTCAAGGCCATGGGTCCGGACAAAATCGGATTCTTTGTTAATCCGTCCGGACCCAGCGGGCACTATACCCAGCTGGGCGGCCAGGGCCTGTCGGTGGTGTCCTATTCCGACAATCGAGAGGCGGCATTGCAGTACGTAAAGTGGTTTGCGCAGCCAGCCGTTCAGAAAAAGTGGTGGTCGCTGGGGGGCTACTCTTGCCTGAAGTCCGTCGTGAATGATCCGAGCTTCCCAAAGAGCGCGCCGTTTGCGCCCGACTTCCTTGCTTCCATGAACATGGTAAAGGACTTCTGGGCCGAACCCGTCTACGCGACGCTGCTGCTTGATATGCAGAAGCGCATGCACGACTTCGTGGTCGCCGACCAGGGTACCGCGCAGCAAGCGCTCGATGGCCTCGTCAAGGATTGGACAAAGGACTTCAAGGACGCAGGTAAGCTTTAAGGCATGAGGAGCTGGGCAATGGTAGATTTATCCACGCATCCAGATCTCTAAATCCGTACAGTCGCTGGAGCAGGCGGGACAGAGAGCCTGCGTTCCACCACGGGTGGCGCTTAAATGAATCAAGTGAGCGATGTCTCTGTCCCGCCCGCCCAGTCTGAAGGTCATTCCAGACTGGGCGGGATGTCTGATCGTGCGGTAGCCTGGCTGTTTATCAGCCCGACTCTGCTACTGCTGCTGGCGATCAACGTCTTCCCGTTGGTCTGGACCGTCCACATGTCGCTGACGAATTTCAAAGCGAACATGGGATGGATGAAAGTCAAGTCCGTCGGGATCGACAACTACGTCAGTATTCTCACCGATCCGGACATCTGGATTTCGATGCAGACGACGGCGCATTTCGTCTTCTGGTCCATATTTCTGGAGGTAGTGCTGGGCTTTGGGCTCGCTTTGCTGATTAACCGCAAGTTTCGCGGCCACAGCTTTTGGACCACGATTATTCTGCTGCCAATGATGTTATCTCCGGCGGTGGTCGGAAATTTCTGGACGTTCCTGTTCCAGCCGCAGAGCGGGCTCTTTAACTACGTCGTCAGCTTCTTTACGGGGATCGATCCCGCTTCGTTCCAAATGATTGGGGACGTAAAACTCGCACCGTGGACGATCGTGCTCGTGGACGTGTGGATGTGGACCCCCTACGTGATGCTGATTTGCCTGGCGGGCTTGCGCTCGATTCCGGATTACATCTACGAGGCTGCGGAAGTCGACCGCGCTTCCGCGTGGCGGCGGTTCCGCGCGGTAACGCTGCCGATGGTGATGCCATTTCTCATGCTCGCGGTGCTCTTCCGCGGCATCGAGAATTTCAAGATGTTCGACATGGTGAACCTGCTGACCAACGGAGGTCCAGGTTCGCTCACCGAGACGGTGTCCATTACTCTCAAGCGTGCCGCGTTTGAGAAATGGCAGACTGGCTGGTCGTCCGCGCTGGCGATCCTGTTGTTCGTGACGGTGTTCGGAGCCGCCAACATTTATATCAAGGTACTCAACAGGGTGAAGCAGCGATGATTGGCAAAGCTACCGCGCATAGTGTGGTGGAGGCCTCTGCCGTCTCGCGGGCGCTCTCCGGTTCGGTTGTGGTGCTCTATGCGCTAATCACGATCACGCCGCTGCTGTGGATATTTTTGACTAGCATAAAGACACCGAGCGACTCGGTCTCCTATCCCCCGAAGGTGTTTTCGGAGCCGACAGTGGAGGGTTACTGCAACCTGTTTACGTTTCACTCGCGGCAGGATCCCGAGTACATCGCACACTTGCCGCCTCCAATCGGCCGCTGCGACCGGCTGGCGCGCTCCCGTGGCATGGTGATTGCGGGTGCGTCGAAGACGCCGGGGCGGCTCCTCAATTCCCTGATCATCGGCTTCGGATCGACGTTTCTTTCGGTGTTCCTCGGTACGCTCGCGGCCTATGCATTCTCGCGTTTCAAGGTCCCAGCGAAGGACGACCTGATGTTCTTCATCCTGTCGACGCGCTTCATGCCGCCGATCGCCGTTGCGATTCCCATCTATCTGATGTACCGCCAACTCGGACTCATAGATACTGCCCTGGGAATGATCCTCCTGTACACGTCGGTAAACGTATCATTGGCGGTGTGGCTCCTGAAGGGGTTCATTGACGAGATTCCGCGAGAATACGAAGAGGCCGCGCTGGTGGACGGCTACACGCGTCTGCAGGCTTTCGTGAAGACGGTATTGCCACAGGCGGCGACCGGCATCGCAGCTACCGCCGTGTTCTGCCTGATCTTCGCCTGGAATGAATATGCGTTTGCCGTGCTGCTCACGAGCGGCACGGCGCAGACCATGCCACCCTTCATTCCCTTCATCATCGGCGAGGGTGGACAGGATTGGCCAGCGGTCGCCGCGGGCACGACGCTGTTCGTGGTGCCCATTCTGTGTTTTACGATCCTGCTGCGCAAACACCTGCTGCGTGGAATCACTTTCGGAGCGGTACGCAAATGAGCGGCACACACGGCGCGGGCACCGAGGTCACAGACCGCAAAGGCCATCGCAGGATCTTCCGGCGGGGACCCTGGGAGACCGCCTCGATGGGGGTCATCGCCACAGGCATTCTCATGTTGATGCAGCCGTTTGCGCTCATTCTGTACACCTACTCATTTTTGGTTATCGTGGTCGGCAGCGTCGCATTCCTCGTTACGAGTCACTTTCCGGAGTAAGCCGTGGCCGAGATCGAACTGCAGAACATCCAGAAGCGTTTCGGTGACTTCACGGCAGTGCGCGAATCCAGCTTTACCATCCGTGACGGGGAGTTTTTCGTGCTGCTCGGCCCTTCCGGCTGCGGCAAGACTACCACTTTGCGAATGATTGCGGGACTGGAGCTGCCGACCGGAGGCACAATTCTGCTTGACGGGGAGGATGTGACATACAAACGGGCCTCGGAGCGCGATATCGGCTTCGTATTTCAGCTATTCGCGCTGTACCCACACATGAAGGTGCATGAGAATATCGCGTTTCCCCTTAGGTGCCAGGGCGTGCCGCGTGCGGAAATCAAGCGCCGTGTCGCGGAGGTCGCCGAGCTGTTGCGCATCGAGCACCTGCTGGGGCGCTCTGTGTCCGGCCTGTCCGGCGGTGACAGCCAGCGCGTGGCACTCGGGCGTGCACTCGTACGGCGCGCCAAAGCTTGCATGATGGACGAACCGCTCGGCGCACTGGACGCCGAATTTCGCCACTTGATGTGCACTGAGCTGCACGCCTTGCACGATCGCATACGTGCCACGACCGTCTACGTGACGCACGATCAGACCGAGGCGATGGCAATGGCGGATCGCATCGCTGTGATGAACCACGGGGTGGTCGCTCAGATCGGAAGTCCGCAGGACATCTACGACCGGCCTCTGGCCATGCACGTCGCCGGATTCATCGGTAGCCCGCCCATGAATTTTCTGCGGTTCACCTCCGGCCTCACGCCCGGTCAGCAGAGCGTCCAGATGAACGGCGAGACGATTAGAGTACCCGCGCTGCGTCAGGGTGCCGTGAAAGGCGAATTGGCGCTAGGGGTTCGTCCGGAGCACGTGAGTTTCAGTGATACGGGCGAAATGCGCGGTGAGGTGTTCGGCGTCGAGTACATGGGTACGATGCAGATCGTGACGATCAACACCAAACATGGCCAGTTAAAGGCACGCGTTCCTTCGCGCCAACATGTCCACGTCGGCGAGTCGGTCGGGCTCGCCTTTGACTCGGAGCGTCTCTTGGTGTTCGATACCGTCTCGGGCGGCGCCCTGCAGAGTCGGTTGTTTGAAGGATCTGCCAATGGCTGAAGTCGTAGTGGATCGCGTGACGAAGCGCTTCGGCGACGTCGAGGCGAACAGGGATATTAGTCTCACTGTTCCGAACGGAGACTTCATGGTATTGCTGGGGCCGACTGGCGCGGGAAAGACGACACTGCTGCGCCTGATCGCCGGCCTGGAGAGGCCGGACGCGGGAAACATCCTCTTCGATGAGCGCATCGTAACGGACGACCCGCCGGCGCAACGCAACGTCTCGGTGGTGTTCCAGCAGTACTCTCTGTATCCGCATCTCACGGTGTTCGATAATCTGGCGTTTCCCCTGCGGGCTCCAGTACGGCGAGTCCCTGAAGGTGAGATCAGGCGGCGCGTGGAAGAAGTTGCGCGCCTCGTCAGAATCGATCACAAACTGACAAACTCAGCAGTGCGGCTCTCAGGCGGTGAAATGCAGAGAGTCGCTATCGGCCGCGCCTTGATCCGACGCCCATCCATCTATCTCATGGACGAGCCGCTGTCGTCTCTCGATGCAAGGCTCCGTGCGGATTTGCGCGTCGAGCTAAAGCACATTCAGGCCAATTTGGGCGCGACCGTGCTGTATGTGACGCACGATCAGATAGAGGCGCTAAGCATGGCCAGTCGCATCGGGATTCTCGAGCGCGGCTGCCTCGTGCAGGTCGGTACGCCGCAGGAGATCTACGAGCGGCCTGCCAGTATGTACGTGGCGGGACGATTGGGAACCCCGCCGATCAATTTTCTCCCGGTTGGCGCTCTGCCGGTCGAGGGCGTGCCGAGGCAAACCACAGTCTTGGGCGCGCGCACGGAGCACATCGAAGTGGTTCCTGCAATCGACGGCCCGGCCGAGGTCGTCTTGGTGGAGCATTTGGGCGGCGAAGACTTCCTGCACTTGCAGGTCGGTGAGCACAAACTCGTCACTCTTGTCCCTCCTGGGGGGCGCTGGCATTCTGGCGCGAGGGCGCGGGTGCGGCTGTGTCGCCCGCTGTGCTTTGATGCGGCGGGAAAACGTCTCGCTGCTTAGGCAGGGTCGTGAGGCGGACAATCATGAGAGCAAACGACGAAGCGACCAGAGAGTTAATAGAGGCGATCGCCAACGTCGTAATCGCGCACACCAGGGAACTCACAGAGCTCGACCGGGCGATCGGAGATGCCGACCATGGTGTCAACCTGGAACGCGGCTTCAAGGCCGTGTTGGAGCGCATGGATATCATCGCCGTCATGCCCCTGGGAAAAGCGCTCAGCGAAGTGGGTCTAACACTAATCCGTTTTGTCGGCGGGGCATCCGGTCCGCTGTACGGCAAGCTCTTTGTCACCATCGGCAGGCATGTGGAGGGCGCTCGCGTCCTTTCCCGGAACACTTTCGTAGAGGCGGGCGAGGACGCGATCCGCGTTCTAATGGCGCTTGGTAAGTCGGACGTGGGTCAAAAGACCATGCTCGACGTCCTGGTGCCCGTGCTCGATGAGCTGCGCTCGGTTCGCGGCACCGCCGTACTGGGGCTGCTGAGGCGGAGGGCAAGCAGCGCGGCGCAGGCGACGGTACCGATGCTGGCGCGCACAGGCCGGGCCGCTTTTCTTGGCGAACGTAGCCAGGGCCACATGGATCCCGGTGCCCGATCGTCCGAACTGATTCTGAGCGCCGTCTGTCACCATCTCGAATCCCGGCCCGGCGCAGACACATAGGGGCAACAGATTGTGGACAAGAATGTCGGAATCGTGATCGTTTCACATTCGCCCGATGTGGCAAAGGGCGCGGCCGATATGGTGCGCCAGATGGTCGGCCAGGACGTGCCGCTCGCATGGTGCGGGGGTAATCCTGGCGGTGGCCTGGGGACGAGCGTAGATGCGATCGAGAAGGCACTGCAGGTGGCCTGGTCGGACCGAGGAGTCGTCATCTTGGTGGATATGGGTGGTGCAGAAACCAACAGCGAGATGGCGATCGAACGGTTGCCGGAGAAGAAGCGAACCAGGGTCGTAGTCTGTAACGCGCCCATTGTCGAGGGATCAGTGATGGCGGCGACCGAGTCGAGCGCCAGCTCGCCCCTGGAGAAGGTGCGGCGTGCGGCGGAAGAACTGTATCTGCGATCGTAGGGGACGCATGAGCCAGGATGAATTCGCCCTGCGCGCCGTGGGCTCCACTGTGCTCACGCACGAGGGTGGATTGCACGCGCGTCCGTCGATATTGCTCTCCCAGGTGGCGACCCGATTCTCAGCAAGGGTGTGGATCGGGCTTGCCGCCGATGGTCCGTGGATTGACGCCAAGAGCATCGCGCGCGTAATGGCCCTGAAGACAGTTGGCCAGACCATGATGTTTTTTACAGCCGAAGGCACCGATGCTGGCGATGCGGTGAGCGCCTTGGTCAGGTTGGTGGAAAGCGATTTTACGAATTCCAGTGGTCAATTGAAATCAACGACGAGCACCAATGCGACTGCCTATGTGCGCGGGATTACCGCTTCCCCGGGCCTTGCCCGCGGCCCGCTGCTATGTCTGAACGAAGTCGCGCCATCAAGGACGCCGGCAGCGGCGGGCGGTCCAGGTGATCGCACGCGACTTCGACAAGCCATCGACTCGGCATGCGCAGCGCTAACGGCGCTCAAGCAGCGTACTGACAATCCCGATGCACAGGCCTTGCTGGCCTTTCAGGTGGCCATGCTGCAGGATCCGGTCCTGACCGAACCAGCGTTCGCCGCGATCGCGGCCCAGGTGCCGGTGGAGCAGGCCTGGTGGAATGCGATGGAGTTGCAGATTCAGCAGTACGATTCCGCGGATGATTTGTACTTCTGCGCGCGAGCGTCCGATCTGCGTGACATGCGTGACCGCGTTTTGCGTCTCCTGGCTGGAACGGCGACAATTGCCATTCCCCCGGGTTCTATCGTCGTCGCCGCGGATCTGGCGCCGTCTCAGTTTCTGGAGACGACATGGGAGGGCGGCGGCATCGCACTTACTGAGGGCAGTGCGAGTTCTCACGTCGCCATGTTGGCACGAGCTCGGGGCGTGCCGATGCTAATCGGTCTGGAGCGGGGCGATTTGCGCGGGCAGGGTGAAGTCCTGCTTGACGCCGACAACGGCATGCTGATCGCTTTACCTGACGCAGAGACAGTAGCTGGATTCGCTGCGCGTCAGCAGGCACAAAAATCCGCCCGCATGGTCGCGGAAGCGCGCCTGGAGTTCCCGGCGGTGACCGCCAGCGGGGAGCGTGTGCAGGTGCTAATCAATGTGTCCGACGGGGGCGAACTTGCGAGTCTGAATCCAGACTGGTGTGACGGAGTTGGCCTGGTTCGTACCGAATTGCTTTTTCGCAGCAAGGATGACCTGACAAACGAGGCGAAACAGTACGCGGAGTATTGCCGGATTATCCGCTGGGCCAAAGGTCGACCCGTTACGGTGCGCCTGCTGGATGCTGGCGCCGATAAGCCCATTCCGGGCTATAGCGCGGATGCGGAGTCGAACCCCTTTCTTGGCGTACGAGGGGTGCGGCTCTCCCTGCTGCATCGGTCGGTGCTGAGCACGCAGCTGCGCGCGCTCGCGCGTGCCGCGGCGCTGGGGCCGCTGCAGATATTGGTGCCGATGGTGACGTGGCCGCGCGAGTTGGATCAGGTGCGGCAGGCGCTCAACACTACGGTCGAATCACTGAGGAAAGAGGGTCTGGATTGCGGGCAGCCGGCGTTGGGTATCATGATAGAAGTGCCCGCTGCCGCCCTCACCTGTGACCTGTTTGACGCCGATTTCTTCTCGCTAGGATCCAACGACCTGATACAATTTCTCACTGCCTGTAGTAGAGATTCCCGGCGCCTGTCAGCCCTGCAGGATCCGCTCCAGCCGGCCGTACTTCGGATCATGCGCGAGGTGGTCAAACACGCCGATGTGCGCGACATTCCCGTCAGCTTGTGCGGCGATATGGCCAGTGACCCGCGCTGCGTTTCCGCGCTGCTGGCCATTGGTCTGCGCCGACTGTCGGTCGCACCAGCCATGCTTGCAGACGTCAAGACCGTCATCGCTCGATATCGGAGCGACGCCTCGGAAGAAGGGCCTTCGGAGTGAAGAAAACAGTGCCGCGCGCCGTGGGGGATAACTCCGCAGTCGCGGATTACAAGCGCATCTTGCAGCAAGTGCTGGAACGTCGACCGGCCGGGACACGTCTGCGTTTGGCGGAAGTGCTAGGCAAGAATCGCAGTTTCATTTCGCAAATCACCAACGTGAAGTACAGCGTGCCGATCCCCGCGAATCACCTCGAGAGCATCTTTGAGACCTGCCACTTTCTTGCCGCGGAAAGAGAGAGTTTCTTGGCGGTCTACAGACGTGCCCATCCGCATCGTGCGCCCGGAACTTTGGGCGGCGAGCCGCGCTGGCGGGAGTTGCGCCTGCGTGTGCCGGATTTGCGTGATCACAAGAAGAACAAGGAGCTCGACGAACTTATGCATGAAACGCTGCGGCGAGTTGCGCACCTGGTTCAGGAGCGCTAGGGCACAGGCCAGCGCAAGTTGGGAAGCGGTGTCGTGAAGAAGTTCATGAACGGTGCGGAGTCGATGCTGGCCGAGAGTTTGACCGGCTTCGCCAAGGCACATCGAGAGATTATCGCTCTGGACGGCAACTTCCGGTTTGTGCGCCGAAAACGGGCGAAGGCGCGCGGAAAGTTGGCATTGATTTCCGGAGGTGGCAGCGGTCACGAACCCATGCACATCGGATTTGTCGGCCACGGAATGCTGGACGCTGCCTGCCCCGGAAACGTGTTTTCCGCGCCAACACCCGAACAGATGCTGGCAGCGGCTGAGACGGTCGATCGTGGTGGCGGAGTACTCTTCATTGTGAAGAACTACGCAGGGGACATTATGAATTTCTCGCTTGCGACCGAGGTGTACACGAAGGAGTGCGGCACACTGATCACAGATGATGATGTGGCCATTGAGAGATCTGAGCACTCCTCCATGGGACGCCGCGGCGTTGCGGGCACGCTAGTGGTCGAAAAGATGGTGGGGGCCGCGGCAGAGCGCGGCGATAAGCTCGCTGCGCTGATGAGCTTGGGAAAGCGTGTAAATGAGTTGACTCGCTCGATGGGTGTTGCGCTCACTAGCTGCACGGTTCCGGCTGTTGGCAGGCCTACTTTTGAGCTCGGCGAGAACGAAATGGAAATGGGTGTGGGCATACACGGGGAGTCTGGCCGTCGACGTGTCCCCTTAAACTCCGCAAATGTGATCGCTGAGGAATTCGTGCACGCCATCACACAGGATCTGCGTGCCGAAGCGGGCGGCGAGGCGCTGCTTTTGGTCAACGGGTTTGGAGGCACGCCTTCCTCGGAGCTCTATCTCATGTTCGACGCTGCTGAGCGTCAGTGCGCGAAACACGGTCTCAAGGTCACCCGTAGCCTGGTCGGAAGCTACGTGACCTCCCTCGAGATGGCCGGCTGTTCGGTGACCTTGACTCTCCTCGACGCACAAATGACGGCGCTTTGGGATGCTCCTGTGCACACTGCCGCGTTGCGGTGGTAGCCGGGGCCGTGCTGCAGCCACATCTTCGGTCTGCAAGCCGGCTGCGATCACGGTGGCGCAATTAAGCGGCTGGGCAAAGTCGCGCGATGTGGCGCGAGAAAAGTTCTCTCTGCCAACCACTCAAGGTGTATGCGTCATGCCGAGGCCGTATTGACCGACTACAGTTCGTAGCGTACGTCGGCGTGCGGCTTGTTGATCTCATCGACGCGTGAACCGGTGGATTGAGCAGTAGCGATGGCGGCGTCGAGTCGGGATTCTGGTGCAGCTACTGGCATGCGCCCACAATTGCGGCCCCTCCTAGGAGCCCAAATTGACCCGATGCCCTCAATCGCACCCGATCGTAGTCCGGTCTAGTCCGGTCGAAGAGTCCCGACCTCCTGGTCAAAACCAGAAGTTGCCCCATCCTAAAATGACCAGAAGGTTGCGTGACTTTTGCGGGTTTCAGTAGTGCTTTGCTGTGCTCAGTGGCGCTGACAGTGCAACAATGTCCCGGTGGCGTGGTTTACAAATCAATGCTTTACAAGTGGCTCGATTTTCGATTTGGCGATTCCGGTGAGCTACGAACCAGAAGGGCGCGAGTTCGAATCTCTCCAGGCGCGCCAAATTCCTTAGCCTTGTCAAGAACTTGCGCGCCGCCAGCTCTCTCCGCTCGCGTAGAAGCCAGGAAGTTGCGGGACTGAGGAAGGGTGTCAGGTCCGGAAGTCCGGAAGGGCGCTTATCAGTGACCTTCGACCGCGAAGAGAATCTCGGCGAATTTGGCAGACGTTTCGCTGCGCAACCAGTCGCGCTGAAGTTCACACGCCATCTGAACCCAGCTGATCAGCTTTGCGCCGGCTTGATCCATACGCTCTAGTGCCGCCCGGTGGGCTTCTGGCGATGTTCCGCCAACGGCATCGACGACTGGATATACCTCATAGCCGTCACGCAGAGCATCGAGCGCAGGAAAGGCCAAGCAGGCTTCAGTCCAAAGTGCAGCCATGATCAGCTTCTTTCGCCCTGTGGCCTTCACGGCCTGCAGGAATTCCTGGTCTTCCCACGCGTTGATCGTTGTTCGGTCCAGCGCTTCGACTCCGGTCAGTAAGGCTTGCAATTGATGAATAGTTGGGGCGTTCTTCCCAGTCTTCACGTTCACCGTCGAAAGCACCATCGGGAGTTTGAACAGCTTGGCCAAGCTTGCGACAGCGACAATATTGGTGACGAGGGTGCGTCGATCCATCGAAGCGACCGAGGTAACTTGCACCGGCTGATAATCAATGATGATCAGTGTGGCATTTTGTGGCGTGAGCAGATGGTCCTTGATCGGATCGCGAATTGATTGACTGGTCATGTGCGTCTCCCAGAACTAGGGAAGGTCTGATTTAACGATGCTAATGGGAAGAACGATCATCCGCGGCAACGTCGCGAAGAGATTTCGCGCTCACCGGGTCGATTTGCTGCATCGCTTTGCCCGTTCATCGCAGTTTTCACCGGCACTAGGTCGCCAGCCGCATCAACGGCCGCCGCAATTGATTGTCGGCTGCCGGCCAGTGCAGTTGACTTTAAAGTTCGTATTGATCGAAAACAAAGCATTTTCGGCCCCAAATTTCCTCGAAGGCGCCCCGATGAGCTACGAACCAGTAGGTTGGGAGTTGGAATCTCTCCAGGCGCGCCAGCTTTCCAAACTCAATCAATCGGTTAGCGCTGCATCTCCATCGAGCGGTTTTGGTGCAATGGCGGCGAGCCTCACCGCGTTGGCATTTGGCGGGGACGAACTCATTGATTGATAAGGGCGGTGGTTGTGCCTGGCGTGGTCCACTTGGACTCAAGCCAAGATGTGGCGCGAAGTGCTCCCTAACGCACCAGAACCCATTGGAGGCGGTCGCTCAGATTGGTGCAACGGAATGCGAGGCTCTAATGCATTCGGAAAATTGCATTCTGATTTACCGCCGCCGCAACCCCTGGACCCCGCACTTCGAGACCCTATGGCGTGCGGGCTTACCTGCTCGACTGTCGCGCCACCAGCGCCATCGGATTGAGTGTGGGTTCGGCGATCTTACGCAGCCGGTTGCGATCGGTGTGGTGAAACGCTTCGGACTGGCCGGGGATGATCAGCATCGTGTCTTGCTCGTACGACCACGTGCCATCCGGGTGGATGTCGATTCTGATTGTGTAGCGATCCGTGCGGAACGCCTGCTCGAGAAAGGGGTTGGAGACGATGCCGTTGGTGAGCGAACCCCGTACGGCCGCGACCGTGAATGACTTGGCATCGGGAGTCGCCTGACCGACGGCCATCGCGGTCTGACCCCGGGGGATCGACAGCGTCAGCAGTATCGCGCGAGTGGCCGGCTCCCACAGCCAGTAGCCGACCTGGTCGTGAAAGGTCTCCGGATCATCCGGCTTTACGATTCGCGTGTGGTAGCGCAGCCCATAAAAGAGCTGTGGTCCGTTGGTCTGGGCGTCGATCGGCTGGAGCTCGTAGCGCTCAATGAAGGGCTGATGCTCGGGACCATCGAGCTTCGGATTGATGTCCATGCCATCGGCGCTGGTCCAGATGCCGGCCATGCCGGTGAGCGGCCCGAGGTTAGCCAGTGTATCTGCATCTGGTTCGGGTTCCGTGTAGATGTCCGCAGGGTAGTGATACATTTGGGCGCCAGGCAAGGGAAGGGCTTACGTGTGGGGGGTGGCGACGTCCATCCCGTTCGGGCGTCAGGGCAACTTCGTCATATCGTACCGGACACCGCGACGGATACGTGCGCTGCCTTTCCGCCAATGCGCCGTGCGACACCGACGTCGTCATACCATCCGCCGGCGTCGAGCGCGCGGGATTGGGTCGGAAACGACTGCCGCTCCTTGCCGCACCTCATGGAGCCGTGGCAGACCGCTTTTGAGGGCGGGAGTCTGGGTCCCCTTCTGGCTGGCAGCCGTCATAAGGGCTGCCCGAGAGTGACCGGGGAACCCGACGGCGATGCGTCAAGGCGCTCGACTGAAAGACTAGGGTAACGGGGCGGGCTTCACCTTGGCTTAATTGCTACGACCCTTACGCCGGTTTCCCCGGCTCAGGTGCTAAGTTTGAGGTCACGACCCGACGACGTGCACGCGCTGGGTGATTGCCATTGACCCTTCTCCGTCATTTGCGACCGGCGGCTTTCGGATTGCAGAATGACCCGTCATACGGAATCAAGTCGACGTCACGGACCACGCCCCTAGCCAGGGGCTAACCCTGCGTATTTTCGTCGAGGTGCGCCGCGACGCTAAGCGAAACAGCCCGACCGGGGCTCTGCCCGCCCCCGTTGCGCGCGCCGAGTTGTAGAGTGCGAGCATGAACCTACCGACGGATGAGCGCCTCGACGGCCGTGCGGTCTCCCCTTCCGCCGCTGCGTCGGCGTGGAGCGCGCTGCGCTATCCGGTGTTCCGCTACCTGTGGATTGCCACCGTCGTCTCAAATGTCGGCGGCTGGATGTACAGCGCCGCTTCCGGGTGGCTGATGACGAGTCTTAACGCCAACCCGCTAGTCGTGTCGCTTGTCCAGGTGGCTACCAGCCTGCCGCTGTTCCTGTTGGCACTACCGGCCGGCGCGCTGGCTGACATGATCGACAAGCGCCGTTTCATCTTGGCGCTCGAGATTCTCACCGCGATCTTCACGGCGCTCTTCGCCTTGGCCGTCAGCCTGAAGGTCGTCACGCCTGGTGTGCTGTTGGTGTTCGTCCTGCTGATCGGTACCTTGGGAGCGTTGGAAACGCCAGCCTGGCAAGCCGTCGTGCCGCTGCTCGTGCCCCGGTCCGCGCTCTCGTCCGCGGTGGCCACAAACAGCCTGGGCGTGAATATCAGTCGGGTGATAGGGCCGGCGCTTGCGGGCGTGATCATTCTCGCCTTTGGCGTGGCAGCGCCATTCTGGCTGGATGCGGTGAGCAATATCGGCGTGATCGCCGTCATCTTCTGGTGGAGGCCCCCGGAGCGCGGCGCGAACGCTCTGCCCGCGGAGCGCCTGGCGAGCGCGATGCGCGTCGGGGTGCGGCATGCGCGAAACAACCTGCACCTTCGGGCCACTCTGGCGCAGGCAGTCGGATTCTTCCTCTTTGCAAGCGCTTATTGGGCCCTGCTGCCGCTCCTCGCGCGCAACCAGCTCCACGGAGGGCCGACTGTCTATGGAACGCTGCTCGGAGCCATCGGCGCGAGCGGTGTGGCGGGCGCCATTTTGCTACCCAAACTGAAGACGAAGGCCAAGGCAAACACGGTGGTCGCACTTGGCGAGCTGGGTACCGGGATCGCTCTCGCGCTCTTTGGCTTTGCGGATCGCGAATGGCTCGCCGTGCTCGCCTGTCTCATGGCGGGGGCGTCGTGGATTATTGTTCTCGCTACGCTCAACGTCTCGGCGCAGGCGGCGCTTCCCGAGTGGGTCAGGGGACGCGGGCTCGCCGCTTATGTGACGGTGTTCTTTGGAACGATGAGCTTCGGCAGTGCGCTGTGGGGGTGGGTCGCGGAACGCCTTGGGCTGGCGCCGGCGCACTACATCGCCGCTGCGGGCGCCCTCTGCGCCATTGCGCTCAGCCGGCGTTGGAGACTGCAGACGGGGCCCGCCGCCGATCTTACGCCCTCCATGCATTGGCCGGAGCCGGTACTCCAGGGCGCAATAGAAGATGATGCAGGTCCAGTTCTGGTGACCGTCGAGTATCACGTCGCGCCCGTGAATCGTGCGGCATTTCTTGCGGCGCTTGCTCCCATCGCGCGGGAGCGCAAGCGCGACGGGGCCTATGCCTGGGGCGTGTTTAAGGATACGTCACATGCGACGCGCTACTTGGAACACTTTCTACTGGATTCTTGGCTCGAGCACGTCCGTCAGCACCAAAGGGTGACCAACGCCGATCGGATAGCGCAGGAACGACTGCGGGCGCTCACTTTGGGCGAGCCGCGGGTCACTCACTACATCGCGAGCGAGGTGCCTTCCTGACGGCAAGATTCGTACGTCGTGAATCTGATGCCTCCGGGAGCCAGCGCAAGGAGTGTGGGAGATGAAATATAGGAAACTGGGGAATACCGGCCTCATCGTGAGCGAAGTGGCGAGCAGGCCATAACGCTCCCAGAAACGCAGCATCTTGAGCCGCTGCTCGGCACTCTTGCAGACCATGTCCCAATACAGGCCACGATCGGCGAGCGCAAGAAAGCCCTTTACCCGATATCCAATCTGCTGGACTTGCACCCCACATCCCCCGGTGAGGAGTGCAGAATGTATCTGGCCCTAGCCAGGCAGGCGGCCACGGCGGTAATGCTGCAGGAGCGCATGGGATTGGAGAAATTCGTTACGGCACAGGCGTATTACAGCCTCGTGGGTCGAGGCCTTGAATATGAGTTCCAGTCCTTCACCGGGTACCAGAATGTACTGAGCCACTGCGCGGTGCGCCTCTTGCGACGGGAGAACCCAATGTGGAAGTACGTGCAGGTGCGCTGCAGCAAGTACCTTAACAACATTGTTGAACAGGACCACCGAGCCATCAAGCGACGCTGCGCGTCGATGACGGGGGTCAAGTCATTCGCTAACGCGGCGATCACCATCTCGGGGATCGAACTGGCTCATCGGATCCGCAAACGGCAGTTCTCGCTCGGGCCTGGCCGCCGTCCGCGGCACTGGTCTCTCAAGCAGCGATGGGAGCGGGCACTGGCGTAACTCACTACGGGGCAAAACCCGGGATTGGTCTGTTTTCGCGTCCGTGGATGCACCAGAACCGAAAATAGTGTCCGCAGCATTGTTTCTCCCTCGCGGATAGCGGGTTGAGGCGCGCGAAGCGGCCGCTTGCCGTGCGCGCTACTTGTAGGTTGCGTTGGCCCGTACCCAATCAAATTGCGGCGTGAAGTTGACCATCATCGAGCCAAACGCCGGCCCGATCAGCCGGTTCTCATCGAGGGCAGCGCGAAGGTCCGCCCTGAACTTGTCCAGGCCCTCGGCGCTCGGCATCAGGAAGCTAAAGACTACCTGAGCCCGCGAATCGGTGGAGTGGAACATCTCCCGGTCGATCTCGTACTCGACGATTGTGCCGTCGGCGAGCATCTTCTCGAATACCGGCACGTAAAAGCTGCTGAGCGTCCGCACGGCATCGTCGGGGTCGGGCGCATCGGGCTTGAGCTTGTAGGTACCCCTGTACCCGTAGGCGCCCTTCCAGGCCCCGGCTTTCCAGTTGTAGAAGCTACTGATGTATATCTGATCCCAGTGCTTGGTCGAGCTGACGAGCAGCGGCGAGCTCGAGTCGCCGCGCTTGTGGAAGACCTCGAGCACTTTCATCAAGCCCGCGATCGAGTTGGCCTGCCACCAGTTGTCGTGGGTGAAGCCTTCAGCGGAGTGCACTTGATTCTCATCGTCGCCGTAGCCGACGAGGGTACCGTCGGCGAGCGCAGGCGCGAGGATCTTCTGGTTACCCGCGGCGTTGTCCTTGTCTACGTCAACCCAGTGGGCCCGCGGAAACGTCCAGTACGATACGTACCTGTACAGCGGCGGCTTTTCCTTTCCTTCGACGGTTTGTGCGCCGGCCAGCGTTGCGGTCATCCCGAGCACCGCCAGGCCCGCGACGCCCATCATCACTCTACACACTGATCCGTTCATGCTGCCTCTACTACCTATTGATTAACCGTAATCGATGGATCCGGAAGCCGCAGCGCTTTGGCCGACGACGTCCCTGAGCCCGCACGTCGGGTCACTCATTGCCGGCGTCTTCCGGGCACAACCCGGTTGGTCGCGCTCAATCCCGTGGGCGAGAGCCCCGCAAGCGAGGCAGATCAGAATCGTGAATGGCATGCCCTGCTTTATCATTTGTAACCCACGCTTCCGAACGCGCTTGAGTGGGAGTCCCGGAATGGCAGCCATCTTCATTACGACGGCCTGCCCGGTAGTGGCTGTGCACGGTGGTGAGGAAAAGCCGAGACGGCCCGACTTGTTGCCTCGCCCTGCCTTCCTACTTCCGGGGCTCTCGCTCACGGGTTCTCCGCTCCAGGTTTGCGGAACTTCAGGATGAACTGGTCGGTGTGTCCGCGAATCGTCTGGTCGAACACCTTGGCCGTGCGGGGGTCCGCCGGATTGGCGAGAATCGAACTCTCGGAGTCGAACTTGAAGCCGGCAGCTTCGACCTCTCGGCGCACGGTGGAGGACTCGATGCGATGCAAGGTCTCGGTTACATTTGCGGGAGCGCCCAGAGCGGCGGAATGATCGAGAATTACACATACGCCACCGGGCTTCAGCGCACTGTAGACGGCCCCGTTAAACGCGGCGGTGTCGACCGGGCCCATGAACTCGTCGTGTAGGTCGTGGTAATTTCGGGAAATCCAGAACAGGTCGAGCTTCTCGGGGAACTTTAGTCCTTCGAGCGCCG
>WNFI01457279.1_pt1 | contig 38884 bp, 42 predicted proteins | sample 5400471 | NCBI WGS metagenome assembly WNFI01 (sample SAMN13153348, study PRJNA577476) | soil metagenome | isolation source: 100 cm saprolite on Douglas fir-dominated hillslope | place: USA:California | collected 2013-09-17 | reverse complement strand
CGCAAGGCGGCGCTGGTGCAGCAGCTTCAGGCGCTGCTCGACGACAACAAGCTCGACGCCATCGTCTATCCGCACCAGAAGCGGCTGGTGGTGCCGATCGGCGAATCGCAGACCGACCGCAACGGCTTTCTCGCCTCGATGACCGGGTTTCCCGCCATCACCGTGCCGGCCGGCTTCTCCTCGGGCGGCGTGCCGATCGGGGTGGAGTTCTTGGGGCGCCCCTTCGCCGAGCCCACGCTGCTCAAGCTGTCTTACTCGTACGAGCAGGGGACGCAGAACCGCCGCCCGCCAGCCATCGCGCCTTGACCAACCGGCCCCGGCGCACGCGGACCCTCGTCAGCGATTGACCTTGCGGGAGCCGCGCGCCGGGGTGACGTCGGGGCTCGGGGTGCGGTTGCCCGTCGGCGAGGCCGGCGGAGTCAAGGCGGCGCTGACCAGGGTGCCGATTCCGAGCTCCTCGCCGGATCGGTTCCACTCGCCGGTGCGGCCTCCGCTCTTGTGCACCAGGCGCAGCGAGACCAGCTCCATGCCGCGGTCGTGTCGCTTCATCATGTCGTAGACGGTCAGCGCGGCGGCGGCGGCGGCGCAGAGCGCCTCCATCTCCACACCGGTGCGCTCGACGGCGTGGACGCGGGCCTCGATACGCACCAGACCCTCCTTCTCGTCGGCGGCCACCTCGACGTCGGCGCCGGCCAGCGCGATCGGATGGCAGAGCGGCAGAATGTCCGGGGTGCGCTTGGCCGCCATCACGCCGGCGATGCGGGCCGCCGCCAGCGCGTCGCCTTTCTCGAGCCGGCCCTCGTTGAGCAGCTTGAGCGCCTCGCGGCTGCAGCGCAGCTCGGCGCGCGCCACCGCCACGCGCGAGGTCCGCTCTTTCTCACTGACGTCGATCATTTTCACTGAAAGTTCCCGCCCCCGGGACGTCCCCCGGCGAATGCGCAGCGGCCTCTAGAGCCCGCGATCGCGTAACTGCTCGTCGTCTTCGCCGTTCAAGTGCCCCACTTCGTGCATCAAGGTGTCGCGCACCTCGCGGTGCAGCTCCTCCGCGGAGTGCGCCGCCCGCGAGAGGTTCCGCCGATACAGGATGATGTATGGCTTCGCGTCGGCCGGCGCGCCATCGGGCGGCGGGCGGAAGAGGCCGAGGATTCCGGGAGAGAGCGGTGGGTCGGTCGCCACCAGATCGGCCACGTCGGGCAGCTCCTCGACCGCAAACTTGCTGCGGGCGAGCCCCTGCCGGATGGGCGCCGGCAACTTGGAGAGCTCCTCCTGCACCACCTGGGCGAACGTCGAGGGGGTGGTCTGCTCGGTCGGCTTGAAGGCGTCGGCGTCGAGCTTTTGCGCGCGCTGGAAGTGCGCGATGGCGGCGATGTCGTCCTGCTTCCGCTCGGCGATGAGGCCCAGGTAGTGCTCCGCCCAGGCGTCCGGCTCCTCGGCGGCGAGCCGCCTCAGCTCCTGCTGGGACTCATCGAACCGGGACAGCTCGAAGAGCGAGACTCCGCGCTCGCGGCGGGCCTCGCGATCCTTCGGGTCCAGCTCGACGGCGCGGGTGGCCGCGGTGAGCGCCTCGGTGGGACGGCCGAGATCGTCGAGGCCCATCGCCTGCAGGAGGCAAAGCTCCTTCTGCAGCAGCCGATCGCGGCCCTTTTGCGCGCGCGGGAGCGCCCTTCGCACGTACTGCAGGGCCAGCTCGAGGTCGTCGCGGCCGCCGAGGCGCCGCACGTGCAGGTCGGCGGCGGAACGCAGCACCTCGGGATCGTCGGGGTCGAGGGCCAGCGCGCGCGCGTAGGCGGTGCGCGCCTCGTCGATCTCGCCCAGCTCGGCCAGCGCCGCGCCGCGGAAGTGGTGCGCGGCGACGCTGCCCTGGTCCAGCCGAGAGGCCTCGCGGGCGCAGGCCAGCGCCTCCTCGTAGCGGCCGCGCTCGAAGTGGCGCGATGCCTGCTCCAGCAGGTCGGGCAGCCCCGGTTCCCGGCTCCCGAACGCGGGGAGGCAGGGGGCCACGGGCGCCTGCGGCTGCGACCTGAGGCCCGCCCGCAGCGCGCCCTCGGCGTCGAGCGGCTTGGTGGACGCGGAGGGAGCGCCGCCAGCGGAGCCGGGCGAGAGAACGACCGAGGCCGACTTCTGCGGCATCTGCGGCAGCCGCGCGGGCTGCGCGGTCGCGTTGCCGGACGCCTGCTTGCACGAAGGGGAAGCGGCCGAGCTGGCGCAGAGGAGAACGAGGAGCGCGTGCCGGACGGCGCGCGGGGGGGCGGTGGCGTGGAGTCGGTTCATCGCTTCCTGGACCAACAACTTGAACAAGGCCCCGCCTTCCCGGGCGGCTGTCCGTCCTGGGGCAGCACGCTAGCATACCAAGCAGCCGGCTTCACGTTCCCGTTCGCCTGCGTGTGCGCAAGAGGGCGAGCCCGGCGATGGCCGCCCACAGGCTCGCGGCACCCCCTCCCGCGCATCCACCGCAGCCCCTCCCCGAGAGCCCGCTCAGCGCGACCCCGGGCGCTCCCCCGTCCGCAACGCTCCCGAATGGCGTGCCGCCGTCCGTCGAAGGGGGAACTGCGACGCCCGTTCCCCCGTCGGGGGCCGGCGTGCCGGCGTCGGGAGGTGGCACGGCTCCGCCGTCGGGAGTTGGAACGGGTCCGCCGTCGGGCGTTGCCACGGCTCCGCCGGCGTAGATCAGCAGGTCGCCCTCGAAGGAGACGGCGACCGACGCTCCATTCAGCGTGGCCGCGGTCGCGCCGGGGGCGTAAGCGCGGAAGTCGGCGATCGCGTCGCCGCTCGCGACCAGCGTGGCGCCTTGCAGGTCGACCTCGAGGGAGCGGGCGCTCTGCGAGGACAGCAGCAGGCGAGCGCCGGCCTGGTCGGAGATCGAGCCGGGGCCGACCAGGAGAGCGCGCGAAGGCCGCCCGGCCGACCGCGCCGCCATGCCGGCGAGCGCGGAAGAGAGCTGCAGGTCGCCGGCGGCCTTTGCGGCGACGCCGGGTCGTCCGAAGATCCAGCGCTCCTCGAGGGCCGTGCCGGGTGCGATCACCGCACCGGCGCCGGAGTCTTCGGCCTGCAGCGCCGCGATCGCGGGCCGCGACGACCACGCCGCCTGCGATGCCGGCACGAGCGCGGTGAGGAACTGCGTCTCGGCGGCGGCGACCGAGGGCCGCACCCGCGCCCAGACGGTGCTGCCGCTGGGGTCGAACTTGCTCATCAACGTGGCGGTCTGCGCGCCGGTGGTTGCGCTCCACTGCGCGGGCGCGATCACGCGCACGCCCAGCGACTGCCCGTTCCTGGCGATGCCCTGCAGCCAGCCAGTCCCGGTGTCCACGCTGACGCCGGCGGAGAAGTGGCAGACCCAGTCGACGAGGCGCGGCGTCGAAGAGGCGAAGTCGTCGCGCACCAGCGCGTAGCGGTGCCGCGCGAGGACCACCAGCCGGTCCCAGCGCGAGACGCCCAGCGCCGGGTCGAACAGGTTTGCTCCGCGGCCGCCGGTGAAGGCGTAGTCGGCGGTGCCCGTCGTTTGCAGCAGCGGGACCGCGTCGCGGGCGAAGAACCAGGGATTGTTCCAGTTGCTGTCGGAAGCGCGCACGTCGCCGAGCAGGCCGTTGCCGTCGACCAGCAGCGAGTTGTGGTAGCTCGTGTAGTTCGCCGGATTCGTGGCGGTGGTGTTCTTTCCCGCGGTGTAGCCCATCGCCTCCGGCGCCAGCCAGACGCCGTTGCCGAAGAGCCAGAACGACATGTCGTCGTTGTGGTCGTGGCCCCAGGAGATCCAGCCGCCGGGCGCGCCGCCGATCTTGAGCCGATCGAAGTTGGCCCGGCCGCCGTAGGGTCCCGCCTTGAAGCCGAGCTGCAGGTCGAGGGCGCTCCACGAGCTCTTCAGCACCGCCGCCTGCAGGTCGGGGAAGCTCGAGTCCAGAGGCCACTGCGCCCGCGGCAGCGCCTGCACGGACGGCGTGTAGTAGAGAAACTCGAACAGCTCGTACCAGAGCTCGGGCAAGAAGCTGCCGCGGCCCGAGGTCAGCCACTCCTGCGCGGCCGCCTCCGCCGTCCCATCGACGAAGCGGGCAGCGGTGTAGCGCAGGATCTCGATCGTCCCTTGCGTCGGCCAGCCGGTGAAGTCGCCGTACGGGAGCAGCATCGCGCGCGGCTGGTCCGGCAGCATGGCGCCGAGGCGGAAGCCGCCGTACCCTTTGAGGATTCCGAGGTTGGTGTGGTCGGCCCCGGTTCTCGCCAGCGCGGTCCAGAAGGGGAGCGCCATCGAGAGGCCGTAGACCTCGTAGGGGCCGCCCTCGTGGAACGAGCCGTCGGCGATCGGCCCCAGCACCAGCGAGAGCTTCTGCAGATTTGCCTCGGCGGCCGCGAGCCAGACGGGAGCGCGCACGTCCTCGCCGGAGAGCGCCAGCGCGGCGAGGCCCAGGCCCGCGCTGTCGATCCAGTTGTGGTTCTGCGTGTACTGGTCCACCCACCAGGCGGTGGGCGTCGCCAGGGACATCTTCTGTGCTTCGGTGCCGAGGCGGCTCGCGATCGCCTGCTGGTCGACCGCCGACAGCGCCTCGTAGATGAGGTCGTAGGCGACGGCAACGCCGAGCAGCATGTTCGCTTCGTTCAGGTCCATGCCCTGGCCGAAGGACCAGTCGGCCCAGGTCAGGTACGTGAGGATTTGCGAGCGGGCCTTTTCCGCGTAGCGCGGATCGCCGGTGAGCTGGTACGCGAAGGCCCAGACCGCCACCTGGTTGCCGAGGAAGCGCGCGTCGCCGTAATCGCTCGGGGTCGGCGGCGGATCGGACAGGTGCGCGGCGACCGTCGCCAGATAGTGGTCGGCGATCGGTTTGTGCGTCGTCGCCGCGGCGTCGCGCAAGGCAGGCACGTCGGCGGCGGTGAAGAACAGGTGCGGGTGGGCAGTGCCGAGCGACAAGGCCAACGCGAGCAATGAATGTACGAACACCACGCCTCCTTCAGCGACCCGCGGCGTGGCCGATCCCCAGCGCTCCGGCTAGTGGAGCGGCTGGGCGGTGCTGCCGGCCGTTCGCCGGAGCCCAGCCCTCCCTCGGCCACGCACGCGCTCCTGCCTGGCAGAAGCGGCACGCAGGTCGTGTAAGGGCCGACCTTCCGGGGGCTTAGGGGCTTTCGTCAAGGCGGGCTGTGTGCGCTGGAAAATTGCAGAAGTGACTGAAATCAGGCCTCAAATCGGAGCGCTGAGCGCAAGGCCTCAACGCCTGGTGTCCTGGCCTCGCCTCACCTTCGCCGGCAGGCGCTGTCGACTCGGGTGAACCATGTGCGCGGAGGCAATCGTCATGAAGCACAACCAGCACACGACCAGCCCACTTGCCGACGACATCAACGGCAGCAACTTCCGCACAGACGGCGGTCTCGACGGAGACACCATGACATCCACACTCACAAGGCCGGAGCGCTTTCCGAACAGGAACGCCGTCACGCGGCACATGGAGGGATGGATGGAGCTCTTCGCGCAGCCTCGGAGCCTTCCCGCCAAACCGAACGAAACCAAGTGAGGCAATCGAAATCCGTCATCGCCTATAGCGATGTGCCAGTCGCGAATAAGTATGGATTTGACAGCAAGCGAAATCCGCAACCCGGTTTTCGTCCAGTTTTTGGAGGGCAGGTCAGAACGAAGCGTGGACGGTCACCTGGCCGTTCGCCCCCTGAGAGGCCGGGACGAGATTCTCGTCCAGCGTGCCGTGCATGACGTAGACCTTGGGGAGCATAGGTGCCGGTGTGGAGATCGCCGGACGCCGTCCTCACGTTGAAGTTATAGTACTTCAGGGCGTCGGTGGTATTGACCACGATGCTAGCGATGCTGGTGTTGCTGCTGCTGTTGTAGGTGGCCGCCGCGGTGCATGCGTAGGTCCCGCTGAAGGAGCCGCTGAAACTGATCGAGCAGCCAGCGCCGGCGGATGGGCCGCCGCAGGAAGCGACACAGAGGGCGAGCGCAGCGAGGACGAGGGTTTCGCGCGGGATCATCTTGGTCACGTTTAGTCTCCGTTGTTTTTGAGCGGCGACTTGTTTTCGGACGGCGGGACGAAGTCAGGGAGAAAGGAAGCTCGCCTCGCGGGCCCAGGCGAGGCACTGGTCCACCTCGGCCTCGGCGAGGACGCTATGCTGCAGGCAGAGCTCAATCTCGCGCTTCATGTCGGTCTCGAGCAAGTAGGTCCCATAGGTGTGGATGGTCGATTTCACGCCGCGGTTGAGAAAGGTGCGCACCAGGTGCTTGAGCTCGGCCCAGTCGGCTACCGCGCGCGTCGACAGGTTGGATGAGGGCAGATCTCGAGCACGATGCGCCCGACGAGGAAGGTCCACGGAGAGGGCATCGTGGAGCGGATCCGGACCGTCATCTCAGTGATTCACCCAGTGATTCACAAGTAGTCCGATGTTTCCAGGCGAGCTCGGCGCCATGGAACACGAACGCATCCGGAAAGGACGAGATCCAGGTATAGCCAGGACCATTCTCGCGAAAGTCACGCCACAATGGTTTGCCGTCCTCTGTAAAGTAGAGCCGGAACTCACCTGTGGAGTTCGGAGCAGCGCCGCGCGTCGCGAAACTCGATCGATCGCCTCTTCGTTCTCGACGCGACCGTCATCACAGTGGACGGTTCGTGCTTCATGTTTGTAATGCTTTGCCGCAACTTGGCCATCGATACCTTTGACGAGCGAACGGATCGCTTCGATCTTCGGGTGGCGCGTCCAGTTGTCTCTCGTCAATGGGTGGTTGGGCGAGATCGCCACCATTGCCAGCAGAGTAACAATCGCGGCCTCAGGTATCATCGCTGGGGCCCCCTGGACGGCTTCTGCAAGATAGCCGACGTGCTCAGCCTTGCGAATCCAGCGGGCCGCCGGGAGCTCAGGCCGAAATCCCGAGAAACGACAACGGACCCTCGTAGAGCGCGCGCCGGCACAACTCGGTGGAGAGGCCCGCGCTGCGCAGCGCATCGGCCGCGCGGGGGAGCGCGACCAGGTCCGCCGCGCCCTCGCCGATGTCGCTGGTCAAGACCACCATCTCGGCGCCGTGCTTCTTGAGCAGCGCCACCGCTTCGCCCGCGTCGAGCAGGCCCGGCTGCAGCGTCAGCCCGGCCCAGAATCCGCAAGCGCGCACCAGTGGAAACGTCTCGATGGTGACATGGTCGACGAGCACCCGCCCGGGCGGTAGCCCCGACTCGAGCAGCAGCGCGAGCAGACGGCGCGTGCGCGCGAGCTTCTCCACGCCGGGAGTGTGCACGATGGCAGGGCGGCGCAGAAGCTGGGCGAGCGCGAGCTGGCGGGAGAGGATCTCCTCCTCGCGCACGCTGCCCTCGTCGAGCCCCAGCTCGCCCAGCGCCACCACCCGCGGATCGTCGAAGTAGTGCGGCAGCCGGTGCAGCAGATCGTCGAGCCCGTGCCAGGGGATACGCGCGGGGTGTACGCCCAGCGCGACCAGCGGCCGGATTCCGGCCGACTTGAGCCTGCCGGTCTGCACGGTGACCAGCTCGTCCCAGTGGCGGCGCAGATCGTCGCTGGAGCGGGTGCCCGCGTCGCTCGCGCAGGTCACCGCCGCGGCGAGGCCGAAGAAAGCCAGCGTGGCGAGGTCGGCGTCGCGCACGCCCTCGGCGTGCAGGTGCAGATCGACGAAGCGTTGCGCTGCGGCCACGGGCGAAGGCTAGCAGACCACCCGGGCTCGGCCCCACAAATGTGTCGCGACGCATGGCACGCGAATCGCACCCGCGCGCTCTGGGCTTGCTCGGCGGCGTGGCGCCAAGGGGAAGGACCGCGAGGCCCGCGGGACCGATTCAAAAAAGGACAGTTCGGAGAGCGTTCCGGGCCGGTGCCGAAAACTGACGGAGGGGGAGCGGGCGAGCGCGCGCTTGACGCCCCGGGGGCGCGGACCTACTCAACCTCTTTCGGTTGGCGCGCGGCTCCGGCGGGCGCGGATTGCGGCGGCGGGCGACGAACGGGCGGAGGTGTCATGGAGCGCAAGATGGCCGCGGTGATCCTCGCGGCGGGCAAGGGAACGCGGATGAAGTCGGACCGCGCCAAGGTGCTGCACGCGGCGCTGGGGCGGCCGCTCGCGTACTTCCCCATCCGCAGCGCGCTGGCGCTGGACGTGTCACCGGCGGTGGTGGTGGTCGGACACCAGGCGGAGGCGGTGCAGCGCGAGGTCGCCGCACAGTTTGCGAAGGCGCCGCTGCGGTTTGCGCTGCAGAGCGAGCAGCTCGGCACCGGGCACGCCGTGCAGTGCGCGCGCGAGGCGCTGCTCCAGGCGGGCCTTTCGGAGAAGGGCTCGGTGCTGATCCTCGCCGGCGACACGCCGCTTTTGCGCAGAGAAGAAGATCGGCGAGGTCAACGCCAGCATCTATCTCTGCGAGGCGGGCTTTCTCTTCAAGGCGCTCTCGCAGCTCTCGCCGAAAAACGCGCAGGGCGAGCTCTACCTGACCGACGTGGTGGCCGCCGCCGCGCAGCTCGCGCGCGAGGGCAAGGCGAAGCCGCCCTCCACGGTCGAGGCGCCCGAGGACGACGTCGCCGGCGTCAACGATCGCGCGCAGCTCTCCTGGGCGGCCGCGGAGCTGCGCCGGCGCCGGCTCGAAGACTTGATGAAGGGCGGCGTCACCGTGCTCGATCCGGCGGTCACCTACGTCGACGACGCGGTCGAGGTGGGCGCCGATGCCACGCTGGAGCCGATGGTCTCGCTGCGCGGCAAGACGCAGATCGGCCGAGGCGCCGCCATCGGCCAGGGCTGCGTGCTCATCGACACAATCGTCCACGAAGGCGCGCGCATCCTGCCCTACAGCCATCTCGAGGGGGCCGAGGTGGGTGCCCGCTGCGTCGTCGGGCCCTTCGCGCGGCTGCGGCCCGGCGCGCATCTCGCCGAAGAGGCGCACGTGGGGAACTTCGTCGAGCTGAAGAACACCGTGCTGGGCAAGGGGAGCAAGGCCAACCACCTCACCTATCTCGGCGACGCGGTGATCGGCGCGGGCGTGAACGTCGGCGCGGGCACCATCACCTGCAACTACGATGGCGCCAACAAGCACACCACCACCATCGAGGACGGTGCCTTCATCGGCTCCGACACGCAGCTCATCGCGCCGGTCACGGTGGGCAAGGGCGCCTACGTCGGCACCGGCGCCACCGTCCGGGAGGACGTGCCCGCGGGCAGCCTCGCGGTCAGCGCGGGAAAGCAGCGAAACATCGAAGGCTGGGTTGCACAGAAAGCGCCAAAGAAGAAATAGTTCGGGGAAAGCTTGAAGCTGGGGCCGGAAGGCAGCAGCTTGGTCCCTCGGGGTCCTTCCAGGGACCCAGAGGGAAGGAACAGGGAGGGGAGAAGAAACATGTGCGGGATCGTCGGATACGTCGGTGAAACAGAGAGCGCGAACCTCCTGGTCGAGGGGCTGCGCAAGCTCGAGTACCGCGGCTACGACTCGGCCGGCGTCGCCGTGCTGGGCAAGGACGGGCTCGAGGTGATCCGCGCGAAGGGCAAGCTGCTCAACCTGGAGGGCAAGCTCAAGGAGCACGCTCTCTTCGGCCGGACCGGAATCGGACACACCCGCTGGGCGACGCACGGGCGTCCTTCGGACGAGAACGCGCACCCGCACCAGTACGGCGGCGTCGCGGTGGTGCACAACGGCATCATCGAGAACCACCTCGAGCTGAAGAAGGCGCTGCAGGCGGCCGGGCACAAGTTCAGTTCGGAGACCGACACCGAGATCTTCGCTCACCTCATCGCCGTCGAGGAAGCGAAGGGCGCCCGCTTGCCTCAGGCGGTGCGCGGCGCGCTCGCGCAGGTGCGCGGGACGTACGCGCTCGCGGTGCTGAGCGAGAAGAATCCGGACGTGCTGGTGGTCGCGAAGAACGCCTCGCCGCTGGTCATCGGCGTCGGCAAGGGCAAGAACTTCGTCGCCTCCGACGTGCCCGCCATCCTCGCGCACACGCGCGACGTGATCTTCCTCGAGGAGGGCGACTTCGCCGTCCTCACCCGCGACACCATCGAGCTGAGCGACCGCGAGGGCAGGCCGGTGGAGCGCAAGGTCGCGCGCATCGACTGGACGCCGATGATGGCGGAAAAGAACGGCCACAAGCACTTCATGCACAAGGAGATCCACGAGCAGGCGCGCGCGCTCACCGACACCATCCGCGGCCGGGCCTCGGTGGAAGAGGGCGACGTCTATCTGGACGGGTGCAAGCTCGACGCGCAGGCGGTCAAGGCGCTCAACAAGATCCACATCGTCGCCTGCGGTACGAGCTGGCACGCCTCGCTCACCGGCAAGCTGATGATCGAGACGCTGGCTCGCATCCCGGTCGAGGTCGACCTGGCGAGCGAGTTCCGCTACCGGGACCCGCTGGTCGACGGAAAGACGCTCTGCATCGCCGTCTCGCAGAGCGGCGAGACGGCCGACACCCTCGGCAGCTTCCGCGAGGCGAAAGCGCGCGGGGCGCGCGGGCTCGCCATCTGCAACGTGGTCGGCTCCGCCATCGCGCGCGAGTCCGACGACGTGCTCTACACGCATGCGGGACCGGAGATCGGCGTCGCCTCCACCAAGGCGTTCACCACCCAGCTCGCGGCCTTCTTCCTGCTCGCGGTGCGGCTCGGTCGGCTGCGCGGCACGATGACTTCCGCCAGCGCGCGGGAGCACCTCATCCAGCTGCTCGAGGTGCCCGGTCTGGTCGAGCGCGTGCTGCTGCAGGAGCCCGCGATCAAGGAGGCCGCCTATAAGTTCTCCTCGGCGCGGGACCTATTGTTCCTCGGCCGCGGCCCGCAGTACCCGGTGGCGCTGGAGGGCGCACTCAAGCTGAAGGAGATCTCCTACATCCACGCCGAGGGCTATGCCGCCGGCGAGATGAAGCACGGCCCGATCGCGCTCATCGACGAAGCCATGCCGGTGATGGTGCTGGCCCCGCGCGACTCCGGCAATGACCCCGGGGTCAACTACGAGAAGATCCTCGGCAACGTGCAAGAGGTGAAGGCGCGCGGCGGCAAGGTCATCGCCATCCACAGCGAGGGCGACGAGATGGTGCCCGGGCTGGCCGACGCGTCGATCGCCATCCCGCAGACCAGCTCGCTGCTCTTGCCGATCATCAGCGTCATCCTCAGGCGCGCGCGCCGGCGGCGCGACCGTACAGCACGGCCATCCCACCCAGCGTTTCGCTCTTGGGCACCGACAACACCAGTGCATCGATCGCGGCGATCGAGGTCGCGAGCGCCCGCCGAGGGAAGGAAGCTTTTTCGAAGCTGTTGTCGCGCAAAACGAAGCGGATGAGCCGCCCGAGGAAGAGGAAGTGACGCCTGCGAAGCTGGGAGACGTGGCGACCGACGATCTCGAGGTCGTGTCGTTCCAAGGGCCGCTCTCCCGGCGTCACCTCGGTGTGAACGGGGACGAGGAAGCGGATCTTGCGGAGCGGAGGGCACAGGTTGACCGGCTCGATGAACAGCATCTTGGCGCCCGGTTTCGCCACGCGTGCGAGGAGCCGGAGCGACTCGTCGAGCACGGGCAGCACGTGATGGAGCACGTTGTCGCCCCAGATCACGTCGAAATGCTTGTCCGGTAGAGGAGCTTGCTCTAGCGGGGAGCAGATGAAGTCGGTCGACCCTGACAGGCCGCTCAGGTGCGCTCGTTCCTTCGCGAGCGCGACGGCTGCCGGTGAGATGTCGATTCCCGTGACCTTCGCGCCCAGGCTCGCGAGCAGCAGGGAGTCCTCACCTTCGCCGCAGCCGATGTCCAAGATGCGCAGTCCGGCGGGATTGCCTGCGAGCTTGCAGCAGAGCCCTTTCGCCCAGAGGCGCCCCGGGGAGCGATAGCGCGCGATGACCTTTGGATGGATGGGCCCGAGTTGGGCGGCCGTCTTCCTGCGCGCAACCTCGTCGAAGAACTTCGCTTCGCTCGCGCGCCGCGACGCCGCATTATCGTTCCCAACATCGATGTGCATGGATCCCCTCGTCACCAACGACATTGTGGACGGGAACGAAGTGGCGCAAGGTCGGACCAAGGTCGGCCCCAAGACGAATCCCCCGCTTTGCGCTAAACGAAGGCCATGCACATCTGCGTCGTCGGAACCGGGTACGTAGGTCTGGTCGCGGGAACCTGTTTTGCTGACTCCGGCCACAGCGTCACCTGCGTCGACGTGGACGCCGACAAGGTCGCGCGGCTGCGCAAGGGGCAGACGCCGATCTACGAGCCCGGCCTGCCCGAGCTGCTCGAGCGCAACCTCAAGGCGGAGCGCCTCGCGTTCACCACCGAGCTGTCCGCGGCAGTGAAACAGAGCCAGGTTGTCTTCATCGCGGTGGGCACGCCGCAGGGCGAGGACGGCAACGCCGACCTGCGCGTCGCGATGAAGGTCGCGCACGAGATCGCCGCGCAAGTGGAGCGCTACACGGTGGTGGTCAACAAGAGCACCGTCCCGGTGGGTACGGCGAGCCGGATGCAGGCCGAGATCGCCGAGCGCACCCGGGTGCCGGTGGACGTGGTCTCCAACCCCGAGTTCCTCAAGGAGGGGGCGGCGATCGACGACTTCCTCCGGCCGGACCGCATCGTGATCGGCGCGACCAGCGAGAAGGCGCGCGCGCTGATGGCCGAGCTGTACGCGCCCTTCGTGCGCACCGAGAGCCCGATCTACTTCATGGACCCGCGCTCGGCGGAGCTGACCAAGTACGCCGCCAACGCGATGCTGGCGACGCGCATCAGCTTCATCAACGAGATGGCCGCGCTCTGCGAGCGCGTGGGGGCGGACGTCGACAGCGTGCGGCGGGCGGTGGGCGCTGACAAGCGCATCGGCCACCCCTTCCTCTTCCCCGGAGCTGGCTACGGCGGGAGCTGCTTCCCCAAGGACGTGAAGGCGCTGGTCGCCACCGCGCGCAACCACGGCCTCGATTTCGCGCTGCTCGCCGCCGTGGACGCGGTGAACGACCGGCAGAAGCGGCTGCTCGCGCAGAAGGCGCGGGCGTACTTCGAGGCGCACGGCGGCCTGCGCGGGAAGAAGTGCGCGGTGTGGGGCCTCGCGTTCAAGCCCAAGACCGACGACCTGCGCCAGGCGCCGGCGCTCGCGCTGATCGAGGAGCTGCTCGCCGAGGGCGCGGTGGTCTCCGTCCACGATCCGGTGGCGATGGAGGCAGCCCGACACCAGCTTGGCGACCGCGTGCAGTTCGCCTCCAGCGAGTATGCGACGCTGACGGGGGCCGAGGCGCTCTTCTTGGTCACCGAGTGGAACGAATTCCGCCAGCCCGACTTCGACCGCATCAAGAAGCAGATGGCGCGCCCGGTCCTCTTCGACGGGCGCAACATCTGGAACCCGGCGCGGATGCGCGAGCTCGGCTTCACTTACTTTGGGATCGGGCGCGGGGCGGCAGGCGCATCCTAGGGGAGCGGGAACCCGTATGTCTGGGCGAGCGTGCGAAGCTGCGCCCATTCTGCCAGCCCATTCCCGGGTCCTAGGCTTGGACAGGGGATACCGAACGGCCCGGGCGGGACGGAGAACTGCGGCGGATCATCGCCCTCCTGTGTGAAATCGAGCTCGTCCGCCAGGTTGTTCGCGGTGGCGTCGCGTACGCTGAGGGGTTGCAGCCCCCAGTTCCACTCGATCATGCGGAGCACCGACGTGTGATCATACTGAGCCTTCGAAACCCAGCCCCGTCGCGCCCATGGCGCAACCAGGAGCGCCGGAACCCGGAACCCGAGCCGTCCATCCTTGTCGCCGGCAGCGCTCGTGACGACGGGGATCGCCGCCACGGGTGGAGGCACGTGATCGAAGAAGCCTCCCCACTCGTCGAAGTTGATGAAGAGCACCGTCTCCTTCCACTGCGGCGACCGGGTCACCGCCGTGTACACCGCATTCATGAACGCCTCGCCGTTGCGGATATCTCCATGGGGATGATCGTCGTTTCCCGTGCCCGTGGCCTCTTGCGCGAACTGGCCGTCGACGAACGCAACTTCCGGCAGGTTCCCCGAGGCGGCGTCGGCATAGAACTGGCCGATGAGCCGGCTGATCCCGAGGTACTTCGCTCCCCACAGGCCGAGGAACGGCAAATCGCTGTAGTAATAGCGCCCGCGCAACCCTTTCTCGGCGAGGCGATCCCAGATCGTCGGCAGCACGCTTAGTTGGAACGTGTTGGAGATGCGGTCGGCCTGGCCGGCATGCTGGTAGATGCGGTTCGGGAACGTCTCGGAGAGGATGGAGGGGAAGTACCGGTCGAACGTCGTCCACCGCGGGACCGCCTGGCCGAAGAAGGCCAGGTCGGACTGCGTGTAGTACCCGATCGAGAACTCGTCGTTGGCCCCTGCGCGGAGCCAGCCGTCGTTGGCTCCTCCGTTGTATTCGACGCGTCCACCCGCATAGGAGTGGTCCGGATCGGGATGGAGACATCCTTGGTAGTCGGGTGCCAGCGGATGCGTCGTGTGCGGCAGGCCGGCCAGGTCGGTGTACGTGAGCCCAGCTTGCTTGCCGTCGGCGCCGGGCACCCAGCCGAGAAAGTGATCGAACGATCGGTTCTCCATCATCAGCACCACGACGTGTTTGATCTGCCCCGGCGCGGTGCTGATCGCGGAGGGATAAAAAGAGGAGCGCAGAGCCGGTTGACCGGCCGGCGGCGACTCGGCACGGCCGCAAGCGCTCGAAAAGAGCAGCGCGATGATTGCAATCACAAGGTTTCGAACTCCAGCAAACGACGGGTTTCGAAGGGCAGACGTCGGCGACATGGGGAGGCCTCCGGCAGCTCGAGAGGGACAAAAAATGGTCCGCGCTCATGCAGGCGGCCAGTGAGTTTTTGGTGACAATGTCGCGGCTCAGGCAGCCGCTTGGGCCCTCCGTCCGCGGCTCATCGCAAGGCCGTGGCTGGTCCGCTACGCTGACTTCGTTCAGTAATTGACTTTCATCGATGCCTCTCTCCGGGAATGACTCCCTCCCTGACCCGCGTGAATCTCATTACCCAGTTCGTCTCCCAGGTCTTGCCGCCGTCATCTGAGAATGCCTGTTCAAAATTGGGTTCATTGTGTTCTCTCGATTGCACGCCTGAAGGGGTTCATTGCGTTTCGGTGCAGCCCGGTCGGCCAAAGAACTTGAGCCATGCGTCGCGCCCGTGCGCCGGAATCATTTGCAGCGAAGGAACCAACTCCTGCAGCTCTGCGAGCCGAGCGACGACGACGTCGGCAGCAGCGGCATCCACGTCAGTGCCCGCCATGATCGGCGGCTTGCCGACCCGTGCGGCCAGGCCGTGCGTGTCTTGCACCGCATCCCCGACGTGGAACAGACGACGCGTCGGCGAGAGATTCACGAAGGTGCCGACGCTCCCAGGCGTATGACCCGACAACTTGACCACCACCACCGATCCATCGCCGAACAGATCGGCGCTCTCATCGAAAATCTCGTACCTCTTCGCCTCGAAATGAAGCGGCCGCGCCCGCGCGTCGAGCATTCGCGCGATCGCCGGAACGATTTGCTGGGTGGCCTTGAAGCCGGCGCCTCGGATGAAGTCGAGCTCCTCCTGGGCCATCAAGATGGGGACACCGGGTAGATCCATGAGTCCCCCCGCGTGATCCAGATGCGAATGCGAAAGGAGCGCCCAGCGCAATGTCGCCGGATCGGTGCCCGCGCTGCGGATGAGATCCCCGAACGGCACGGTGGGCTTCAGCATCCAGCAGGAGCGTGCCAGCCGGCTGGCTCACCAGGATCCCCGACGCGGTGTTGCCGAAGTGGAGCCCGACTACCTCGCCCGCGTGCCGCACGCCCTCTGCCGCGTGCGCGCTTTCGATCCAGCAGACTTTCATCCTCGGCAGTCGATCGAAGGACGGAGCGGTCCGAGCGATCGGCGCTGCAGCGGGGAGGGACTTGCGATAACCGAACGCATAGGCAACCAACCCGAAGGCGAGCAGCAGACCCAGGCCGGCGCCAAAGAGAGTTTGTTTCATGGTCAGGGTTTCCTCGAGAGCAACGGAGCCAGCTCGCGCGCGACGCGCTTGAGCGGCGTGATGTCGCGATGCGCCTTGCTGAGCATCACCGCGCCTTCGACCGCCGAGAGCGCGAACGTGGCGAGCTCCGCCGCCCTCTTGCGGGGAAATCCATGCCGGACCAGGCGGTCGGCGATGAGCGTCTCCCAGCTCTCAAACGCACCGCTGACCTTCTCGGCCAGGCCGCCCCGCTCGCTTCCGACCACGAAGGCGGAAACGGGGCACCCATAGCGGTAGTCCGAATCAACCAGCTGCTGAGCGAGCAGCGTCACGAGCCCGTTCACTCCCGTCGCCGGATCGGGAGCCGCCTCCAACAGGGCTCGCAGCGCCTCGCACATCCGCTCGGCGACGAGGCCCACCGACTCCGCCGCCAGCTGTTCCTTGCCGCCCGGAAAATGAAAATAGAGCGATCCCTTCGGTGTACCGCTCTCCGAGAGAATCAGATTCAAGCCGGTCGCGGAGTAGCCGTGCTCCTGAAAGAGTTGAGCGGCCGTTTCGAGAAGGATTGTCCGGGTCGAACGCGAGGGCATTGCCGTGTGAATAGACCGACCGGTCTACCTAGTCAAGACGAAGTCGCGCGCCGCGGCGTCAGCTCTCCCGTCCCGACTCGCGCACGAGACGGTCCTCGTCAGGCGCGGTCGTAGGCCTGCTTCAGTTTCTTGATGTCGAGCTTGACCATTTTGAGCATGGCCTTCATCACGCTATTCGACTTATTTGCGTCCTCGTCTTGCAGCAGCTCACCCAGAACAGTCGGGACGATCTGCCACGACCCCCCGAACTTGTCCCTGAGCCAGCCGCATTGCACCGTTTCCCCGCCCCTGGAGAGCTTTCTCCACAGGTCATCGACTTCCTTCTGCGTCTTGCAATCCACCAAGAACGAAATGGCGGGTGTGAACTTGAATTGAGGGCCGCCGTTCAATGCCGTAAACTTCTGTCCATCGAGCATGAACGTCACGACCATCACCGAACCCTTCCGGCCAGGCCCGGCCTCTCCGTAACGAGACATGTTCACGATCTTCGAGTTCTTGAAAATGGAGACGTAGAACTTGGCGGCCTGCTCTGCTTGGCCGTCGAACCACAGGAACGGAGTGATCGTTTGCATCTTGCGGTACTCCTTGATTTATAGGATTAGCTACGCCGACTTGTAAGAGAAGCTACGCAGCGAGCACCTTCGCGAGCTTGCCGAGCTCGCTCTCCCGACCCATGACCGACCGCTGCGTCCACGTCTCGTCGTGCATGGCGTCGAAGGTGAGCACCATTCGCACGCCCTGCGCTCCGGGATGGAGCTCGACCACGGTCTCCACGGGGTACGGCTCGACGCCCGGGATGAAGTCGGCCAGGGTCGTGTACGCGAGGCGCCGCGGCGCGACGACCTCGGTGAGGGTAATCCGTACGTCGGTGCTCAGCGGCATGCCAGCCCTCTTCATGAACTCCACCTGAGCGGGGGCGGTGGCCGTCATCGCATACTCCAGGACGCCGCCGGGGCGGAGGTCGAGCTTGCGGACCTTCACGGAGAAGCCTTCGGGGCCCCACCACGACTCGATGCCGTCCGTCGTCGTCCAAAGGTCCCACACGTCTTCGATGGGCGACGGGTAGGTCCGCTCGAGCGTGATCCTCCTCCTCGGCGCTGCCTTCTTCATGGTCATCGCGCTGTCTCCTGACGTTTTGCCGCACGGGCCTTCTGCCGTCGCTCCAGCTCCGCGCCGAACCGGTCGAGGCGGGCCTCCCAGAGGCTTCGGTACCGGGTGACCCACGCGTCGAGCTCGCGGAAGGGCTCCGGGCGAAGTGAGTAGAGGCGCTTCGGCCCATCGGGGCGCACCCGCACGAAGCCCGCCTCGGAGAGGATGCGCAGGTGCCGCGAGACGCCCGACTGGTGGATCTCGACGCGCTCGACGATGTCGCCCACCGCCTGCTCGCCGCCCCGGAGGGCCTCGACGATGCGGCGGCGGGTGGGATCGGCGAGGGTCTGGAAGAGGGCGGAGTGCATGATGGTGCATATGCATACCAGTGCATATGAGGCTTGTCCAGCTCGACCCTGCGCCCCCGCCGAGCGCGGGCGGCGGCAGGACGCGTCTTCCCGTAAGGAGGCCAGCCACTCGAAGTGGCTAGAAGACCCAGCCGACGCGCCCTCCGGCCTGCAGCGCAGCGTGCACCTTGCGGGGGCCAGCGAGTTGAGCCGCGAAGAGCGGGACGTCGAGGCGAAGGCCCAGCCGCAGCGACGCGCTTTCGATAGACACGGCGCTGCGCGTTTCCTAACCTCGCCGGAGGGCGGCTGCGCTTTCGCCACGTGGGGGAGACGACATGAACGAAATAGCGGCGTATTTCGCATCGCCGGCGTGGCCGACGGGTCGTCCATACCGGTCGACCTGGAGTGGCAGGCCCCGCCTGCTCGGCCGGGTTCGCGCAGCCGTTGCCATCATAAGGAATGGAAAACGATGACACCCGCAAAGCCCTTCGCTATGAGCTCCGTGGTAGTTGCGGCACTGGTTCTCTTCGCCACGGCGTGCCGCGACGTAAGCCCCGCCGCCGGATACATAATCTCGGGCGCCGTTTCAGGCGCAGGGGCGACGGGAATTTCGCTCGGCTTGAGTGGCGGGGCGACTGCGACGATCACGACCGACGCCTCCGGCAACTTCAGCTTCAGCGGTTTGGCAAACGGCAGCTACACCGTCACCCCCTCGCTGCCGGGTTACGCGTTCATGCCGCCGAGCGTGCAGGTGACGGTCAATGGCGCAAGCCTTTCCGGGCAGAACTTCTCGGCGAGATCGGCCACCGCCTGGGTTGCGATAACCACCGGTGGCCATCACACGGTGGCGCTGATGAGCGACGGCACACTCTGGGGAAGCGGCCTGAATTGGTGGGGCCAGCTCGGGGATGGGACGACGACGAACCGGTACTGGCCTGTGCGGATCGGCGACGGATTTGCGTCGATTGCGGCGGGCGCTGCGTTCACGCTCGCAGTGAAAGCCGATGGGACGCTCTGGGCGTGGGGGTACAACCAGTATGCACAGCTCGGGGATGGGACGACGCAGGAGAAGCACTCGCCCGTGCAGATCGGCACCGGGTTCGCGCAGGTCGCGGCAGGCCACTACCGCACGGCGGCCGTGAAGGCGGACGGGACGCTCTGGACGTGGGGCGCGAACGACTTCGGTGCGCTCGGGAACGGGACGATCGGGAGCGGGACGACGGGAGATCGGCGCTCACCCGATCAGATCGGGATCGGGTTTGCGAGGGTGGCGGTCGGCGAATTTCACATGTCGGCCGTGAAGACGAGCAGAACCCTTTGGGCTTGGGGCGACAATGGGCACGGACAGCTCGGGGACGGGACGCTCGTTGGCCAGCTATCGCCGGTGCAGATCCCTTGACCCCTGCCGTGTGAAGGGCCGGGAGGCGTCAGAGCCAAGGCGTCAGGTGGGGTTCGATCTCGCGCCAGAGCCGGGGGAGATCGAGGCGAGCGCGGGATCGACCACCTCGTCCTGTGCCCCCTGCAGGACCAGGGTCGGGGCCACAGGCAGCGGGAATGGCTCGTGCGAGAGGGCGTCCTCGAGGAAAGCGACCGACAGCTCCTCCTTCCTGCCAGTTCCGTAGTGGTCGAACGCGAACACGCCGTCGCGCCGCCAGCGCTCCACATCCGCCTGCCCCATGCGCTCGATCCAGCGCCGGCCCAGATCGAAGGCAGGCGCGAGCAGGACCAGCGCGGCGCAGCGGCGCGGGTTGCGCGCGGCCCACAGCGCGGCGGTCAGGCCCCCGAGGGAGCTGCCGAAGAGCACGGCGCTCTCGCCGGCCAGGCGATCCACCTCTCCCAGCATCCGCGACACGGTCAGCTCGCGGAACGAGGGCAGGTTGAGGTCGGGGATCTGGAGCGCGACTCCCCGCTCGAGAAGGCGTTGCTGCACGAAGCGGCCCTTGCTCGAGGTGGGGCCGCTGGCGAATCCGTGGAGCCAGACGAAGGAAGGCAAGGCGGATGGTCCTCGCTCGCAGAGAGTTGAGGTGCGACGATAGGACCGCGACGATAACTGTGGAGCGTCTGCCCGCAAGCGTGGTAGACGGCTCGCCCGTGTCCAGACCACAGTCGGCCTTGCGCCTCCTCGCCTGCGTGCTCACCCTCTGCGGTGCCGTGGGTTGTGGAGACGCGTGCCTGAACCTGGCCAAGCAGATCTGCGTCTGCCTGCCGGACGATGGGACGCGCGCGGCGTGCAATCAACGGGCGTCGGACGGGGAGACGGTGTTCACGGTGCGGCCCAACGATCAGGCGTATTGCCAGCATCTCTTGGACACGAATTCGTGCGACTGCACCAAGCTGAACACGCCAGCGGGGAAGGCGGCCTGCGGCTTGTCGTATCCGACGCAGGCGGCCCCCCTCCCCGCGAGCACTGCCGTGTCCCGCGCGCCATGATCGCCCGCCGCGTGCGGCGAGTCGGGGGAACGGAATGGTCAAGGTCTGCGTCACTGGAGCGGCGGGGTTCATCGGCGGGCACCTGAGCGAGGAGCTGCTCGCGCGGGGCTTCCAGGTGGCCGGCCTCGACGACTTCTCCAGCGGCAAACGCGAGACTGCGGCGCTGCTCGCGCGCCACGAGCGGTTCTCGCTCATCGAAGGCAGCATCCAAGACCCGCGGGCGGTCGCCCGGGCGGTGGAGGGCGCGCGCTTCGTTTTCCACCTCGCCGCCATCCCCTCGGTGCCGGTGTCGATGCACGAGCCGGAGCGGACCACCGCGGTCAACGTCGGTGGCACCACCACCGTGCTGGAGACCGCGCGCCGCTCCAGGGTGGAGCGGGTGGTGGTCGCCTGCTCCTGCGCCGCCTACGGCGACGGGCCCGAGCAGCCCAAGCACGAGGGCCTCCTGCCACGCCCGCTCTCTCCCTACGCGATGCAGAAGGTCGCCTGCGAGCTCTTGGCGCAGACGTACACGCGCGCCTACGGCCTGCCCTGCGTGGCGCTGCGCTTCTTCAACGTCTACGGGCCGCGGCAGGACCCGAAGAGCGACTACGCGGCGGCGATCCCGCGCTTCGCCACGCGCCTGCTCGCGGGCGAGCCCCCCATCGTTTTCGGCGACGGCCTGCAGACTCGCGACTTCGTTCACGTCTCCGACGTGGTGCGCGCCGTCCTGCTCGCCAGCGAGGCAACGGATGCGCCCGGCGAGGTCATCAACGTGGCGAGCGGCAAGAGCGCGACTTTGCTGGAGCTGATCGACCTGCTTCGCCAGGCGGTGGGCGGGCGCGCGCGCGATCTGAAGGTCGAGCACCAGGCGCCGCGCGCCGGCGACCTGCGCGCCTCCTCGGCGGATCTCTCCCGCGCGCGGGCGCTGCTCGGCTACGCGCCCAAGGTGACGCTGGCTGAGGGGCTCTCTGGGCTGGTCGGGTCGCTCAGGCGGGGGTGAGCAAGGCGAGGAGGCCGGCCATGTCGGCGGGCAGCGGCGCGGTGAAGCTCATCCGCGTCGAGGTCTCCGGATGCGGAACGGTCAGGCTCTCGGCGTGCAGCGCGTGTCGCGGCAGCCGCAGCGCCGCGCGCTCTTCCGGGGTGATCAACCGGTCCCACGAACCCGCCGCCGCAGGGCCCGTGCCGCTCTCGGCGAGGCGTAGGAAGATGCCCTCGTCCACACCGTACAGCTTGTCGCCCACCAGGGGCAGGCCCACCGCCGCGAGGTGCGCGCGGAGCTGGTGCTGGCGCCCCGTGCGCGGCACGCAGCGCAGGACCGTGAGCGGCCTTCCCAGAGCATCGCGTAGCCGCGCCACCACCGTGCAGTCGGTGGCGGAGGGCGCGCCCGCGGGGTCGACGCGGACCTTCACCTTGATCCGCTCGGTGCCCACCGCGAGCGGGAGCTCGATCGCGAACGCTTCGCGCTCCGGAGCGCCCTCGCAGAGCGCGAGGTAGGTCTTGTCCACCTGCCGCGCCGCGAAGGCGGCCTTGAGCCTTCGGGTCGCCCACGGCGCGCGGCCGCAGGCGACGAGGCCGCTGGTCTCGCGGTCGAGCCGGTGCGCGGGGTCGGGCTTGTTGCCCTGCGCATCGCGGTGCCGCGTGGCGAGCGCGTGCGTCAGCGTGGTCAGGTGGTAGCGCGCGGTGGGGTGGAGCGCGAGGTGGGCGGGTTTGTCGACCACCAAGAGCGCGTCGTCCTGGTAGATCACCGGGATCTCCGGCGGCTCGCCCTCGTCGCCAGGAGCGCGCTTGCGCAAGGCGAAGCGCAGGCCGGGCCAGACGGGCGTCTCGGGGAAGAGCGGCGTGAGCTCCTGGTGCACCAGCGCCTTGCCGCGCAGCATGCGCTCCACCTTGCCCGCGTCGAGCCGCTGCAGCTTCTCGCCCACGTAGGCGGCGAGCGTCCAGCCCGCGTAATTGGGCTCGACGACGAACTCGACCAGCACCGGACGCGGGGGCAGCTCCTCGCTCACGGGCGAGGTATAGCGCGGCCCCCGGGGTTTTCGGGACAGTCGCTCGTCCATTGACTGTGGGCACGGCCGTGCCCACGCTTCCTTCGACCATGAAGATCCTCCATGTCGTCGGCGCGCGGCCCAACTTCATGAAGGTCGCGCCGCTGATCGTCCAGCTCAGGCGCATCGCCGGCGTCCACCAGGTCCTGGTGCACACCGGCCAGCACTACGACGCGAAGATGTCCGACGTGTTCTTCCAGGACCTGGGCATGCCCGCGCCCGACGTGCACCTCGGCGTTGGCTCCGGAACCCACGCGCAGCAGACCGCGAAGGTCATGACCGAGATCGAGCCGGTGCTGCTGCGCGAGAAGCCCGACCTGGCGGTGGTGGCCGGCGACGTCAACTCCACCCTCGCGGTGGCGCTGGTGGCGGCCAAGCTCGGCATCCCCGTCGCCCACATCGAGGCCGGCCTGCGCGCCCGCGACTGGGGCATGCCGGAGGAGGTCAACCGCGTCTTGACCGACCGGCTCTCCGACCTGCTCTTCACCCCCTCTCGCGATGGCGACGCGAACCTGATCGCCGAGGGGATCGAGCCGCGCCGCATCCACTTCGTCGGCAACGTGATGATCGACAGCCTGCGGGCGGCGCTACCCCGCGCGCGCGAAAGCCAGATCCACGAGCGGCTCGGGGTGCGGCGCGGCGCCTACGCGCTCGCCACCGTGCACCGGCCGAGCAACGTGGACGAGCCGGCCGCGCTGGCGCGGGTGGTGGCGGCGCTCTCGGAGACAGCGGCGCTCACGCCCATCGTGTTCCCCATCCATCCGCGCACCCGCGCCCGCATCGAGGCGGACGGCAAGCTGCGCGCGCGCCTCGCCGCGACGCCGGGGCTCCAGCTCACCGAGCCGCTCGGCTATCTCGACTTCCTCGCGCTGGTCGAGGGGGCGAGGCTGGTGATGACCGACTCCGGTGGAATCCAGGAAGAGACCACTGCCCTCTCGGTGCCTTGCCTGACCATGCGCGAAAACACCGAGCGCCCGGTCACGGTCGAGGTGGGAACCAACCAGCTCGTCGGCTGCGACCCGGCGCAGATCGTACCGGCGGCCGCGGCCGTGCTGGCGGGCCGCGCCAAGAAGGGCGCCCTGCCCGAGCTCTGGGACGGCAAGGCGGCCGAGCGCATCGCCGACGTGCTGGTGCGTTTCCGCGGCGCACGCGTCGCGGCCTGACCCTTCGGGCGACGGAGAATCGGTGTAGAAGGCGGCGGTGGACCCGGGCCGCGCGATCGCTACTTCGCTGGCCGCCGTCTTTGGCCTGGCCCTCGTCGCCTGGCTCGTCGTGGGCCGGGCGCGCGGGCAGATCAAGCGGGTCGCGTACCGCGTGGCGCTGCTCCTCTTTGCCGCCGCGCTCATCGAGGGGGCCCGCCGGCGCGGCGTCTTCGCGCACAGCTCGCCCGGGTTCGCGCTCCTGCTCGGCGCGATCGTTCTCCTGGTCGTGGTCGGACAGCTGTACAGCGTTCGCTTCTGTCCCCGCTGCGGGCGCATGGTGCGCAACTTCCGGCTCTCGCAGTGCCCGCGCTGCGCCGGCGCGCTCCCCCGCCACGGGTTCACGCAGGAGCCGCGAAAGCCGCCGCTGGACCCGACCGACCCCCTGGGCGCGCGGCGGCGGGGCGCACGCTGATTCGGCGGCGCTCGCGCGGGCCATAGGCCCGCGGGCGAGGCGCCTTCAGCTCTTGCGGCCCAGGGGAACCAAGCGCCGGGACCCCTCGCCGCGCGGCTCGTCCAGCGCGGCGCGCACGCGCTGGACCGCCTCGCGCAGCACCTCCTTCTCCTCCTCGCCTTCCTCCTGCGCCGCGGCCGTCTCCAGCTCGGGAAGCGCGCGCGAGAGCTCGGCGTCGGCGGCGACGTCGTCGCCGCTCGCAGAGAGCAGCGCGGCGGCGCGGAGCACTTCGTCGCCGTCGGGCCGCTCGCCCCCCTCGCGCGCGGCACCCAGCGCGCGCACCGCCTCCTTGGCGGCCGCGGGCAGGTCGTCCGCCTCCTCCAGCGCATCGCTGCGCAGCCGCGCCGCCGCCGCGGCGGGAATCTGTCCGGCGGCCTCCGCCTCGGCGAGAGAGGCAGCCGCTTCCGCGGCCCGCCCCGTGAGCACGCGGAGCTGGGTCCACAGAGTGTGGAAGCGGATCCAATCCTCGCCGCCCTCCTCGTCTTCCTCGCGCAGCGCATCGAACAGCCGCTGCTTCACCGCCCAGCCGACCAGCGACTCGTCGAGGTCCACCTGCACCGAGCCGTTCTGGCCGCGCTGGTGGCGCAGCTCGGCCAGCTCGACCACCACCTCGAGGAGCCCCAGCACCTCCTCCTCGGCGCCCGGCGGCAGCGGCTCGCCGCGCTGCTGGGCGTTGCGCAACGCCTCGGCGGCGCCGGCGAACCCGGACAGCGCGCGCGCCAGCCCCACGTCCGCCTCGGCAAGCCTCCCCTGCTCGCGCAGCACCCGCGCGAGCCCCAGCTCCGCCGCGGGGAGCTGCGGCGCCGCCTCCAGCACGGCCCGGAACTCGCTCTCGGCCCCGTCCAGATCGCCGTACTCGTCGAGGTAGATCTCCGCCAGCGCGCCGTGCGCGAGCACCGCCGCGGCGCCCCCCTGCCCGACGATGCGGCGGAGCACCCGCACCGCCTCCTCCGGGTCGGTGCGGCGCAGCTCGAACGCCGCGCGCCGGATCTCCGCCAGGAGCGCGTCCGGCAACTCCTCGCTCATCGCCCATTCCCCGGCTTGGCCATGCACCGAAGCTTACGCCTGCGCCGCCGCCGCCGCTTCCCTCTCATGACGCGCTCCGGGTTGCGGCGAAGGGCCGGTGGAGATAAAACGCGTCGTGCGCCTCGCAGCCATCATCCCCGCCCGGTACGGCGCCCAGCGCCTTCCCGGAAAGCCGCTCGCCGACCTGCTCGGTGAACCGATGGTGGTGCACGTCTGCCGGCGCGCCGCGCAGGCGCTAGGCGAACAGGCGCCCCGCCTGCGCCAACGGCACCGAGCGAGTGGCGCAGGCCGCGCGCGACTTCCCGGCCGACGGCTACCTCAACGTGCAGGGCGACGAGCCCCTGATCGCGCCCGGCGCCATCGCCGCCCTGGCCGAACTCGTGCGCGGCGGAGCGCGGATGGCCACGCTCGCCCGCCCGCTCGAGCCGGGCGAGGAGGCGCGCGACAGCGTGGTCAAGGTGGTCCTCAACTTGCGGAACCAGGCGCTCTATTTTTCCCGCTCCCTGATCCCGTTTCCGCGCAAGCCGCTCTTGCAGCCGCTCGCCCACATCGGGCTCTACGGCTTCTCTGCGGGATTTTTGCAGACCTTCGCGGCGTTGCCTGCGACAGAGCTGGAGGAGACCGAGCAGCTCGAGCAGCTCCGGGCGCTCGCGCACGGCCACACCATCGAGGTGGGCGTGGTGCCCTTTACCTCGATGGCGGTAGACACGCCGGACGATCTGGAACGCGTCCGCCGGGCGATGCAACTCGAACCGAGGAGGAACGCGAGATGAGCGCACGAAGCAGCGGCCGAGGCCACGATTCCCGCGGCAAGCGGACCAAGTTCATCTTCGTCACCGGCGGCGTCGTCTCGTCGCTCGGCAAAGGACTCTCGTCGGCATCGCTGGGCGCGCTGTTGGAGAACCGCGGGCTCAAGATCACCCACCTCAAGCTCGACCCCTACATCAACGTCGACCCCGGAACGATGAGCCCGTTCCAGCACGGCGAGGTCTACGTCACCGACGACGGCGGCGAGACCGATCTCGACCTCGGCCACTACGAGCGCTTCTCCACCGCGCGCATGTCGCGCAACAACAACGTCACCACCGGCCGCATCTACCAGAACGTGATCAACAAGGAGCGGCACGGCGAGTACCTGGGCAAGACGGTGCAGGTGATTCCCCACATCACCGACGAGATCAAGTGCTTCATCCTCAACGCCGCCGAGGGCAACGACTGCGTCATCGTCGAGGTGGGGGGCACCGTCGGCGACATCGAGTCCCTCCCGTTCCTCGAGGCGATCCGGCAGATGCGCTACGACGTCGGCTCGGACAACGCGATCTACGTGCACCTGACGCTCGTGCCCTACATCAGCACCGCGCACGAGGTGAAGACCAAGCCCACACAGCACTCGGTGATGAAGCTGCGCGAGATCGGAATCCAGCCCGACATCCTGCTCTGCCGCACGGACCGGCAGCTCCCCAAGGAGATCAAGGACAAGATCGCGCTCTTCTGCTCGGTCGAGCCGGGCTCGGTCTTCACCGCCGCCGACGTCTCCACCATCTACGAGCTGCCGCTGAAGCTCCACGAGGAGGGGTTCGACGACCGCGTCGCCGAGCTGCTCAACATCTGGAGCCGCGCGCCGCGGCTGGAGAAGTGGGAGCGGATCGTGCGGGCGGTGAAGAACCCGGCGCGCACGGTGCGCATCGCCGTGGTGGGCAAGTACGTGGAACAGACCGAATCGTACAAGTCGCTCAACGAGGCGCTGGTGCACGGCGGCATCGCCAACGCCTGCCGCGTCGAGCTGGACTACATCGACTCATCCGAGATCGAGAGGATCGGCGCCGGCCCACTGCTCGAGGGCGCCGACGCCATCCTCGTCCCCGGCGGCTTCGGCGTGCGCGGCACCCAGGGGAAGATCGACGCGGTGCGCTACGCGCGCGAGAAAAAGGTGCCCTTCTTCGGCATCTGCCTGGGGCTGCAGATGGCGGCGATCGAGTTCTCCCGCAACGTGCTCGGGCTGCAGAACGCCAACTCGGTGGAGTTCGATGAAGCGACACCGTTCCCGGTGGTGAGCCTGATGGCGGACCAGAAGACGGTCACCGCCAAGGGCGGCACCATGCGGCTGGGCGCATACTCCTGCAACCTCCGGCCTGGCTCGATCGCGTTCAGGCTCTACGGGCGCGACGAGATCAGCGAGCGCCACCGCCACCGCTACGAGGTCAACAACGACTTCCGTGCGCGCATGGAGGAGGCGGGCCTCATCGCCTCAGGCGTGAACCAGGAGCTGGGGCTCGTCGAGGTGCTGGAGCTGAAGGGCCACCCCCACTTCATCGGCTGCCAGTTCCACCCCGAGTTCCAGAGCAAGCCCTTCCAGCCGCACCCGCTCTTCGCCGGTTTCGTGCGCGCGGGCATCGAGCATCGGATCGCGCGGACCGCGCCGGCCGGGGGCCCGCCGCGCGTCAAGAAGGACGAGCCGCCGGCGAACGCGCCCGGCACCCAGGTTTCGCTCGAGCAGCTTCCCAAGGCGCAGGCGTGAAGGTCGGCCGCATCCAGGTCGGGAAGGGGCATCCGCTCCTGCTCATCGCGGGGCCCTGCGTGATCGAGGGAGAGGCCCCCACGCTCCGGGCGGCACGACTGGTCGCCGACGTGGCGCAGAAGCATGGCCTGCCCGCGGTGTTCAAGTGCTCCTTTGACAAAGCCAACCGCACCAGCGCGAAGAGCTTCCGCGGTCCGGGCCTCGAGGAAGGGCTGCGCGTGCTCGCCAAGGTGAAGAACGAGACCGGCCTGCCGGTGGTCACCGACGTGCATGAGCAGGGCCAGTGCGGGCGGGTGGCCGAGGTGGTCGACCTGCTGCAGATCCCCGCCTTCCTCTGTCGGCAGACAGACTTGTTGCTCGCCGCCGCCGCGACCGGCCGCGCGGTGGCGGTGAAGAAGGGTCAGTTCCTCGCGCCCGAGGACATGAAGAACGTGGTCAACAAGCTCGCCGAGGCGGGCTGCTCCGACGTGCTGCTGACCGAGCGCGGCTCGAGCTTCGGCTACCACAACCTGGTGGTCGACATGCGCGGCCTCCTCGCCATGCGCGAGTTCGCCCCCGTCTGCTTCGACGCCACCCACGCGGTCCAGCGGCCGGGCACCGGCGCTCGCGGAGAGAGCTCCGACGGCCCGAACTCGCTCACCTTCCCGCTCTGGGACGCGCTCGTGGGGGACGTGCAGCGCATCCGTGCAGCGCTAGCGGCCGGCTGACCGTGCGCCTTGCGCGGCGCGGCAGACCTGTGGTTTGAAGTAGGGCAGCACCTTTCCAGGAAGCCCGGTCATGCGTCGCCGCCCGCAGTTTCTCTTGCGCTCCGTCGCGTTCGTCGCCCTGCTCTGCGCAGGTTGTGGCGGCGGAGGAGTGCCCATCCTCATGTATCACTCGGTGGGGCCAGGCACCGATCCGCTCGGCGTCAGCCAAGCCGAGCTGGACTCGCACCTGGGCTACCTCGCCGGCGCCGGGTACCAGACCGTTACGCTGCACGACGTGATCGAGGACCAGGAGGGGCGCGGGCACCTCCCCGTAAACCCCGTCGTCCTCACCTTCGACGACGGCACGCTGGACGCCTATGCGACCGCGCTGCCCTTGCTCCAGAAGCGGGGGCAGCGCGCCACCTTCTTCATCGTCGCTGGCTTCGTGGCCCCCGACGCACAGCACCGCCGGGTCGAGGTCAGCCGGTACGGCTTGCGCAGCTTCATGATCTGGCCCGAGCTGAAGGGGATGCGCGACGCGGGCATGGAGATCGGTTCGCACAGCGTCCACCACCCTCGGTTGACGGCGTTGCCCCGGGCGGAGATGCACGACGAGGTCTTCCTCTCCAAGCAGATCCTGGAGCAGGGCCTCGGGCAGCCGGTCGAGTTCTTCGCCTATCCGTACACCGCGCTCGCAAAGACCACGCGCGACACGGTAGCTGCCGCCGGCTATCGGGGCGCGGTGAGCGGCCTGCGGGGCAGCCTCGACCCGCGAGATCTACAGCGGCTGGTGGTGCACCGCGGGCTATCGGCCCAGGACCTGCGCGCGCTGCTCAGCAGCGATTGGGCGGCGAGCTACTCCACCGGAGACCGGTGATGCGCGGCCGCGCCGGGGCGGCCTTCCTGCTCGCGGCCGCTTCGCTCTTTTCCGCACCCTATGCGCGGGCGGAGGAGGCCTTCGAGGCGCCGCCGTCGTTCGTGCTGGCCCGGATGCCCGGCGAAGGTCAGACCGCCCTCTCCGCGTTCGCCGGCCGTCCGTTCGAGTCGGTCTGGCTCGATCACGGCTTCCTCTCTTTCCTCGACCTCGGCCTCGCCTTCGATGAGTCGTCTGCCGGCTTCTTCCGCCTGGGTGGGCACCTCCGCCTGCGCGCACTGCGCCTCGGCGATCTGGAGCTGAGCGTGCGGCTGGCGGTCGCCAGGGTGCTGCCGCAGGCGAACAGCGGCTACGGCGCCCGCGCCATCGCGCGTGCCACTGACGGGGAGCTGTCGCTGCTCGCGAGCTACGCGCTACTTCCCCGGCTGGCGCTCTTCGCGGAGGGCACCGTGCTCGGCGAGACCGACTTCGGCCGCCCGCACACCGCCGCCTTCCTCGAGGTCCAGGGCGGCGCTGAATGGGCCGTGCTCGGTCCCTTCTCGGTGATCGGCCGCTACGGCGTGCTCAAGGGAGCGCGCGCCTCGCGGGCGATGGGCTCTGCCGGCCTGGGCATCGGCTTCTAGCCCGCCTTCTAAAGCGCGGCCCGGCTTGCTAGAACCCTGCGGTGGACACGAGCCCAGAGCGGTCGCGCGAGCCGGTGCCGGCCGAGCTGCTTCGCCGCATCCGGCTGCTGGTCCTCGACGTCGACGGCACGCTCACCGACGGCCGCCTCTACTACGGCCGTGACGGCGAGGCGCTGAAGGCGTTTGATGTCCGCGACGGCCACGGGCTGCGGCTTCTTCAAGTTTGCGCCGGCGTGCGGCTGGCGGTTCTCACCGGGCGCACCGCCGACGTGGTCCGCGCCCGCTGCACCGAGCTGGGCGTCGCGCTGGTGGTCGAGAAGTCGCGCGCCAAGGGAGATGGGCTGCGGCGGATCTGCGCCGAGCTGGCCGTGCCGCTAGAGGAAACCTGCTTCATCGGCGACGACGTCAACGACCTGCCCGCGCTGCGGCTGTGTGCCCTGCCTGCCTGCCCGTCCGACGCGGTGCCCGAGGTGAAGCGCGAGTGCCGATACGTCGCGCCCGCGCCCGGGGGCCGCGGCGCGGTGCGCGCCTTGTGCGAGCTGTTGCTCTCGGCGACGGCGGGCTGGCCGCCGCCCGAGCCGCCCCCGGCGGCATTCGGGACCTGAGCCGATGCCGGTCGGGCCCGCGCGACCTCCGCTCCTCAAGCGGCTGCGGCGAGAGCTGCGCGTGCGTGCGCTGCTCATCGCCTTGCCGCTTCTCTCGCGCCTGCCGCAGCGGGTCGCGGTGGCGGTCGGCGCGGCGGTGGGCTGGCTCTCGTGGTGGCTAGTCGCGAGCGAGCGCAGGCTCGCGCTCGCCCATTTGGCCCTCGCCTTCCCCGACTCTACGCCGGCCTTTCGGGCGCGCACCGGCCGCGCGTCGTTCGTGAGCCTGGGCCGCTCGGCGCTGGAGTTGATCGCGGTAGACGCGCTGCAGCCGCGCCTCGCCAAGGTGGTCGAGCTGGGGAGCGCCGAGGCAGAGGTGCTGCGCACGGCCCACGGCGAGGGGCGGGGCGTGATCTTCGTCACCTGCCACGTAGGAAACTGGGAGCTGCTCGCGCGCCGCATCGTCCTCGAGGGTTACCGGGCCGGAACCGTCGCCCGCGATGCCAAGGACCCGCGGCTCACTGCGCTACTCGAGCAGTCGCGGCGAGCCGCGGGCCTCGCGACGATGTGGAGGGGCAAGCCGGGTCTCGCCCGGGACCTCCTCCGCCTGCTCCGCGATGGAGCGTTCGTGGGCTTGCTCATCGATCAGGACACCGACGTTCAGGGGCACTTCGTGCCCTTCTTCGGCAAGCCGGCGTTCACCCCGCGCGCGGCCGGCGACCTGGCGGTCCGCACCGGCGCGGCGGTGGTCTTCGGCTGCATCCATCGGGAGGCTCCGACGCGGCACCGGCTCGTCATCCGCCGCCTCGCAGTGCCCTCCACCGGCGACCGCGAGAGGGACTCGCGGGAGGTGACGGCAGCCGCCACGCGGATGATCGAGGACGAGATCCGCGCCCGCCCGGACGAATGGGTTTGGATGCATCGAAGGTGGCGCACCCGGCCCGGCCAAGCCGAGTAAAGTGCCCGAAAAAGCGATCGATTCTGCTGTTCAAAATCCGCGCCAGCGGCCCAGGAACGGCTCGACAGGGGCAACCCGTGGTGCTACTGTTCTTGCAAATGTGGCGCCAGACTTACACGGCAGCGGCGACGGCAGCGGTCCTGCTCGTAGCCTGCGGTCGTTCCGCGCAGGAGGCGCCCATCCTTGAGGCCGGAGTTGCTTCCGGGGCCCCTGCCGCACCCGATCTGGTCCTCCGGGAGGCCGCTTTCGCCCGCTTGGTCGATGGGCGGCTCGCGGCGGCAGGCACCGCGACCGAGTTCCGGTACCGACACCTCGGCGGCCGTTTCGACGCGATCGACGGCCGGGCCCGCATTTTCCCCGCGCCGGGCGGGTCCTTTTCGTCTCTAGGCGAGGTGCGGCTCGCCGCCCCGAGCGTCGAGGGCGACGTCCGCGGCCAGACTGCCGTCGGCTCAGGCGGCGTGGAGATGGTCGCGGCCCGCGGCGACAGGGCTACCACGCAGTGCGCTACGCTCGACAGCGCGGCCGGAACCATCACCAGCAATGAACCGGTGGACGCGAGCGGCCCCGGCTACGTCCTGCACGGCGCGCGCCTGCTCGCGCGCACCGACGGCAGCGAGGTCCGCTTCTTCGGGGGGGCGCGAGGCACGCTGGTGCCCGACGAGCCGTCCGCGCCGACCCCAAAGAAGGCCGTCGCCGTGCCAACCAAGCGAGGCCGAAGGTGAGCTGGGCCCTCTGCGCGCTGCTCGCCGCCACCGCGAGTCCCTCGACCCTGCCCCAGGGGCCGGTCTTCTTCACCGCCGACCAGGTGACGATGGACCCGCGCGTGCGGCGCGCGTTGCTCGAGGGGAAGGTGCACCTGGAGCGCGGCGATCTGGTCGTCGAGGGCGACCACGCCGTCGCCGAGCTGATGCCTTCCGCCGGCGGGCAGCCAGCGGTGCGGGCTCGGCGCGACACGCGCAGGGAACGCGCGCCCGTACCCGGCATGGGCAAACAGGACCTGAGCCGGTTCACCGTCGACGGGCGCGTCCACGTGGTCCGACTGAGCCGCACCGCTGACGGCGCCCACGCCGACTACGACGGCGTCGCGCAGACCCTGCTGCTCACCGGGGCGAACGAGTCCGCCGCCAAGGGAACGCCCGAGGCAGAGGGGCCGATCCTGCGCGACGGCACCGAGTCGCTCCTCGGCGACCGCATCCTGCTCCACCTCGAAAGCGACGACGTCGAGGTGGCACGGCCCCGGTTGGTCCTGCACCGCTCCGCCGACGCAGGCAAGGAACCGCCCGCTTCCGGAGCGGCAGCGCCGCCGGTCGTCCCGGTGCGTGTCGAGGCACGGCGGCTCCATCTCGACTCCGGCCGCCGCATCGCCCGCTTCTCCGACGACGTGGTGCTCCACCGCGGCGACATGACCGTCCGGGGGCCGCAGCTCGATGCGCGCTACGACCGGCAGGGCGGCCTGACCAACCTGATCGTCAGCGGCGGCGTCGAGGTGCAGGAGGGCGACCGCCGCGCCACGGGCAGACAGGCCGTCTACGACGCGGCGACGCGCAGGGTAGTCCTCACCGGCGATCCCAAGCTGTACGACCGCGGAGACCAGCTCGCGGGCGAGCGGATCGAGATGGCGCTGGACTCGCACGAAGTAAAAGTGGACCGCGCCCGCGGGCGCCTGCGGCCCGAGCGGCACCAGGGCGAGGATGGCGTCCCATGAGCGCCCTTGCGTTGCACGCGCGCGGCCTGTGCAAGACCTACCGCGGAAGGCGCGTGGTGGATCAGGTCTCGTTCGACGTGCGCCCCGGCGAAGTGGTGGGCCTGCTCGGGCCCAACGGCGCCGGCAAGACCACCAGCTTCCACTGCGTGGTCGGGCTGATCGAGCCGGACGCGGGCGAGGTGGAGCTCTGCGGGCGCGACCTGCTCGGCCTTCCGCTGCACGCGAGGGCTCGGCTCGGGCTCGGCTACCTCCCGCAGGAGCCGTCGATCTTCCGCAAGCTGTCGGTGCGCGACAACCTCCTCTTGGTGCTCGAACAGAGCGGGCTTGCCCGCAAGGCCCGGCGCGACAAGGCCGACGCGCTGCTCGCCGAGTTCGACCTCCTGCGAGTGGCCGACGCGCTGGGCGAGACGCTGTCCGGCGGCGAGCGGCGCCGCGCGGAGATCGCCCGCAGCCTCCTCAGCGGGCCCTCCTTCATGCTCTTCGACGAGCCGTTCGCCGGCGTCGACCCGATCGCCGTCGGCGACCTGCAGAAGCTGATCGGAGCGCTCAAGGCGAAGGGCCTGGGCATCCTCATCACCGATCACGCCGTCCGCGAGACGCTGGGCATCTGCGACCGCGCCGTCCTGTTGGTCGACGGCCGGCTGCTCGAGGCCGGAACGCCCGAACAAATCGCCGCATCGGAGCGAGCCCGCGCGTTGTATCTGGGCGAGCGCTTCAAGTTGGAGTGAAAGGGAGAGTTTAGATGGCGCTCGAGCTCAAGCAGAACCTTCGCCTCAGCCAGCAGCTGGTGATGACGCCCCAGCTGCAGCAGGCGATCAAACTGCTGCAGCTCTCGCGGCTCGAGCTGGTCGATCTCATTCGCGCCGAGATCGAGCAGAACCCGTTGCTCGAGGAGCCGTCCGACGCGGCTGACTCCGAGCTGGCCGAGGTGCCGGCCGAGCACGGCGCCGCCATGCTCGACGCGATGGAGCTGTCCGAGGTACCGGCGGCGGCGCCCGCCGCCGAGAACGCCACCCAGGACGTCAAGGCCAAGACCGAGGGCGAGCTGCAGCGCAGCGAGATCGACTGGGAGCAGTACCTCGACAACTACCAGACCCAGCACACCTCGCCGCCCGGCTCGGGCGGGATGTCGTCGGAGGACCTGCCCTCGCTGGAGAGCACGCTCACCCGGGCCGGCGGACTCACCGAGCACCTGCTCGAGCAGCTGCGGATGGCGGGCCTCACCCCGGAGGAGGAGCGCGTCGGCGCGCTCCTCATCGGCAACCTCGATCGCGATGGCTATCTGGTGCTGGGCCCCGACGGCCCGACCGCGCTGGAGCGCGAGCTGGACGGTCAGCAGCCCGGCCCGGCCGGATCTGCCGGCTCGCTCTCCAACGGCGTCGAGACGCACGCGGAAAGCGCGTTGTCCCTCGAGGCGAGGCACCACGCGGACGCCGATCCGGGGGATGACGGGGATGCGGCGGCGCCCATGGCTTCCGCGGAGGCACCCGCGGCGCCCGAGCCGAAGGCCAAGCGCGAGAAGCGCACCGGCGCGCGCGCGGCCTGCAGCGACCCGCTGCTCGCCATCGCGCTCGAGGCCGGCGTCACGGCGGCCACGGTGGAAAAGGTCCAGCGCCGCATCCAGCGCTTCGACCCGGTCGGTTGCGCCTCGCGCGATCTGCGCGAGTGCCTGCTCGCGCAGGCGCACTGGTTCCTCACCGAGGGCGACGGGAAGGACGACCCCGACGCCGACCTGCTCCCGCAGATCATCGGCCGGCACCTCAAGAACGTCGAGACCAAGAAGTACCCGGCCATCGCCAAGGATTTGCAGGTCGAGCTCAACGAGGTGGTGGCGGCGATCAAGCTGCTCGGCCGTCTGGAGCCCAAGCCGGGCCGGCTCTTCAACAGCGAGGAGCCGCAGTACATCACCCCGGACGTCTACATCCACAAAGTGGGCGACGGCTACGTCACCGTGCTCAACGACGACGGGCTCTCCAAGCTACGGATCTCGCAGCACTACCGCAACGCGCTCAGGACCTCCGGGGCGGGCGGGGCCAAGGCGAAAGACTACATCCAGGAGAAGCTGCGCTCGGCCGTCTGGCTCATCCGCAGCATCCACCAGCGCCAGCGCACCATCGTCAAGGTCACCGACTCCATCATCAAGTTCCAGCGCGACTTCCTCGACAAGGGCATCGCCTACCTGCGACCCCTCATCTTGCGGGACGTGGCCGAGGACATCGGCATGCACGAGAGCACCGTCTCCCGCGTCACCACCAACAAGTACGTGCACACCCCACAGGGGATCTACGAGCTCAAGTACTTCTTCAACTCGTCGATCGCCCGGGTGGGGGGCGAAGACATTGCCAGCGAGGCGGTAAAGAACCAGATCAGGCAGATCATCGCCAAGGAACCCGCCGACAAGCCGTTCTCCGACCAGAAGATCGTCGAGATCCTCCGTTCGCAGAACGTTGACATCGCGAGGCGCACGGTCGCCAAATACAGGGAGGTGCTCGGCATCCTGCCCAGCAGCAAACGCAAGCGATACTTCTAGCGGTTCTTCTTCCAGCGGCGTCGCCAGAGCCCGTCGCGGAAGCGCAACAGCTCACCGGAGGTCACCCCGCATGCTGGTCAACATCACCTTCAGGAACATGTTCGCCACCGACGCTCTGCGAAACCACGTGCAGGAGAAGCTCGACAAGGTGGTCGGCAAGTACCTCGACAAGGTGACCGAAGCGCACGCGACCCTCTCGCTCGAGCGCTACCTGCACCACGCGGACATCAATCTGCACGCGGGCCATTTCCACGTGCGCGGCAAAGAGAAGTGCGAGGACATGTACGCCTCGATCGACATGGCGGTGGACAAGATCGAGCGGCAGCTCAAGAAGTACAAGGAGCGCCTCAAGAGCCACCGCCCGGCCCACGTGCACGCGAGCGAGCCGGTGCGGGTGCGCTACGAGATCCTCGAGGCCAAGGGGATCGAGGGCGTCGCGCCGGAGGTGGTGCGGAGCAACGACTTCCTCGCCAAGCCCATGTCGGTCGAGGAGGCGCTGATGCAGATGGACCTGCTCAACAACGATTTCCTCGTCTTCGCGCGCCCGGAGAGCCCCGGCGACGTGAACGTCGTCTACCGGCGCAAGGACGGAAACTACGGGCTCATCCAGCCGGGCGGCGAGCAGACGGTGCCCAAGGCCGCGGCCGGCAAGATCTCCCCGCCGCCTGCGGCGCATGCTTCAGCGAAGTAGCTTCGCGGCTGACGGCGGTCTATGAAACGCCCGAGGCCAGGCGAGCGAGGTCGAGCATGAGGGTCGTTGAATTTCTCCGCGAGGACCTGGTGGAGGGCGACCTCGCGGCTACCGACAAGCAGGGCGTGCTGACCGAGCTGTGCGCCGCGCTCGGCCGCGCCTATCCGCTCCTGCCTCCCTCGCGGCTGGTGGCGGTGCTGCTCGAACGCGAAAAGCTCGGCTCCACCGGCATCGGCGAGGGCGTGGCGATCCCCCACGGCAAGCTCGTGGGCGTACCCGGCCTCATCGCCGCGTTTGGACGCAGCCGCCGCGGGGTCGACTTCGCGGCCATCGACGGCAAGCCGGCGCAGCTCTTCTTCGTCCTGTTCGCCCCCGAAAACAGCGCCGGCATCCACCTCAAGGCGCTGGCGCGCATCTCGCGGCTTCTGCGCAGCCCGGAGTTTCGCCAGAAGATCCTCGATGCCAAGGACAGCGCGGCCATCTTCCACTTGATCGTCGGCGAGGACGCTCAGTATTAGCAGGGTTTTCTTCAGCTCCCCCCGCCAGCGCGGCGTGCGCGCCGCCGGCCGTGCGCCTGAGCGCGCGGCTGGTGTATGTTCAGGCGCGATGGACTCGATCAAGGTCGAGCAGCTCCTCAAGGACGGCCAGTTCGACCTGCGGCTGGAGATGCTCGCCGGCGAGGCCGGGCTCGACCGCCGCGTGGTCAGCTCTCGCATCCAGAAACCAGGGCTCGCGCTGACCGGCTTCACCGAGCACATCCACAAGGACCGACTTCAAGTCTTCGGCAACACCGAGCTGAGCTACCTCGCCACCCTCCCGGCCGTCGAGCAGCGCGCTCGCATGCGCTCGCTGTTCGGGCTGCCCATCTCCTGCCTGGTCGTCACCAAAAATCTTCCGGTCGACGAGATGTTCCGGCGCGAGGCCAACGACGCGCGCGTTCCGCTGCTCCGCTCCAGCCACCTCAGCTCCACCTTCATCGACAACGTCGAGCGCTTCCTGCAGGAGGCGCTGACCGCCTCCACCAGCGTGCACGGCGTCCTGATCGACGTGATCGGCGTCGGCATGCTCATCCTCGGCAAGAGCGGCATCGGCAAGAGCGAGCTGGCCCTCGACCTGGTGGCGCGCGGGCATCGGCTGGTGGCCGACGACATCGTCGACCTCAAGAAGAAGCAGGGCGGCTCCGTCTACGGCAGCGGCTCCGAGATCATCAAGCACCACATGGAGATCCGGGGCATCGGCATCATCAACATCAAGGACCTCTTCGGCGTCTCGGCGGTGCGCGACCGCAAGAAAGTGGAGATGGTGGTGGAGCTGGTCGAGTGGGAGGACAAGGTCGAGTACGACCGGCTCGGCGTCGAGGAGCAGAAGTACGCGATGCTGGACACCGAAGTGCCTCTCTTGGTGGTGCCGGTGCGGCCCGGCCGCAACCTGACCACCATCGTCGAAGTGGCCGCGCGCAACCACCTGCTCAAGCTGCAGGGGCACCACTCGGCCAAGGACTTCCAGGAGAAGCTCTCGCGACAGATCGCGCAGGCCACGCTGACCCGCGGGATCGGCGACGAGGTCGAGTAGTGGATCAGGAGCAGCCGGCCGCAGGAGTCGTCGAGGAACCACGATCGAGCCATCCGCACCGCATCGTCCTCATCACCGGGATGTCGGGCGGCGGCAAGTCGACGGCCATCCGCGCGCTCGAGGACGCGGGCTTCTTCTGCATCGACAACCTGCCGGCGGGGGCACCCCCGCCGCGCTCGAGGAGGTGCGGCGGGAAGGGCACAAGCTCGAAGTGATCTTCCTCGACTGCGCGGACGAAGCGTTGCTGCGCCGCTTCTCGGAGACGCGGCGCCGCCATCCGCTCTCGCCCGACGGCAGCGTGCAGGATGGCATCGCGGCCGAGCGCCAGGCGCTTTCGTCCTTGCGCGCGCTCTCCGACGAGGTCATCGACACCACCCGCATGACGGTGCACGAGCTGCGCGACGCGATCACCACCCGCTTCGGCGCCGCCTCCGCGCACGACGCCCTCAACCTCACCCTGGTCTCGTTCGGCTTCCGCAACGGCATCCCGACCGCGAGCGACCTGGTGTTCGACGTCCGCTTCCTGCCCAACCCCTACTTCGTCGAGGGGCTCAAGGCCTTCCCCGGCACCGACCCGCGCGTCTCGCAGTGGGTGCTGGAGCGGTCGCAGACGCAGGAATTCCTCGCGCGGCTGGAGTCGCTGCTGCAGTTCCTGATTCCGCAATACCGCGCCGAGGGAAAGAGCTACCTGACCATCGGCATCGGCTGCACCGGGGGGCGTCACCGCAGCGTCGCGATCGCCGAGGAGCTGAGCCGCCGGCTCATCGACAAGCGGCGTGTGCGGGTGAAGGTCATGCACCGCGACGTGCTCAAGATCTGACGCGGCTGCGGCCCATCTCCTCGCGGGTGAACACGCCCTTCTCGAGACACAGCTCGGCCAGCGTGCGCAGCACCTGCGCGCCCTTCTCCAGGCTCTGGCGCAGCGCCTCGACGGTGTTGAGCTCCTCCAGCGACAACTCGCCGCGGCTGCCGCGGGTCGGCGGCGGCAGCGGCAGGAAATCGCCGCCGTCCGTCCTCGGCGCCGCCGGGGCAGTCGGCGCGGAGTGCGGCGCGGCCTGCGGAGCCCTCCGTCCCTCGGGCGAGACGCTGTCGTCCATCACGTTGACCAGCTCGATCCTGCCCGTCGCCTCCGTCAGCTCGATCGCGCG
>WNFI01152020.1_pt2 | contig 38971 bp, 32 predicted proteins | sample 5400471 | NCBI WGS metagenome assembly WNFI01 (sample SAMN13153348, study PRJNA577476) | soil metagenome | isolation source: 100 cm saprolite on Douglas fir-dominated hillslope | place: USA:California | collected 2013-09-17 | reverse complement strand
CGTCTTCATCACCAGGACGTCCTGGGTGCTCGGCGAGCGCAAGACCTTCACCCTGCGCTCCGTGCGCGCCACGGACGCCACCACCCTGAGCGTGCTCGGGCACGACGGCAAGGTCCTCGAGTACCGCCCCGACGTGGACCCGCGCCCGACCTGGCGTCAGGACGCGGAGGGGCTTCACGTCTCGCCCATGATGGCGCAGCGGCTCTACACCGACCGGAAGTGGTCGGACCCCGTCGTCCTGAAGCTCACGCGCGTCAAGCCGGGACTGACGCCGCCGGTGGTGGCGGAAGCGGAGCCGACCTGGAGCGCCTCGGGAACGGCGGTCACGCTGCGGGGCACGATCACGGACCTGGGTGGAGCAAGCGCGGTCGACGTCGGCTTCCAGCACCGGCGCCGCAAGGGCGTCGAGGAGCTCTACACGCCCGAGCTTCCGTGGATCGATACAACCTTCGTGAGCCGGTCTTCGCCCGGCGCTTTCTCGGCGGAGGTCGGCGGCCTCCAACCCGGCGTCGAGTACGAGTACCGCGTGGTGGCGAAGCACCCGCTGCTGACGATCGCGGGCGAAGAGATCATCTTGGTGCGGCCCGGCGCTGGGCGGCGATGACCCGATCGATCCGGCGGTCCCTCTCTTCGTTGACGGTGCGGCGCGCCGGATCGGCGTCGAACCACGCAATCGATCGTGCCATCCCCTCCGCGAAGCTCACCCGCGGCCGGTACTCGGGGACGAAGCGGCGGATCTTCGCGTTGTCGAAGACCACGCTCCAGGCTTTGTCTCCGAGAAGGCTGCCCCCCCGCTCCGCGTACATCGCGGCGATGAGCTCCGACGGCACGTGGACCATCTCCAGCTCCGCGCCCGCCGCCGTCGCGATCGTCCGATAGATCGCCTGCCAGGTCAGGACCTCGTCGCTCGTGATGTGGAAGGCCTCTCCCCGCGCGCCGTCCTGTCCGAGCAACCCGACGAGGCCGACCGCGAAGTCGGAAGCGGCGGTCATGACCCAGAGCGAAGTCCCGTCCCCGTGGCAGACGATCGGGCGGCGGCGCCGCATGCGATCGACCACGGTGTAGTCCTGCCCGCCGAAGCCCGAAGGAATCCAGGTCTCTCCGTACGTGTACGACGGCCGGACCACTGTGACGGGAAATCCCGACTGCTGCCGGGCGCGCCAGAGGCGCTCCTCGCAGGCAATCTTCTGGCGCGCGTATTCCCAGAAGGGATTGCGGAGCGGCGTCTCCTCCGTGATGAGGTAACGGGCGACCGGCTTTTCATAGGCCGAGGCCGAGCTGATGAACACGTACTGTCCGGTGCGGCCGGAGAAGGCCTCGATCGCGGCCTCGACCTGCTCGGGCCGAAAGGCGACGAAGTCCACGACGGCGTCGAAGCGCGCCTTTTCCGCGACCTGACGGAGCAGCGCGCCGTCGTCGCGGTCGCCCGCGACCACGTGGACGGCGGCTCTGACGCGCGACGGCGTGCGGCCGCGATTGAGCACGGTCACGTCGTGCCCGACCTCGACCGCACGCGCGACGCAAGCGGTGCTGATGTTCCCGGTGCCTCCGAGGAAGAGCAGCTTCACGCGGGGCCGATCGGACGGGCGTGACCCATGCGTGCGAGTCTACCAAGGTCGCCTTAGAATCCGACGCAGGGACAGGAAGGTCATTTGGACGCCAGCGCAAGCCGGCCGCATCGGGCCGGCCAGTCGATCGACGACCTATGCCGCGCCTGCAAGGCGACCCGTGTGCACACCGTGATCGCCGTCGACGCCCAGGGGCGGGCGGCGCGCGTCATGTGCGACTTCTGCCGCAGCGAGCACAACTATCGCGGGGGCGGCGAGGCCGGCGCGCGGCCGGCAGTCCCCATCCCCTCCCCCGGGCCGCGGTCCGCTTCCCCGGCCCTTCCGCTCGTGCCCGAGCGCGAAAGGACGGCACCCCGAATGAGCCCGGCCGACAGTGGAGACGACTTCGAGCGGTTGCTGCGGCGCGTCCTGCGTGAGGAGCTGGGACTGACCGCGGTCGTTCAGGCGGACAAGTGGCGCGGCGGCGAGCTGGTGCTGCGGCCGGGCAAGCCCGGCCTGCAGGAGAAGAAGTGGCCGATCGACAGCTTCTTCCACAAGATCGTGATGGTCCGCAACCGCCTGCGCACCCTCGAGCAGCAGGTCAATGCGTCGGATCTGCCCGAAGACGCGAAGGTGCGCCTGCAGTCGTACATCAGCGGCTGCTACGGCACGCTGACCAGCTTCAACGTGCTCTTCGCCGACGAGGAGGACCAGTTCAAGGGCTCGGGCGGGGACTGATCGCGGCCGTCATCGCCGCGATGGCAGTCGCGTCACCAGGTCGATCACGGCCATGAGCGCCTCGCCCTGCGACGACGTGAACAGTCCTTCCGGCCCTCGCGGTCCGCTCGTAGCTTCGTGCGGTGCTTGATGATGGCCTTGTCTATTCGTCCGCAGAAAACAGTGGCATCTCGAAAAAATCACTTGACACGCCTCCACGCTGAATGACGCAGCGCTCGTCTCTACCCTGACCCGCCTCGCCCGGACCGAGCGCGAGGCGACGGTGGCCTTGATCGTCCATCTCGCGGAGTTCGATTCGCGCCGTCTCCATGCGGGCCTGGGTTTCCAATCGACGTGGGCCTATTGCATGGAGATCCTTCGCCTGTCGGCGGACGCCACCTGCAACCGGATCGAAACGGCGCGAATGGCCCGAAAGTATCCGGCCGTCCTCGACATGCTCGAGACGGGAACGCTCAGCCCGACGACAGCGCGCCTCCTAGCCAAGCGACTCACCGATGAGAACGTCGAGGTGCTCCTCGCCGAAGCTTCAGGAAAGAGCAAGCGTCAAGTGGAGGAGATCCTGGCCCGGCACTTTCCGGAGTCCGATGTTCGCGCGTCGGTACGGAAGGTCTCCGGCTCCGGCCCAGCGGCGGTCGCTGCTCCAGAGACACCCTCGCCGGCCCTCGTTCTCGCCGAGAGTGAGTCGCGCATGGACGACGGCTCGCCGTCGGCCTTCTCCAGCGGCCCGACCGCGCCGGCGCCGGTCGTATCTGCGGCGCCGCGACCCGTCGTGAGACCCCTGGCCCCCGAACGCTACGAGATCCGTTTCACCGCGAGCGCAGAGACCTGCGAGAAGCTTCGGCTCGCGCAGGATCTCCTGGGGCATGCGGTTCCCAGCGGCGATCTTGCGCAGGTCTTCGACCGCGCCCTCAATGTTCTCGTGGAAGAGCTGCTGAAAAGGAAGTTCGCCGCGACCCAGCGACCGCGGCCAAGCCGCGGACAGTCTGACGACTCGCGAAACATCCCGGCGGAGGTGAAGCGGAAGGCGTTTGTCAGGGACGGTGGAGGCTGCGCCTTCGTCTCCCCGGACGGGCGGCGGTGTGGGTCGAAGCGATTCCTGGAGTTTCACCACCTGGAGCCCTATGGCGTGGGTGGCAAACCATCCGTCGACAACATCCAGCTCCGTTGTGGCGTCCACAACCGGTATGAGGCCGAGCTCTTCTACGGGCCGGGCAAGCGCCACGGAGGTGGCGACCAGGTGCGGGAGGCCGAAGCGTCCTATCGTTGCGCCACCGAATTCACCCGTCCCGGGACGGGTGAAAGGTCCACGGCGTACGTCGCGGGAGAATCCACCGCGTGAAGCCTTCCCGTCGTGCGCTGATGGCCGGTGTGTCCGCCATCGCCGCGGCCGCCGCCACGACCCCCTCACCGGCTGCGTCACCGTCCGCGTCCGCGCCGGCCCCCCTCGGATACGTCTGTCACCGCGCCTCCGCGCCCCTCCAGATCGACGGGCGCCTCGACGACCCGGCCTGGCGCGACGCACCCTGGACGGCCGACTTCGTCGACATCGAAGGGGACGCCCGACCGCGGCCCGCCCTGCGCACGCGCGCGAAGATGCTGTGGGACGACGAGTACTTCTACGTCGGAGCGGAGATGGCCGAGCCTCACCTCTGGGCGACGCTGACCCGCCACGACGCCGTCATCTTCCAGGATCACGACTTCGAGGTCTTCATCGACCCGAACGGCGACAACCACGAGTACTACGAGATCGAGATCAACGCGCTGGGCACGGGGTGGGACCTGCTCCTTCCCCGGCCCTACAAGGACGGCGGACGCGCCGTTCACGACTGGGAGATCGCGGGCTTGAAGAGCGCGGTGCACCTGGACGGCACGCTCAACGATCCCGCCGACACCGATCGCGGCTGGACGGTCGAGCTGGCCTTCCCCTGGCCGGCGCTCGCCGAGCTCGCCCGCCGTCCGGCCCCGCCCCGCGACGGCGACCAGTGGCGCGTCAACTTCTCGCGGGTCGAGTGGTCGCTGCGCGTGGCCGGCGCGCATTACGAGAAGGTGCCGGGGACCAAGGAGAACAACTGGGTCTGGTCGCCCCAGGGCGTGGTCAACATGCACCGTCCGGAAACCTGGGGCTACGTTCAGTTCTCGACGGGCCGTCCGGGCACCGCTTCGCTCCAACCCGACGCGACCCTGGCCGCGCGCCTCTGGCTGCACGAGGTCTATTACGCGCAGCGCGCCTACCGGGAAGGCCACAAGCGCCGGGCGAAGACGCTGGACGAGCTCGGCGTGGCCGCGCCGCGCGACGCGGCCCTGACCCGACCCGCGCTCGAGGTGACCACCGATCTCTTCCAGGCCTCCGCCGATCTCCGTCTTCCAGACGGAACCACGCAGCGCTGGAACATCCGGCAGGACGCCCTGGTCTGGCCCGACTGAGCTAGCCGACTCCTCCACCGCCCGAGCGCCAGGGACCCGGCCGGTGGCTCGCCAACAGCTCGGCGCAACGATCGTCGGCGACGGGAACGCTGAGGAGGAAGCCCTGCACGCGATCGCAGTTGTGGGCGGCCAGGAACGCGAGCTGCTCGTGGGTCTCCACGCCCTCGGCCACCACCTTCAGCTTCAGGGAGTGCGCGAGCGTGATCACCGCGATGGCGATGGCGGCGTCGCCGGGATCGGTGCTGATGTCGCGCACGAACGAGCGGTCGATCTTGAGGGTGTCGATGGGCAGGCGCTGGAGCTGGCTCAGCGAGGAGTATCCCATCCCGAAATCGTCGATGGAGACGCGCACGCCCAGCGACTTCAGCGCGTTGAGCGTCTGGATCGTCGCTTCCGGGTTCTGCATGGCGCTGCTCTCGGTGATCTCGAGCTCCAGGAGCGAGGCCTCCAGCCCCGCCCCGTCCAGGGCCTCCACCACGTGGCGGACGAGATCGACGTGATGGAGCTGGCGCGGCGAGATGTTGACGGCGACGCTGACCCGATGCCCTTCACGCTGCCAGGCCTTGGCCTGCGCGCAGGCCTTCTTGAGCACGAAGGGGCCGATGGTGGAGAGGAGGCCGGTCCTCTCCGCGATGGGCACGAACTCCGACGGCGCGACCAGGCCGTGCTCGGCGTTCCTCCATCGGAGGAGCGCCTCCATGCTCAGGATCTCCCCGGTCACGAGGTCGACCACCGGCTGGTAATGGACGAACAGCTCGTCCCGGGCCAGCGCGCGCCGCAGCTCGCTCTCGAGGCGGAGGCGCTGGACGGCCTCCGCGTTCATGGAGGCCGCGAACAGGCGGAAGCTGTCGAGACCCTGCTCCTTGGCCCGATGCAGCGCGGTGTCCGAGTTCTTGAGGAGCGTCTCGACGTCGGTGCCGTCGTTGGGGTAGATGCTGATGCCGATGGAGCCGGTGACGAAGATCTCGCGCCCCCCCGCCATCAGCGGCTCCCGCAGCGCGGCCTGGATGAGCTCCGCGACCTTCGCCGTGTCCACCGGATGGTGCACGTTGCGAATCACCACCGTGAACTCGTCGCCGCCCACGCGGGCCACGGTGTCGCCCTTGCGGGTCTGGGCCTTGAGGCGGACGGCCACCCCCTGGAGCACTTCGTCCCCGATGCTGTGGCCAAGCGAGTCGTTGATGACCTTGAAGCGGTCGAGGTCCAGGAAGAGGACCGCGATCTGGCTCTTGTCGCGCCGGGCCTGCGCCACCGCCAGCTCCAGGCGGTCGAGCAGGAGACGCCGATTGGGCAGCCCGGTGAGGGTGTCGTGATAGGCCAGGTGCTCGATGCGGGCCTCGGCCGTCTTGCGCTCCAGCGCGGAGGCGATCTGGTGGGAGACGAAGGTCAGCATGTCCTTGTCCGCTTCGGCGAAACGGACGGCGGGGTCGTAGGTCTGCACCACCAGCACGCCGAACGCGCGACCCTGCTTCTTCAGGGGCACGCCCAGCCAGTCGACGGACGGGCTGCCCACCATCTCTACTTCCCCGCGCTCCACCATGTCCGAGAAGACGCCGGGCGAGGCCAGCAGCGGCTCGGCCGTGCGCAGCACGTAGTCGGTCAGGGTCTTGGCTTCCTTGACCTCGGGGGGCGCGGCGTCCGCCTCGTCCACGAAGTACGGGAAGCTCACCGTCCCTTCCGGCTCGTTGCGGATGGCGATGTAGAAGTTCCGCGCGTACATGAACTCGCCGACGATGCGGTGGATCGCGACGTAGAGGCCTTCCATGTCCTCGATGGCCGCGGAGGCGTCGGAGATGCGATAGAGGGCGGCCTGCAGGCGCTCCGCCCGCTTGGCGTTCGTGATGTCACGGAGCTGGGCGGTGAAGAACGCCTTGCCCTTCACGTGCGTGCGCGTGACCGTGATCTCGGACGGGATGTCCGTGCCGTCGGCGCGGCGGGCCGTGATCTCCATGCGCTGGCCGAGGAGGGGACCGCCGCCGGTGGCGAGGTGGCGGGCCAGGGCGCGGCGGCGCGGATGCTCGTCCGAGGGCGGGGCGAAGGTCTCCGCGATGGTCTTGCCCGTCATCTGCGCGCGGCTGTAGCCGAGCGTCCGCTCCGCCGCCCGGTTCACCTCCACGATGCGGCCCTCGTGGTTCATGATGAGGACGGCGTCCGGCGCCGACTCCAGCATGGCCGCCTTGAGGGCCTCGCTCTCGCGTAACGCGGCTTCCCACTCCGTCCCTTCCGACGAGGGCGTGCTCGAGCGCATGGAAACGCCGGGCCGCGATCCCGCCGCCGCGCCCGATTCGACGAAGGCCCGGATCGCCTCCCGTGCTTCCCCGCGCAGGACCAGGAACTTGATACCGCTCCGCGGCCGGCCTTCCTGTCGCACCACCTCGCCCAGGGCCTGCAGCTCGCCTTCGTAGTTCGGCAAGCGGAAGCGGAGGTCGAGCTTGGTGCCCACCTCGAGCGGGACCGGCGATTCGAAGAGCAGCCCGTTGACGCTGATGTTGAGGGCGTTGCCCTCGACGACGTCGCCCCCCTCGGAGACCCGTGACCAGGTCTCGAGTCGCACCGGGATGCGTGCGTCGCGCCGTCGTGGCACCTTCAGGAGCTCGTCGAGTCGGGCATCCCAGAGGGTCGCGTCCGCCTGGAGCGGGATCACCACGTTGGCCCCCGCCGCGCGCAGGACGTCCGCATCGGCCAGGAACGGGTGCCGGCTCACGGCCGCGATCGCGGCCGGTCGGGTATCGGGGTCCTCGCGCAGCCGGCGGATCGCCCCCGGCGCGTCCGGGGGGGCGGCGTCGATGACGACGAGGTTCGGGACCTGCGTGCGCATGATCCCGATCGCGCTGTCGATGTCGGGCGCGAAGTCGCGCTCGATGTCGCTACGCCAGAGGACGGTGTTCCCCAGGTCGGCGCGCAGGTCGAAGGCAGAGATGATGAGAACCTTGGGCATGGAGGGCGCGCTTGAGGCGCGAGTCTAGCATCACTCACTCGTAACGAAGGGCCTCGACCCAGCGCGCATCCGCCCAGGCACAGGACCACCGCCTCCGCGAGGAACTGGCGCCGGATGTCGCGCTCGCGCGCCCCCACCGCCATGCGCAGCCCGATCTCCCGCGTGCGCTCGCTGACGGACACGAGCATGATGTTCATGATCCCGACTCCGCCCACGAGGAGCGAGATCGCGGCCACGCTGGCCAGGAGCGCGGTGAGGGTGCGCGCCGTCTCCTCCTGGGCCTTGACGAGGTCTTCGGGCCGGCGGACGTTGAAGTCGTCCGCCTGGCCGGGCCCGACGTGGTGGCGCACGCGGAGCAGCGCCGTCGCCTCGGCAATGATGGCGGGGATGTCCTCCGCCGACGCCGCGGAGCACATGACGTCGTCGAACCAGTTGACGCCCTTCAGCTTCCGCTGCGCGGTGGTGTACGGCAGCATGATGAAGTCGTCCTGGTCCTGCCCCATCGCGTTGTTGCCCTTGGCCGCGAGCGTGCCCACGACCTTGAAGGGCATGTTGCGGATGCGGACGGTCTGACCCACGGGATCCTCGTCCGCGAACAGCTTTCCGATCACGGTCTGTCCGAGCAGGCACACGTTCGCCGCGGAGACGACCTGCTCGGGCGTGAAGATCTCGCCGCTGGCCACCGTCCAGCGGCGGATGTCCACGTACTCCGGCGCCACTCCGCGATACCCGGTGTGCCAGTTCTGGTTCCCGTGGATGATCTGCACCGTGGAGTCCACCTGGGGCGAGCAGCTCTTCAGCGCGGGCGCCGCCTGGAGCATGGCCTGCATGTCGGCGAAGACGAGCGTGGGGGTCTGGCCCGAACCGGTGCGGAGGCCGTTGACGGTGCGTCCGCCCGCCTCGATCCAGACGAGGTTGTCCCCGAGGAGGAGGAACTGCTCGTGGATCTGGGCCGCGCCGCCCTGGCCGATGGCGACGGTCGAGATGACGGCCATGGTGCCGATGGCGATCCCGACGCCGGTGAGCGCGGTGCGCAGCCGGTTGCGCGCGAGCGCGCTCCCCGCGATGCGCAGCGCCACGACGGCGCGGCGAAGAGCCCTGACCATCCGCGGCGCGAGCCCGACCCTACTTGTGCCGCGGCGGGAGGCGCGGCTTCGCGTGCTCCAGGTCGTCGAGGACGGCGCGTACCGCGATGGAGGCCTGGCTCATCGCCGCCTCCAGGTTGCGCAGGGCGACGCCCAGCCGCTCGTGCTGCCGCGCCGGGTCGTCGCCGCGGGCCGCGTCCCCGGCCGCCTCGACGACGGGGCCCGCGGCGGCGGCAACTTCTGCGATCGTTCCCGTGATGGCGGCCAGGAGCGCCGGCGGCACGCGCCGCGGCAGTCCCCGGCGCCCGGGCGCGGTCATGGCCTCGACGAGATCCGCGGCCGTCTCCGGATTACGCCGGCGGCTGGACTTGAGACGCCGTTCCTGCATGAGATGAGCTTAGCATCGCTCAGTGGCCCTTCTCGATGATCACTTCCACGCGTCGATTCCGCTGCCGGCCCTCCGCCGTCCCGTTGTCCGCAACGGGCTTCGCCTCCCCGAAGCCGCGGGGCGTCAGCCGGCCCCCTTCTACGCCCTTCCCCGCCAGCCAGGCCCGCACCGAGGCCGCCCGCCTCTCGGAAAGCTTCTGGTTGTAGTCGTCCGAGGCCACGGAGTCGGTGTGACCCTCGATGCGCACGGGACGCTTCGCGTACCCCTTGATCACCTCCGCCACCTCGGCCAGCGTCCGCTCCGCATCCGGACGGATCTGCGCGGAATCGAAGTCGAACAGGACCGAGCCGGGCAGGCGAATGGTGACCTCGGTGCCCGTGACCTCCGCGCCCAGCCGGGTGAGGCGCTCGTCCAGCGTGGTCGCGGTGGGAGCGACGGCGCTCCGGAAGCCCTGCAGACCCGTCTTCGTGTCCACGAGAGTGGTGATGCTCATCGTGAGCTGCGTGACCTTGTCCTGATTCCAGGGGGCGGACACGACCTGTTCCGCGATCTCCTGCGCCCCCGGTGGCTCCGGGTCAACCCAGGGCGCGGCCCCGCCGGCGCCGGCGCCGCCGGCACCGGCAGGGGGGCCCGACGGGACGGGCGCGACGCGGCCCGAACCCTGGACCCCGGAGCCCGCGGACGTGCCGCGCGCGTCCTCTTTCCGGCCCAGCCATCCGCAGGCAGCGAGGGCGGCCGCGGCCATCACCAGCGCGAACCGGTCGCGCATGCTATTTGTCCGCGATCGCGACCGACTCGAAGGGCTCCACCTTGGAGAGGAAGATGCTGATGGCCTTCACTGCCGGCGGAGGCGCGGGCAGCTTCATCCAGTAGCGGCCCGTCGCCCCCGGCTCGACGTTGTCCTCGATCCCATAGGTGTCGCCGCCCACGTAGACGTGTTCCGAGGCCAGCGCGTGCTTCTCCTTGTCCGTGAGGACGTAGTACTTCGTCCCGCTGTCCTCGTCGACCGCGTAGGTCGTCTGGTCTCGGCCGACCAGGCCGAACTTCAGGTCGGCGCGCTTGTTCGCCGTGTTCCGCACCGCCCACTTCACGGTCAGGATGCTGCCCTTCCGCTCGACGGACATGAGGTCGGCCACCACGCCCTCGCCCCAGTTCGTGGTGTTCGTGGCCATCGGCTTGACCGGCGCCGGCGCTTGCGCCCGCACCATGGGCACGGGCGTTCCCAGCATGGCCGCGCACAGGGCGGCCCGAATGGCTACATTCTTCATCCCTACCCCCCGATCAGATGCGGAAGAGTCTAGTCCAAAGAGCGCATCTACAATCCGGGGATCGATGCGACGCCCGGTCGGGTGCCTCTTTGCCGCGTCCATCCTGCTGGCGCGTTCCGCGCTTGCGGCCGCGACGCCGGAAGTGCCATTCCGGGTCCCGTTCGCGGACGTCAAAGGCGCGATCGCGCAGAGCCGTGGCTACGACATCCTCGCCACCACCAACGGTGGGCGGGTGCAGGCGGAGGCGCTGATCCATCTGGCCCGGTCGGCGCAGGAGACACGGCCCGAGGGCCCGCCCCTGCTCGTCGGGCACGACGAGTGGTTCCGGGCCCTGCTTCAGGTGGCGGGCGTTCCCGCCGAGCGTGCTCCGACCTACGCAAGGCTGGCCTGGCAGCACCGGCAGGACATCCTCGTGGAGTACCGCCCCTCACACGTGATCCGCGAGGTGATCCAGGGACCGCCACCGCGCATGGCCCTGGACGTGACGATCTCCTGGCCGTCCGAGGCCGGTCCCTCCGAGTATTCGTACGAGGACACGATCTCCACTCCGCACCTCAAGGTCACCAACAAGCGGGTGATCCGATACCGCCTCCTCGACTTCGGGGACCTGATCGTCTTCGATCGAATGGAAGGCCTCACCGGGCGGCCCACGACGGGAGCCCTCGGCCTCCTCTTCTCCGTCCTCGGCACAGGGCGACCCGAATGGCTGCCTTCTTCATCCCTACCCCCCCGATCAGATGCGCAAGAGTCTAGTCCAAAGAGCGCCTCTACAATTCGCGTATAGTGCCGCGGGAGACCCGTGAGTCACTCTACCGGCGATCCCGTCGACGACACTCGAGTGAGCACGGTCGAGTTCATCCGGCCACGCAGCGCGAGTGATTCCTCCCTGGGAGCGCTCATCGCGGCCCGCGGCATGCCTCCGGACCTCCTCCGCGAGGCGGGGCGGCGCCTGGAGCTCTTCAGTCTCGTCGTGGCCGCGGCGTTCGCCTTCGCGCTCGCCATCAACCCGATCGGCCGCCTGGCCGGATGGTATGCGCTTCCGCGGCCACGGACCCATGCGGGCGTGAGCGTCGTCATGATCGTCGTCTCGCTGATGGTGGCCTGGACCGCGCGCAAGGGTCTCCTCACTCCCGTCCGCCTCATCGACCTCGGCCTCGTCTACGAGGTCATCGTCGCCTTCGGCATCGCGATCGGCGACAACCTCACGCCCCTCTCCGCGGAGCGCCCCCTGGAGACGATCTCCTGGCTCTGCGTCGTGATCGCGATGTTCCCGCTCGTCGTCCCCGCCCGGCCCGCCCGGACGATCGTGGCCGGCCTGGCCGCCGCGTCGACGTGGCCGCTGGCGTACGCGATCGGCGTGCGGATGGGGAATCCTCCGGCCGCGGTCTCGACCGTGGTCCTCAACAGCCTCGAGAACTATCTGGCCGCGATCCTCGCCCTCCTGGCCAGCCTCGTCCTGGGCCGGCTGGGGGCGGCGGTGCAGAAGGCGCGGGAGATGGGCAGTTACGAGCTCGTGGAGCGCCTCGACAGCGGCGGCATGGGAGAGGTCTGGCGGGCGCGTCACCGGATGCTCGCGCGCCCGGCCGCGATCAAGCTCATCCGGCCGGATCGTCTCGGCGTCGCCCGAGGGCGCGCCGCGGAGAACCTCGTCCTGCGTTTCGAGCGCGAGGCCCAGGCCACCGCGGCCCTCCACTCGCCTCACACCGTGGACCTGTACGACTTCGGAGTGACCCGGGAAGGAACGTTCTATTACGTGATGGAGATCCTCGACGGCCTGGACCTGGAGTCCCTCGTGCGTCGGTTCGGACCCATCCCCGCGGAACGGGCCGCACACCTTCTCGTCCACGCCTGCGACTCTCTCGACGACGCGCACTTCGCGGGGCTCATCCACCGCGACATCAAGCCCGCCAACCTCTACGCCTGCCGCCGCGGCCGGCAGCACGACTTCTTGAAGGTCCTCGACTTCGGCCTCGTCAAGTCGAGCTGGGCCGACGCCACGTCGGACCCTGCGCTCAGCCGCGAGAGCGCCATCACGGGCACGCCCGCCTACCTCGCGCCCGAGATCGTCCTGGGCGAAAGGGCGATCGACGGGCGCGTGGACATCTACGGTCTGGGCTGCGTGGCCTACTGGCTGGTGTCGGGCCAGCGGGTCTTCGAAGGCACGACATCCATGGAGCTCGTCCTCCACCACGTCCAGACGCCGCCCGTGCCGCCGTCGCGGCGCGCCGGGATCGCGGTGCCGCGCGAGCTGGAGGACCTCATCCTCGCCTGCCTCGAGAAGGACCCGGCGCGCCGTCCGGCCAGCGCCCGCGAGCTGGCCCGGCTGCTCGAAGCCACCGGACTGCCCCGCCGCTGGACGCCGGAGAGGGCGCACGAGTGGTGGGACGCGCACGTGCCGCCGGCGCACGCCGCCGCGCGCTGACGGCCGCTACCAGGTCGCGGACTGGAAGACGGCGGGGACGAGGGGCTCCACGGCCACGCGCGGAGGAGGCGCGGGAGTCAAGGGAAGATCGAGCGGATCACCCGGCCGGATGGCCAGATGGGTGGGCGGCGGAACGAGACCGCGACGGCGCACGGCTCTGAGCTGCGCCCGTGCGGCGCAGGAGCTGCCGGGCCACGAACTCCGCCGGGCTCGCGTCCGCGTCCGGTTCCACCCGGAGGACGCTCCAGCGGCCCGCGCTCAGGTTCGAGGCGCGGCGGCGCGAGGCGGACACGAGGAGCCAGCGCAGTCCGCCGTAGGAATCACAGGTGGCGCGGCCGAGCGCGACCAGCTCGCCCAGCGCGATCTCGACGGAGGCGGCGGGCAGGCGCGCCGCCCGCCCGAGCTCCTGCGCGAACATGGCGCCCCGCGTGGACAGCGCGTCGAGCACGGTCTGGGCTTCCGCGCGCAGCTCCGGGCGGACGGTGGTGGCGGCCAGCGCGGCCCAGGCCTCGAGGTCCTGCCGCAGGACGAGGCTGATCGGCGTGCGCCGCGGCACGGCCAGGCCCGCGCCCCACAGCCGTCCCCAGGTGACTTCGCCCGAGAGGGTGAGCTGATCGAGCCACTCGCGCTTGTAGCCACGCACGCGGGCGGGGAGGATGCTGCCTTCCCAGGCGGGGGCGAGGGCCTCGAACCCCGCGAGCTGCTCGACGACGGCGGCCACTCCGCGCGGGCCCTCGAGCTTGTGGGCGGGATCGACGTGCTGCCAGCCGGCCAGGAAATGCAGGAACTGGGCCGCGGTAACCGGCTCGATCTCCTTGCGCAGACGATCCAGCGTGTAGCGATGGATGCGCGCGAGGAGGCGGCGGTCGCACCAGGCCGGACGCCCGTCGATGCGCACGCGCAGCACGACGCCCTCGGCCTCGAGGTGCACGAGCAGCGGGTCATCGCTGAAGATCGGGCCGAGCGCTTCCATCCGGCCCTTGAGGACAGCCTTCGGCTCGCGCGTCGCCTCCGTCGCGAACCACCGGTCGCCTTCGCGGGAGACGCGGCCCTCCGCGGCGAGGGCGTCGAGCCACTCCTGCCAGGGTTGTCCCTCTTCGACGGTCACGTAGCCCATCCAGAGAAGGGCCTCGTGCACCTCCTCCGCGTTCGCGGGCTGCGGCCAGGCTTCCTCGCGCACGCGCGCGATGGCGTCCGGGTCGAGCGCGCCCAGCGTGTCCGCGGTCTTGGCGTCGAGCGTGCGCCGCGCCATCACGGCCTGGGTGCGCCGCTCTTCGAGAGGCGCGTCGTCCAGGAAGGTGTAGGGCTGGGCGGAGAGGATGCCGCGCGCGAACGCGGACGGCTCGACGGTGTCGACGGCCCGGCGCTCGATGCGGCCGTCCTGCAGGGCCTGGATGACCTCGAGGAACCCGTCCACGTCCATCGCTTCGGTGAGGCAGTCCTCGACGGTCTGGCGCACGATCGGGTGCTCCATCGGCACTTCGATCGGGCCGCCGGGCAGCGTCTCCGGGCAGGCCAGGACCTGCGGGAACGCGCCCGCGAGCAGATCGCCCGCGCGCATGCGCAGGAGCGCGGCCGGGACCTTCTTGCCGTTGCGCGAGAGACCTCGCCCAGCTCGAAGCTGTGCTGCGGGCCCAGGGAGAGCACGATGGCTTCCTCGTTCGCCGCCGCCTGCAGCTCGAAGCCGAAGCCCACGCAGAGCTTCTTGCGCAGGGCCAATCCCCAGGCGCGGTTGATCTTGGATCCGAAGGGGGCGTGCACCACGAGCTGCATGCCGCCGCTCTCGTCGAAGAAGCGCTCCAGCACGACCCGCTGCTGCGTGGGGACGGTGCCCAGCGCCCTTCTTCCCGCCTCGACGTATTCCGCGACCTGCAGGGCCGCCCCCTCCGGCAGGGCCGGCCCGCAGGCGGCCCGGAGGAAAGCCGCGGGCGAGTCCTGGCCTCCCGCCTCCTCGCGCAGGGTCGCGATCTCCGCCGCCAGCTCGCGCGTACGGCCGGGCGCTTCCCCGAGCCAGAACGGCAGCGTGGGCGGCTGGCCCTTGGCATCGGCCACGCGCACCACTCCCGTCTCCACGCGTAGGATGCGCCACGACGTGTTGCCGAGCTGGAAGATGTCGCCTCCGTTGGATTCGATCGCCCAGTCCTCGTTGACCGTCCCCACGAGCGTCCCTTCCGGCTCCTGCCGGACCTGGTAGTCCGCGGTGTCGGGGATCGCGCCGCCGGAGAGGAGCGCGGCCATCCGTGCGCGCTTGGTGGCGAGGAGCCGGCCGCCGACCCCGTCGCGATGGAGGAGCGCGCGCCGGCCCTGGCTGTGAATGGCGACGACCTGGTCCAGGTCTTCTTTAGTAAGGTCGCGATAGGGCCAGGCCTTGCGCGCCATCTCGAGGAGCTGCTCTTCCGGCCACTCGTGGGGCACGCAGGCCGCCACCACTTGTTGGGCGAGGATGTCGAGAGCGGCCGGCGCCGCGGGCGTCCGATCGAGGATGCCCTTCCCCACGCCACGGAGGAGCGCGGCCGCCTCGACCAGCTCGTCCAGCGTCAGCGGGAACAGCCGGCCCTTCGGGGTCTTGCGGAGCGCGTGACCGGAGCGCCCGACGCGCTGGAGGAAGGTCGCGATGGACCGGGTGGCGCCGACCTGGATCACGAGGTCCACATCCCCGATGTCGATGCCGAGCTCGAGGGAGGCCGTGGCCACGATCGCGCGCAGGCGCCCGGCCTTGAGCCGCTCTTCGGCGTCGAGACGCCGCTCGCGCGAGAGGCTGCCGTGGTGGCTGGCCACCGCGTCGTCGCCCAGCAGCTTCGAGAGCTGGGCGGCGATGCGTTCCGCCATCTTGCGTGTGTTCACGAACACGAGCGTGGTGCGATGGCCGCGCACCAGCTCCGCGATCCGCTCGTAGATCTCGGCCCATTGCTCGTGCGAGCACACCGTGGCCAGCGGCGAGGGCGGAACCTCGATGCCGAGGTCGAGGTCGCGAAAGGTGCCCGCGTCGACGAGGTCGCACGTGCGTCCGGTGCCGGCCAGGAATCGCGCGACGTCTTCCAGCGGCTTCTGGGTGGCGGAGAGCCCGACCCGCTGCAAGGGACGTCCGGCCAGGGCCTCCAATCGCTCCAGCGAGAGGGCCAGGTGCGACCCGCGCTTGTCCCGCACCAGGGCGTGGATCTCGTCCACGATCACCGTGCGCACGGTGGCCAGCATCCGGCGTCCGCTGTCGCTGGTCAGGAGGAGGTACAGCGACTCCGGTGTCGTCACCAGGATGTGCGGCGGCCGCTTGGCCATGGCCGTGCGCTGGCCCTGTGGCGTGTCGCCCGTGCGCACCTGCACGCGCACCTCGGGCAGGCTCTCGTCGGCGGCCCGGATCTCGGCCAGCGGTCCCTGCAGGTTCTTCTGGACGTCGTTGGACAGGGCGCGCAGCGGCGAGACGTACAGGACACTCGTCTCGTCCGTCAGGTCGCTTCCCTTTTGCAGGAGCGAGTCGATCGCGGAGAGGAAGGCGGCCAGGGTCTTACCCGATCCCGTGGGGGCCGCGATCAGGACGTTGCGCCCCTGCCGTATGAGGGGCCAGCCCTCGCGCTGGGGCGCGGTCGGCTCGCCGAGGCGCTCGGCGAACCAACGTTGGACGGCCGGGTGGAAATCAGCCAAAGGGGACATTGGACCGGAGACCCGAAGCGAACGAACTCGAAGTTTACTACGCTGGCCGGCGGTCTCGGGTCCAACCTTTCTTGGGCATCACGCCGAGAGCGCCGCATCCTCCGCCGGGTAGTCGAACTTTCCCGGGTCGATCGGGGGCGGATGAGTGCGCTCCCATTCGATCGTCCGACGAAGCGCTTCCTCCGGCCTGACCGGCTCGCGATATCCGAGCTCCTCCCGAATGCGCTTCGAGCTGGCGACCCAGTCCTGTCGCGTGTTGCCGGGAAGGATCAAATGCTTGGGCGTTCTCTCTCGCGGGAGGGTCACGAAGCGGCCCTGCCAACTCGTGGCCGAGGCGACGCGCTCGGCCCATTCGCGCTCGGTGGGCGTGTCGGGTTCGGCCACGTTGTAGATCCGGCCGGCGGCCTTCTCGCTGACCGCGGCCAGCGCAATTGCTGCCCCCACGTTCTCGACGTAGCCCTTCGAGCCCCGCCACTCGGCGAAGTCGTCCGCGAACAGGATCGCCGGCCGCCCGTCGTCGATGCGCTTGAGCAGCGGAAAGAAGCGGTGCAGCGGATCGCCGGGACCGTAGACCATGGGCAGGCGGAGCACGGTGCCAGAGAGGTGGGCATCACCGAGCACGGCCCGCTCGACCGGGATCTTGTCGTACTCGTCGTCGAGCCAGCCGAAGACGGACTGCAAGGCCTTGATGTTGGCCGGCGGGTACGTGCGCAGCACCGTCCTCACGGGCGACTCCTCCGTGAGCGGAAGCGGCTCCAGGCCGCCCGGCTCCGATCCATGGAGGACGCCACACGCGCGATAGACGTCCATGCTGCTGACCGCGACCACTCGCCGGGCCCGTCCGCGGAAGAGGTCCATGAGCGTCGCCGCCTGCCGGCCCGAGCTCAGGATGACGTCGAGGACGACCTCGGGCGCGAACGCGTCGAAATCGCCTCGGTGCGCGTCGAGCTCACGGCGATCGCCCTGGATATCCTGGACGCCTTCAGGGAGTTGAACGACGTGAGCGCCGCGATGGAACACCGCGACCTGGTGGCCGGCCGCCAGCAGGGTACGGACGACGTGCGGTCCGATGAATCCTGTCCCGCCGATGATAAGAATTTTCATCTCTGGCTCTGACTCGCATGATAGCGTCCGCGCGGGGGCGAGGACGTCGCGAGGTGAACATGCGTCCACGCATCGGCCGCTCCCCCGGTCGGCGTCTTGAGGACCGGTCCCGGACCGACGGAGGTGCTTTGTGCAGCTTGACTCTCGATCGCATGCCGCAGGCGCCCTTGCATTGATAGGTTCCCTTTTCGCGGGTGCCGCCATCAGTGCAGGCGGGTCGTCGGTCGACGAGGAACTGCTTGCAGCTCAGCGCTCGCTGATCAACGCAAACAACCGGGCTGATCTAGAGACGATCAATCAGCTAACGGCTGATGAGTGGATCGGCGTCAACGCATCCGGCATCCTTCGGACGAAGGCGGACCTGGCGGGAGACATCGCCAAGCGTGGCCCGGCCAAGGTCCAAGCCACGCCGGAGCTGCTGTTGGAGCGCCAGAAGGAGTGGAAGGTTCGGGCATACGAGGACGCTGGTGTGGTGACTCGCCTGACGGCGGGCGATCACGGTTCCCGTTCTTGGATCAGCACCGTCTGGATACGGCGCGACGCGCGGTGGCAACGCATCCTAAGTCAGGAGACGACCGCTGCGGCTACCCAACGATGAGATGCTGACCACACCGGAGCACGCGATGGAGCTTCGCAACTGATCTCTGAGTGAACGAGCGTGCCAACAGATCCCGAGACCGGTCGCTCTGTGATCGCCGCCTGGCGAACGAACAATCGCGTGACGATGTTTCTCATCGAGAACCTGCCGCCCGCGATGTGGTCGAAAGCCGTTCCCGGCGTTCCACGCCGGACGGTGCGGATGATCGCGGCCCACATCCACAACGCCCGATGCATGTGGATCAAGATGATGGGCGCGAGGCATGGTATCGCCGTGCCTCGGACCGTCGATCCGCGCCGCGTTCGCGCGTCGGAGCTATTGCGCGCGCTGCCGCGGAGTAGCGACGGCATCATCAAATTGCTCCAACTGGGCATTGCCGAAGGTGGCTTCGTTCCTCGGGCCGCATGGCAGAACTTCCCTACCGATCTCGTGCACTTTCTCAGCTACTTCGTGGCGCACGAGGCCCACCATCGCGGCCAGTTGTGCATGCTCGCGCGCCAGATGGGACAGCGGCTACCGGTGAGCGTTGCCGCAGGCCTCTGGCAATGGACGAAGCGAGCACGAGAATGAAGCGATGCCGAACAAACGGATCCATGGGCGCGCCTTTTCTGCGTCGCGTCGTGACTCTGCCGGAAAAGGTCGATCCAGCCCGGTATCCCTTCAGCGTCCGCGCCTTCCGTCAGGGAATCGACATCACGTTTCGCACCAACGTGACCTTCTTGGTCGGGGAAAATGGTAGCGGCAAGTCCACCCTCCTGGAAGCGCTCGCCGAGTGCTGCGGGTTCAATCCGGAGGGTGGCAACCGCGATCATCATCCGGAGATCCTCGCGGAGCGCTCGGAGCTGGCGCAGGCGCCCTACGGGGCAGATCCCTGCACCAGCAGTCCCACGGTGAGTCCTTTCTGTCTCTCTTCACCAATCGATTCGAGCAGGGGATTTACATCCTCGATGAGCCGGAGGCCGCGCTCTCGCCGCAACGGCAGCTTTCGTTTCTGAGGATCATTCACGAGCTTGAGGCGCCCGCTCAGGCCCAGTTCCTCATTGCGACGCACTCTCCCATCATCCTCAGCTATCCGGGGGCCGTTCTCTTGAGCCTGGACAGTGATTCGATCCGAGAGATCGCCTACCTCGAGACGGAACACTACCGTGTCACTCGTGACTTCCTGAATGCGCCGGAGAGGTATTTCAAGCATCTGTTCCGCGATGACTCGCAGTCCGAGTAGTGGGTCTCGGGTCCTGTCCCTCTTTGGCACGCCGACACACCCTCGGAGGGGCTGGGACGGCGAGCAGCTGTGGTCGTCTCCTACAGACTCGGACCACCTTGACCTCCGTCTCCCGCGCAAGACCTCGCTCCTCCTGGTCTGTCCAAAGGTCCAGCATGTCGACTGGTGGCAGGCCCAAGGCAGCCTTCCGCTAGACGTTGCCGTTCTGTGTGCGCCCCTCCCCGCCGACCGCCGCGCTCTACCCGTTCTTGAAGTTCTTTGCCGCCAGGCGTCCGCGGCGATCTTTGTCGGCGATATGGATCCCTACTCGATCGTTCAGTATGTGGAGACACGACGGATGCTCGCCGGCGTGGGTGCTCGTCTCCTCCACGGCGGCGTCAATGACGCATGGCTCGACGCGATGGAGCGCGCATTGAGCCAGGTGGGGCGGCTGGAGCGTCTCCGAATACCTCTCGAGAAGCACGAGGTCAGACTCCTGAAGAAGCTCGACCGAGCCGTTGATCTCGAGAAGCTCATCGGCGCCCGAGGGTCTGCGATGCTTCACAGCGGGTACAAGATCGAGATCGAGGGCGCCACCAATCCGGCCATTTATCATCGCAGCCATTCCCGCTGGGTCTTCAAGTATCTTCGTTCCCGAACCAAGGAGGAGTGATGGTCGAGACCCGGCGCTCGCACTTCCCGATCGCGGTGCTGCTGTGCCTGTTGAGCGTCTCTGCCGGTGCGGCGGACAAGAAGGACTTCGACGCCCGCTGGAAGGAGGCGCAGCAGACCATCGGCGGAGGCGCAGGAGAGCAGTACTTCACTGTCCTGTTCGTCAAAGAGTTTTTCGGCAAGTATGCGGTGCATATGACGAAGTGCTCGCAGCGCACGGGTCAGATCATGAAGGGGGACCTCACCGCGGCGATCGAGCTTGGGGCGCGTGGGCAGGTGCTGGCCGTCATGGTCCGGCCTGAGTCGAAGTTGACGAAGGGTTTTGCGGATCTCGTGAAGCGAGACACCTTCTCCCCACCACCCTCCGCGCACTTCTGGCTTCCGGTGACCATCCGCTTGACCGGGTCATAGCCCAGGAGAACAACACGGTGCAGGTTGCCGAACTGAGCCCGTTCCTGAGGCACGCGATCAGGCTGGCACGCGAAGCCGGGTTGACGGAGTCGGCAACCGAACTGGAAGAGCGTGTGTTCGCCGCGTACACCGCCTCGTCGGAATGGCTCGGCGAGGTCGGCGAGGCGATTCTGCACTTCCGCGCGCGCGAGGGCAGAAGGATCCCCGCGGATGTGGCCGAGCTGTTGAACCAATGCCTCAGGGAGGTCGGCAAGGTCTGGCCCAAGTACGGGCCAGAGTTGGAGGGCGTTGGTTTCTGGAAGCGCATTCTCGCGCGGGGATTAGACCTTCTGAAGTAGTGTATTTGCCGTGACACGCTCCATGCCTCAGCACATCGGCATCGTTGCCTGCTCCGCCGAAGGCGCGGCCCTCTGCTATCGGACCATCTGCGTGGAAGGCGCGCAGTTCCTCGGCGCGCACGATCATCCCGAGGTCTCGATGCACACGTACCCGCTGGCCGAGTACATGAAACGCATCTACCGCGGCGATTGGCCGGGCGTGGGCGAGCTGATGCTCTCCTCCGCGACCAAGCTCGCGAAGATCGGTGTCGATTTCCTGATCTGCCCCGACAACACCGTCCACCAGGCGCTTCCCTACTTCGAATCACGATCGCCGCGGCCGTGGCTGCACATCGCGGAGGTCGTCGCGGCAGAAGCCGCGGCGCGCGGGTTGCGGTGCCTCGGCGTGACTGGAACGCGCTGGCTGGTCGACAGCGAGGTCTATCCGGAGAAGCTCGCCGCCCGCGGGCTCCGCCATAGGCGCCCGGACGCTGCCGAGCGCGACCTGATCCATCGCATCATCGTCGACGAGCTGGTCTATGGCGTCTTCAGCCCCGAGTCCATCGCCTGCCTTCAACAGGTCATCGGGCGGATGAAGGAGGCGGGCTGCGACGCCGTCGTGCTCGGCTGCACCGAGATCCCGCTGATCATGAACGACGCGAACTCGCCGCTGCCGACGCTCGACTCCACCCGCTTGCTCGCCCGCGCGGCGCTCCGCCGGGCGATACCGGCCGATGCCGGGGACAGCCAGGGGCGGGCCGACAGATAGGCGGGCCGCGTGTACCATCATCGGCCTGTGACCTCGAACCCTCGCCCGAAGAGGAATTGGACCAGGAGACTGATCCCTCTCGCCGCCGCGGGAGCGCTCGTGCACGCCGTGGCCACGCCTCCCGCTCACGCGCAGGCAACCACGCGGCGGACGCTGCCGGCCGCCATCGAAGCGCCGGCCGCGCCGGACCTCATCCGGCTGAGCGGCACCATCGAGCGGCTCGTGGCCCGCGTGCGTCCCGCGGTCGTGCAGGTGATCACGACCGCGTACCTGCCCGGCGAGACGGCCGCGCCCGGCGCGCTGCTGGCGACGCAGCACGCGACCGGATCCGGCGTGCTCGTCAGCGCGGACGGCTACATCGTGACCAACGCGCACGTCGTGGAGGGAGCGCGGCGGGTGCAGGTGGTGCTGGCCCCGCCCGGCCCCGAGCCATCCGCCCCCCGGTCCATCCTGAAGCCGCCCGGCCGGGCCCTGGGCGCGCAGGTGGTCGGCCTCGATCATGAGAGCGATCTCGCGCTGCTCAAGGTCGCGGAGACCGGGCTCCCCTTCCTCACCCTCGGCGACTCCGAGGCGCTGAGACAGGGTCAGATCGTCATCGCGCTCGGCAGCCCGATGGCGTTGGAAGGCTCGGTGACGCTCGGCGTGGTGAGCGCGGTGGCGCGCCAGGTGAAGCCCGACGATCGGATGGTCTACATCCAGACGGACGCGCCCATCAACCCCGGCAACAGCGGGGGCCCGCTCCTGGATGCGGAAGGGCAGGTGGTGGGCATCAACTCCTTCATCCTGACCCAGTCCGGAGGCAGCGAAGGCATCGGCTTCGCGGCGCCCAGCAACATCGTGCGTACGGTCATCGATCAGCTCCGGAAGGCGGGCCGCGTGCGCCGCGGCGAGATCGGAATCGTCGCCCAGACCATCACTCCGACGCTGGCGGCGGGCCTCGGCCTCGGTCAGGGCTGGGGCGTGGTGCTGGCCGACGTCCTTCCCGACGGCCCGGGGGCGCGCGCGGGACTGCGCGTCGGCGACATCGTGCGGAGCGAAACGTCATCGGGCGGCTGGGCATCCTGGGGCTCGATCTCGACGACACCCTGCTCCACATGCTGGGGCCGTTGCGCGCCCAGGCCGGGGTGGTGGTCGCGGCGGCCGCGCCCGACAGCGGATCCGTGCAGGACCCGCTGCGCCCCGGGGACGTCATCTACACGCTCAACCAGCAGTCGGTGACCAGCGTGGAGTCCCTGCGCGGACTGCTGGCCAAGCTCTCCGTCGGCGAGCCCGTCGTGCTGCACGTGGAGCGCGGGGGCGAGCTGCGCTTCATCGGCTTCGAGATTTCCGAGGCGTCGCCGGCCTCGCCCTAGGAGCGCAGTGGCGAGTGAAGAGGACCGCGCCTTCCTCCAGGACCGCCTGGCCTTCCTGGGCAAGGTGGCGTTCTTGCTCGGCCTGGCCCTCGGCACCTCCGTCGCCGTGCGGTCGACGGCCATGCGTGGGGCGATCGCGGTCCCGATCGCCACCGACGTGCTCTATCTCGCGATGTGGCTCGGGTGCCGGCGCGGGCGCCTCTCGCGCCCAGTGCTGGGCCTCGTCGACGCCGCCTTCCCGATCGTGTCCACCACCGCGGTTGCCCTGCCCCTCCTGCTCTGGCCGGGCTCGATTCCGGGGTTGGAATGGGCGGTCCTGCTCGTCCTGACCCACGTCCAGATCGGGCGGGCCGTGTTCGTGCCGAGCCCTCCGCTACGCACTATGGTCATCGGCCTCCTGGCCGCGGTGCCGGTGGCCGCCGCCATGTGGCTCGACCAGGCGGTGCGCGCCACGCCCGTCACCCTCGCCGTCGTCATCCACCGCGCAACCTGGGTGGCCCTGGCCATCGCCACCGCCGCCGTCACCTCCAACGTCGTCTACGGCCTGCGCCGCCAGGTGCGCGAGGCGCGCCACCTCGGCCAGTACACGCTGCAGGAAAAGCTCGGCGAGGGCGGCATGGGCGTGGTCTACCGGGCCGAGCACGCCATGCTGCGCCGTCCGACCGCGATCAAGCTGCTGCGGCCGGACAAGGCGGGCGCGCAGAGCCTGGCCCGCTTCGAGCGCGAGGTGCAGCTCACCGCGCAGCTCAGCCATCCGAACACGGTGTCCGTGTTCGACTACGGGCGTACCCCGGACGGCGTCTTCTACTACGCGATGGAGTACCTGGAGGGGATCGACCTCGAGACGCTGGTGCGCGAGTTCGGCCCGCAGGACCCCGGCCGCGTCGTGAACATCCTGCGGCAGGTGGCGGGCTCGCTGGCGGAGGCGCACGGTGTCGGCCTCGTGCACCGTGACGTCAAGCCCGCGAACATCATCCTGTGCCAGCGGGGCGGCGTGCCCGACATCGCCAAGGTGGTCGACTTCGGACTGGCCAAGGACCTGGAAAAAGCCTCCAGCACGGCGCTCACGCAGGCCAACGACATCACGGGCACGCCGATGTACCTGGCGCCGGAAGCGATCAGCGATCCGGAGACCGTCGACGGCCGCAGCGACCTGTATGCGCTGGGCGCGGTCGGGTACTACCTGCTCGCGGGCGGGCACGTCTTCGAGGGCGCGACCCTGATGGAAGTCTGCAGCCACCACCTGCGCACGCCGCCGGTCGCGCCCTCCACACGCCTGGGACAGCCGCTGCCCCTGGACCTCGAGTCCGTCATCCTCGCCTGTCTCGAGAAGGACCCCGCGCGGCGGCCGCCCACCGCGGATGCGCTGTCCGCGCACCTCGCGATGTGCGTGGGCGTGGACGAGTGGGGCGAAGCGCGGGCGCGCGAATGGTGGGAGCGCCACGGCGAGCGCCTGCGCGGCCTGCGGGCGGGCAGTGGACGCGCAACCCTCGTCTCCGGCCAGACCCTGTCGATGGAGCTCTCGGCGCGCGCGGTGGGGAGAAAGTAGACAGGCCTCAGCGCCGGACGGCGGGCGCGTTCCAGGCTTCGGCCTCGATCACGGGCGTGCCCGTCCCGCCCGCCGGATACGACACCGCGAGCTCGCGCGACTCGCCGGGCAGCAGGGCCAGGTAGTTGTCGTCCCAGAAGACGGGCAGGGGCTCGCGTCCGCCCGCCCCGTCGGTCAGCTTGAGGCGCACCTGGAACGCGAGCGCCGCGCCCGTGTTGGAGACGCGCACGCGGGCAGCGCCGGAATCGCCCACGCGTTCGAGGGCGAGAGTGGTGGCGGGCAGTCGGGAGAGCGCCGTCAGATCGGCGTGCTGCGTGACCGGGGTGTAGAACCACTTGGTCTTGCCCCAGTCCAGGACGTCGTCCCGCGTGGCCAGCCAGTAGGTGTTCGTGCTCACCAGCGCGCCGCCCGCGTCCCGGAGGTCGAGGCGGACGAAGTACGTGGGAGAGGCGGCGGCGAGGACCGGGATCTCGAACGCACGGACGACGCCGTCGGCGGGAACGTCGACCACGGCCTCACGCGAGAACGAAGGGCGCAGGCCGAGGTCCAGCACTCGTGCCATCACCTTCAGGCCCTTCACTTCCTCCGGTCGGTCGTTGACGATCACGACCGACCGGTCGTCGTAGGAGTACTGGACGTGGACCGGCTCGCAGGCCTTCTTCGTCCCGTAGTAGCCGCCACCCGGCCGCAGGTAGTAGTCGTAGAGGTGCCAGATCATCGAGGGCCAGGCGTTGTTGAGCATCCACTGGATGACGCCCGTGGCCGTGTACTTGTTGCGCGCGAAGGCCTCGAACATCGCGCGCTGCCCTTCGTAGGTGAGGGCCTGGGCCTTGCGCGCGTAGTCTTCCGCGCTGGTCGCCTTCCCGTAGCGTCCCTCGAGCGCGCTCGTGAAGAGCTCGAGCGTCGCGAACTCCTGGCCCCCGGCATGGAACATCCAGAAGGCGTCCATCGGCCAGAGGTGCTCGGCGGGCAGCATCTCCTTCAGGCTCTCGATCGGGGGCACGGCCGCGCCCGGGCTGACCTCGGTGTCGAAGCCGAAGGCGCCACCGTTCTTCGCGTCGAGCAGCCAGTACGACGGGGGCACGTATTCATAGGGCCCGCGCATCTTCACGCCCGAGGGCCCGCCCACGCCCGGCTTGTCCGCCGCGTTCGAGAGCACGGGGGCCGCCCACTCGACGCGCTCGAGCTCGTCCAGATAGGACTTCTCGATCGCGGGAGGCGGCGGCCCGTCGCTGCCGTTGAGCCACACGAAGACGCTCGGATGATTGCGGAGCCGCCGGGTCTGGTCCGCGAGCGAGGCCACCGCGACGTGACGGTCCTCCGCGTCCCACTTGTCCCACTTCTCCCATTGGTCGCAGCAGCACCAGCCGATCATCACGAGGATGCCCTGCTCGTCCGCGAGGTCGAAGAACTCGTCGCTCTCGAACTTGCCCTCGGAGCGGATGGTGTTGAGCCCCATCTCGCGCACGTAGCGCATCTCCGCGCGCATCCGTTCGCTGGACCGCCGCAGCATCATGTCCGAGGCCCAGCCCCCGCCGCGGATGAGGATGGGCCGGCCGTTCACGCGGAAGAGGCGATGGCCCTTGTCCGTGAGCTCGGACGTGACCTCGCGGATGCCGAAGCGGACCTGCTGGCGGTCGGAGAGGCCGCCGTCCGCCTCTGCCTCCAGGGCCAGCGTGTAGAGGCTCGGCTCTCCCATTCGGTACGGCCACCAGAGCCGCGGGCGGCGGACGTCGAGGGCGGGAGTCGTCTCCGGCGTGAAGCGCACGACCTTCCTCTCGCGCGGACCCAGGCCGATCTCCTGCGCGAACCGCACGTCGCCGATCGCGCCGCGCACGGTGCCGCGCACCGGGCGGTCGGTGGTGTTGAAGGCTTCCGTGGTGACGGTCAGGTGGGCCACGTCGAGCGACGGGAGGTCGAGCTTGGTGAGGACGTGCGCGTTGCGCAGGGCGATGGCCCCGCTGTCCGTCATGTAGACGTCGCTCCAGAGGCCCATGTTCTTGTCCGGCGGCATGGGACTCCAGTCCACCCACGTGACGGCGAGATCGGTCGGCTCGGGGGCGAACACCTCGACCGCGATGGCGTTGCGCGCGCCCGGCCGCGCCCAGCGGGTCACGTCGAGGTCGTAGCGGCGGAACACGCCCGCGGCTTCGCGCGCGTCCGCGAGCCGCTGCCCGTTCAGCCACACGTTGGCCCGATAGTTGATCCCGTCGAGATGGAGGAAGGCCGCGCGCCCTCCGAGCGACGTCGGGAGGTCGAACTCCTTGCGATACCACCACGAGCGTGCGAACGGGCTCTCGGGCGACATCGGCAGCAGCGAGAAGTTCTTCGCGACCGGGTACGTCATCCCCGGCAGCGACCGGAGGTTCATCCCGAAGAACGGATCGGGGTAGGTGCCGTTCTCCACGAGCGCGCCCACGACCGTGTTCGGCACCGTGATCGCGTACCAGCCCTCGGCCGCGAAGCCGGGCTGCGAGAGGACCTCGCCGCCGGTGGAGGCCTTCTCCGAGGACTGCAACCTCCAGCCCTCATGCAAGGCCAGGCGACTCGCGGGCTGCGCCTGGAGCGCAGAAGCGGACGCCCACAAAGAGGCGGCGACCACGGCGGCGCGGAGGGACATCTTCGAGCTCCTCATGGCGCCCCCGACGCCGCGGGCGGAGCGAACGGCCAGGTGGCGGACACCCGCGCGCGCAGCAGGAATGCGACCACCCCCGCGCCCAGGGTGGCGAGTCCCACCACGATGGCCACCAGGCCTGAGGTGAGGAACACGTAGGCCCAGCCCACGAAGGCGACGATGGCGGGCGCGGGATAGAGCCACATCTTGTAAGGCAGGCCCGTCGGAGGCAGCCGCTTGCGCAGCAGCGGGAGGGCGAAGACCTGGCCCATGAACTGCACGAGGATGCGCGTCGTGATCAGCCACGTGATCACCTGGTCGAGCGTGAAGAACGAGGCCACGATCGACACCACCCCCAGCGTGTAGAGCGACACCTGGGGGAAGTTGCCCTTCGGGTGCAGCTTGGCGAAGACGCGGAAGAAGTCGCCCTGCACGGCCGCGGCGTACGGGATGCGCGAGTAGCCGAGCAGCAGGGCGAAGACGGAGCCGAAGGCCGTCCACAGGATCATCAGGGTGACCGCCACCGCCGCTCCCCGCCCGTGCAGGTGCTCCATGAACTCGGAGACGACGAACTTCGAGTTGAGCATCTGCCGCCACGGCAGCACGCCCAGCATGGTGAGGTGCAGGAGGAAATAGGCGACGGCACAGCCGAGGATCGAGTAGAGGATGGAGCGCGGGATGACGCGCGCCGGGTCCCGCACCTCGTCCCCGATGTAGCAGATGTCGTAGTACCCGAGGTAGTCGTAGATCGCGATCAGGGCCGCGCTCCCGAGCCCGAGGACGAACCCGCGGTTGAAGTCGAAGGCGCCGGGCGGGAAATCGAAGGCGCGGGCGGCGTCGAAATGCGGCAGCCCGGAGATGAGCACGGCGGCCAGGGTGGCCACCGTGCCCAGCCAGAGCGTGACCGTGAGCCGGCTGAGGAAGGTGATCCGCCGCGCGAGCAGGATCATGGCCAGGATGCCGACCCCGGCGCCGACGAAGCGGTTCCCCCCGTTGGCCAGGCCCGGCCAGAGATACGTCGCGTACTGGCTGAAGCCGATGAGTCCGGACGCGATCTCCAGGGGGCCGCTGAGCACGAACGACCAGATGAAGAGGAAGGCCATGAAGCGGCCCCACTTCAGGGGGCCATAGGCCTCGCGCAGGAACCGATAGCTGCCCCCGGATCCGGGCAGGGCGGCGCCCAGCTCGCTCCACACCTGGCCGTCGCACACGACGATCAGCGCCCCGACGAGCCAGCCCAGGAGCGACTGCGGCCCTCCCATGGCCGCCATGAGCAGCGGGATCGTGATGAAGGGCCCGATCCCGACCATGTTCGTCATGTTCAGCGCGGTGGCGCCGAGCAGGCCGAATCCGCGCGTCAGGTGCGCGGGCGGGCTCGCCGGGGAGGGGTTTTCCATGGGATTGGGCGGGCAGCCTAGATCAGCGCGCCGGCTCCGTCAACGTTTGCCAGACGGCCTTCGGACGTGTTTTTGTGAATTGGATCTTGCAAAAGAAGTCAACACTTCCTTAGACTGCCTGCCAAAGTGAAACTGGAAACACATCTGAGTGGCGAGGGGGGCCTTTCCTCGCGCGCACGCGGGATCGCGCATCACGGTTCGGGGGGCGACTCCGGCCATCTGCGCCGCCTCAACCTCGACCGCGTGCTGGTGGTGGCGATGGACCGTCCCGACAGCTTCACGCGCGCGGAGCTGATCGAGGCGACCGGCCTTTCCGCGCCCACCGTGGGCACGCTCGTCTCGCACCTGATCCGCAGCGGCGTCGTGCGCGAGCTGGGCGCGGGGCCGTCGCGGGGGGGGCGCCGTCCCGCCTTCATGGAGTTCAACGCCCGGCACGGGTTCGTGGCCGGCATCGACCTCGGCCCGACGCGGACGCGCCTCTCCGTGGCCGACCTCCGCGGCGAGCCCCTGGCGCATCGCATCGTCCCCACTCCGGCCGGCATCGGGCCGGAAGCGCTGCTCTCCCGCATGGCGGGGGCGGTGCGCGCGCTCATGCGTGACGAGGCGGCGCCGCCGGAGAAGCTCCTCGCCGTCGCCGTGGGCGTGCCCGGCGTCGTCGACTACGACCGGGGGGTGGTGACCCTGGCCCCGAACCTCAGCGGCTGGACGAACGTCGCCGTGCGCGACACCCTCGAGCGCGCGCTGGAGGCGCCCGTCGTCGTGGAGAACGACGTCAACCTCGCCGTGATCGGCGAGCACTGGCGCGGAGCCGCAAGGGGTCACGACACCTGCGTGTTCCTGTTCGTGGGCACCGGCATCGGCGCGGGCGTGCTGATCGACGGCGAGCTGCATCGCGGGCACCACTTCATGGCGGGCGAGATCGCGGTGATGTGCATGGGCCCGCAATACCTCTCCGTGGACTTCGGCTCGCGCGGATGCCTGGAGACCCTGGCCGGCCTGCAGAGCCTCGCCGCACGCTGGCCGCGCGGCGGGCGCGGCGACCCCGTGCGCTGGATGGCCGAGCTGTTCGAGGCCGCCCAGAAGGGGGATCGCACCGCCCACCAGGCCGTCGACGAGACGGCGCGCCTCATCGGGATCGCGGTGGCCAACGTGGGGGCGGTGGTCGATCCGTCCCTCATCGTCCTGGGCGGCGCGCTGTTCGCGCAGGCGGAGCCGCTCGTGCACGAGGTGCGCAAGGTCGTGTCCCGCATCTCGCGCGCCCCGCTCGAGATCGTCGTCTCCGCGCTGGGCAAGGAAGCGCCCCTCTGGGGCAGCCTCCTCATGGCCTCCCGCGAGGCGCGCCGGCAGCTCCGGCTGCGCCTGCGCGAAGCGCGCATCGCGGTGTGACGTGATCAGGGGCCGCCGCCGCGCCCTGGGCGCCGCGGGCGTGGGCCTGGCCGCCGCGCTCGCAGGGGCGACGCTCACCCACGCGCAATCCCCCGCGCCGGGCATTCCCGAGCGCCTGGGTTACCCGCCGGGCGCGCGCCTTCTCGTCCTCCACGCCGACGACCTCGGCATGTCCCACTCGGTGAACCGCGCCACGTTCGAGGCGCTGGAGAAGGGCTGGGTCACGTCGGCCAGCATCCTGGTCCCCTGCCCCTGGTTTCCCGAAGTCGCGCGTTGGGCACGCACGCACCCGGAGGCCGACCTCGGCATCCACCTCGCGCTCAACAGCGAATGGACTTCCTTTCGCTGGCGCCCCCTGAACGCCGCCGGCGAAGTGCCGAGCCTCGTCGATGCGGACGGCTACTTCCCGCTCGTGGAGACGACGGTGGGCGCGCAGGCGAAGCCGGCCGAGGTCGAGCGCGAGCTGCGCGCGCAGGTGGACCGCGCCCGCGCCGCGGGCATCCGTCTCTCCCACCTCGACTCGCACATGGGCGCGCTCTTCCAGACGGCGCCCTTGCTTGCCGTCTATCGCGGCCTGGGGGCGTCGTATGGTTTGCCCCTGCTCCTCCAACGGTCCGGTGAGGGCGGGCAGGACGACGCCCTCGTCGATCGCGTCGTCGCCCTCGAGCCGGGCGTGACCACGAGCGGATGGCTGGCTGCCTACGAGAAGCTCCTCTCCCCGCTTCCCCCCGGCGCCTACGAGCTGATCGTCCATCTCGCGTACGACGACGAGGAGATGCGAGGCGCGACTTCCGATCACCCCGATTGGGGGGCGCAGTGGCGGCAGAATGACTTCGATCTCGTGCGCGCAGCGGAATTCCGGGATTTCTTGAAGGCGAAGGGATTCACGCTCGTGGGCTGGAAGGATCTGGCGCGCCCTCGACGACAGGCCGACCAAGCCCACAACCTCTAATCTGCTAACCGTGTCGATCGCTCAACGTCCTTGAACGATCTCGAGGATCTGGTCCGCTTTCACCTTCTCGACATGGCTCGTCGTCCCATCCGGCCATAGCACTTCGACCGAATCCGCTTCCAGCTGCGCGCCGAGCCCGAAATGGCGTCGCATGTCCTCCTGCGAGAGGTAGCTGGTCCCGCTCTGTACCAGACGCATCTGGTTGCGCGTCCCCGCTTTCACCTTGACCACCGCCCCGATGGCGTCGGTGTTCGGGGCCTTGCCCTTGAGCTTCACGATCAGCCAGTGGCCGCGATCGGCCAGCTCGTTGTGCAGGACCTGGGGCCGGCCGTCGAGGTCGTTGATCACGACGTCGAGCCGTCCGTCGTTGTCGAGGTCGCCGACGGCCATTCCCCGGCTGACGCGCTCGTCGGTGAGGACGGAGCCGTACTGCGCGGCCACCTCATCGAACTGGCCGTCGCCCCGGTTGTGGTAGAGCAGCTTGCGCTGGTGGTACCCCGCGGACGCGCCCAGGCGGGCCTGGTCCATCTGGGGATAGACGTGGCCGTTGACGGCGAGGATGTCCAGCCGCCCGTCGTTGTCGTAGTCGAGGAAGGCCGCCCCCCAGCCCACGAAGGGCAGGCTGCTGGGCGCGGTCTGCGAGCGGAAGGACACGTCCGTGAAGTGATCGCCGTCGTTGTGGTAGAGGTTGTTGTACTCCTCCGCGAAGTTCGTCTTGAAGAGGCTGAGCCGGCCGCTGCCGTCGTAGTCGCCGACGGCCAGGCCCATGCCGCCCTGCTCAGCGCCGTCCTCGCTCACGGCCACGCCCATCGGGAACGCGAGCTCCTTGAAGGTGCCGTTCTTCTGGTTGACATAGAAGAAGCTGGGCGTGGAGTCGTTGGCCACGTACAGGTCCGGCCATCCGTCCTGGTTGGCGTCGAACCAGGCGACCCCGAGGCCGAAGTACCCGCGAGGGTCGGAGACTCCCGCCGCCTCGCTCACCTCCGTGAAGTGGCCGTTGCCGTCGTTGCGGTAAAGGAGGTCGGTCATGCCGGGCAGGCCGCGGGGGCCGCACTGCACCTTGATGCCGCGATGCTCGCAGGTCTTGCCCTTGCCGAACTCGGGCAGGTTGTCGAGGTCGAGCTTCACGTAACGGCTGACGAAGAGGTCCAGGTCGCCGTCCCGATCGTAGTCGGCGAAGCCGCAACCGCTCGACCAACCGCCGCCGGCGACGCCGGCCCGCTCGGTGATGTCGGCGAACGTGCCGTCGTGATTGTTCCGGTACAGATGATTCCCGCCGATGGCGGTGACGTAGAGGTCCTCCCACCCGTCGCCGTCCACGTCGGCCGTGCACACGCCCATCCCCCACCCCGGGTGCCCGACGCCCGCCTTGTCCGTGACGTCCTCGAACTTCCCGTGGCCGAGATTGTGATAGAGCGCACTCCGTGCGGCCTTCGGATCCTTGGCCGTGTCCACGGTCAGGGAGTCCACGAAGTAGATGTCGACCAGCCCGTCGTTGTCGAAATCGAAGAGCGCGACTCCGCCGCTCATGGACTCGACGATGTACTTCTTCTCCGGCGCCGAGTGGTGCTGGAAGGTGATCCCCGCCTCGCCTCCGATGTCGCGGAAGAGCAGCGTCACCGGGCCGTCGGGGGAAGACCGCGCCGCCGCCGAGGCGGCCAGCGCGGCCAGGAGGACGCTCAGGACGCGTTTCACCGGCGCATCCCCCCGTTGTCCGAAACGCCGGTCGCCGTCCGCAGCCGATGCACCTGTTCGTCGATCTCCCGCAGCTTCCGCTGATAGAGCTCCACCTGCTTCTGCGCGCCGGCTTCGTCGCCGAGCCGTGCGTAGGCAAGGCTGAGCTGGTAGTACGCCTTCGGAGAGCCGGGATCGCCGGCGATCGCCCGCTCGAAGGCCGCGCGCGCCTCGGCATAGCGTTCCTGCTTCATCCGCACCATTCCCATGACCAGGTTCGCGGTGGCATGACCGCCGGCCCTGGCCAGCGCGCGCTCCGCGTGCGCTTCCGCTTCCGCCAGCTCGCCCAGGCCGTCCTCCGCTTCGGCGAGGGCGGCCGTCGCCTCCACGTTCTCGGGCTCCAGCTCCAGGGCGCGGAGGAGGCCCGGCATGGCTTCGGCGTACATCTTTCGGCCGTTCAGGGCGAGCCCGAGGGCGACGAGCGTGAGCACTCGATTGGGCTCGAGTTTCTGCGCCTGCTGCAGGGGCTCGACCGCGCCCAGCATGTCGCCGGCCTGCAGGAGGGCGACCCCGAGGAGGTAGGGGTACTGGGCCACGGTGGGGCACATGCGCGTCAGCGGCTCCAGGGCCAGGATGGCGGGCAGCGGCGCGCGGACGGCCAGCGCGACCTGGGCGGACGCGCTCAGCACGTCTTCCGCGTTCGGCGCGAGCGCGCGCGCGCGGGCGAGCGATTCCAGCGCCCCCACCGCGTCTCCCTGCCCCGACTGGAGGCGCGCGAGCTGCAGCAGGGCCTGGACGGACTTGAAGCGCTCCGCCGCCGAGCGGAGCTGCCTCTCCGCGAGCGACCGGTTCCCCGCCGCCTGCTCGACGCTCGCGAGCTTGAGGGCCAGGTCGCGATCGAGCGGCCCGATCTTCGCCGCCCGGCGCAGCTCCGCCACCGCCTCGTTCTCGCGGCTCTCCGCCAGGTACTGCCGCGCGCGGCGCTGGATGGCCTTGATGTCGGGAGCCGGCGAGACGGGCGCCGCGGTCTGGGCCAGGACCGGCGCGGCCACGAGGAGGACGGCGAGGACGCGGAGAAGGCGCGTCAACTCGTGCTCCCCCGACGCTTGTCCTTGATCTGGCGGAAGATCTCGAACTGCTGCTGGGCCTCGTCCGTCCGTCCGAGCTTCTGGTAGGCCTGCCCGAGCTGGTAGTGGATGTTCGCGTCCTCGGGAGCCAGGCGCACGGCCGCCTCCAGGTGCTCCGCGGCCTCGCCGGCCGCCCCCCCGGCGAGCAGGATCTTGCCGAGCAGGTACCGCGCGTCCGCGAAATCGGGCTTGGCCTTGAGCACCGCGCGCAGGAGGGGCAGCGCCTCCTCCGTCCGGCCCTCGAGGTCGAGGACGGTGGCGAGATGATGCTGCGATTTGAGGTCGCCCGGATTGCTCCGCAGCTCGCCACGCAGGGCCGCCTCCGCCTCCGGCAGCTTTCCCTGCTTCAAGTAGATGACCCCGAGCGTCGCGTTGGCGTCGGCCACGTCGGGCTTGCGGCGAAGCGCGGCCTGCAGCGTCTCGATGGCCGACTCGTAGTCACCCTGTTGCGCGTGGGCCTGGCCCATCACCACGCCGAGCTCGGCCGACTCGCCGTGCAGGGCGAGCAGGCGCGCGAAGACCGCTTCCGCCTCCGCGGCGCGGCCGCTGCGCACGAGGGCAAGGCCGTACGCGTACTCCAGCGACGGGTCCGAGAAGCGCGCGGGGTCGTCCTTCAGAAGCTCCGCGGCCTTGTCGTACGCTTCGACGTTCAGCCAGGAGACGGCCAGCATGCGCCTCAGGGCCGCATCGTCCGGGCTCTGGGCCAGGGCGCGCGTCAGCGGCCCGGTGGCCTTGTCGAACTCGCGAGCGTTGAAATGGGCGACACCGAGCGAGTACTGGACGTTCGGGAAGTCGGGCGCGACCTCGGCCGCGCTCTCGAAATGCTCGGCGGCGCGTGAGAAGTGCTCCCCCTGGGCCTGCATCACGCCGAGGTTCAGGTAGGCCCGGGCGAGCGCCGTCGTCGCGCGTTGCCTCAGGCCCGACCGCGCCTCCGCGCCCAGGCCCACCAGCGGGACCTCCATGAACGGGTCCACCGCGGCCGTGGGCTCGGGCTCGAGGCTGTCGCTGAGGTAGCGGCTGAGGCGCTCGCGCGCGCTCTCCGCGACGTGGGCCGAGGCCAGCTCTGCGGCGGCGAAGTGGGTCGCCGCTTCCTCGTTCGCCCCGACCTTGCGCAGGGCCAGGGCGAGGTTGTAGTGGATGCTGCCGCGCTGGACCTCGTCGAAGGGCGGGCCCTTGATGAGCTCGAGCGCCCGTCGCAGGGAGACGACGGCCTGCGTCGTGAGGTCCAGCGCGAGCTGGGCGCGGCCGAGGTAGTGGAAGGCCTCCGCCTCCGGCGGATCCGACCGCGAAGCAAGGTCGAGGGCCGGCAGCGCCTCCGCGGGGCGACGGCTCTCGAGCAGCGCGATGCCGAGACGGAGGCTCGCCAGCGGATCGGCCGGGCTGACCTTCAGCTCCTGCCGGAACTCTGCGATGGCCTCTTCGAGCCGAACGGGGCCTTCCGACATGAGGCCCAGGGTGCCGAGGTAGTAGTGCGCGCGGCGCGCGCTCGGGTCCTGCTTCAACGCGGCCTGAAGCTCGACGCGGGCCCGCTCGTACTCCTTGAAGTCGCGATAGGTCCGGCCGATGAGGACGTGGGTCTGCGGGATGGGCCGCTCCTTCGCGATGCGCGCGAAGAGGGGCTCTGCCGCCTCCACTTTCTTGAGGCGGAGATAGCCGCTGGCCAGCGCGAATGTCAGCTCGAGGTCGTCGGGCGCAGCCGCGTGCGCTTCCTCCAGCACCTGCACGGCCTGTTCGAGCTGTCCGGCGGCGGTCAAGGCCTTCGCGAGCATCCGGCGAGCCTGGACGTCCTCGGGACTGCGGCCGACGACGCCGGTGAGGAGACTCACGGCCTCCGCCGCCTCGCCCGACTGCAGGTGCACGAGAGCGAGGGAACGAAGCGCGCGCCGCGTCTCGACCGCGGACGTCGAGGCGCGACGGTACGACACGCGAGCGAGCGGCAGCTGCCCCTCGGTCGCCTGGAGATCGCCCATCAGGAGCCAACCCTCCAGGAGGGCGGAGCGATAGTGGCTTTCCGCGACCTGGAGCTCGCCCTCGCGCAGGCTGGTCTCGGCCGCCGCGATGGCCGCGTCGAGGGCGGCGGCGGGGTCGGAAGGGACGTCCGCCGCCGAGGCCGCGCCGCACAGGAGCAGGCCCGCGACCCAGGACAGAGCGTGCGGCACGATCGATCGTCTCAGCACCTGGAGTCGATTCTATCCCTGCCGCCGCGGACCCCCATCTATGGTCCCGGGGGCGGATGCGCGGCCAGCCAGCCCCGCGCGCGTTCGATGTCCTGCGCGTAGACCGCCGGGGGCGCCGACGCCACGAACAGCTCGAGGTAGCGCCGAGACTCGGCCACCTGGCCGCGCCGGGCGAGGAGCAGGCCGAGAGGCACGAGCTTGCCGCTCTCCCGGGGGTCGAGCGCGATCGCCGCCTTCCAATGCGCGAGGGACTCCTCCGCGCGGCCGCTCTCGGCCAGGACGACACCGAGAGAGCTGTGCGCCCGCGCCACTTTCGGGTTCTTTCGCAGCGCCGCCTCGAACGCGTCGCGCGCGCGATCGCGGCGCGCGCGATCGCGGTCGCCGTTCATCAGGTGGACCGTCCCGACGTTCACGAGGACCATCGCGTTCGAGGGGTCCACCTCGCCGGCCCGAGCGAGGGACTGAAGCGCCTCCTCGGTGCGACCCCGCTTGGCCAGGGCGAGGCCACGCGCGATCAGCACCTCGACGTCGGGCGATGCGCTTCGCGCGCTGGCCTCGAGGAGGTCCACGGCCTCGCGCTCCCGCCCCGCTTGCGTGAGGTACGCGCCGAGCAGCGCGAGGGTCGCCGCGTCGTCCGGGTTGACGGCCAGGGCTTTCTGGAGCGCCTCGACCGCGGCGGCCTGGTTCCCGCTCTCTCGCTCGAGGTGGGCCAGATGGAGCAGCGAGATCGCCATCCGCGGCCGGAGGCGGACGAGCTCTCGGCAGCGGACGAGGGCGGCCTGAAGGTCGCCCGCGGTGTAGAGGCGCACGACGTCCTGCAACATCGCATCCAGGGCGATGAGGCGCTTGGGATCGTCCTCCTCGGTGTAGCGCGCCTGGGTCGCGCCGGCTCCGCTCACGTAGCCCAGGCTCTTCAGCCTCTCTCGCGTCTCCGCGCTCTGCGGCGTCCGCTGGATTCCCCGGTCTGCGGATCGCAGCGGTGCGAGCAGGGCGCGCAGCGCCTCGAGCGGTTGCGGCTCGGCGGCGGCCCGGTTGCGCACTTCCGACGGGTCCTGCCGCAGGTCGTACAGCTCGGGGATCGGGAGCTCGATGTACTTCTCCCGATCGCGGATGACCCCGTGCAGCGGCGCCCAGCCGCGGTTGAGTTGCCCGGACAGGGCCTCGAAGTAGCTCGTCGTCCCTGCGCCCTCCGCCGCTCTCGTGAGAAGGCTGCGGCCAGGAGGTCCCGCCGGCGGCGGCAGGGAGAGGGCATCGAGGATCGTGGGCAGGAGATCGACGTGCCGGGCGGGCAAGGATTCGACTCGCGGCCTCAGCAGCCGCGGCTGATAGAGGATGAGGGGAACGCGCAGCGTGGCCTCGTAAGCGAAGATGCCGTGGGTCGCCTCTCCGTGCTCGCCGAGGGACTCGCCGTGGTCCGCGGTCAGTACCACGAGGGTGCGGCCCTTGTCGGCCATGTCGAGCAAGGGCTCGAGGATGGGCCCGAGCGCGGCGTCCGCCGCCGCCACTTCGCCCTGATAGGGGGCGTTCCGGAAGCGCGTAGCAAAGGGCTCGGCGGGCGCGTAGGGCGCATGCGGCTCGTAGACATGTACCCAGCAGAAGGAGGGCCGGTCCGCGTGCGCCTCCATCCAGCGCTGCGCGAGGGCCACCGTGTCGGGGCCGCGCCGCTCCTGCTCGAGAAAGGCGGGCCGGGCCTCCGCGTCGACGAAGCTGTCGTCGTAGACGTCGAAGCCGCGGGCGAGGCCGAAGCGCGAGGCGAGCGGAAAGGCGCTCACGAAGGCCCCGGTCGCGTAGCCCCGCGCCTGGAGGAGGGTGGCCAGCGTCTCGATCCCGGCCGGGAAGCGGAACCCCGAGTTGTCCCTCACCCCGTGGTCCGTCGGGTAGCGGCCGGAGAGGATGTTCGCGTGCGAGGCGAGAGTCACCACGTTGTGGGCGTGGGCGTCTTCGAAGCGCACGCCCGCGGCGGCGAGGCGGTCCATCCACGGCGTCCCCGCATCGGCCTTGCCATAGGCGCCGATCGCGTCGGCCCGGAGCGTGTCGACGGTGATGAGGAGGACGCTGAGGCCCGGCTCAATGTGGGGAGCGCCTCGGCGGGTGAGCCAGAAGCCGCCGCCGGCCAGGACCACCATAAAGAGGACGCCGGCGGCCACGACCCCGGGAGCGAGGCCCCGGCGCGCGGGCGCATCTCCCTGGGCCGCCTTGGCTTTACGCGCTCGTCGAGCCAAACGCTCCCATATTAATCGCGATCGGGCGGCGGCCCTCCGACCCTCGCAGGTCGCACGAATGGCTGGTGTTATCGCGCAAGGCACATAGCGTTTATGCGTTTCCTGCGACGGCCCAAAAGAATTTCTTGACAAAAGCGGAACCTCTTCTAGACTTCGGCACAGTCATTCCTAAAGTCGTTTAACAAACTGTACCGGAGGCCGACGCATGACGAAGCGGCTCTCATTGGTTGCGTCCCTTGTTCTTCTCCTCGCCGTTCCGGCGATGGCCCAACGTTCCACGGCCACGATTCGCGGCGTGGTGAGCGATCCCACGAATGCAGTGGTCTCGGGGGCCAAGGTCTCCATCAAGAACGAGGACACGGGCCTCTCCCGCTCGGGGACCACCAACTCGTCGGGGATCTACTCCTTCAGCGACCTGCCCGTCGGCAGCTATCGGCTCGAGGTCGAGTATCCGGGCTTCAAGGCGGAGTCCCGGAGCAAGATCCTCCTGAACGTGGCGGACAACCGGTCCCTGGACATCCAGCTCACCACCGGTAACGTCACGGAGACCGTGAACGTGGAAACGGCGGCGGTGTCCGTATCGACCACCGGCGGCGAAGTGGCCGGCCTCATCACCGGCGAGCAGGTGCGCGAGCTGCCCCTCAACGGGCGCAACTTCCTCCAGCTCGCGACGCTGATGCCCGGCGTCAGCGCGCCCGACCAGCTGAACGTCAAGGACAAGGGGCTGCTGGGCGGATCGGACCTCTCGGTCAGCGGCGCCGCCGTGACCGCGAACCTCTGGACCGTGGACGGAGCCAACAACAACGACGTCGGCTCCAACCGCACGATCCTCGTCTATCCCTCGGTGGAAGCCATCGAGGAGTTCAAGATCCACCGCAACAGCTACGGCGCCGAGTTCGGCCAGGCCGCGGGCGCCCAGATCAACATCGTGACGCGCGGCGGCACGAACGAGTTCCACGGCAGCGGCTTCTACTTCGGCCGCAACGACGCC
>WNFI01697031.1_pt1 | contig 38989 bp, 31 predicted proteins | sample 5400471 | NCBI WGS metagenome assembly WNFI01 (sample SAMN13153348, study PRJNA577476) | soil metagenome | isolation source: 100 cm saprolite on Douglas fir-dominated hillslope | place: USA:California | collected 2013-09-17 | reverse complement strand
GGCGGTCATGTAGGTATCGGAGACGACTTTGAAGCTGGTGGCGGCTACGCCGTTCACGGTGACGGCGGTGGATCCGGTCAAGCCTTGTCCGAGGATTTGGACGGGCTGTCCGATTCTGCCAGTGTAACGGACTAGGGCGACGAAGGGGCCAAGGCCCATGTCGAGGCTGTAGATAGCTCCATAGGAGTTCTGTCCGCCAAATGAGGTCGTCCCGTAGAATTTGCCGTTAGTGTGCTGCATAAGAGATGTAGCGGGAGACTTACCGATAGCATCGACAAAGCTGTAGAGCAGTTTATATTGGCCGCTTGTATTGATTTGATAGAGCGTCCCCGAATCGTGAGCGCCTCCGCGCCCTGTGGCGCCGTAGAGGTTGCCGTCCGTTCCCTCGATCAGCCCCGTCGTGGCCAAACCTCCGTCGTTCGGATAACCCGAAAAGCGATAGATCACTGAAACAACCCCGTGGCTTATCCTAAATACAGTTCCGCATCCCTGTTTGCAATCGCCGCTTGAGTCCACTTTGCCGCCGAGTGCCGTTGTTCCATACAGATTGCCATCAGACGCCTCATAGAGCGGGGCTAGAGGATAGCTACCTTCCAGTCCACACGGAAAGCTGTACACGCTAAGCAGAACGCCCGCAGTGGTGAGACGGAAGACCGTACCGCAATTACTTGCCCCACCGACTTGGGTGGTTCCGTAAAGGCTACCGTCCGCGGCCTGAAAAGGCTGCGCCATCGGACCGTTGCCTTGCGATCCATCCGGGCTGAGGCTAAAGATCGTGCTGAACGTTCCCGCAGAAGGTGTATACATATACACCGTTCCATCTGTTCCGCTACCGAGGTCCGTCGCACCGTAAAGATTTCCGTCGGAGCCCTGTATCGGCGGGCCCACAGGATATCCTCCGTCTGCGCCTCCCGTAAACTGGTACAGGAGGCTATATGTACCGGAAGGCGAAATCTTGAAGAGCACACCCGCGTTTGAGGCCCCCCCGTTTATGGTAGTGCCGTAATAGTTTCCATCCAAGGCAAGGGTCATGCCATAAGATGGTTCCTGGCCATTGGCCCCGTCAAATGAGGACAGGACGGTTGGCGCACTCCCATTGATGTTGACCCTGAAGACCGTTCCATCCGGGTTCTGTGTGCTGCCAAGGCCGTCGGTTACTCCATAGAGTCTTCCGTCGCGCCCTTGAGCCAGCGTTATCCCTCCCTCGTATATGGACATGGAATTAGGGAACCCGAGAACCTCCTTCACCGTCTGACCGAAAACGGTGGCGGCCAAGGAAATGAACGTAAATAGTGCGACCCAACGAGCGCTCTTCATAGTGAAACCTCGCGTGTCCAGAGTCTTTCGTGGGGGAGGAGATCAGCAGAAGCCTTACAGCAATCGGCATCATAACACTCATTGAAAACCAGCCCTAACATTCTCTAATCTAGCTACACATTGATCACCAAGCTCGAAGGTTTAGGGAGGGCGCATGTACGCACTCGCACAGGATCTGCGCTTTGCATTTCGCCAACTGCGGAAAGCGCCTGGCTTTGCCCTGACAGTTGTTCTCACGCTGGCTCTCGGCATTGGCGCCACCACGGCCATCTTCTCGCTGGTCGAAGGCATCCTTCTGCGGCCGCTTCCCTTCAGCAATCCTGATCGCCTCGTGCTGTTAGGAGATCACCTGGGTGGCGGTACGAGTACTTCCGTCACGGCCCGCGAGATCGGCACATACTCGAATGCAACCAGCGCCTTTTCCTCTCTTGGCGGCTACATCACTGCCAACTATGAGGTTTCTGGCGGTGCAATTCCGGAGCAAGTTAATGCTGCTCGCTTTACCGCGGGCGTCTTTCCAACTTTGGGTGTCCGTCCCATTCTTGGCCGCGTCTTTACGCAGCAGGAAGAGGACGCCCATCAGCCGCTCGCGGTCATCAGCTACGCACTGTGGCTGAACCGTTACCAGCGCGATCCGCACGTCCTCGGAACTTCCATCGCTCTTGATCGCAAGATCTATTCGATTGTCGGCGTGATGCCGCGCAGTTTTGAGTTTCCTCTGGAGGACGGGCGCCTCGACCAGGCGCAGCTCTGGATACCCATGAGCCTGACATCTGACGAACTTTCCGACCAGCACGCAGGGTTTTGGGGATACCAGATGGTCGCCCGTCTCAAGGACAACGTCACCCTCGCGCAGGCTGCACAGGATGCCGACCGCGTTGCCAAGCAGATTATGCGCAATCTTCCCGTCGCCCAGTCTGCGATCCCCATCAAGGGTGATGTCACGCCACTGCTCGAGTACGACGTCGCAGAGGCGCGACCGTTGCTGCGCACTTTGTTCTTCGCCGTCTCCATCGTGCTGCTGATTGCTTGCGTCAATGTTGCCGGTTTGCTGTTGGTCAGGGCCATCCGCCGGCGTCGCGAGTACGCGGTTCGACTGGCTCTGGGCGCGCGTTCCGGCGTCATCATCCGCGAATCTGTCTTTGAATGCCTTTTGCTCAGCCTTGCCGGTGGGCTGCTGGGCCTGGCGTTTGCCGCAATTGCGATCCGAACCGCTTTGCACCTGCTGCCGGATTCCCTGCCGCGCATAAATTCGATCTCCATCGATGCAACCGTCTCTGCGTTCGCCCTCCTCATTGCCCTGGCAACTGGCGCCCTGTGCAGCTTGGCGCCAGCTTTCGCGGCCTTGCGGACCAACCTGACAGAAACCCTCAAAGAGGGCGTCCGGAGCGGCACGGGCGCTGCAAGCCATACCTGGTTGCGCTCAGCGTTGGTCGTCTCGGAGATCGCGATCGCACTGGTGCTGCTCACCGTATCCGGCGCTTTTCTGCGCAGCTTGCAGAAGATGCGAGCCGTCGACCCTGGCTTCCGTCCCGACCACGTGCTGGTTGCTGGCTATCGACTGCCTCTCCAGCAATACTCCACTCAGTCTTCCTCCGATGCCTTCAACCATGCGGTCGCCGACCGCCTCGCGAGTAAGCCCGGAATGATTGCGGCCGGCATCACGACTGCCGTGCCCGCATCCGGCGGTTTCGGAAAAACTGCCTTCACGATCGAGAACGAACCCACAGCGAATTGGAAATTGAAATTCGCCATGTTCGCGATTACTTACGGCGACTATTTCGGCGCCATGGGCATCCCGCTGATCGATGGCCGGTACTTCACCATGGACGACCGTGCCAACTCACCCCTCGTTGTGATCGTCAACCAGTCCATTGCCGAACGTTCCTGGCCAGGTCAACGAGCCGTCGGCAAGCGCATGCATATCGGAAGTCCGACGATGGGGCTGCCCTGGGTAACGGTGGTTGGCGTCGTCGCCGATACGAAAATGGGTTCTCGCGACGAGCCCAGCGACGACCAGTGGTATACACCTGCCGAGCAGCCTGCTTCTCTCAACGGCCCTGAATACGCTGGTAAGCTCACTGACCCCGCCAGCGGATACATCACCCTCCGTTCCGCCCTGCCTCCGGAGCAGATGACGCTAACCCTGCGCTCGACCGTCGCCGAGATCGATCCGCTGCTCACGCTACAGCAAGTGCAGCCCATGAGTGACGCGATTTCGAACGTGGAAGCGCCGCGCCGTTTCAACACCGACCTCATCACCGCTTTTGCCTTAGGGGCGCTCCTGCTCGCCATCACCGGGATCTATGCCGTGGTCACGTTTTCCGTCTCGCTCCGAACGCAGGAGATTGCCATCCGCATGGCACTGGGTGCCCAGCGCACGGGCATTGCTCGACTTGTGCTCGTATCGACCGCGAAGCTAGCGCTTCTCGGATGCGGCCTGGGTGTGCTCGGCTCGCTAGCCGTGTCCCGCCTTGTCAGCTCCTTCCTCTTCGAGGTCAGCGCGACCGACCCAGTTATCTATCTGGCGGGTGTGCTGATCATGATGCTTATGGCGCTGGCCGCATCGGCGCCTCCGGCAACCCGTGCCGCCTCTGCGGACCCAATCGTCGCGCTGCGCTCGATTTAGCTAAGCTCTGCCGGAGTTAAAGAAAAGGCTTGACAACTTATACTGTGTAACATACAGTGTGTGTCGTACACTGTATGGCGACTGGTACCGAAGCCAACGTTGATCTGTTCGAAAACCTTCGGCTGGAACTGCGCCGTGGATGCCTGATCGTCGCGGTGCTGGCCCAGCTTCGGAGTGAGCAGTACGGATATACGTTGCGCAAGGCGCTGGCCGACGACGGGCTGGCCATTGACGAAGGCACGCTTTATCCGCTGCTGCGGCGGCTGGAAACCCAAGGATTGCTCGTGAGCCAGTGGCGTGAAGAGGACAAGCGCAACAAGCGGTTTTACCGGCTGTCGTCTGTCGGCGGGCAGATTCTGGAGCAATTGCTGGATGAGTGGAAGAGCATTAACGCGTCGCTGGATCGAATTTTGCAAGAGGCATAGGCACAAACCATGGAACTTCTCGACAGTTACTTGAGAGCCGTCAAGCGCTACCTGCCGCGGGCGCAGCGGAACGACATTGTTGCCGAGCTGGCGGTGGAAATTCGCTCGCAGATGGAAGAAAAGCAGGCGGAGCTTGGCCGGCCGCTGACCGAAGTCGAGCAGATGGCGATCTTCAAGCAGCAGGGCGATCCCATGGCGGTGGGACTGCGGTATCGACGGACCGGCCGCAGTTTGACGGTCGGGTGGGAGCTGATTGGTCCGGAGCTGTTCCCGGCATTTCTGATTCTGCTGAGCTGCAATTTGGTGATTGCGGTAGTGGTCATTGCAGGAGTTCTGGCCGTCGGCCATATGCCGTTCACGCTTCAGGCATTTCTGGTGCCGCTGCTAATGGAAGTCGTGATCGTGACGCTGGTGTTCATTCTGCTGAATTTTCTGCGCAGTTTCCTCGGACGCAAATTGGCGAATTCATGGATGTGGCCTCCGGCGGAGCTGGCACATTTGCTGCCACTGCCGCGCTGGTACTCGGCGATGGGGTTGGTTGCCTGCGGCGTGCTGACTTTGTGGTGGCTTCTGATTCCGCACGTTCCGAGCTTGGTGCTGGGGTCGGCGGCGCCGGAGTTGAAGTTCACCCCGGATTGGCATCGATACTACGTGCCTATCCTGGCGGTGATGTTGATCGGTGCGGGGCAGCGAGGGGTGAATGTGATTCGTCCGGACTGGAACTGGCTGCTGCCGTTCGGGCGGTTTGTGGCGGACGGCGCGGGTGCGGTGGTCATGTTTTTCTTTCGCATGCACACTCTGGTCGCGGCCGCGGGTGAGACGAGCAGCGCGGCACAGCAGCATCTGGCTCAGGCCGTGAACGCGCGGCTGGTGTGGGGATTGTTTGGCCCGTGGCTGTGGATTTATCTGGCGATCACCGGCCTGGTGTACGGGTGGTATTGCCTGCCGTATGTTCGGCGTTTTATTCAGCGGCAGCGCGGCAAGATTTATCCCACGCATGAACTGAAGGGTCTGATCTAAGCACTGGATTCTTGGAGCAACTTTATGGAACTTCTTGATCGATATTTACAGGCCGTACGGTTCTGGCTGCCGAAAGCGCAGCAGCAAGACATCATCGCGGAATTGTCGTCGGATCTGCACTCGCAGATCGAGGACAAGGAGATGGAGCTGGGCCGCACGCTGGACAAAGCCGAACTGGAGGTGATTCTGCGACGGTGCGGCAGCCCGATCCTGGTGGCAAGCCGCTATCGCCCACAGACGCAGCTGATTGGGCCCGCGCTGTTTCCGATTTATCTGTTCGTGCTGAAGCTGGTGCTGCTGTGGATTCTGGTGCCGCTGTTTTTGGTGATGATTGGCCCGGCGATGATATTCTCCGCCCCGAATCGCTGGGGGGCGCTGCTGCAAACCTGGTCGACGATGTGGTTTTCCATGTTCGTCTCAGCCGGAATCATCACGCTGGTATTCGCGGTGATCGAGCGCACCGAGGCGGAGCTGAAGTTTTTCGAGAAATGGGACTTGCGATCGCTGCCGCAGGCGCCGAAAGCGGAGCAACCCCTTTCGCGGACGCAAACTATTTTTGAGCTGGTCTGCGGGATTGTGGGTCTGCTGTGGATGCTGGCGGTGCCGTACTATCCATTTCTGATTCTTGGTCCGGCGGCGGCATTCTTGAGGCTGGCGCCGATGTGGCACGCATTTTATCTGCCGCTGATTCTTCTTGCCCTGGCTGGGCTGGTGCGGCAATGCGTGAGCCTGATGCGTCCACAGTGGACGTGGCTGCCGCCGGCGGCGCAGCTGGCGAATACAGTTCTCGCACTGATCATGGTGCACTTCATCAGCAACATGGCGGCGAAAACTCCCAACGGCGAGTGGCATCCATTTGTGGTGCTAGCCGATCACGTTGCGAATTCGGCCCGGGCCACCGTGGTGGCGGCGATCGTGAATGCCTCGGTGCTGCTGGGACTGGCAGGGGTGTGGATCGGCCTGAGCATCGCCGCGTGCATACAGACCTGGCAACTCATGAGAAAGTTGCGGCAGCGGGCTTCCCGCGCGTGCGGCGCGTTGTTGCTGAGGATGCTGTAGCGAAGGTCTTCCGAAAATAACGGAGCGCAAATACTGACGAGCAGCGCGCAGCGCTGAATTCGTGAAGGGGAAGTGTGTCTGAAGAAGCTGAGGAGGAACAGGAAATGAACAACGATTGTCTGGCTGAATTGTCGGGCGTGAGCAAGCGCTTTGGCAAGGTGGTGGCGCTCGATGGGCTCAATTTGCAGGTGCGCCCGGGAGAGTTGCTGGCTGTATTGGGACCGAACGGCGCGGGGAAATCCACCGCCATTTCGCTGCTGCTGGGATTGCAGCAGCCGGATGTAGGCACGGCTCGGCTGTTTGGACGTTCTCCTTTATTGCTGGAGGCGCGTCGCAGCGTTGGAGTCATGATGCAGGAGGCGGCGCTGGCACAGGAGCTTCGGGTTCGCGAACAAATTGAACTGGTCGCCAGCTACTATCCCGACCCACTGACGCCCGGCGCAGCGATGCAAATGACGAAGACGACGGCGCTGGCGGATCGTCCTTATGGAAAGCTTTCGGGAGGGCAGAAGCGTCAGGTGCAATTTGCCATTGCAGTCTGCGGCCGCCCGAAGTTGCTGTTCCTGGATGAGCCCACGGTGGGACTGGACGTCCAGTCGCGAACCTTGATGTGGGCCATGTTGCGGCAACTTGTCCGCGATGGAGCTTCCATCGTTCTGACGACACACTATCTGGAAGAGGCGGAGTCGCTGGCGGATCGCGTTGTGGTTCTGGCCAAGGGAAAGACGATTGCCTCGGGTACCGTCAGCGAAATTCGCGCGGTTGTTGGTCACAAGCGGGTGAGTTGCTTGACGGCTCTGCCTCCCGAATTAGTTGGAGCTTGGCCGGAAGTACAAAGGGTGAGTCTGGATCGTGGGCGGCTGCATATCGTAGCAAGCAATGCGGACTCCGTCGTAAAACGGCTAGCCCTCGCGGATGCCAACTTTCGAGATCTGGAAGTCCACAGCGCAGGCTTGGCCGAAGCTTTCACTGAACTTACTCAAACGGAATTTAGGCGTTGCGAGCTCCGGCGTTTGCGATTCCGTTCTTGCTGCTTCCGATTGTCCTGTACGTTTTGTTCGGCGTGCTCCTGGCTGGCAGCATGAGCAAGGGCGACCCCACCGTGGCCAAACTCATGTTCGTGAACTGGTCGGTCTTTGGTGTTATGGGGCCGGGAATGTTCGGCTTCGGAATGTTCGTGGCCACCGAGCGCGAACAGGGATTGCTCAGGCTGAAGCGTGCGTTACCAATGCCTCCCGCGGTGTACCTGCTGGCGAAACTTGTTATGGCCATGCTGTTCGCGGGCATTGTGATGGCAACCCTCGTTCTTGCGGCTGTGGCGCTCGGACATCCGGGGCTTAGCGTGGGACAGTATGTTGGAATTTCCTTGATCGCGATGTTGGGATCGCTGCCTTTCTGTGCGGTGGGACTTTTCATCGGCACGCGAACTTCGGGCAAGAGTGCGCCGGCCTTCGCCAACTTGGCGTACTTGCCATTTATGCATCTGGGAGGATTGTTTTATCCCCTGCCCAAGTCGGTGCAACCGCTCGAATTTCTTTCCCCAGCTTTCTACTTGGACAAGCTGGGGTTACGTCTGGCGGGCGCACCCAGCCTGGATCAGTTGGCGACAGGAGTCACGGGGCCGTCAAGTCATGGATCGTCGGTTATTTTTGTGGCAGTGCTCGCAGCAATCACGGTGATCTTCACAGCGTTGGCAATTCGACGGCTCGCGCGCGTTGGATGAAGGCTAAGGGCTGATTCAGTCGACGGTGGCAGCCGGGCCTCGCGTGCTTGCGATAAGATCAATAGCTATGAATCAGTCCCACACGGAGACGAAACCGGCGGCGGGGGCCGCGCCTGAGTCTCGTCCCTCAAACTTTATTCGCGATATTGTTCTTGACGACCTGAAGACTGGCAAGTATGAGGGCCGGGTGCAGACGCGCTTTCCTCCTGAACCCAACGGATATCTGCACATCGGCCACGCCAAGGCGATCTGCCTCGACTTCGGGCTGGCCGACGAATTTCACGGGCATACGAATCTTCGCTTTGACGACACCAATCCCGAGAAGGAAGAGACGGAGTACGTCGAGTCGATCAAGGCCGACGTGAAGTGGCTGGGCTTTCAGTGGGATGGGCTGTTCTATGCGTCCGACTATTTTGACCAGCTCTATGAATGGGCGGTGAAGCTGATTCGAGATGGCAAGGCGTATGTCGACGATCTGTCGGCGGAAGAAATCCGCAAGCATCGCGGCACTCTGACCGAGCCGGGAAAAGATAGCCCTTATCGCAATCGTTCTGTCGAAGAGAATTTGAATTTGTTTGAGCGTATGCGCGCGGGAGAGTTTCCCGACGGGTCGCGGGTGCTGCGGGCGAAGATTGATATGGCTTCGCCGAATTTGAACATGCGCGACCCCGTGATGTACCGCATTCTGCATGCGGAGCATCATCGCACCGGAAACAAGTGGCCGATTTATCCGATGTACGACTATGCGCACGGGCAGTCAGACTCGCTGGAAAAAGTCACGCACTCCATGTGTACGCTGGAGTTTGAGGATCATCGTCCACTTTACAACTGGTTCATTCAGCAGCTGGGGATTTTTCCGTCGCAGCAAATCGAGTTTGACCGCCTCAACCTTACGCATACGCTGCTCAGCAAGCGCAAGCTGCTCCAGTTGGTCCAAGAGGGCCGGGTGAGCGGATGGGACGATCCGCGCATGCCCACGCTCAGCGCGATGCGCCGCCGCGGCTACACGCCGGAGGCGATTCGCAATTTCTGTGGCGCGATCGGCGTCTCGAAAACCACGGGATCGATCGAACTGGCCATGCTGGAACACTTTCTGCGCGAGGATTTGAACAAGCGCGCCGCGCGCGTGATGGCCGTGCTGCGTCCGCTGAAAGTCGTAATTGACAACTATCCGGAGAATCAGGTCGAAGAGATGGACGCGGTGAACAATCCGGAAGACCCGTCTGCGGGTTCGAGAAAAGTGCCGTTTTCGCGGGTGCACTACATCGAGCAGGACGATTTTCGCGAAGAGCCTCCCAAAGGATATTTTCGCCTCTCGCCGGGACGCGAAGTTCGCCTTCGCTATGGCTATCTAGTCACTTGCACTAGCGTGGTCAAGAATGATGCCGGCGCGGTCGTCGAAGTTCATTGTTCTTACGATCCAGCTACACGCGGCGGGAATACTCCTGACGGACGCAAGGTGAAATCGACGATCCACTGGGTATCGGCCGTGCACGCAGTCGACGCCGAGGTCCGCATCTACGAAAATCTCTTCAGCAAAGAAGATCCGGCGGATGTGGAAGAGGGCAAGGATGTGCTGGACAATCTCAATCCGAATTCGCTGGAGGTAATCGCGCAGGCGAAAGTCGAACCGTCACTTGCCAACGCCGCGGCGGGAGCGCGTTATCAGTTCGAGCGTCTCGGATATTTCTGCGTCGATACCGAGTCGAAGCCGGGGAAGCCGGTATTCAACCGCACTGTGGCGTTGAGAGATACTTGGGCGAAGGTGGAGAAGAAACAGGGCGGGAGAGGGTGATGCCGCTTCCTGAAGGTATTGGCGCGATTCTCTTCTCATTGCCCACGATCTGCGATGTAGCCCCCGAGACAATACCGAACGCGAGTCACGATAACAGCAACCTGCTTCGACTTCACGAAGACGATTGGAGACAGATTGAATTCATCGCAGCCTCGGCTCTGCCACAGGTAGACCGCGAGATGGCCGAAATCGAGCGCTTCAAGCGCACCAATTGGACGGGTGCTGGGTTCAAGCGCGTTTACATTCGGAAGGAACGACCCGACGGCTTGTATCCCAGTCGCGTTTCATGTGGCCTGATCGATTCCATTCCGCATGATCCGATGCAGCCGCTCATGATTGGCACAACTGGGACCCTGCAGCGCGAACAGATCGTGAAGGGCGGCTTCGGCTGCCGCCTAAGCCCGTCCGCGTTTCTATACGGTCGTCACTCCGACGGAATGATTGTGGACCTTGGGATCGTCCGGTTGCCTAAGGAAGCGGATGTACTGCAGAGTCTGTTGGCCTTCTGCAACAAAAGCAATCTATGCCTTGTTGATTGGTGTGCGGGCAATGTAATCGCCCGGCCCGCTGGACAGTGCTCCTAAAGCGAAACCTCGAGCGTGTCTTCCGCCCGAGGTCGCACATCAGCCTGTCCAGCTCAACACGATTGTCAAAGGGCGTGAATCAGAAGTCAAATAGCTAGCTGGTGGCCAACGGCGGAGGTCTAACCGCTCGGTTGACCGCATTGTCCAGTTTCGCTAACAAATAGCTTACCTGCTCGTCGTACAATTCAAAGCTCTGTGTTGAACCGGGAAGTTGTGCCTGGTTTGAGCACGCGAGCGTACGCCGGATCCCTCTTATGCACACAACCATTCTTGCCATGTTTTTTGAGTTCTCCCGCACCGCGTTCTCGATGTCCGCCGCCGCTCTCCTGTTTTTTCTGATTGCGCTGTTGGCCGCAAAGACCGACGTTGCGCAGGCCCGCGGCCTCGACAAAGTCGTAGTCTTAGGCAATCTGTGCTTCGCGCTCCCATTGGCGGTCTTCGGTGCGGAGCATCTTTCGGCCGCGAAATTCATCCAGCTGATGGTGCCCTCGTTTGTGCCGTGGCATTTGTTTTGGGCATATTTCGTCGGCTTTGCGCTGCTGGCCGGGGCCTTGAGCATTGCCACAAAAATTCATGTGCGCTGGTCCGGCTTGCTGTTCGGGATCATGATGTTTCTTTTTGTGGCGACGATGTTCATCGCGGTGGGCCGTGTGTTGATCGGAATCGCCGCCATATTCTATGGCGTCGAGACTTTTCTGCACCCACTGGGAATGCCCGGTATCCCGCTCGAAAAATTGATGTCCGAGTGGATTCCGGCGCGCCCGCTCATCGGCTATCTGACGGCCGCAATTCTCGTGGCTGCCGGGGCAGGCATTTTGCTGAACATGAGGACGCGCATGGCGGCGACTTATCTGGGGGCATGGATTGTGCTGCTGGTCGTGTTCGTCTATGGACCGATCCTGATCGCATCGCTGCTCGACCCGAGCACTGATGTCAAAGTTGAAGGGCTCAACTACTTTTTCGACACACTGCTGTTTGGCGGAGCGATTCTCGCACTCGCCAGCGCAACGCCACGCACGGATTGAGCTGCTGGCAGCTAGCCGATTTTACAAGATTTCTTATTGACCACTGTCATGCTGAGCGAAAAATGACCCTCGCGAAGCGATGGTCGTTCGCAGTCGAAGCATCCCTACCCTCAGCACTCACTTGCCTCCTGCGTCCTCCTGCTGAAGTTTGTCGACAATGCACAAACCCACACGTCGTGATGGGGATAGGGATGCTTCGACTCCGCCGTGAGGATCGCTATGCGATCCTCGCTGCTCCGCTCAGCATGACAGGGCGAGCGGGAGGGCAGTGAATCTGCCTCATTCTTACCTTGCCTTTGCCGCGACTTCCACTCCTGCCAGCATCTTGTCCAAATCCGCGCGCGACAAATAGCGCCCGTTCACGATCACCGCGGCAATCTTCTGCGTGTTGCGGATGTCGTCCAGAGGGTTCGCGTCGAGCAGAACCAGGTCGGCGAGCTTTCCTTTCTCGATGGTTCCTAGCCGATCCTCCATCCCGAGAAACTTCGCCGGGTTGAGCGTCGCGGTTTGCAGCGCCTCCATTGGGGTGAATCCTGCGGCGACGTATCTCTGTAGTTCTTCGTGCAGGCTGAAGCCGGGGAAAACGTAGACGCCGGGAGGCGTGTCCGTCCCCGCAAGAAATTGAATTCCCGCGTGGTGCATGGCGTTCACGACTTCCAGTTCTTTTTCCACGAAACGCTTCCGGGTGGCGAGATCGTCGGTGTTGAAGTCATGAATGATCTCTTCGGTGAAGCGCTTCCATGTGACATCTTTCCAGTGCACAGGTACATATTTGGCGCGCGTGTCGTGGATAAAGTCAGTCTCGTCGATCAGATTTCCACCGCGCTCCCAGACCAGTGTCGGACACTGCCAGGTGTGATTCTTCGCCAGCAGAGCGAAGAGCTCCGTCGCACGTTTTGGATCGTAAGTGGACAGAAACTTACCTTCGGTTTTTCCGCCTTTCAGGAATTCATCTTCGAGCGGCGAACTGCCTTCGAACACTCCGATCAGATGCTCGAAGCTTTTCTGTCCGGCATTTGACGCCTCAGCCGCGCGCACCGAATCCGGCACGTGACCCACAAAAGAAATTCCCTGCTTGCGTGCTTCGTCGGCGATTGCGAAGACTGCCTCGCGTGGAATCAGCGATTGCAACTTGATGAAATCCGCGCCACGCCGTTTCAGGTCGTCCACCGCGCGGCGGCCGTCGTCGGGAGTCGTGATCGCGATCGAGCTGGGAAACCGCGGCTGCGGGCCATCCAGCATGGGCCCGGAAATTACCATGCGCGGACCAATCAACGTTCCCGCAGCAACTTCCTTGCGCCATTGTTGAAGCACTTCGAGTTCGCCGCCCATGTCGCGCACGCCGGTCACGCCGTTGGCAATAAAGAGTGGCAGCGTGACTTCTTTCCCCCGCGGGAACCAGTCCCCGAAGACCATGTGGACGTGCATGTCCCACAGTCCGGGGATGAGGAATTTCCCGCTGCCATTCACATGCATGCCCGGTAGTTTCTTGCGTGGGCCTTCCGTGGAGTCACGGATCTCTTCGATTTTCCCGGCGCGCACAATGAGAGTGCGGTGCATCTGCGCCGGAGTGCCGGAAGCATCGATGACAGTGACATTGTGAATGATCAGAACGGAAGGTGCGGGCGATTGAGCGCGGCCAATCGTACCGAGCCCTGTCAAAATGAAGATCGATAGAAAGAGTCGTTTCATGGCGAAGGAATCTTAGCAGGCTGCGAAAAGAATCCGTTGCCGACAAGGAATACGGCCAGCACTCAGTTCGCTGCAAACTTCAGCGTTCGTGCGGTGAAAGGGCCGTAAGGCAGGAGGCAGCCTGGCTCAGACGCCAGCCGCGCGCTGCATCTTCCCAGCCGCAGCCAACTCTGCCAGCGACGGCACCGACTCCGGTTCCGTCAATTTTCGATCAGGGAGCGATGCTCCCTTCTCAATCGCCTCCACCAGCATCTCCATCGCAAGATCGGTATTCGGCCGAATGTAGATCGTAGCCGCCAGTATTCCGTTCTTCACCCATGCCTGCCCGGTCTTGGGCATGCCGTCGCATCCGGTCACAGGAATCTTCATCCAGCGCGCACGCTCGCCCACAGCGATTTCTCCAAAGGCTTTTCTCGCCCCCATCGCCATGCTGTCGTCCTGAGCGGCGACCAGGTCTACGCGGCTTTCCTGCGAGGTTCGCAAACGCAGCCACGAACTCACCGTGCGGTAGGCGCTGTCTTCGGTCCAATTGGCGCGCATCGATTTCACATGAATGTTAGCGGGCTTGGTGCGATTCATCCCAATCGTTCGCTCCTTCGCCGCGGAACTGTTCGCCGGCCCCTCAATATAGAGCACCGATCCGCCATTCGGCAGCAGCGCTGCCCATTGTTTTCCCTGAATCTTGCCTACCTCTTCGTGATCGGAGCTGATGGAAAACGTCGGGGCTTTGTGCGCGCGTCGCAACTCCAGAATGTAATCCACTTCGTGATTCAGCACGACCCATCCAATGCCGGCAGCCACCGCGGCGCGAGCCACCTGCGGAAATGCCGTCCCCCCGGCGGGCTCAAACATGATCGCGTCCGGACGCGAGCCTGCCGCGCTTTGAATCGCTTGCAGCAGTTGCTGGCTTTGCGTCAAGGCGTCATTGTCGGCGTGAATGATTTTTACACCAACGCCCAGCCGCCGCGCCGCCTTCTCCGCAGCCGCGGCCTGCTCCTGCTGATAGTCGTTGTCGTTGTTGGTAAGCGAAACCAGAAAGCTGAGCTTCTTCATCGCATCCGTCCCCGTTCTCGCGATCATAGTTCAAACGTTGCGGAAGCGATGGTAACCACAGTAACCACAGGCCATCCCAACACTGGCTTCGGGAAGTACATGGCTGCCACACTCCGCTGAAAGCTCGACCATAGACATGCTTTGAAAAGGCGCTGCTTTAGCCTCGGAGGAAGACCCGCCGCGTTATTTGCCCGCCGCTGCGCCTGTCGCCGCTTCTCCCATAAACTCCTTGAGATTTGCGGCAAGACCTTCGCGGCATGTATCCGACAACTCGACAAAGCGGAAAGGCTGCATCCATCCCTGTGTCGCCCACATGGGAAACAGCATCTGCGCCTTGCCGCGTATCGTCGCTTCACCGACGTGAAAAATTACTTCCACTTCAATCTTTTCATCCAGCGGCTTTTCCAGATGAATCAAGCCGCCACTAGTGGAAAGCTGGTGAATTGCCGCCCGCATCTGCCTTCGGTTGGGCAACCGCAGCAGCACCAGCACAGACCCGCGCAGTTTGACGCGAAATGGACGAATAAATGCCTTCGGCTCGTCAGCGGCCACAACTTGCGTCGGCGAATCGGCGCTCTCAGACATATGCGTGCCACGAGTATGGCAGCGCCATCGGTAATATCGAAGTTACGAAAGCAGGAGAACTCAAGCTCTCGCAACCGAAAGCGCGCAGATTTCGAGGCAGACCATCTGTCAACCTAAGGCGTTCCCGCCTATTTTCGCTTTAGATGGGATTTGGAACTCGCTGCCAGGTTGTAAGGCCAGGCAGCCTTACGAGTACTTCCCTTCCCGCCTCTCAGTTGACTACCGTTCGGCGGCCCACCAGTCGCCCCAGCGGCGGCAGCCTGCGGGGCGGCATTCCAATCCTCCGGAGGATCGTCGATTCCCCACACATTCCCGTGCGTGTAGAGCGACGCGCCAATCAGAAAATACTTGCCATCGCTTCCCAGCGGCAGACAGTTGGCTACGCGCGCCGTCACGCTGCAACCTCCAGCCAGCCCGCTTAGCATGATCGGAGTTTCAATCTGGAGCGGACGCGGACTTTGAAAGCCGCATCCCTGCGCGCTCACGACTAGCACTGTACATTCCCCGGCGAACGGCCGTATGCGGTCAAGACTGGTCACCGTGACCGGAATTTCCACGCGGAGCCGGGTGCTGCGTCGAGTCGCTTTCGGGGTCAACACTTCCATGGAAGTCAGCCAGGCAATGCCGGCTCTCGCCATTGTGGCAGAATCGGTGGCGCGCTCAGTCGACGGGCTGCGCGAAACCATGACAAAAGTAACGGCAGCCGTTCCGTTACGGGATCGTCATCCCTTGAGAATCAGCGGCTGGCAAGGCCGCCAGCGGTCTCTCCGCCGTCCATGGTGTAGACATGGCCGGTGGCATACGCCGCGTCATCGGAGGCGAGGTAAGCAAAGAGCCCGGCGATCTCTTCCGGCTTGGCGTGGCGGCGCAGCGGAATCTTCTGGTTTACTTCGTCGAGCATCGCGTCGCTGTATTCGGCGCGCTGCATCGGCGTCAGAACATATCCGGGGGCGACGGCGCAGACGCGAATATTCGGCGCAAGCTCGAGCGCCATCGATCGCGTCAGTTCGATCACTCCCGCTTTGGTGGCGTTGTAGTCGGCGTAGAACGGATATCCCATGATGCCGTTGGTCGAAGCCGTTTGCAGGATCACTCCACTGCCTCGCGCTGTGTCAGGATTCCCCACCGAAAAACGTTCCCACATGTGCCGTGCCGCAGTCTGCGCTACGTAAAAGACGCCGGTGAGATTGACAGCGAGAACTTTGTCCCACTCTTCAGGAGTGATGTCGAGGAACTTGTGGCGAATGCTGATGCCGGCGTTGTTGATGAGGACATCAACGCCGTCCATGAGTCGAATAGCTTCAGCGAAGGCAGCTTCGACCTGCATCAGGTCGGTGACGTCGGCGATGATGGTCTCGGCCAAAGCGGGAAGCTCGCGCCGAATCTGCTCACATGCATTGGCATCGCGGTCAAGCACGCAGACCCGCGATCCTTCTTCCAGGAAGCGCGCAGCGGTGGCCGCGCCGATTCCGCTGGCTCCTCCGGTGATCAGTACGCGTTTGTCTTTAAGTCCACGCATAAAAATCGAGTCCGCGCATAAAAATCAAAACCTGCAACGAAGCAGGAATGGGAATCTTCCAGTTTTTAGGGGTATCCCCCTCCCCCCCTGATCTCTGGAATCATCAACTTAGCGCGAAATTCCCCGCAAAATCCGCAGCCTAAAGGACTTAGAGGCAAAATCCGTGAAACAAAGGACTTAGCTCGGGGCCTTTCGTTCTTAGTCGATGGTTGCGGCCTCGACCATGATCGCGCATTTGTTGAGGTGAAGGCAAGGTTGGATGTCACAGTGGGTTGTGGATTTCCGATTGCTAAAGTTGAGCCCGAGCGTCGCCGATGAAGCGGTCTCTCCAGCCGCCACCTTTAATTGCGTAAGTGACGAAATTTGGAACGGCCGGTCTGTCCCCTGGTTCCCACCCGACTTAACTCCTCTGTCACTGTGCGGCGACCGCTAGGGTGTTAGTGCTCGACCGGAATCTTGTTAGAATTTCGGACTGGCAACTCAAATCAGGAACCGGACCGGGTAGATCGTGAGTAAGGTCGCAGAGTCACATTTCTGCTACAGAATGAGAAAGCCGCATTTCGCGACTTCGACAAATGGTATGGAAGATGGCAGAAAAAATTAAAGGAAGATGCACTTTCGAAGTGGCTCAACGACGCGAGGGTAACCGTTTTCCACATTGGAGATCTGGATAGCTACAGTTCCGCCGAAGTGAAGTTGATTACTTGGCGCCAGGAAGTGTTGTCCACTGTGTCTATTCCGATCCAGACGCCTGCGCAGCTCATCCTCGAAAACCCTGTGCTTTTGAGTCTTCTTGACCCATCGAAGAAAAATTCGTCGGATTTGGAAGACGGGTTCCTCGCCATAGAACGCCGTTGGAGCACCAAAGATCTTGAAGGAAAAGAGATTTTAGCAGTGCTTGCGCACGTATATGGTTTGATCGCCGACCTGGTCCTCGATGCCCATAGCCAGCTCGGTCAGATGAACTGCATTTCGGCTAACGAGGAGCATCCGGATTTTCCATCGCCCCATGATCGGACAGGAGTACTTAGATGCATGGTTGCTAGTGTTGAAGCGAGGACGGAGAGGTTTAAGGCATCTACCCGCGAGCCGCTCGTCCCCTCTGCTGAGCTGGACTACACAGAAATCGACTCTGTAGAAATTGCGATGCGATACGGCTTCGACGACCGAATGCCGAAAGTCGCATCAGGCGGGTTCGATCCGCTGACTCTCGCAAAGAAATTCCAGTTCATAGCTAAACGCATCTTGCGGAGAGACAAACATCACGCTCGAATGATGTTTATTCGGGACGGTCGAGGAAGTTGGCACAACATTACGCTATCCGCTAGAGATCGAACCGAGAAGTACGTTCTCATGCAACTTGTAGCTCAGTTTGTGGAGGCTCAAGGATGCGATGCCATTATCGAGATCGCGGAAGTGTGGACTGCGTTAGCCACCTCAGACGTTCAACAGTCCACAAAAGGCGTCGAAGGTATTCCGGGCAGCGGGGAAGCACTTTCTGTGATGGTCGCAGCTCGTGAAGGTCTCTTGCATTGGTTTCTGACGCCGATCAAGCGCGGGCCTCTTGGCGGCATAAAGCTGGAGGACACAATGGAGGTGGAGAAGCAAGCGCTTACCTCTTTCGAGCCAGTGATTGACGTTTGGCGCAAACAGACGATGTTTCGTGCTCAAGACGGGACTCGGTCGCGAGTGTGGGAGCCGGATATTCTAGACCTCTGTCCCTGCGGAGGACCAGAAAGATATGGGCAGTGTTGTAGATCTCAAATTGCTAAGCTACGTGAAACTAAGAGTGTTGAGTCTGAGGAAGAACACTCAGGCCCGGACCTTGACCCCACTTTAGAGGAAGCCAAAATCAGATCATCGCTAGCCCGATACGTCATCTGGATAAGGCAGCACACGGCGGCAGCTATGCAGGCCGGGAATTCTGGTAAGCAGTTCTATGACATGATTGTGCAAATCGACGCGTTGGCTTTGCAGTCGCACATCGATTCGATGATGCGGGCTCTCAAAGCTGTGGGCAAATCAGATCTTGCACTGCCGCAACTGCATCGGCTAAGAGATCTCGTCGGAGTGCCCAGACTCGCGATGCGCGTTACCGCCCTTGCATCAAGATGGCTATTCGAATGTGGTAGGCCAGAGGAAGCTGTCCTGGAGCTGGATGCGCTCGGAGACCCATTTGAACTCAAAGATTCGCTGGCCCTCTCCCTTGTGGCGCGACATTTCGATCTTTCGAACGAAAACAGAGAGAAAATTCTTCAGAGAGCCATAGATCAATCCGCGTGCGACGAAGAAAAACACCTAGCGAGATTAAATCTAGCATCAGATCTTGTCGCGAAAGATGAAGTTGCTGAGGCCGAGTCGCTCGTTAGATCAGTTCTCAAAGAAACAGAGCAGGACCGAACATCGAGTGAACGGTCCGCCGCTCTCATTCTACTTTGGAGAATCACCGGGACAGAAGAGGATTTTAGATCTGCAACTGTAGAGATGGAGAAGGATGATTTCGCGCTGCATCGATACAGAAATGCGAGCTATCTCATTAAACGTGAGAAATACGTCGAAGCTGAGCGTTTGTTGCAGAATCTCGTTGAATCTGGAGATGTTGAGGCAAAACTTCTCACGTTCGATGCGAGATTGCGCAGAGGCACCAACACTACCGCTCGGGAGCTTGTCAGTAGCATTGACTCTGAGAAGCTGCCTAGCAATCTCCGGTTCCCATACGCAGTTTCTATGGCTCACCTGGTGCTTGTTGGTGGTTTTTTGGAGCTCCGCGAGAAAGCGATTTCATTGCTAGCCGACTTACCCGCAAACGGAGGGGAGCAGGACAAACAGGTAAAGCTGTTGATGAACTTGCTGGGGCGTCCGGCTGCGAGTACTGCATGACCATCCGCGCTGACACCCTAATCAGTTAGCGAGCACCTTCATTGTCGTCAGGAAGAAATCGGAACAAGAGAAACCCGGCGAGAAGTTACGAATTAAGTTCCGGAAGGCGACATCAATCGCGTAGGTTTCACAGCGCTGGCCCTCAGCGGCTAAAAGCCGAAATCCTCAAGCGAGCTAATGCAGTGCGACTTGAAGTCGCTCCCTTCCCGGTCGTTTTATTTTCGTGTCGTTCGTATTCGGAAAACTCACTGCTCTCGCGGATTGCACGCACCCATCTGCGCGTTTTCAACGCCCACGTGTGAAATCCAACCTTGCTTTTAACGAATTTACTTTAGCGATGGTTGATCCGAAATTTCTGACAGGCGATGGATGCCGGAGCGGCGCAGGGCGAAGAGGACGGCCCATCCAATTAGTCCGGCGGCATAGAAGAATGCGAACGCCATGGCGAGTACAGGGACGATATTGAAATGTTCCGGCGGGATGGATGCGGCGGGCGGGGTGACACTGAGAAGCGAGGAGTTGATGACCTTCGCTTTTTGGATGGCGAGAAAAACGCCCGCGAGGATGATCATCATGAGGGCGGCAGTGGTTTTGGGAAAGCGGAATTGAGAGTGCATGGTGAACCTCCGGGATGAGATTGGAAACGAAATGCGGTTGCCGAAAATGCGGCGCGCATGTTCGGCGAGAGCGCTGCGAAACAGACCTCCGATTTCGCGTAGGTAGAACCTGGCGGTGACGGCGATTCCTTTTTGTTGAGCGTCGGCGCGCACTTCGCGATGGACGGCGATCATTTCGTCCGCGAATTGACGGCGGTGGGCGTTGGGATACAGGCGAATCAAATTTTCATAAAGGGATGGCATCGCGGTCAGGCCTCCTTGCGCGCAGCGCGAAGGCTGGCGACCCGCGTGAGTTGCTTGAGACGCGTGATTTCAGTCTGCAAAGTACGGCGACCGAGAGCGGAGAGGCGATAGGCCTGGCGTCCGCGCGTGGTGTCGTCTTCTTCGAAGCGCTCGATCCAGCCGTCATCGAGCAGGCGGCGGAGTGCTCCGTAGAGAGTGCCGGTGCTGAGTACGACGCGGCCATCGCTGACTTTCTCGACATCCTTGAGAATGGAATATCCGTGGCGCGGCTGGGCAGCCAGGCTGACCAGAATGAGTAAGACTGGTTCAGTGAGAGGAGGCGTTTGCATATATGGCTTTGTACGACATGTCGTACGGTGACATATTACGCCAACATGAGGGAGCGATGTCAAGAGGGAAATGGGCTAATTCGGGCGCTCCGTGGGTTTTGAGTGTCGTCGCGGTGAAAGCCTGGCGGGCCGAAGAGTAGCGCCCTCGGCCACATCACGCCGATCCACCACAGAACTTCGTCTCTAAGCCCTCTTTCCTCATTGACGCATACCAACCAGGTATGCGAGACTGACGTTCCACTAGATCTTCCTCCCCCTCGGAAGGTGAAAAGATGCAACTTCCCTCTTCTCGCATCAAGGCTCGCAGTCAGGCCTCGGTCAATCCAAAACTCGAAGGAAAACTCTGGATGTACGCTGCGGCGGCCAGCGCCGCTGGCGTGAGCATTCTTGCCAGCACGCCCGCCGACGCGAAGGTCGTGGTCACACACATCAACACAGCCATTTCGCCTTCCGTGGCACTCGACCTCAATCACGACGGGATCATCGACTTTAACCTCACCAAATGGAAGGCCAATGCTTCGATTGAGTTGTTCTCGTATCTGCTTGTCTGTCACGAAGCGTACCAAGTTGCCTCCCATCAATGTTTATCGTCGAGCAGCCAACCCAATGCCGCCAATGTGGTCCGGGGAACTTCGGCGGGTGCGCTAGACCTTCCCTTTGGCGCTCCCATCGGCCCAGGCCAACAGTTCGGCGGGACGAAGGGCCGCGTCCTCATGGGTGGACGCAATGCCGCAACATTCTCATCGATCCATGAACAAACCTGGTATGGCCCCTGGGTGGCGGGCGGAGCGGGGGTGAAGGATCGTTATCTTGGCCTTAAGTTCAAGATTGGAAGCCAATTTCATTTCGGCTGGGCCCGTGTGACCGTCACCACGACCGCTGACCACGGTTTCTCGGCTACCCTGACCGGCTACGCTTATGAAACGATTCCGGGCAAGGCCATCCGCGCCGGCGCAATCTCCGACGCACCACAGGCCGCCCTGGAGCCTGCGCCTCCATCCATTGGGCCTCAGCAAGCCGATCGCGAGGCCTCGCTGGGAATGCTGAGCCTCGGTTCAATGGGTCTCACCATCTGGCGGCGCGAAGACTCCTAAGTCCTTGCGGCGAAATTGTTTTCCACCCGAAAGCAGGAGCGCGACTCGTCTCGCTCCCGTCACCCGATGACCGCAGCAGACTTTCGAGATTGTACTCAGACTGTCGGGTGGCAGAGTTCGGGGAGTTGGTCGTGGAACCGGAGAATCCGCGACTGGACTCGATGGCCATCACAATGCCCGTTGGGCGCGTTCTGCTTCGGCAAATATCGTTCGCGTACTCCTTCCTCGGTACGCTTTTCCAGAAATGACTGCACGAGATGGTGGCCCCACGCGAAGCTGCATACGCGGCGACCAAAGCACCCCCTAAAAAAATTACTTCAAACACTGTACCTACGGCACTCGCGCCAACGGGACTCGTCTCCCCGTAAACAGTCCCGTGGGCGTCAATCGCGAGTCCGCCCGCGGGATAGTATCGAATTGCTGGTTTGATAACGCAATTGTTCTGCATTTTTCATGACCCGATTTCACCTCGGGTTTCCGCAGTTGTAGGTGGAAGCAGGAAGTCTTCCGCATAACTAGCAGGAAAACTCAGGAGGGAATCACCATGCGCACTCGAATCGCTGTCTCTTTACTCGCCTTCGTTGCCCTGGCCGCTTCACTCGCCAGCGCTCAGATCGTCATCGACGATTTCACTCAGGGAGCCTACCAATCTCTCCCTTACAAATCCGGCACGCATCCCAGCTCTCAGAACGGCAGCATCGCTCACATCATCGGAGGCAACCGCCAAGCCGGCCTACTGATGTGCGCACTAGTGGACTGCCCTGTCCAAAATCCATTTAGCCAGAATGCCTCTTACGCATTTAAGACAAAGAGCACGCTGGGTCCCGCACTCGTTTTGAGCGCTGGGTACGCATCCGCCCCCAGAATTGATCTGTATTACGGCTTCGGATCGGCGATGAGCGTCAATCTTAGCTCCGCTGATCGCATTCGTGTCCGCTACCTGGGGCTTACGGGCGAGGCGAACATGGGGATGCTGCTGTACACCACCGCATCGAGTTACGGGGAGAACGCCTGCAACCTGCCACCCTATGCGGGCCCTTTCACCGTGGAATTGCCGTTCAGTGGTTTCGTCGGCACCGGATTTGATCCGGCAAATGTCAACTTTATCCGCCTATGGTCCCAGGAAGGCACCGTAATCGGAAGCACCGAATTCGCGATCGTGTCCATTGAGGCCGTGAACGGAACCGAAGCGGGAGCAATCATCTGCCACCTCAATTAGCCATGAGCCGTGGAGCCCGGAGATGCGCGAAGCGAGGTGGGAAAATAATCCGCCTATCGATCAAGAAAGGGCAAAGGGCAGAGGACCGTCGCCCCACTCATTGCCGAATCGCAGTGAGTGGGCACGATGGACGATTGTTATCGCGAATTCGATGCCGAGGCATGGATTCGCGTCGATTTCAACTTTATTTCGCGGTGGTTCCCACTCATCGCTAGAACACAGAACCATGATGAGTGGGAATCCGGCTCATTTACCTGTTCGATAGCTGAGCGACGGGAACTCCAGCGATTGGCGCCGGCGCAGGTTTCGCCGACAGGGGATTGAAGGTCGATACCGGTTTGGCTTTGCGCATTTGCTCGATCATCTTTCCTGCATCGCGGTCTTTGGTGTGATCGGCGAAGCGGACCGTCTCGTAGTTTTTGCGGATCGCCGTGATGCGATAGTCGAAGCGGATGTTCGAGTTGCCGTTGCCTAGTTCACGCACTTCGAACGAGTTGGCGGACTTGTTGGTCACATAGAGTCCCTTGCAGTCGCCGTTGGGCACGGGGAAGACCCTGTAGTCTTTCCCGGTGTTGACGGTCTGGACGAAATCCGGGTCGAATCGGATGACAGCCACTCCGTTGACGAGTTGCGCGGAACCGAAATCCTCGAACCAGTTCTCTGGCGACTCGATGCCAGACATCGCAACCTTGCGATTGCCGCTGTCGAGCTGAACCATGGCGCCGATGCCGCCGTCGCAGTGGAGGTGGGCGAACGCGTCAATCCTGCATGAGACGCCGTTCGCAATATTTTCTGCGCTGAATATGGGTCCACTGCTACTGTAGTTCGCGGCCACCAGCGCCCAGTTTCCGCTGGGGGAGTTGTTCAGGAATATCCCGCCGATCCCGTCCTGCCCCGTCCCAGCCACGCCCGCGGCACCCAGAGTGTTGGTGTCGCCCCAGATGCCCGCGTACGGAATCTCTGCCGCGAGGGTGCTATAGCCCACGTGCTGCCCGTAGATGCCATAGCCGGAAGTCCCATACCCGAGAACTCCGTAGCCGCCAGAGCCATAGAGACCAGCGCCGCCACCTTCGCCGACAACACCGAAAAAGTTGCCGTTGCTTATGCCGACGATGCCGTGGCTGACGTTGCTCACACCTAAAACGCCGTAGCCGGAGTTGCCGGTGCCATAGACGCCGGTGCCACCGTTGCCATAAACGCCGATGCCGCTGCTCTCGTTGCTGCCAGCGACGCCGTAAGCGATGGGGCTGCTAGTCACGCCTTCGACGCCAATCGCAAGGATTGCCGGGGTGCTGGCTGAGCTGATGACACTCGCACTGCCGTTGACCTTAACGGTTGTACCACTCTGCGTGACGATTGAGTCCGTGACTTTGGCGCTGCCGCCGTTGCTCGAAAAGAGCGGAACGAAGCCGGACTTGCAGCCTGTAGCAGAGGTGCAGACGATCTCGTTCGCCTGCTCGACTGGAGGCGGAATGCCGGCGGCCGGCCGGCTCGTGGAGGCGGAGCTTCCCGCGGTCGGCGATACCATGAATGCGGAAGCTGGTCTGCCACCGAGAGTGTCCGCGTCGAGCGCCTTCATCGCATAGGGCACGCTGAGCAGCAACGCGCGCGGCTGCTCCGTGCCGCCGTTGATGGTCACGCCTAACCAGCGTGCCTCGCCTGAGCTGAAAAGATCCAGCGGCAGACCGTCGGACTTGGTGGCTCCGAGTTGAACGGTGTAGTTGCCCTTGGCGTCGGCCTGGATGTTCTGCGTTTCCATCCACAGGGCAGCGCCTTCGGTCTGGTCCTTATAGATGGCGAAGGTGACCCCGGCAATGCCGGTAATAGTCTTCCCTTGGACATCGGCTGCCTTTCCCGAAAAATTCACTAACCTAGGCACGGTAGACGACGAGAGAGACGAGGCTGGTTGCTGGGCATTCATTAAGGGCACGCTGATCAGTGCACAAAAAAGCGAGACCTTCAGAAAATCGGATAGTAAGCATTTGGCAAACTTCATGGTGCTTCTCCTTCTTGATTTAAGTCGCGCTTGATTTCAGTCGCGAGGGTCCCCTCAGGACGCGAACGCATCCTGCTGCGGCTTGGTTTTTTTAGCAATGGCGCACATCTGAAGCTGCCTTAATTTGTATGAACTCGCAAATAGCTGCAAACACTAGGTTTGCCGGGTGATTGCGGACTCAATGTAGAATAGGCGTCCACCCTGAGGTGAGTTACTCGTGGCGTCGGAGCCAGCTGGCATTTCGGAACCAATCAGATTCGGAGACGATTTCGAACTCGACGCACACAGCTATCAACTGCGGCGTTCGAGTCGTCTGCTCAAGCTGGAGCGGATTCCGATGGAGCTTCTACTGTTGCTGGTCGAGCAACGAGGTCAGCTGGTCACGCGGGAGCAGATCATAGAAAGAGTCTGGGGCAAGGATGTCTTCCTTGACACCGACAACAGCATCAACGCCGCCATCCGGAAAATTCGGCAGGTGCTCAAAGATGACCCTGAGCAACCACGCTTTGTGCAGACCGTTACCGGCAGAGGGTATCGATTTATAGCCCCGCTGAGGGAAACGGTGGCGCCTTCGGCGTCGCCAAGTTTCGCGGCTCCCCAGTTGGCTCCAGCGAAGGATTTCCGCGGCATAGAAGTCCCTGGCGATCACGTAGCACCAGCATTACCCCCCACGCAACGCGTGGTTCGTAAGAAGACGTTGCGCCGATACCTGATCGCGTCCCTCGCGCTTATGACCGAGGCGCTCATCGGACGCCTCGCCAATATCCACAATCTCCGAGTCATCTCAAATACATCGGTGATGCAATTCAAGGACACGCACCTCTCGGTGCCGCAGATTGCCGGCACGCTGCGGGTGGATGCCCTTGTCGAAGGGTCGGTGATACGCGACGGCGGTCGGATTCGCGTTACCGCCCAGTTGATTCGCGCCGCAACCGACGAGCACTTCTGGTCGGAAACCTACGACCGCGAGCTACGGGACGTGCTTGCTCTGGAGAGCGAAGTAGCGCAGTCCATCGCCGCCAAGGTGGAAGTAACGGTCACTGGGAAGGAACACGAGAGACTTGCCGCAGCACGGCCCGTCTCCCCGGAAGTCTATGAAAGTTATCTCAAGGGCCGGTTCGCCTTGGACAAAAGCAACAGCAGAGCTGAGGTTGAAGAGAGCATCGGTTACTTCGAGGAGGCCATTAAGAAAGACCCGAAGTTCGCGCCAGCCTACCTCGACCTGGCTGAGGCATATGGCGATCTAGGCTCGATTTTCATCGGCGCTCCCCCGGAGACGGTACGCCCGAAAGCAATGGCCGCAATCCGTAAAGCGCTGGAACTCGATCCGGAATCTGTGGAAGCACACTTGCTGCTGGCAGGCATGGAGCAATCACAGTGGCAGTGGGCCGATGCCGAGGTTGAATACAGGCGTGCCCTCGGATTAGGTCCAAACAATGCCGCTGCTCAACGTGACTTCTCTAATTGGCTGTTATGTCAGGGGCGTACCGATGAGGCCTTGGCGGTTGCCCAACATGGCCGCGAACTGGATCCGCTTGTGGTTTCCGGCTCGCATATCGGATGGATTCTGTTTTCTGCGCACCGCAATGACGAGGCTCTGCGCGAGTTGCAAAGCGTGCTGGTGGTGCGACCGGACGACGTGACTGCCCTTTGGGATATTGGCTACGTACTCATCGCCAACGGCCAACCCGAGAAAGCAATTCTCGTGCTGGAGAAGGCGGTGTCTCTTTCCCACCGTAGCCCCGGCGTCATCGGTGTGCTCATCAGAGCGTATGCCCACGCTGGACGGCGCAGCGAAGCTCTTCGGCTCCTCGCGGAATTGAAAAGGCGCAAGCAGGCTGGCTACGTTCCTGCTGGCGCCTTTGTGAACGCTTACTTAGGTCTCGGCGAAAACGATCAGGCATTTGCCTGGCGAAAACGATCAGGCATTTGCCTGGCTCGAGCAGGCATACACGGAACACTCAAACATTCTGCAGCGAATCAAAGTCCACCCCTTCTTTGATCCCCTGCGTGGCGATCCCCGTTTTGCAGACCTGCTGCGCCGCGTGGGGTTAGCTCAGTGAACGGAGCCCTTGGAGATGGAAACGATCTGGGGCGCCGAGCATAAGCCAAAATATAAGTGCGAACGGGAAGAGTACGACTTCCAAAGGTTGCGGAAAAACTTGTCGAATCGAGGTCGTGACGTGGAAGAGCGGCCCTTCCAGGGCCGCGTCAGCGGTTTGAAATTAATGAGGGCTTCAGCACCGGTGGTCGCTTTCCAGCCTATGGCAGACGTTCTTCCCAACCCCTTCCAGTCGTACCGCACAGGCAGCTCAAACATTCCAGGGATCGACCAAGGAAACCGACGCGTCCGCGAAGTGGGCCGCGTTGCGCGTGGCCAGCGTGGCGTGATGGGCCAACGCGATACCCGCGATCATGGTGTCGCGCAGGTCGCCGGGACGCCCCTGCTTTTGACGGGATGCCATCAGATCGCCAGCGTGCTCGGCGGCAGCGGCATCGAAGGGGACGATGCGATGTCCGATCTTGGCGAGTAGTGCTTCGAAGGCATGGAGCAGCGCCTGCCGCCGCTTTCCGACGGACATAATCTGGAGGCCAAAGCGGACTTCCAGAAGCGTGACCGAGGTCGTCCAAATAGAAGTGCGGGGCTGGCGGTCGAGCCAGGCGACGACTTTGGCGTCGGGAGTCTGAAGCATCAGGGCGGAGAGGACGTTGGTATCGAGAATGGTCATCCCGGAGAAATCATTTCTCGAACGTAGGAGCCTTGATGCGGTGGCCGCGCAGTTCTGGAATCTCGCGGTCAATGCCAACCTTGGCGAAAAGCGCGGAGATCTCCGTGCCCAGCCCTCCGGATGATTGCTGGGATTCGTCGTTGACGGCAGCGCGCAGAATGTCGCGAACTTCTTCTTCCATGCTGCGGCCGCTGCGCCGGGCGCGCCGCTGCAATCCCGCCTTCACTCCGTTCTCGATGTTGCGGACGACAAGTTGGGCCACGGGCATCTTTCCAATAAATGATATCATGATATCACATTCTGGTGGATAAATTGTAGAAATAATCTGCGCCGACGACCCCTCTTCAGTGGCGCGTTAAGGGCTGGTTAGTGTTCGAGGAATCGGACAATTCGATTGGACAGCGTGCCGAGGTGACGCAGTTCGCACTCCCAGATCGTTAGCACCTTCCATCCGCTCTTTTGTAGTAACGTCTGATTCAGCGCGTCACGGCGGCTAGTGCGGGTTCTTTTTCTTGACCAAAAGTCGCGATTTGTCGCGGGCCGTAGCTGGCCGCGAGGGCACGAATGCGTGTGCCAGAAGCAACCGTGGACAAAGATTATTTTCCTTCGCGCACAAAAAACGAGATCTGGCGTCCCCGGCAGATCACGCCTATGCAGGCGGTACCTGAACCCCATGGCGTGTACAAGCCTTCTAACCGCCATCTCAGGACGGGTATTTGAACTGCGGATCGCGGCCATGCATCTACTGCGCTGCGCGGGGGTCAAGGAGTCGGCCATTCGTGCGTTCCGTGAGCCTTCATTATAGATTTGATCCGTGCTACGCTGACGGCATGGCTGCGGAAACGACCCGAACAAAATCTCCTCGCGCGAGGAAAGAGAATCATTTGGGGCATTACGGACTCGGGATAGACGCCCCCTGGTACAAGCCCCAAGAATTGACCAAGGCAGAACGCGTCGCCTTCAGCGAGATGTCTAAGCGTTCCGCCGAAGCCAAGCGACGTGCAATGGAGGGCGAATCCGAGCCGAAACACGAGATCAATGTCCCGAGATTGCGCCCCGAAGCGCTTATGCCACTGCTTCCTAGCAACGGACTCCGAACTCTGTCGCTATTTAGCGGAGGAGGCGGGCTTGACCTCGGCTTTGACCATGCGGGGTTTGACCATGTTGTCTCCTACGAAATTGTTACAGATGCTGCTGCTACCTTGCGTGCCAACCGACCGCATTGGGATGTTAAGGGCGGGGATGAAGGGGACGTCACAAGAGTCGATTGGCGCAAACTGAAGGTCGATGTCATCCACGCAGGTCCGCCGTGCCAGCCGTTCAGCTCCGCTGGTCGGCAATTGGGCCAAGAGGATGGCCGCAACCTCTTTCCTGAGTTTGTACGCGCGGTGCGCGAAGTCAAACCTCTCGCGTTTGTCGCTGAGAATGTCCGCGCTCTTCTGAACGGCAAATTCAGTCAGTTCGTACAGGAACAGATCATCCAACCTCTCTCCCGCGAATATTCGGTTCACACATTCGACCTGAGCGCCGCTTCATTTGGCGTGCCGCAGGTTCGCACAAGAGTGTTCTTTGTAGGGCTCAGGCGTGAGCTTAAGGCGCAGTATTGTTCACCGACGCCCACGCACTATTGCGACTACTCATCCGACGGACCACCGCCGATGGCAGAAGCTATGAAGGGGGTATCGTTCGACCGATGCATGGGAGCGCGGGAAGCGTTGGGGCTACCGGCCATTGGCTTTGACGGGCTCGCCCCGACGCTGCGAAGCGGCTTAACTGGCCCGCGTCACACAACGTCAATCTTGAGCAGCGTGTCCGCGTTGAAACACTGGAACAAATTGCAGATATGGCCGAACGGCGTCGCACCATCTCGCGACATGGCTAGAAGATTTGTTCCTGAGAACGGTCACTTCCGATTAAGCGTTCCCGATTGTGCTTTGCTTCAAGGATTTCCCGAATCTTGGAAGTTCAGCGGCGCTGTTTATAAGTCGACTGGCCAGATAGGAAACTCCGTGGCTCCTCCTATGGCTTATCAGGTTGCCTTGTCGATCTTGCGTGCACTTTCGTTCAGTTCCTGAGCGGTCTTCTCTAACTCTTTCGCTTCGTCTGCCAAAGCCTCAGCGACAAGCTCCCTTAGTCTTTCTGGGTGCTTCTCCGTGATCTGCTCCCAACCAGCAAAATGGCTTCCCGGAATATGCGGATTGTTGAGCGTGGATCCGCGAGAAATGATATACCGACAGCGGGCTCTCAGAATAGCCAGCATCCGTTGAGGGGAGAAGCCGTCTTTTAAATCGCATTGCTCGAGGTACTGGGCAGCGGTGTACTGCCGTTTATGCAGGAGTCGCGCGTCTGGCACAGTGTAAACATCTTTCTTTCCCAGCACTTGATACAGAACATCAAGCGTTATTAGGTCGGGGACAATCTTCGCGAGTTCAAAGTCCACGCGAATGTATTCTTCCTTCTGTTTGACCCACGGAGCCATCTTCTTCGGGGACCCGTAGACGCAATACTTGAGGGTGATACCGTCCTTTTCATAAAAACCAATAACCCAATGTTTGGTCTTCCATTTCTCGACATGGGCCGGACCGAAATCTCTGACAGTTGTAACGGAGTCATCCGTCGAAGATTTCAGTTCAAAAGGAATGGTGACTTCCTTGACTACTAGTTCTGCATCGGTATCCGCACGCCCTGCGCCCTCAACGCGGCTCAGCTCAAAGAGCTTTATTAACTGGCGCTCACGAGCATCGTCCTGAACAACCATGCTCGCAAGCATCCCATCCTGTATGCAAGACTATAAGTAGCCAACGAGGTACGCAGAGGTGGCCAAAGGCGCAGCAATTTCTTCGTCATGGCGGACAGCAGGTCGGCACGTCAATGATAAGGACACAGGCACGAGTAATGCCGACTGCGCGAACTCCGGATGGGGCGGCGGGAACTGTCTCCAAATCGGAACTCCCCGGAGCACCTTTTCGTCGACTCTACTTGACTTCGCTTCCCACGCCAGTTATTCCTGTCTATAGTCCTTTGGCTCTTTCACAACCCAATCACCCGTAAGTCCTTTAAAGCTAAGATTTTGCCCGTAAGTTATTCTAGCTCTAGGATTTTTGCATCATTTCCCGCTAAGTCAATGATTCCAAGAGACCGAGGGGTGGGGGTAGGGGTTATCAAAGGGTAAACTTTCCCGAATTGGTTCAACGCGAGCAACGAGACCCTGCCAAGCTTCGCTTGGCTTGAACGGGTCGAAGACCCGTCCCCACACAGACTCATCTCCACTCAAATGACAATAGTTAAGTTAGGCGAGAGGGTGCCTTGATGCGGCGAAGGCCCATCGAGTGACAGGGATTCTTCGACTGCGCATCATCGTCCTGCGGACGATTATGCTCCGCTCAGGATGACAGCGCTGAAGAGGAAATCTCTAGATGGGTTTGCCGCGGAAGATCCAGACTAGTTCGATGATCAGGATGACTACGACCATCAATTCGAGGACGAAGGCTCGGCTTTGGTTGAACTGGTCAACCATGAAGCGGTAGAGGTCTTCGGCCGTTTTCAGCTTTTCCTGCACCAGGTCTTTGTAGTCTGGCACGCCAACTTTGGCCGCGCACAGTTTGTAGAGGCGCGCGGAAAACATGTCGCTAAGAAACTTGATGGCGTTGTCGGCGCGCTCGGTCAGTTCGTTCACGTCGAGCAGGACGGTGTGCAGCTTGGAGGCAGCGCGCGCGGTGCGCCAGCGCGACCAGAGTCCTCCACCACCAGCGTCGAGAAAGTCGTAGACGCCTTCGAGTTCCTTGGTGAGTAAGTCGTCGTAGTGACGGAACTCGAGGAGCTGCGAGTTGGCGTATTGCAAGAGCTGAATGGCGGTTTCGGCGCCGGTATCGGTGTCGTAGATGAAAGCGGCGTTCCATCCGATGACGGCAAGGTCATGAGGATAGTAGGAGATGCGCGACTGGAGAATCTCCTGCTTTTCGCCATCGGAGAGCATGGCATTCTCGCCGCGCACGACTTGCGAGATGCGGTCTCCATGAGCGGCGAGCAGCTCGGCGGCGGAAGGTGCTCCGGCGATTTCGCGGACATGGAAGATGAAGTAGTCCTCTTGTAGCCACTCGCCGGTGTCGGGAGAAAGATGATACGGCTTGACTAGCGCGGGCGCGGCGCGTTCCAGCTTTTGCTTGACGATGCGCGTAGCGACCGCTTCGAAGTTGGTATCGGAGGTCCAGCGGCAGGAGAGTTGGATGAGCGTGTCCCACGTGCCGGCAAACGGAAGCTCGAAGACAAGGCTGACGACGCCGTAGTCGTAATAGTGAATCTGGCCCTCAAGTTGTTCGCCGCTGTCGAGGACGAGCGTGTCGAGGGATTCTTCGACCGGAGGACGCTGGTAGCGGACGTATCCCGGAGCTTGATGCTTGAAGCTGGTAGCGGCGGTGCGGGCTCCGAAGATTTTGCGGAGCTCGTCGAGCTTAATCTCTTCGCAGACGTCGAACTGAATAAGGACAAGGACAGAACCGATCAGCGGACCGCGCGTCTGCGTTTGCGGCTGCTGGACTGCGGTCGGGTTGAGGGTAGTGGTGAGTTCGCGGTCCATAAGACGGTTTTCATTCGGGCTTGAGGCGAGCCCGCGATGGCGCGAGAGCAGCGCCGCTGAGACTATACATATTGTCCCAGAAAGCGGCGGATTGGGCTAGAGCCGGAAGGCGTGGAGCTACGCTCGACCCGGACAGCGCAGGGCGGCTGTCTCCACATTAAACCCGCAAGTGGCTGATACGTCAGCGGTTGCGGGAGAATTGCCAGAGCAGGAATGTGCCGGCGGCGAGGGCGCCTAAGCCCAGTCCGGCGCACTTCATCGAGCTGAGGACTTCGGCGTCACGCTGGCTTGCACGGGAGGATTCTGGAAAGGAATGCTCCGGAGTTGATTCGTTGTAGAGCGCCATTTGCAGGACTTCAGCGAGATGGAGCGCACGACGGTCGGTGCCTTGGGCGATCTGTTCGCGGCAGCTGGAGTTCGCCGATGGCCATCGAGATGTCGTATTTGTCGTGTTCAAAGCCGAAGGAGCCAGCCATGCCGCAACATCCTGGAGCGGGGGATTGGAAGTCGACGCCGAGACGGCGAAGGAGAGATTCTTCGGCGGTCATCTTCATGATGGATTTGTGATGGCAGTGGCCGTGGAGCAGGGCTTTGCGGTTGAGTTGGGGCAGCGGGGAGTGGGCGTTGTCGCCGAGTTCTCGTTCGAGGAATTCGCTTAGGAGGAACGTCTGGCGCGAGAGGGCTTGCGCGCGATGGTCGTGGGGAAAGAGATTGAGGAGTTCGTCGCGGAAGACGGCGACGCAGCTGGGTTCGAGGCCGACGACGGGGATTCCAGCAGCGATTGCGGGGGAAAGTTCGCCGAGGATTTTCAGAAGCAAAGCTTGGGCGCGGTCGAGCATGCCAAAATCGTAGAGCGGGCGTCCGCAGCAGAGTTGAGTGTGTGGGAGGAGGACGCGGAATCCTGCGGCTTCGAGCACTTCGACGGCCGCCTGAGCGGTGGCGGGATGGAAGTAATTGTTGAAGGTGTCGGGCCAGAGGATGACCTCAGGGGCTGAAGCCCCATCTCTTTCCCGCCCTTGACGCGGCGCTGAAGCGCCGCTCTTCCACGGCGCGTTATACGGCGCGGGTGAAGCCGGGCTCTTCCCGGTCGTGCGTTCTTTGGCAGCGTAGTCGGCATCGCACGCTTGCTGCGGTTCGCGAGGCGGACGAGGTCGTCCGCCCCTACGTGAGCTCATCTCGCGCGAACGGTGGAACCAGCTTCGGAATGATTCTGGGGCGAAGGCGGGAATATTGCGTTGCTGCGGAATGCCGGCTGCGAATTTCGCGAAGTCGCGAAGAAACGGCAACTGCGTGGTCAGGTTGACGAGGCCGGGAAGGTGCGAGGCTAGCCGCGCCCAGACATCGATGTTGCCGAAGGCGTAGGCGCTGCGCGGGCGCAGACGGCCTTCGTAGTAGTGCGAAAGAAATTCGGCTTTGTAAGTCGCAACATCGACGCCGACGGGGCAATCGCTTTTGCATCCCTTGCAGGCGAGGCATAGATCGAGTGAGTCTTTCACTTCTTCGCTGCGCCAGCCGTCGCGGATGATCAAATCTTCTCGAGCTGAGCCTTGTGTCATTTCCCACAGAAGATGAGCGCGCCCGCGGGTGGAATGCTCTTCCTCGTGAGTGGCGCGATAGCTGGGACACATGAGGCCGCCTTCCTCGCGGCGGCATTTGCCGACTCCGACGCAGCGCAGCGCGGCTTGCGCCAGGCTGCCGTGGTCGGCGGGAAATTGGAAGTTCGTAGCCGGCTGCCAAGGGGCGTAGCCTGCGCCGAGGCGAAGATTTTCGTCGAGCTTATAAGGCTGGATCAGTTTGCCGGGATTCATCTTCCATGCAGGGTCCCAGACGGACTTGAATTTGTGGAAGGCTTGCATCAGCTCCGGGCCAAACATTTTCGGGAGGAGCTCGGCACGCGCCTGTCCGTCGCCGTGTTCGCCGGAAAGCGATCCGCCGTAGCTGATCACGAGATCAGCGGAGTGCTCGATGAACTGGCGGAACTTTGCGATTCCCCCTTTCGATTGCAGGTCGAAGTTGATACGCGTGTGTACGCAGGCGTGGCCGAAGTGTCCGTAGAGCGAGCCTTTGTAGCTAAACTCAGCCATCAGTTTGCGGAGGTCGCGAAGATAACTACCGAGTTTTTCCGGAGTGACGGCGGCATCTTCCCATCCTTCCCAGTAGAGCGGTTCGCCGGGAACATGCGATGTCGCCCCGAGGCTGGACTCGCGGATCTCCCACACGCGTTTGGCTTGGTCGCCGGAGTAGAGGCGAAAGTTGGGCGGAGAGGCACCACCACGGTTGAGAGCTGCGATCAGGCCCTCGGCTTGGGATTCGGCTTCCTGCGCGGTCGCGCCGCCGAACTCGGCTAACAGCCATCCTCCGCCCTCGGGGAGAAGCGCGAGTCCTTCGGGATTAATGCCTTTGATGCGGGTGTAGCCGACGAGGAGATCGTCGAAACCTTCGAGGCCAATTGGCTTGTGCGACATAATCTCCGGGACATGATCGGCACACTGAAAAATATCGGGGTAGGCGACAACGAGAAGCACGCGCGCTGGAGGACTTTCGACGAGGCGGCAGGTGGCTTCCAGGACGGTGACGCACGTGCCTTCGGAGCCGACCAGTGCGCGGGCGACGTGGAAGCCGTTTTCGGGGAGCAAATAGTTGAGGTTGTATCCGGAGACGCGACGCGGAATGTTAGGGAACTTTTCGCGGATGAGATTGGCGTATTCATCAGCAATTTGCTTTAGCGAGCTGTATATCTGGCGGGTGCGTTCAGAGTCACTGCGGCCCGATGAACCTGGGCCGCCGGACTGCCGAGGGCGGCTGTCCCCACATGATTCATTTGGGCCGCTTGGACTGCCGAGGGCGTCCGTCCCCACGCGAACCGAGCTGGGGACGGCTGTCCCCACATGATCTATAAAACCTTGACCAACTTTCATGTGGACGCCATCGTAGGTGACGATATCGAGTTCTTCGATGTTGTCGTCGGTCTTGCCGGCCATTACTGAGTGCACGCCGCAGGAATTGTTGCCGATCATGCCACCGAGGGTGCAGCGGTCGTGGGTCGCGGGGTCGGGCGCAAAGGTGAGGTGATGTTTTTCGGCGGCGTTGCGAAGGTGGTCGAGCACGACGCCGGGCTGCACACGGGCGATCCGGCGGGCTGGATCGATTTCGAGAATGTTTGCCATGTACTTCGAAAAATCCAGGATGACGGCGACGTTGCAGCACTGTCCGGCGAGCGAGGTACCAGCGCCGCGGCAGAGCAGAGGCGCGTTAAATTCACGGCAGAGGGAGATGGCAGCGAGGACGTCCTCGTTATCGCGAGGGAGCACGACGCCGATGGGGACCTGGCGATAGTTGGAGGCGTCGGTGGCGTAGAGGGCACGGGTTCCATTGTCGAAGCGGACCTCGCCGCGGAGATGGGAGCGAAGGCGATGAGCCAGAGCCCCAGCGTCGAGCGAGACATCTTTGGGGATGATCGGTGGTGCGGAAAAAGCAGGTCCCTCCACTACGCTTCCCCTTCCTGCCGGAAGGCAAAGCTCCGGTCGGGATGACAAATTCTGTTGTGCAGCTGAGTCATGAGAGGCTGCGTTCGTTTAGCGAATGAGTCCACGGGGGCTGAAGCCCACTTGATTCCCCTGCTTTTCGCGGCGCTGAAGCGCCGCTCTTCCACTACGACGCCGCATTCGCTTGCGAGCTAATCGGAGGAGGATTTTGCTCCGCTGGCGCTCTTGTTTACGCTGGTGATTTGGATTTTCGTGTTGCTGCCATCCGGTTCCAGGTTGATGGTGACCATATTTTTCGAATCATTAGAAATGACCGTGCAACGATTTTGATCGGTGGTCGAAACCATGGCGTTAGGGAACTTGGATTTGTAAAAGGTACAGATTTTGTCGAGCGGATCGCTGCTCTCAAAAACGGCGGTCACGGTGTGAATGCCGCCAAAGCTAGCGGTGGAAGCGCCTTCCTTCTGCACTTCCGCCCCAGGGTAAATATCGACGCCTATGTCGCGGACAGCTTGAGAGGAATCGCCGGAGCTCTCGGCAGAACCGAACGGAGTTTCGACTTTGACGTGATTGCCTTCCTGGGTCACGTGCGTTCGACGGGCGATGCGGTATCCGATGAAACCCACGGTGGCGACCGCGAGGACACCGATGACAACGATGATGGCAACAACGATCAGAATGACCTTGAGCGCGCCACCTCCGCCGCTGGTAGCGGGTGCGGCAGAAGGAGTTGTGGCGACGTTCGTGGCTGCCAGCGGGACGGCTGCTCCGCACTTGCTACAGAATTTTGTCCCGGGAGTTAGCGTCGCACCGCAGGAGTTGCAGAATGCCATGGGTCACCTCGTGCCGAGTGATTGTAATGGGTGGGGGCGGAGTTGGCAGCAAAAATCTGACCATCAGGGGCTAAAAGCCCATTGATCATGCCCGCTTTTACGCGGCGCTGAAAGCGCCGCTCTTCCACGGTGGCGGAAGCATTCGGAAGCTTACTGCAGGATCTGCACGTGTTGAAACAGAACGGAAAATGCACTTTTGTACGATCCAAATTATCAGAAACTCCTTGCGAGGTTTGTGATTGTTGCGGCGGGTATGGGGTCCTTCGACTGCGCCGCGCTATTCCGCGCGGCTACGCTCAGGATGACAACTTTATTTTCGATGACAGTTTTTTCGAGGGCGGAACAGCCGCACTAGCTCCAGAGGCGGGTGCCGTAGTCTGCCATCGACAGGGCCAGAAGGATGAAAAGAAAAAATACGGTGGAGATGACGACAACTTTGAGCAACTTTTCGTGTGCGCCTTTGAGGTGCATGAAAAACAGCGCGACCAGAAGCGCCTTGGTGGTGGCGAGAAGTATGTTAGCAGGGGTGATTTGGAGTGGCCGGTTGCTTGATCAGACATGGGAACCCTCGGTGCAGTGGCGATAGAGATCCTTCGCTCCGCCTGAAGAACGGCTGCGCTCAGGATGACATCCGCCCGGGTTGGTGATTACGGAGTTCAAATTTGTTCTCTCTATGGATGCCGGTCGATCAGGTAAAGAAGTGGAAACAGGTAAATCCACACGATGTCGACAAAGTGCCAGTAGAGACCACCGATTTCGAGTGGCGTGTGATATTCGGGAGTGAACCGGCCCTTCCACGCCATCCAGAGAAGCCATGCGAATATGCCCAAGCCGATGATCATGTGCAAGGCGTGTAACCCGGTCATGACAAAGTAGAGGGCGAAAAAGATCTGGGCATGCTCCGGGTTGGCGTATTGACCGGGGTGGCCGGGTACCGGCACGTGATCGAAGTTGAACGATGCGCCGGGAACATGATGCTCTTCGAATTTGTCGTAGTACTCCTTGCTCTTAATACCAAGGAACGCCAATCCGAAAATCATTGTGAGAACCAGCATCGTGATTAGAAGGGCGCGGCGCGAGGTCTGAGCAGCCCATATCGCAAGGACCACGGTCAAACTGCTACAGATCAGGACGGCGGTATTCGTGCCGCCGAGAGCGGCATCGATGGACTTGCTGGCAGCTGCGAAATCCCCGAAATACCAGCCGCGATAGATCAAGTAGGCGCAGAATAAACCGCCGAAGAACATAACTTCGGTGGCAAGGAAGATCCACATGCCGAAGCTGGAGGCGTTGCGTTGCTGCTCTTCGGTGGCAAAGTGGTGGAGCAGCGCGGGATTGTGACCCGTGGAGTGAGATCCACGGTGAACGGCGGCTGCCGTGGAACTATCGGACAACGGGCACCTCCTGCTTGTGGGGCGCGTCCAGTTCATCGTAGTTGTAGGCTTCCCAGGTCACGACGGGCTCTTCTTCAAAATTGAACGTTGTCGGAGGCGAAGGAGTTTTCCACTCCAGACCGGCGGCGTTCCATGGATTGTCGGGAGCGGGCTTGCCGTAGCGCATCGACCATAGGAAGTAAATCATGGGCAGCAGGTATCCAACGCCGAGGATGGTCATCAGCGCGGCGAGTTTGGCCCAGCCTTCGGGATAGAGACGTCCGGAGATTTTCGGCCACCAGAAATGCATTCCGCCCAGATAACCCATGACCGCGCCTCCGACCATGATGTAGTGGAAGTGGGCGACGACGAAGTAAGTGTCGGTGACGTGGACGTCGATGCCGAGCGCGGCGAGGAAAAGTCCGGTGAGGCCGCCGATGGTGAAGAGGCCGAGAAATCCGAAGGCGTAGAGCATGGGCGCGTCGTAGTGAATGGAGCCTTTGTAAAGAGTGGCCGTCCAGTTGAAGACTTTGACGGCCGAAGGCACGGCGACGGCGTAGCTGAGCAGCGAGAACAAAAGCGCGGCGTAGACGGAGATTCCGGCGACGAACATGTGATGCGCCCAGACGAGGAATCCGAAGACGGCGATGGCGATTGAGGAAAACGCCACGAAGCTGTATCCGAAGATGCGCTTGCGCGAGTAGCAGGCGATGATCTCGCTGACGATGCCCATGGAGGGCAAGATCATGATGTAGACGGCGGGATGCGAATAGAACCAGAACAGATGCTGGAAGAGGAGCGGATCACCGCCAAGTTTGGGATCGAAGATGCCGAGATGCAGGGCTCTCTCCGCTGCAACCAGCACGATGGTGATGGCGATGACGGGTGTGCCGAGGATCTGGATGATGCTGGTGGCATAGTGTGCCCAGATGAACAGAGGCAGGCGCGACCAGGTCATGCCGGGAGCACGCATGCGGTGAATGGTGACGACGAAGTTCAGCCCGGTGAGGATGGAAGAGAATCCGGCGACGAAGATGGCGAGTCCGGCTTCAACAATTTTTGTGTTAGTGAAGGCCGTACTGAAAGGCGTATAGAAGGTCCATCCCGTATCGACGCCTCCGGTCAGCATGCAGTGCAGCATCATCACGCCGCCGATGATGTAGAGATACCAGCTCAGCAGGTTGATGCG
>WNFI01439067.1_pt1 | contig 39063 bp, 32 predicted proteins | sample 5400471 | NCBI WGS metagenome assembly WNFI01 (sample SAMN13153348, study PRJNA577476) | soil metagenome | isolation source: 100 cm saprolite on Douglas fir-dominated hillslope | place: USA:California | collected 2013-09-17 | reverse complement strand
AACAATTTCTCGCTAAACCTCCGTTTCTCTCCAATCGGAAAGTCCTTATTAGCGTCAGTTCAGGAAAGCCGAGGCGTAATTCAGGGCGCGGTGAACCACCTTCGCCGAGGCCTTGTGGTCGCCACCCCACAATCGCTGGCGTCAAAAGCGCCGTTCATCGATCTGTCTCGCATCGCCGCAATGAAATCTGCAAAATCCGCGCAGTGGGATTTGACTCGATTGATCAGGCTTTGCGAGGAATTGAACATTGCCTACTCGAACGACTGCTTCATGTCCGTGGCAATGATCGTTAGGGCGATACTTGATCACGTGCCCCCATTGCTCGGTAAACAAAACTTTTCAGATGTCGCGAACCAATACGCGGGCCCAAACTCATTCAAGAAGTCGATGCAAAACCTTCAGCTGTCGCTGCGAAATATCGCTGATGCACACCTTCACATTCCTATCAGGCAGAAGGAAGTCCTTCCGACAGTACAGCAGGTAGACTTTCACAAAGACCTTGATGTATTGCTTGGCGAGATAGTGAGGACGTTGAAGTGAAATGCCGGCTAACCACGCGCTGCAGGGGACTCGGTCAAGCGGCGCTGCGCTTGCTTACCCGCGCCCATGAGCGCAAACGTTAGAGCGCAGGGTGGTTGACGCTGTCGACAAAGTGTCAACGGCGTCGTTGCAGAACGATTGTTCATTGTAGTTCTGTCTGCTCTAACGCCTTGGAATTGCTGGATGTTGTGTAGTGATGTGAGACGCATCGTCGTAGAAGTCCTCTTCCTCGTCCTGCCAATCTCCCGAGTCGATTACCTCGCTGACTATATCGGCGATGCGCCCCCGCACATCCAGTTCGGCCTGGCCGCTGATACCCTTGGTTTCGAAATAAACCTCTTCGTCATCGTCGATAGTCACCGTCGCATCCGGCCATTCTTCCTGCAACGCCTGAAGCAACTGACTTTTGAACTGTTCATATTCCTCCTCGGAGACGAGTCCGAGTAGTTCGTGGTTCGCAAAATAGGCAATCGAAAGTGTTGCGGCCATATCTCGTTGTGTTGCGGTCGAATTGCAGATGGCGAAAGGATACCTAAAACGGAAATCATTTTCCGCATTTCGGGGCCTATCGTAAACTGCTTTGAAAATGCGCCGAGCTGTAGGTTACAGCACGTCGCGTGCCAGCTATTGCTACCAGAATGCTGGAAACGAAAGACAGATGCTCTAACCCTGCGGCCGGTTCTCCGCGCCGGGCAGACAATCCGGCCAGCCCGGTGCAAGCGAGAATCAACGACGAAGCGTGATGTTGGCGATTCGCATGCATGAGATTATTTTTATCGAGGTTGGCGCGAAAAAAGGTCGCCTCGAATTCCACGTAATGCAGTCGGCATACCGGTTTGCCGCTGGGGGCAGGCATGGTCCCGCCTCAGGGACGAACTGGATTGTCGCCCCAGTAGGCCGGCGTGGCATGCGTGCGTGGCTTGAGCAGGTCTTCAAGATACAGCGACGGCGCCATTTCCCAGGCAAATTCGTTGAGGCGGACCAGCATTTCCTGGACGCGCTCGGATTCGCGTTCGGCGTGATTGTCTTCTTCCGACGGATCGTCCAGGACATTGTAGAGTTCATAACGCACCGGCAGGCGCGAGTAGACGATCAGCTTCCAGTTTCCCGTCATAAGCGCCCCGCGGAAATCTTCCATCCCCAGCAGCATTTCCTTGCGTGGACTGAGCTTTGCTCCGGTCAGGGTCTCCCACTGGTCGACTCCGTCCACGGGTTTGGGCTGCGCGAGTTTGGCGCCGGCAAGACGGAGCAGTGTCGGGTACATGTCCGTCACATGAATGCTTTCTGACAATACGCCGGCGGGTATTTTTCCCGGCCATGACGCGAGTGCGACCACGCGAAGGGAGCCTTCGTACAGACTTCCCTTTCCGTCGCGATAGGGGCCATTGTCGGACACTTCCTTTTGTACGTCGCCGTCACCGGTCGGATATTTGTTCGGCACGGCGCCGCCGTTGTCGCTTTGAAATACGAGCAGCGTATCGGCCGCCATGCTTTTCTTCTCGAGCGCGGCGATGACTTTGCCTATCGCTTCGTCCAGGGCGGTCACCATGGCCGCGTAAGTCCGGCGCTGTTCATCACGGACGTCCTTGTACCGGTTCAGATATTCTTTCGTCGCGCGCAGGGGTGCCTGAGGTGCGCTGAAGGACAGAAACAGGAACAGTGACCTGGCGGTGTCGTGCTTTTCGATTACCCGGACAGCCTCTTTGCCCAATAACGTGGTGCAGTAACCATCTTCCTTGATCAGCCGCTCGTCTCGATGCCAGTCGGGTTCAAACGATTGATTGGTCTTGCGCAGGCAATCGAGGCCGCCGCTGAAGCTGCCGTAAAAACTGTCGAAGCCACGCTGCGTCGGCCAGTAGCCTTTCTTGTAATGGCCGAGTTGCCACTTGCCCAGCATGACGGTGCGGTAGCCCGCCTCCTTTAGTGCTTCCGGCAGCAGGCGCTCGCCGGTCGGCAGGCCATACTGGCTCCAGGGCAGAATCGACAGGGTCTGCAAGCCGTAGCGCATCGGATAACGCCCGGTGAGCAATGCCGCGCGGGTAGATGTCGAATAGGGTTCCGAATAGAACCTCTCCAGGCGCGCGCTTCTTTGAGCGAGGCCGTCCAGATTGGGCGTCATTATGCTGCCGCCGTGAAATCCCACGTCCTTCCAGCCCAGATCGTCGGCAAGGATGTAAACGATGTTCGGACGATCCGCGGCGCCAACATGGGTCACAGTGCAACCGAGGGCTACGATGCAGGCCAGCAACGCCGATGCGAGCCGCAGGGCGACTCTCATAAGATTCCTCCGTCGGATCGGGTGGATGTTACATGAGAATGGGGCATCGACGTTTTGCCCAAGCACCTTCTCGCAAGGTCATTCGGCACTGCGTTACAATCGGACGAGTCATGAAAGAGCGAGAAATGATCATTGGCGTGCTCCGTGAACTGGGCCGCCGTCTCTGGATAACCCGGGCGATCCGGGAGGCAGCATTTGTCGTCTGCGTCGTTCTGTTTTGCCTTGTCTGCTTTGTGCTGATCGAGCCAGCTCTCGTCTCGGGCATATCGACTGCCGTGGTGTCCATTCGTATGGCGCTGCTGGCGGCATTTGCCGTTGTCACCATCGAGGTTGTAAGGCGCAGTGCGCGCAGGGTTTCCACGCAACAGGCCGCCGCGGCGGCCGATGCGGGCGCGCATCTGATGGACGAATTGAAATCTGCGCACTGGTTCCTGTCAGACATGGAGTCCTCGCCTTACGTCGAATTGCAGATGCGGCGCGCGGCGGCCACCGCCGCGCAGCTCGATCTGGCCACGCTCGTGCCGCGCCGGCTGCCCATCAATGTCTTCGCTGCCGTTGGACTTGGGCTGCTGTGGGCTGTGCTGGGGTGGATGACACCGCAATTATCGCGCTCATGGGATTCCGGTCACGAAATAGCCGCTGGCGAGGATGCCGAGTCTGCCGATCTGCGATCGTTTCTGAAAGGCGCGCCGCATTACGCGGAGGTTGAAAAACTCGACCTCGCTTTGAGTAGGCTGAGGCAGACCAATGCCTCAGCCAAGGAAAGGATGCGAGCCCTCGCCGATGCGCGCGATGCCATCGATCAGGCGAATATGGAGGCTTCGGCGGCACGCGAAGGGTTGTCGAGTCTGGCCGAAGCGCTGAGATCCGATCCGAACTTAGAATTGGCGGTGCAGGCACTTGACCAGGGGCGCATCGGCGATGCGATGACGCTTTTGCGCAAACGCAAAGCCGATTCCGCGGCCGGCGCAATAAAAGACCAGGCCAACGAGCCAGCCGACAAAGCTGCTGCTCCCGAAAGCAGCGTCGACCCGGCGCTGGAAGGTGCGAGGCGGGACCCGACCGGCCAGAACGCCGCGGTCAATCAAGATGCGATCAATCGAGTCATCCGTGCTCTCGAGCAGGCAAACGAACGCATCGAGGTGCAGAACCGGGTGAACAGCATCAAGCGGCGCATCCAATTTGCGAAGCGGTACCTTATTCCGTCAGGCCGCCGTTGCGCGCGAGGAAAACGACAATGCGCGCGAAGGCAGTCAGACCGGCGATGCTTCGGGCTATTCCGTGGCGTTCCCGCTGGAAGGCGCCGCGACCAAGAGGCTCGATGCGCAGTTGAAGCTCGAGACCATTCTGCAGAATAACGACCCGGGCGTAGAACCTGATGCCAAGGGCGGCCAAGGCTGGTTCTATTCCGCCAGCCGGGAGCAGAAGTCGATGCGGAAAGCCGAGAACGTGCGCTCCCTTGCCGGCTATGATCGCGAAGAGGCGATAGCACATGACCGGGTGCCGATGCGGCAGAAAACCATCGTCAAGAATTATTTTCTGAATCTGCACGAAGGTGAGAAATAATGAACTCCGTGGCTGTCGACCGGCAGATACAGGCCTTCCGCGAACAATTCCTGCTGGTCCGCAATGAAATATCGCGCGTGATCGTCGGCAACGAAGAGATTATTTCCGGCGTGATGACCTGCCTGCTGGCCCGAGGCCACGTGCTGCTCGAAGGCATTCCCGGCGTAGGAAAGACCAAATTGGTGCAGACCATGGCGGATGTGCTGCACCTGAAGTTCTCCCGCATTCAGTTTACCCCCGATCTGATGCCGGGCGACATTATCGGCACGAACATCGTCCGGGAGGATGAGGCCGGTCGAAAATCGTTCGAGTTTCAGAGCGGCCCGATATTCGCCAACATGGTGCTGGCCGACGAAATCAACCGGGCCACACCCAAAACGCAGTCGGCTCTGCTGGAAGCGATGCAGGAAAACAGTGTTTCCGCGGCCGGCCGGACCCATGCGCTCGATCAGCCGTTCTTTGTCCTGGCGACCCAGAATCCAATCGAGATGGAGGGCACCTATCCGCTGCCCGAAGCGCAGATGGACCGGTTCTTTTTCAAGCTGAAGCTTGATTTTCCCGACGTCGGGCAATTGCACCTGATCATAGACCGGACGACCCGTCAGGCGGAGCCGTCAGTAAAGCGCGTCCTCGAACAAGGCCAGATTCTGCAGATGCGCGAAACAGTACGGGCAATTCCGGTTGCGCGCCCGGTGCAGGAGTATGCGATCAAAGTAACCCTGGCAACCCACCCCGAGTCCGGCCAGGCACACGAGTTAACGAAGAAATACGTGCGCTTCGGTTCCAGTCCGCGCGGCACGCAAGCGCTCATCCTCGGGGCCAAGGTGCATGCGCTGATGAACGATCGGGTCTACGTATCCTGCGAGGACGTGCGCGCCGTGGCCTTGCCGGCGCTGCGGCACCGCGTATTGCTGAACTTTGAAGCGGAAGCGCAGCGCGTGGATACCGACGCCATTCTTGCGCGAATCCTGGAATGGGTGCCGGAGCCCGGCGAATAGCACTGCCCGCGCCGCGCAACGGCGGACAGCGCGCGACCGCGTCGAGGTAAATCTCTTGGTTCAGGAAAGCGTGTTGTTCAGCGAAGAATTTCTTCGCCAGCTTGAGCATCTGACGATGCTGACACGGCGTCCGGTAGCCGGCCATGTGCGCGGGCATCATCGTTCGCGGCGTACCGGGTCGGGAATGATCTTCGCCGATTACCGGCCCTATTCGCCAGGCGACGATACCCGCAACCTCGACTGGGGAACCTACCTCAGGCTCGATCGCCTGATCCTGCGGCTTTTCGAGGAGGAGGCCGATCTGCCCGTCTACATTTTCGTCGACGTCAGCCGCTCGATGGACTTCGGCGCGCCGTCCAAGTTCGATTTTGCGCGCAGGTTGGCCGCTGCGATCGCCTATATCGGCCTCATCAATCACGATCGTGTCAGTCTGGTGGCGTTTTCCGACGGTGTAATCGAGGAAATGCCGGCACGCCACGGCAAGAACCAGGTCTGGAGGTCTTTGCATTTCCTCGAGCGCCTGGAAGCCTCCGGCGGTACCAGTCTGCAAACTGCATTCCGCAGTTTTTTTGGCGGACGCCGCGCCCGCGGATTGGTCGTCGTGGTCTCCGATTTTCTGGATCGTGATGGTTTCGAACGCAGCTTCCAGGTGATTCGAGAATATCGCCACGACGTGTTTGCCGTTCACCTGATGAGCCGCGAAGAAATCGAACCGGATCTGACCGATGAGGTGATTCTGGTCGATTCGGAACTGGGCCATTCCGTACGGACGCGTGTGACACCTGATCTTGTCAAAGCCTATCGCGAGACTTTCATGCGCTATTGCGCGGAAGTCGAATCATTCTGCCGCGGCCATGGCTGGGGATACCTGCGCGCTACGACACAGACTCCCCTCGAGGAATTGATGCTCAAGGCTTTGCGCGCCGAAGGTCTGTTGCGATGAACGCATCGGCCTTGCCGATTTATCTGTCGGCGCTCGCCCTGGTGGCGACGCTCGCCGGCGTCGCGGCACTGTACTGGCTCAAGCCCCCGCCGCGCACGGTAGTCGTTCCGTCCAGCCTGGTCTGGGACCGCGTGCTGCGCGAAAGTCATCCGCACCCGGACCGATTGCGTTGGTGGTTGTCCCTGCTGCTGGCCGCACTGATTGCGTCAGCCATGGTGAGCACGCTCGTTGCGCCCCGTGCGGTTGCCCCTGCGCAAGCCGCGTCGAAGCTGATCGTTGTGCTCGACGATTCACCAACCATGGCAACGCGCACCACCGACGGCGCCACGCGGTGGGTTCATGCCTTGACCAAAGCCCGTGCCCTGATAGAGGCGCACGCCGCCGGAACCCAGGTCTGGCTTGCGGATACCATGCGACGAGTCATCACGCCGGCTTTTGAAAATCGCGAAGCCGCCCTGGCGCAACTTGCGGTATTGCAGGTCTCCTACGGCTTCCTGCCGACGGTGCCGCTGCCGGAACGGCCTGACGACATCGAGACCGTTGTAATCACCGATGGCGTGTCGATCGGCCCGGTGCCGGGGCAGGCGAGATTGGTATCCGTTTTTGAATCGGTGGAAAACGCCGGCATCACGGCCTTCGAAGTGCGCGCGCTACCGGCCGATCCCCGCCGGTATCTGGCTTACGTCGAATTGGTCAACGCCAGCGGTATCGAAAAGCGTATCGAACTGGCAATCGTCGGGGTCGGTGGCAAACGGGTCTCAAGAGTAGTACCGATCGCGGCGCGCGGCATGCGCACCGAGATGTTCGATATCTCGGATTTCGACGGCGGACCGGTGCGGGCATCGATCGCAATGCCTGGCGACGGTCTTGCCACCGACGACGTGGCGTACGCGATTCTGCCTGCACGTCGCGCAATGCGTGTGGCTTTGGTGACCAACGGTAATCCTTTCCTGCAAAAATCCCTGCAGGCGCAGCCGCGGGTGAGCATGACCGTCATTACGCCGAAGAGCTATGCCGGCGATCGGGACTACGACGCGGTCGTCTTCGACCGCTTTGCGCCAAGCGTGCGACCCCGTGTACCCGCACTGCTGTTCCGACCGCCTCGCGCCAACTGGTTACCGCCAGCACGCAAAGAGGTGAGCAACGTGACTGCCACCACGTGGAAGGCGGCGCATCCGCTTCTGGAAAACATTTCCCTGCTTGACCTGAGCATTGATCGTGCGACTGTCGTCGATCTGAAAGATCTTCCGAAAGAGTCCGAATTCGTGTTGGCGAGCGGGCCTGGCGAAGTGCCGCTGATCGTCGCGCATGAAGATGGGGCGCGCTGGATTTCGTTTTCTTTCGCACCGGATGACTCGAATTTTGCGCTGCAGGCCGGTTTTCCGATGTTTCTGAACAACGCGCTTCACTGGATGCAAGGCGATCAGTCCGCTATCGCACGGGGGTTAGGGGTCATCAAGGTCCCGGTGACCGGCGCGTTTGTGGTGGCGGCCGACGGGAAAGAAATGCCATCGCAATCTATTCCCGGCGGCAGCATATTGGAAGTCGACGCGCCCGGCCTGTTCACAGTCGTCGCGGCGCATCAACGCCTGCGCATCGTGGCGAATCTGTTCGATCGACGGATTACCGATGTAAACAACTCCCGGCTCGCGCAGATCAAGCCAGGCACGGATCCGTCAATCGACGCGCTTCAGTCTATGGCATTCGATACAAAATTCGGGCTTTTGTTTGGCGCGGCGCTATTGCTGTTGTTCGAGTGGTGGAGCTGGAACCGGCGGATGACGGTATGACTGGGCAACTCACCGTTCAAACTGCCTGGCCCGCCGCATTTCTCGCGGCGGTACCGCTCCTGTTCTGGCTGGCCGGCCGAAGCCGGACCCGGCTTGGCCATAGGCATGTGCTGGTTGCGACAGTGTTGCGAAACTTCGCGATTATTTCGCTCGCCCTGGCTTTGATGCGACCCCAGTGGAATGCGGAATCAGGCGATGTATCGGTGGTCTATGTGCTGGATATTTCCCGCAGCGTTTCTTCGTCCTTTATCGAAGCGGCAATAAAGTGGATCGAACAGGCTGATAAAGAAGGTGGACCGGCGGTCGCGCGCTATCTGGCGTTCGCCGACCACGCGGTCATGCTGGCGAAGCCTGGCGACGTACGCCGCGTCGCAGTCGCCGAAGGTCGTGCACGCGACGCTGCGGCCGATCCGAACGTCATCGATCAGACCGCGACCAATCTCGAACAGGCGCTCGATACCGCGCTGCGGGGACTGGATCGCGACCGGGCAAAGCGCATCGTGTTGCTGACCGATGGCAATCAGACGGCCGGCGACGTGTGGCGCGTGCTGCCGCGGCTGACGCGAGCCAGCGTGCGAGTCTTTCCGATCCCGGCAAAAGGGAGGGATGATGGCGACGCCTGGATTGCGGGCATCGAATTGCCGGCGGATATACATTCCGGCGAACCGATCACAGTGACCGTGCGCGTAATATCCGCTGTCGAAACGCCCGGTCAGGTGTGGCTCAGGGATGGGACCAGAATATTGGGCGCGCGAAAATTACAGCTGCATCCGGGTTCGAATCGAATCGCGTACGAAACAAGGCTCGCGCGCACCGGGGCGGTGACGCTATCGGCCGAAGTCGTGGCCAGGGGCGACGCCGTTACCGAGAACAATCGCATGGAGAGGTCGGTATGGGTGATGCCGCGGCCACGCATCCTCTACGTCGAAGGTGGGTCGCCCGACAGTGCCCACTATCTTGCCGATGCGTTGACCGGCGAGGGGATCGATACGCACGTGATCGCTCCGGAAGGGCTACCCGGATCTGCTTCGGATCTCACAGTCTACGATGCCGTGGTCCTCAGCGATACGCCTGCGAAGGGCCTTGCGGCCGACGGAATGCAGGCCATCGAAACCTATGTCCGCGACTTCGGCGGCGGCCTGTTATTCGCGAGCGGCGAGAACGTCCATGGCGAACAAGGCTACAGTGATTCGGCGGTGGAAAACGTGCTGCCGGTGCAATTCCGCGCGCCGGATAAACGCAAGGACCTGGCGCTGGTGATCGCACTGGATCGGTCGTATTCGATGAAAGGCCGCAAGATGGAGATGGCGAAAGAGGCGACCCGTGCCGCGCTCGACCTGCTCGAGGAGCAGCATCGTTTTGCGGTCGTTGCCTTCGACTCGCAGCCCTACATTGCGGTGCCGATGCAGTACGTTCGATCCAAACGAAAGGCCGAAGACCAGGTCAGCCGGATTCAGGCCAGCGGACAAACCAATATCTATCCGGCACTCGGGATTGTTTATCGCCTGCTGCAGAAAACCGAGTCCAAAGCCAAACACGTGATTCTGCTCTCGGATGGCGACACGCATCCCGCGGACTTTGAAACACTGGTCAAACGCATGGCTGGAGAAAATATGGTTGTTTCCACGGTGGCAGTCGGCGCGGATGCAGACCGGGCTTTGATGAGCGATATCGCAAAATGGGGTAAAGGCAGGGCTTATGTGGCCGAAAACGCGGAGTCGATTCCACAGATATTCGTCGAGGAAACCGAGCGTGCGGTGCGGTCGAATTTGCTGGAAGAATCTTTCAGGCCCGCGGTCAAACACCACAGTGCAGCTTTCCGCGGCCTGGACGTGAACGCACTGCCCGAACTCAGGGGATTCGTCAGCAGCAAGGCGCGCGATCACGCGGAGGTGCTGCTCGCGACGCCGTCCGGCGCACCACTGCTGTCCCGCTGGCAATACGGTCTCGGCAAGACGCTGGCATTTACCTCGGACGTAAAAAATCGCTGGGCGGCGGACTGGCTAGGATGGCCGGGCTACGGCAAGTTCTGGGCGCAGCAGTTGCGCGACATCATGCGTCGCGATTCCGGCGAGGCACTCGATTTTCGCGTCGTGCGTGAAGGCGGTGAAGCGGTGATCAGGCTTTCACTGCTGACCCCGGACGGAAAGTTCCTCAACGGCCTGGCTCCCCAAGTGAGGATAACGCGTGCTGACGGGAGCACGGCCATTGTCTCGCTTGGGCAGACCGGGGCTGGCGCCTACCAGGCCCGCATGCCCTTGGGTCCGGGTCAGTCCGAGCGCTTCGAGCTCGCCGACTTGCCCGGTTTGCCGAAGCAGGTGTCGCTGCGCGCTGGCGCCCGCATCCTTAATCAGGACTATCCCGATGAATATCGCACCCTCCCGCCCGACATCGAAATGCTGAACGCGCTCGCGAGTGCAACCGGAGGTAAGGTTGCCCCTTCCATCGCTGAAGTCTTTGCACGGCGGGGGGATCAAAGCAGGATGACAAAAACACTCTGGCCGTGGTTTGCGGCGCTCGCGTTGGTTTGCTACCTGCTCGATATCGCCGTGAGGCGTTCGCCGCTGGCGTGGCGCTGGCTGGAACCCTGATGCGCAAGCTAATCCCGGGTTGCTGAAAGCCTGAGACTGATGCGATTTCGTCCGTCGACGAAACTGTAATCGGCCTGGTTGGTCAGGCCAATAGTGAGGAATATGCCCAGACCGCCAACCCGCCTTTCCTTGATGGTCGAATCGATGTCGGCGCGGTTGCCGGCGGCGAGTGGATCGAATTTCGGCGCCGAGTCCTCGTAGATTAATTGCACGTCACCCTTGTCTTCTTCGAATGTGATGAAAATGGGTGCGTCGCTGTCGCCCCTGTGGCCGTGATTCACGGTATTGGTGAACAATTCTTCGACAATTAACGTCAGTTTGTGGCGATCTTCGCGGCCGAGGTCGGCTACCGCACCGAATTCGTCGATCAGCGCCTTGACCTGGTCAAAGGCCCTCAGCCGCGCAGGAAATACGCGATTCAGGCGATGCATGTTTTCCTCAAATTGCACAGGCATTTGCCCCTTGCTGCAAAGGGTGGGCCCGCTGCTATGATGTACATGTGCATGGTTCTTGCACTAGAAATCCGTGACCGGCGAGATTTGCCGATATTACGATCCAGAACCGAAGAGGGCAAAATGACCAAAGTATCGAGTTTCCAAAGAGATATCCTTGTTTTTGGTTTGCTGCTGTTGGCGGGCGCGTGGATGTGCACGCATGCATTTGCCGGCGATGCGGGACGTATCAAGGTATCCAAGGGCGACGTACAGATCGAGCGCAATGGCAAGCTGATGCCGGCGCCGGTCGGAGCGGTTATCGAAGCTGAGGATACGGTAAGGACCGGTGCCGATAGTTCGGTTGGCATTACCTTCCATGACAACAGCCTCCTTTCGGCCGGACCGAACAGCGAACTGGTGATCGAGCGCTTCGTATTCGACAGCACTACCCACCAGGGCGAGTTCGATACCCGTCTGAAAAAGGGTACGCTGGCGGTTGTCTCCGGCAAGATCGTCAAGCAATCCCCGGAAGCCATGCGAATCAAGACTCCCGCCGCGATCATGGGCGTGCGCGGTACTGAATTCATCGTAAAAGTGGACGAGCCCGCCGCCAACTGAAGATGCATTTTTCTCTCGCACCGGCCATCATCGCGGTGATTGTGATGGCCGGTTGCGCGCAGTCCGGATCCCAGCCGGATCGCTGGATCAATTCTGCGCAACCGATCGAACCTGAAGCATTGCAGCCGACCAGCGGGCCGATCCGCAACGATCTGATCGTCCTGCTGCCCAAGCCGAACGGGTCGATTGGCGGCGTTGTGGTTAGAACGGATGCCGGCAAGACGATTCTTTTGGACAAGGCCTATGCCGGCGCGCGCATCGACGGCGCCGGAAAGATCCAGCCCGTCAACTATGACGCCGATCGGGCGAATGCCGAATTTTCTCCCATCGTAGCGGCGTTGCCCGGGCACCCTGCGACCTTCCTGCTCTATTTTCTCGAAGGAAAGGACGAGTTGACGCCCGATTCCGGGCGCGAATTCGAACGCGTGTTTGCCGAAATCGCCGCGAGGCCTTATCCGGAAATCCTGGTTATCGGACATACCGACGCGGTGGGTAACTATCAGTTCAACGATCAGCTGTCGCGGCAACGCGCGCAACGTGTTCGAGACGATCTCGTCAAGCGCGGCATTTCCCCGGATCGTATCGAAGTTTCCAGCCGTGGCAAACGGGAGCCGTTGATTCCGACTGCCGAAGGTGTTTCGGAACCGAAGAACCGGCGCGTCGAAATCAATGTGCGCTGATTGTCGCGTGTGATTGGCCACCGGATTCCGCTTTCGGCCGTTATTCATAAGTCGCCGCCGCTCCAGCGCAGGACGAGAATGGTGAGGTCGTCCGAGCGCTCGGTGCTCAATACAAACGCGCGGACATCGTCCCTGATCGCATTGACCAGTTGCAGGGCATCGGTCGCACCAGTGGCTGATTTCAACACTGAAAACAAACGCTGTCGTCCATAAAGCTCGTCGCGCGCGTTCATAGCTTCCGTAACGCCATCCGTAAACAGGCAAAGCGCCTCGCCGGGTAACAATCGGTATCGTTCCGCGCAATAAGGGTATCCCTCGATGACACACAGCGGCGGCCCCGCTTCTCCTTCCAGCCTGGTCGGTATTTTCTGCTCCGGACGCAGGCAGAAAGGCGAGTCGTGTCCCGCGTTACACCAGTTCAGCTCCCCGGTCCTCAGGTCCAGTATGCCGGCGAACACCGTAACGAACAGCAATTCCGGGTTGTCGCGGGCAATCTCCTCGTTGGCTGCGCGCATGACTTCACCAATATTGGCACTGTCCTCCATCCGCAATGCCGCACTCTTGTACAGGGCTTTGCTTACGGCCATGAAGATGCTGGCCGGCAGGCCCTTGCCCGCCACGTCCCCAACCATGAAGAACAAACGGTCGCCATCGAGTTTGAAGAAATCATAGAGGTCGCCGCCGACCGATTTTGCAGGTTCGATCAGGGCTTGCAGGCTGAAGCGCGCATCGCCGTAGAACTTGGCGGAAGAGGGCGGCAGCATGCCCATCTGGATGCGTTGGGCGGCCTCCAGTTCGCCGGCAGCCCGTGCCGCCGCTTCGCGCTCCGCCTGCAGCGCCATGCGCAACGTGCGGCGCTGACGGTCCGCCTCGGTAAGCGTGCCGGTCAGCATCACGCCGAATAAGATTGTGCAGACGGCGACTGGCCACGCGACATCGACCAGAATGTGCTCCCAGAGATAAAGCGCAAACCCTGCAGCCAGCAAACCGGCAACCAATACTAAATAGATCAGTGCTGCCGTCCTCGCCTTCACCACGGGGACGGCGAGAATCAGTATCAATCCCGCGATCAGCAAAATTGCGCGCTCCATATGCCTGAGATATTCCGGCCGCTGCAAAAGGCTGCCTTCGTAGATGCCTTCCAGAATCTGTGCATGGATCTCGATCCCGGGAATGCGCTGACCGATCGGGGTTGTCTGAAAATCAAGCAGTCCCAGACCAGTTGCGCCGATCAGCGCGATCTTTCCGCGCATCTGTTCGGCATCGACGCGACCCCGTAGCACGTCGATCGCCGAAACGAAACGGGCTTCGTCGTGCGGGCCGAAATGAACCCATACTGTCCCGTCCGCGTTGGTTGGAATGAAAATGTTACCGATGCCAATGCCTTTTACGCGATCCGGTTCGCCGACCACGACGAAGGCCGGAGTCCGGGTTGCGATTCTCAGGGCTTCTACGGACAAGGCCGGTGTCAGCACGCCGTCGACTGATGCCAGCAGCGGAACCCGTCGCACAACGCCGCCGCTAGGATCGACGCTCAACAGGCCATGTCCTGGCGCTGCGGCGTCCAGTTGCTCCAGGCTGCGCAAGGTACCCGCGAAATGCCGCAAGCGCGGAGTCGGATCGGATCCGTGTATGCGAAACGGAGCAGTGCGATTGCTGGATCCGGCCGTCCCTCTTTGTTCGATTCCCGCGATCCCGAGTGCAACGGGATATCGGCGCAGGGTATTGGCCAGAACCAGGTCGTTGCTCGGTAACCGCGCCAATCGTTGCGCAAGTTTTGAATCCAGCCTTTCGATCAGGCGGGCAATGCTGGCCGGCGACATCCGGTCGAGTTCCGGCATGAGCACGTCCACACCGATTGCGGCCGGTTCGTGTTGCGCAATGGCCTCGATGAGATCCGCCACAGTCGTGCGCGGCCATGGCCATTGGCCAATGCCGTGCAGGCTCTTTTCGTCAATGGCGACGATGACCGCAGGAGCGGATGCGCGCTTTCGTGGCGCCAGTTTCTGGTACCCATCGAACAGCGCCATGCGCAATTCCGATAAGGCTGGGAGCAGGGGGAACAGCGAAAGCACCAGCAGTGCGACCAGTATGGCGGCACCCAGCGGCCTGCCCTGACCCCCGGTCAGAACCAACAGAAAAGGGCGTGCGATATTTTCTTCCGACGTCTTGGTCTGCGGAATTTGCACGACTTCGGTCAAATTTCGACTTCCATGCCGTCGAAAGCGGCGCTGATGATCAATGCCCGGTCGCCGCGAGTGAGTTGTTCAAACCGCATGGTTTCGTTAAGCACCGACTGGATGCGTCCATCGTCGAATGCCGGCTCGTGATGGAACATGCACAAATGCCTGACGTTTGCCAGTTGCGCCAGCTCCACGCCGACAATGTTGCTCGAGTGTCCCCAGTCTTCCTTGACCGACACGGCATCCAGCAGTGAATACATGGCGTCGAAAATTACCAGGTCGGCATTGCGAAAGAATTCGACGAATGCTTGCGTTTCGGTCGGGTCCTCGAGCTTGTGCTCGGAATCGGTCGAATAGACAATCGTCTTGCCGTCGCGTTCGAATCGATAACCGTAAGAGTCGCCGGTATGTCGCTGGAGCTTGGGGGTAACCTGGAAGCCGGCGATGTCGGTGGTCTTCCCGGGCATGAGTTTTACGAACTCGATATCGGCCGAAAGGCGGGAGAAATCGACCGGAAAACAGGGAGCGGATTGCTGCAGTCGGAACGCCTTCTCAATGATATCGTGGCAGCCAAAAATCCGGATTCGAGTGCCGCGAGCGTATGCTGGCGAGAAGAAGGGAAAGCCCATGATATGGTCCCAGTGCACATGGGACATGAGCACATTGATTACCACGGGCTGCGATTTCTGCGCCGCCATGACGTGACCGCCGAATGCGCGCGCGCCGCTGCCCATATCGCAGACCAGGTACTCCGCGTGCCCCGTTTCGATCTCGACGCAGGGCGATTGCCCGCCATAAGTCTGCGAGATAGAAAAATCGAGATCGTTATCGATGAAGGACCGCAGCTTGTCCGGCGAATCCACACCCTTCGCGATCGCCAGCGATAACGCGGTCTCGACCTTGCGGAGAATATCGGCCGACGTCAGTGCGACGGGAATGGAACCGCGCGTGCCCCAGAAACGTACCAGCATCTTGTGCTTTTAGACTTGGTAGGCCTTGAGAGCGGCTGAGGAAAACCTGGCGAGCGCCTCGCGCACGGTCGCGAAAGTCTCGAAAACAAGCGTAAACCGGCTGATCTCGAAAATCTCCTTCACCACCGGCTGCATGGCTGCGACGACGATCGTTCCGCCCTGGGCTTTCGCCTGCTTCTCCGCCAGCATGAAGCAGCGCAGGCCCGCGCTGCTGATGTAGTCGACTCCGGCAAGATCCAGCACCATCCGCTCGCCGTCGCTTTTGCAGCGATCGATGAAAGGCGCGAGGCTGCTGCGGAAGTTTTCGCTGTTGGCATGATCTATCCGGCCCTCGAGCGAGAGCACGAGAACATCACCGTAAGTTTTATTCTTGATATCCATTTTATCGTTCCGAACGCAATGGCAGGCCGGCGGGATGCCGGGAACCGTACATTTATCGCATGCAAACGCAAGTCGCATGCCGGCCTTCGGAACCGCCCACGGGGCAGGCGCCTTTCCCCAAGAGCGCCAGGGGGCACAACCGGCGCGACTTCCTATATTAAACCCGAAAACGGATGGAACCGGCCGTTGAAAGAAAATCAGGAAAAAATGGGAAAGGTCTCGAATTTTCCGGACAACAGGCGTTGCGTATCGCGGAAGCCGAGCCAGCCATCGATTACGCTGGCATAGATGCGGCGAAAATCCGTCGTGAAGACCAGATTGTCTCCTTCGTCCAACTCGGTCAGGCTGGGCGGGCGCCCGTAGTGACCGCCATTGACCGGCTTGCCGATGACATACATGTGGTTCGCCGTTCCATGATCGGTGCCGAGACTGGTATTTTCAGGCACGCGGCGTCCGAACTCCGAAAATATGAGCACCGTCACATCGTCGGCGCGTCCAATGCGCTCCATGTCCTTCATGAAACCCGCGACGGCGTCGGATACGTACGTGAGCAGCCGCTGATGCAGATCCGACTGTTGAACGTGAGTGTCGAAGGCATTGTGGCGATACGAGGTGTAGTACAGCCGCGTCGGCATTCCGGCCGCGATCAGCGAAGCGATTTTAGGAAGTTGCACCGGCACGATGCCGTAGTCGACCGGCGTCTTGTAGCCGGACCAGGCATCGCGCACCAGTTGCGAGGCCTCGCGTGCGCTCTTCGCCACCTCCAGCAGATATCGCCTCGATCCGCTGGCGCCGGGATCCAAGTCCGGCGTGCGATCGAGTAGCGGACGCTCCTGGAACAGTCCTTTGCGCCCGAACTTTTCCGGGTCGTCGAATACCACGGGCACATGTTCGCGGGCGCGCACCGCCAGCGATTGCACCTCATCGATGTTGACGATGAAGTTTGGTGTTGAACGCGTATCGATGGCATCCGCAACCCTACCGACCCAGCCGTATTCCTCGCCGCTATTTGGCGCGCCCGTGTGCCAATACGCCATGGACGTGAAATGGGAGAAAGATGGTTGAGCGTAGCCGCAGCCGTGCACGATCGCTATCCTGCCGTCCTTGTAGAGTCGCTCGAATCCCGCCATTCCCGCGTTGAACCCATAGCGCTCGTCGATCTTGCGCAGTTTTTCAGGCCTGATCCCGATTTTTGGACGATGCCGGTAATACGCATCGTCAGAGTAGGGGACCAGCGTATTAAGTCCGTCATTGCCGCCTGACATCTCAAGCACCACCAGGATGCGATTCGAGCGCGCCGACTCCGCGGCCATTGCGCGTGAAAACACCAGTGGCATTGCACTTGCACCGATGCTTGCAAGGCCGGCGCGCAGAATTTCGCGGCGTGTCCAGGGATTGAGAAGAGGTGCAGAATTCATTTTCATAGTGATTTATCTTCGCCCTCTCCGCCTCAGGGGGAGAGGGCTGGGGTGAGGTGGTGGGGATCGGCGTTTTATCCGAGCTGGTATTCGGGCAGGGAAAGAATCACGTGAAGCGTTGTGCGCAACGGTTCTTCGAGGAAGCTCGCGGCGGCGGAAATGTCGGCAGTGCCAAGCTCGTTTTCCAGGAATTGCGCGACTCGTTCATGCGTGCGCGCGTCCAACGGTATGGACACGAATCGCGCCAGCAGGTAGTCGGTCGCCTCGCGCGCCGTTTTGCAGCCTGCATCCAGCACCATCGCCGAAAGGTCGAGTTGGGCAGTCCCACGCGGAATCGGCTTTACTTTCTGCAGGGCCATTTGCCATCCGCGAAAGCTCGCGAGGCGCGTGTTGAAGTCTTCGTCGCGATCCGCCTGCATGGACATTGAAGTCACTTCCTTGGCTTCGGGTTTGGTGGCGGTAGTGACATCCTGGCCCAGTGCCAGTTTTTCGTTTACGGCGCCGATCTTGTAATCTGTCAGCGGATAACGATCGGGTGGCAGGAAATTGATATCGGGATACAGCGTGTCGTAGACGAAGTTGCCGCGTGCCAGAAGCAAGCCTGGCGTGATCCAACTCCTGCCGTTGGCCCAGCCTGCGACGGTCGGCGGATACAACAGTTTCTGGCCGAGTGCCTCGGTGACGTCGTTGAAATCGGGCACGCCCGGAATTTCGGTCAATCCCATCTTCTTGTAGGTGGAGATGACCACTTCGACCGGCGATTTGATGTGGGTGGCCATTGAGGGCGGGCTGTAGAAATCCCGCGACAGGAATATCGTCTCGAGCAGCGGCGCGATTTCGAAATTGGACCTGCGCAATCTGCTGCCGAGCTCCCGGCGCAGGTCGGGTGAAAGGTCCTGGCGCACGAAATAGCGATATATCTTGCCTGACACGTATTCACTCGTGACCGGTTGCGACAGAATCACGTCGATCACGTCGACACCGTCGAAGCCCCCTCGTTTCCCGAGCACGGTCTTTATCGTGTCGTCATGCTTATCCGGCGTCATGACGAAAGCGAGGTCGACAAAATTCCATCCGGTGAATGCACGCGCGGCTTCGCGGATATCGGTTTCGCTGTAGTTGCCGACCCCCATGGAGAACATTTCCATGATTTCGCGTGCGAAATTTTCGTTCGGTGCCCCTTTCACGTTCACGCCGGCGTCGAGGAAAGCAAGCATCGCCGGGTCCTGCGCGACGCCGATCAGCAGTTCGCGAAAGTTGGCGGTGCCTCGCGCGCGGAACAGTTCGTTCTGCTTGAGCATTTTGCGGTAGTCGCGGACTTTTTCCTCGCTGGTGGCGAAATGACCATGCCAGAACAAGGCCATCTTCTCTTCGAGCGGACGATGGGTCGCGAGCATGCGATTGGCCCACCAGTAGGCGACGCGATTGGTCTCCAGTCTGCTCGCCCGCAACCAGTAGAAGAATTTGTTGGCCACGGGCTGCAACCGACGATTGCCTGCCGGCTTGACCTTGATTCCCATGGATTCGCCGGTCTCTTTGGCGAGGTCGGTGGCAGCGGGGCGCGATGCCGGAAAGGGCTCCAGGCCCGGATCATGGACGCCGGAGTGATCGAACGCAGGAAGATCGTTCGCGATGTCCTTGTGATAAACCAATCGCCGTACCGCGGCTTCGGGGCTCATCGCCGCGAGTCGTGCGATTTCCTCCGGTGTTCCGCCGAAGCCCGCCCGCTCCAGCAAATGTGCTGCGCGCGCACTGTTCCAGTCTTTCTGGCCTATGGGTGTCAAGTCACCGGCCCAGTCAGGCGCCGCCAGACAGGCAAACGGGGTGAAAAGCAGAACAAGCAACGCGAAACCGCCGATCGGATGGCGCGTGGTCATGACCATTTCCCCGGTGAATTCTGACATCTTGGAAGCGGCGGCCATTTTCGAGCAGTTAACCTCATCCGTCCTACGCAAAACCCGCAAATGCGTTTCATGATTTTCATGACGGTGCTTGACGCCGCACGGGCGCGGGAGTAGTTTCGTCGCGCTTCAAAACTAAAACAATTATCGGCCCGTTTCGCTGCCTTGGGTACCACCTTTTCGCTGCTTGCAGTCGGCTTTTTCCTCGGTATGCGCCACGCGACCGATGCCGACCATGTGATCGCCATTTCCACGATCGTCAGCCGCCAGCGCTCGCTGCGTAACGCCGCCGCGATCGGGGCGCTGTGGGGCCTCGGACATACCCTGACGGTCGCCCTGGTGGGTGGGGCAATCATCCTGTTTACAGTCACGATCCCCCCGCGAATCGGGCTCGCGATGGAGTTCGCCGTCGGCGTCATGCTGGTCCTGCTCGGTTTTTTGAACCTGACCGGACTCAACCAATGGATACGCGACAATGTCGCGCCCGGATCGTCCATCCACGGGCATACGCATGCCCACGGCGACTACGCCCACAGCCATTTGCACGGACATGGGCAGGGTGCGCATGGGCACAACGAGGAGCAGACACCGCAGGCGTGGCTCGATCGCCAACTCGGCGGGATCGGTTTGTACCAATTGGCGCGCCCGCTCGTCGTGGGTATCGTCCACGGTCTTGCCGGATCGGCGGCCGTTGCTCTGCTGGTGCTCACGGCAATCGAGGATCCGTGGTGGGGAATGCTGTACCTGTTCCTGTTCGGGGTGGGTACCGTCGCCGGCATGATGCTGATAACCGTGGCGATCGCAGCGCCTTTCGCTTATTCCATGGCCCGCTTTCCGCGCTTCAACGCCTATCTTCGGGTCGCATCGGGAATGCTTTCGCTCGGGTTCGGACTGTTCTTGATTTATTACATCGGCTATGTGGACGGCCTTTTCAGCGATAGTCCCAAGTGGATACCGCATTAAGACAAGTCATTAAAACGTAAGAGATAACTAGTGCGGCGCAGCATTGACGCTCTAACATTACAGGACTAGATTTTCACAATGCAAACAGAGGTGAGCGGGTCGCAGCGTACGGCCCGGGTCGCAGCACTTAAAGGTTTTGGGGTCGGCGCGTTGGTCGTTGGACTGATTGCGCTGATGGCGGCGGCAGCCTATCGCGAAACAGCCAAACCAAAGCCACAGCAAGTCGCAGCCAACACCGAAACCAATCGTGTCGAACGTCCCGCGGTAACGGGCGAGGAAGAAGCCTACGCGCGCGCGTTGTGGCCGATTCATGCACAAGTGAAGCAGGACGCGGTGAAAATGACCTTTGCCGGGCTGGCGTACAAGATGGGTGACATCAAGCGTGAAGCAGTAAAAGCGCGCGTCGCACCGCTTACGCCTATGTTTGACTCCGCTCTGGCGGCACTGAACAAATTGCAGCCGCCAGCGTCGATGCGGTTATTGCATGGTGAATACAGCGAGGCCATCAAACTCTATCGCGACGCTTCACGGACCATGATCAAGGTGGCAGCCGACGGGCGCGATGCGCACCTGGTCGAAGCGCAGGCAATGTCGGAGAAGGCATCGGGGCTGACGCTGAAGGTCGGTGATACGTTGTGGCCCGGGGAGTTCAAGCCGAACTGATCCGGATGCATCCGGGGCGGTGACGCCGCTGCGGCCCGGGACGAAAGTAAGGAAGAAGTTGTAAACAAGCAGTCCAATCGTCATGGAGGGGTTAGAAGATGAAGAACAGTCTAAAAACAGCAATGATTGCAGCGGGTCTGGCCGCGTCGGCCCTGGCGGCACCTGTCGCCCAGGCCGCCGATGTGTGTTCCGTATGGCTGGTGGAAAACAGCCGGTTCATGGGCGTTCCGTTCGGCGCGTTCATGCCCGATCGTGCGTTCGTGCCGGGCAGCACTAACAAGAGCAACAACATCAATACCGTGGATCTGCCGGTCAACGTCGGCGTGATCAAGTGCGGCAATGAATTGATCCTGTACGACAACGGCTGGAATCAGACCGATTATCACAAGATGACCGGTACGGACCATTGGTCGCCTCTGTCCAAGCAGATTGCCCAGCTTGGTTTCGACGCCAAGGACGTGAGCAAGGTGATCGTCGGGCATGGTCACTGGGATCATGCAGGCAGCCTGGATGAGTTCCCGAACGCAGTGCTGTATATCCAAAGGGAAGAGCTGAAAGGTATCGAGTGGGCATTGAACTATCCGCACCCGCGCATCCGTGCAGTGAACGACTCGCCCGGCGGTTGCGCCCGTACCCCGGCTTGCGGTTATCCGTCCAAGACCATGGACTCGATCTACGGCAAGGTGCTCAAGGGTAAGGCAGTGATCGTGGACGGCGAGATGGAAGTGCTGCCCGGCGTGAAAATCCACCCGGCCTTCCGTGCTCATACTGCTGGCTCGCAGTTGCTGGAAGTTCCGACCTCGATCGGCAAGCTGGTGTTCGGCAGCGATGCCTACTCGTCCTGGGAAGGCATTCGCGACTGGAATATTGCAAATCCGCAGCAGACCGATACCGTGCAACAGTTCCTCGCCTATGAGCAGTGCTACAAGATCACCGGCGGATACCAGAACTGCGTTTGTGCCCACGAGCCGCTGTCGTACACCGATGGCTATCCGCTTACCAAGAATTCCTGGGTAGGGATGAACGGTGGCCGCCTGGCGGAAATCGCGCTGGCACCCGGAGAAAAGTCGCGCAAGAAGTAATAGCCTGACTGAAGGTAGTACACTTCGATGCGAGGAGCCGGATTTCGGCTCCTCGCATTTTTTATTCGCAGGCTTTTGACCGCCCAGCCGTGTTCGCTCGTATTGTTTCCAGTCTGATTCTGTTGCTTGCCGCGGGCTTTGTCTCGCCGGCAAGTGCGCACGATCCCAGCGCCTGGGGCGGACTGTTCCGCTCGCGGGATTTTGGCGCGAGCTGGTTTCCTGCCGATGCCGGTCTGTTCATCGGTGGAGCCCTCGGCATCGCTGTCCATCCGCAAGATCCGGCTCAGCTACTATACGGGACCGACGCACGCCTGCTGCGCTCGAAGAACGGCGGCCGCGACTGGGTGACCGAGGCGGCTTCGACGATGCCCGGCGCAGTGTTCGCGGTCGCTTTCGATGCGGACGGCAAAGGCGCACTGGCCTCGAGCGGCACGCGTATTTTTTACACCGACGATGGCGCCGCCTGGCAGGATGCGCTCGCACCGGGTGGAGCCGCACCCGCACGTGCTTTCGTGCGCAGCTCCACTACGACAAATCGTGTTTATCTTGCCGGTGCCCGCGGCCTGTTCGTGAGCGACGATCGCGGGCGCTCGTGGTCGCGCGCAGGCGACGGCGTATTGCCCGAATCCGCCGTGAGCGCGCTGGTAGTCACACCAGGACCGGCCGAAACGGTTTATGTAGTGATAGAGGGCAACATCTGGGCGAGCGGCGATGGCGCGCGTAACTGGCAGATGCGCACCACCGGGCTGCCTGCCAGTCGCGTCGAAATGCTCGCTGCCGACGCACGGGATGCGGCATACCTGTGGACTGTCGCGGCCGCCCGGGTGTTCGTAAGCGACGATGCGGCCATGAAGTGGACGGCGTATGGCCGGCCGCTGCCGGACCCCGGTACCATGGTGCGCGGATTTGCTTCATCCGAAGACGCAAAGACGCTGGTGCTCAGCACAAATCGCGGCGTATTGCGCAGCACCGATGGCGGGCAGAGCTGGGCCCAGGTCGAAAGCACTCTGCCTGTGCATCTGGAATCCGGTCCGCTGCTGCGCGATGGGCACGATGCCGCCACGCTCTATGCCGGCTTCTCGTTGACACCCTATGGCGAGATGTGGCGACGCGCCGAGCAGGGCGGTTCGCTGCTCGCGCAACTCGATCCGCTCAGCCTCGCGGGTGGCCTGGCTTTTCTGGTGTTCCTGGTCGTTATCGGTATTCTGGTCACCCGATGGCTGATGCGCCGATATCGGAGCACCAACATTACGCCTCGCCTGCGTTGAAGGGAAAAAATTCGATGAATTCCACAGGGTCTTCCAGACGTAATCGCATATGGATTGTTGTTGCGCTCGCTGTCGCGAGCGCTTCGGTGTTGTTCTGGTATATGCGCGGCGGGTCAGGGTCGGCAGGCGATTTCGTGGAATATCCGATGACGGTCGCGAATGACATTCCTACCGCGGTTGCGGCGGGACCTGACGATACGATCTGGTTCACCATCGGCTTTGCGGATGCGGTCGGAATGATCCGCGACGGAAAAATTCGGCGTCTGCCGAAATTGAAAAAAAGTGTGGAACCGGTCGGCCTCGCCGTCGATGCAGACGGGGCCGCGTGGTTCACCGATCCGACTGAAGTCAACATCTCGCGCATCGTGCCGAGCGGAGAAATAAAATCCTTCCCGCTGGGCACGCCGATTTCGCGCCTGGGGCGCCTTGCCATCGCGCCGGATGGGGCCGTATGGTTCGCGGAAAGCACGGCGTACGGATTCACCCGGCTCAAGGATGGCGTGCTGACCCGGAACGTGCCGAAATCGGTACGCGGTGGCCCCTATGGTGTTGCGGTGGACGCGAAGGGGACTGTCTGGGGCACGCTGCAGAGCGGGAACCAATTGGTAAAAATTACTTCCGGCGAGGAGATTGCAGAATACGAAATCCCGACGCCGGGATGCTCGCCGAGCGACGTGGCAGCCGACGGCGAAGGCAATATCTGGGTGGTCGAATTCCGCTCCAACAAGATCGCAAAATTCAGAGACGGAAAATTTTCCGAGTACAACGTGCCCGGTGAATGGTCGGGACTTTCCGGCATTTCCGCAGCGGCGGATGGATCAGTGTGGTTCGGGATGCTACGCGGTCACGCCTTGGGACGGTTGCGCGGCGGCCAGTTCAGGATTTTCGAGCTGCCTCGCAAGGATGCCCGTCCGTACACGGTCGCAATCGACAGGGCGGGTAACGTCTGGTACGCCGATATCAGCGGATATGTGGGGATGTTGAAAGCAAGCGCCGCGAAGAAGTAGCGTTGAGTAAAAGCCGTGACGAACGTGACGGCGTGACGATGTAAAGGCGCTTTAGTCCCTAAAGCCTAACACCTGGTCCCTGCCAAGTTCGCTCGCTCACACAAGCGAGCTGAGCGTGCGCCAAGCACCGAAAGAAAGTATCGCTCCGACGACGACGATCAGAAGCGACGTGCCTACCTGCAGCCGCATCGCCCAGGGTCCCGCGAGCCAATCGAGAATCTTCTGTCCGGCCTTTGCGGCGATTACGCCTACAATGACCAAAGTCGCAGCGAAGCCGACGCTGAATACCACGACAGTCCCCAGCCCCAGCATGACTTTCCCCTGGGCGAGCGCATTGAGCAGGATGGCGAGCGCAGCCGGATCTGGCAGCAATCCGCCAGCCACACCGAGTCCGATCAACACCCACAGTCCCGGCCGATTGGTCGTCGCGAGTTTCAGATCGTGCGTGTGCTTGAAGCCCCAGCCGTGGCTGTGATAGCCCGCCTCTTCGCCGTGTTTGTGATCGTCGCCATGAGCGTGGTCGTGTGAGTGATCATGCGCGGCAGGGCGTGCATGATCATGATCGTGCTGATGATGACCATGCCCATGATCGTGGTCGCGCGTGTGCGGCCGGAATCGCATCTGGGCGTGGTCGTGCGAATGATCGGGTGCCTGCCCCGGCATGGGTGATACGCCCTGCAATTGCATGATCAATTCCCTTTGCGTCCATAGTGTCCACAGTCCGATAACTATCACCAGCAGACCCGTGATCAGCGCCAGCCATGCCTCTATGCGTTGCGGCACCATCCCCGGCATGCCGATCGAAGCGAGTATGCCCACCAAAACGATGCCGCTGGTGTGCGACAGCGTAACGAATATTCCGAGAATCACCGCATCGACCGGCCTGCCTCGCGCGCCGACAATATAAGCAGCAGCGATGGTCTTGCCGTGACCCGGCGTGGCGGCGTGGACAGCGCCGATCCAAAAGGCGGAGGCGAGGTAGATCAGGGCGTCGGTCATGGAAGATGAAGCGAAAAGAGGGTTAGTTATGATGCAGGCCGGGGCGAGAATAGGTGCCGTCCCCCGCGCTGTCAAGGCGCCGGGCGGCTGTCGAGCGAATCGGTCGTGTGGCGCGAAGCGATGCTGTGGCGCGCTACCCGAAAACGGGTGATTTCATCACGAACGTGTCCGCGCGCCGGGGTGAGGTGGACGGGCGATTACTTGACCCGATATTTCTTGACGATCTTGGGATCGAGTTCGATTCCCAGACCGGGCCGTTCGGATAATGTGATGTTGCCTTTCTTGTCCACCAGCAGCGGTTCCTTCACCAATTCATTCATGAGTGCGTGAGCGGGATAGACGGTCTCCGCCATGGAACCGTTGCGAACTGCGCCAAGCAAATGCACGGCGGCCGCCACCGCCACTGCGGAGCCATGGATATGCGGCGCGATCGGCAGGTTTGCCGCCTGTGCCATGTGCGCAATCTTGAGCGTCTCCGTCAGGCCCCCCGCCCAGGCAACGTCGGGTTGCACGAAATGTACCGCGCGCGCATTGATATAGGCGTTGAAATCGACGATACCGTAGCTGCAGGTTTCGTAACCCGCCACAGCGATGCCGACTTTGGATGCAACCTCTGCGCTGCCTGTGACGTCGTCCGGCGACACGGGCTCTTCATACCAATAGATATTGTGGCGTTCCATCGCCCGGCCCATTCTTACCGCGGTGGGCACATCCCACGCGCCGTTGGCGTCAACCATGAGCTTGATATCCGGACCGATCGCATCCCGCACTGCCACAACGCGCCGCAGGTCTTGTTCGAGCGTAACTTCGCATTTACCGGCGTTGTCCATTGCACGAAGAGGTGACAACTCGATGCCGGGGTTGCGGCCCACCTTCATTTTCACGGCGCCGAAACCATGCTTGACGTAACCCTCCATTTCCCGCGACAACTCCTTGATGCCTTTGCCTTCCGAATAGAAGCCGCCGGTTGCATAAGCGGGTACGCGCTTGCGATAACCGCCCAGTAATTGCCATAACGGCATGCCCGCCATCTTGCCGCGCAAGTCCCACAGGGCAATGTCGATACCGCTGATCGCTGCAATGACGATGCCGCCACGTGCGTGCTTGTACGCGCGACGATGCATCCTCTCCCACAGGTTCTCGATGTTGCGCGGGTCCTGTCCGATCAGGTAGTTGCGCAACTCGTGCTCGATGACTTGTGCCGTCGACGCCATGGGCCCGCCGAAATGCGCAGCCTCGCCCAGGCCGACAAGACCCTGATCCGTTTCGACTTCGACGAGCAACGCCGGCTTTGTCGCCATCGTGTAATTGGCGTCGTATACCGGCTGGGGCAATTTGACTTCGACGGAAATAGTGCGGATGTCGGAGATGCGCATGCGCTGAAATTCCTCTTTTTAAATTTTTTGTTCGAGAATGTTATCCTGGCACCACGGCTGCTGAAAATTTAAGCAGCACCAACGAGGGGATAAGCTGCAATACGGTATCGCGCAAAATGCCGTGCGCCATCCACAAGGTTATCCACAGATTTTGTGGATATCAATTTCCGAAATAAATATGCGAAATGCTTGCTTTGCTGTCGCCAATTGCCGACGGATTATTTCTTTTGGCAGAAATGCACCGATTGAAAGCCGAGCCAGCTCCAGGTCGTGGCGCGCTGCGGATCGTCGCGTTCAATTCGCCAGGCCTGCGGTCCGAAAAAAGGCCCGAGGATCAAGTGCTCGCCGGCCCCGCAATTCTTGCCGCTTTCGTGCTCGTGCTTCTGCGCGGCCTCTAACGCCTTCTCGCGGCGGGATTCCCACGCTTTCCGATAGGCTTCGGTCGCGTCCTCGACGGCGTGATCGCCAATGCCGTTGCCGACGACGAGCTCATGAAAGAATTTTGCCGTTGGCGGGCACGCGAGGGCGTCCTCGATCGGTGATGTCGTTAATTTCTTTTTCTTCCCGCGCCTTTTGCCTTTGGCGTCCGCGCCCGCCTTCTTGAAGCTCTTTTTTCCCACGACGATTCTCCGATTGGAGTAACGAAGGAGTGGATGCTAACTTGCAATTCGTGAGCCAAGTGTATACATGGAATCGATCGCAATCGCTAGCGCGTGCTTACCTACCCGCGCAACTTTATCCAGCCTGAACATCTGCGACGGAGATTCTGACGACATGCCTCGATTTGCCGCCAACCTACATTACCTGTTCAGTGAGTTGCCCTTCCTAGATCGCTTCGAGGCGGCCGCCGCCGTCGGCTTCAATGCCGTCGAATTCCAGGTGCCTTATGACTATCCGACGGGGGAACTGTCGGCGCGACTGCGATCCAATGCACTGAAAATGGTGTTGTTCGACGCACCGATGGGCGATTGGGAACACGGAGACCGCGGACTCGCCGCGCTGGTGGGAAGGGAAAAGGAATTTCGCGACGGCCTGACAAAGGTGATCGAGTACGCAAAAGCGCTGCAGTGCGACACCGTGCATCTCATGGCCGGCGTGGTCGGACCGGGCGAAGATTTCAAGGCAGCCGAGCGTACGTATGTCTCGAACCTGCGCCACGCGGCTTCGGTGCTCGAGGGCCATGGCATCATCGGCGTCATAGAACCGATCAACAAAAAAATGGGGCTTGTGCAAAACGGGCCGAGCTATACGACCCAGGGCATGCACGGGTATTTCCTGAACCATACCGACCAGGCACGGCGGATCCTCGATGAGGTCGGCAGCCCGAGCCTGCTCCTGCATCTGGACTGCTATCACATGCAAATGCTCGAAGGGCATCTTGCCGAGACCATCCGGGAGAACATCCGGCGGCTGCGGCATGTGCAGATAGCCGGGGTTCCCGGCCGCCATGAACCAACGGTCGGCGAAATCAACTATCCCTATCTGTTCGACCTGCTGGACGAGCTGGGCTACGACGGATGGGTCGGCTGCGAATACCGGCCGAAGGGCGATACCTGGCGCGGGCTTTCCTGGGCGGAAAAATATGGCATCCAGGGTTCACGGCCTGCTCCTACATAGTAAGCACTGACCGGCTGGGGTTCCCAAGAAAAAAAGAGGGGCGCTTGCGCGCCCCTCATAACCACGTAATTCAAGAGGAGGAGAGAAGTTACGTGGGGGAGGACCGTTTTTCCCTGCCGCCCGAAGCCTTCCCGAAGCGTCGGGCGGGTACCTGTATCCCTGATCCGACTTGAGTTAGGGAAGGTACGGGAAGCGGCTGGCATCCTTCGAGGAAAGATCCAGCAGGCGCCCTTCGATGCTTTCTTGCGCCTTGGACTTTGGGGCCGCACGCGCGGGACCATCGAATTCATACAGGCGGAGCAGCGATTCGAATAGCGATTTCATGTTTGTCTCCAAAAAAGGCATAAGCGACGATCAGCAGTTTAGTCTTATGCTTGAAAAACAACTAGACTCCAAATTCGAATAGGATTTATGCAAATAAAGTGGTAATTTAGTGACTGTATGGATAGGCTATACCAAATGCGCCTTTTTGTCCGGGTCGTCGAGACCGGAAATTTCTCGGCTGTCGCCCGCGAGCTCGGCACGATCCAGCCCACGATCAGCAAGCAACTCACTGCTTTAGAAGATAATTTAGGCGTACGGCTACTTAATCGAACGACTCGCCAACTGAGCACGACCGAGGCTGGCCGCAAGTATTACGACCGCTGCCGCCATATCCTTGACGAAATCACCGACCTGGAAGGCAGCCTGACTGAGCTGCAAAACAGCCCGACAGGCCTGTTACGCGTAAACGCGCCGGTTGCGTTCGGGCAACTCTATATGCTGCCGTTGGTGTTCCGCTTCCGGCGGCTCTATCCCGGGCTGGCCATCGACCTCACCCTCAACGACCGGTACGTGGACCTCGTCCAGGAAGGCATCGATGTCGCCATCCGGTTCGGGGAGTTGTCCGATTCCCAGGTCGTCGCCCGGAGCGTGGGAAGGGTCATGCGGGTCTGCGTGGCCAGCCCGGCCTACCTGCGTGCAAGAGGCGTCCCGAAGGCGCCGAATGACCTCTCGTCCCACAATTGCATCACCTACAACTACCTGTTCACGAACGAATGGCAGTTCCGCGGACCGCAAGGCCTGACGACATTGCGCGTGGCCGGCGATTTACGCGCCAACAGTGCACTGACCATTCGTTCGGCCGCGCTCGAAGGCATCGGCATCGCCAACATGCCCAGCGTGTTCGTGCAGCATGACCTCGACAACGGCAGTCTCGTCAGAGTGCTGGCCGACTATGCGCCGCCGCCGGTGGAAATCCATGCGCTCTATCCCTCCTCGCGCTTTCTCGCGAGCAAGGTCAGATTGTTTCTAGACTTCGTGCGCGACGAGTTCCTCGCGACCGCCGTGCCGTGCGTCGCGCCTGCGCATCGACTCGGACGGACGGACGCGATTTGCGCGCTTACACCCATTGAAACAAAACAGTTTTGTTTTCCGGCGGAACCGCCGGATCGCCTCCCCCGAAGGAACTCATGGCAAAAAAAACCAGTGCCTACACCGCGGAGGACATCGAGATCCTCGAGGATTTGTCACCGATCCTGCATCGCCCGGGGATGTATACCGACCCGGTGAACCCCAATCACGCGCTGGTCGAAATCATCGATAACGCCGCTGACGAAGGCCTGGCAGGATACGCGAAGAATGTTGAAGTGACGCTCTACGAAGACGGTTCCGCGCAAGTCAGCGACGACGGACGCGGTATTCCGGTGGATATCCACCCGAAAAAGAAAGTGCCCGCGGTGCAGGTGATCTTCACCACGCTGCATTCCGGCGGCAAATTCCGCAAAACCGACAAGGACGCCGCATATCGGATTGCGGGCGGCCTGCATGGCGTCGGGGTATGCGTGCCGAATGCGTTATCGACGCGGCTCGAAGTCGAAGTCAGGCGCGACAGCGAAAAAAACCGCATCGTGTTCGCCGACAACGGCAAGGTAAAGGAACCGTTGAAGAAGATCACCACGATCGGCCCGCGCGATACCGGCACGCGCGTGCGCTTCTGGCCGGATGCGAAATATTTCGACTCGCCGAAAATCGTCGCCGCCGACATTGCAGCGCTGCTGCGTGCGAAGGCGATGCTGCTGCCTGGCGTGAAGTTCTCGCTGGGAATCGAAAAGAACAAGAAATTCGATTTCCAGACCTGGCATTTTCCGGAAGGCATCAAAGGCTACTTCGCCTCTGCAATGGAAGGTGAATCACCGGTCGCCGACCCGTTTCTGGGAGAGCGCTACGTCGCCGCGCAATCCGAGTCCGACAACTTCGCCGAAGGCGAAGGGGCGATGTGGGCCATTGCCTGGACGCCGGACGGCGAGCTGGTCACCGAGTCTTACGTCAACATGATTCCGACCCGCGTTGGCGGTACGCACGTCGCCGGCTTGCGCGAAGGCGTGTACAACGCGATCAGGAATTTCATCGATCTGCACGCGATGGGGCAGCGCGGATTGAAAGTCGTGCCCGAGGATGTGTGGTCGCGCACTTCGTATGTGCTCTCGGTGAAAATGCTCGACCCGCAATTCAAGGGGCAGGTGAAAAACGAGCTGATCTCGCGCGACGCGGTCAAGCTCACCGCGCTCATGGTGCGCGATCCATTCGAGCTGTGGCTCAACCAGCATGTGGACGAAGGCAAGCGCATCGCCGAACTGGTCATCAGCCAGGCCAATGCGCGCACGCGTGCGGCGCAGAAAGTGGAACGGCGCAAGCAGTCCGGTGTGGCCGTGTTGCCGGGCAAACTGACCGATTGCGCGTCCGAAGATCCGGATCGCAACGAGTTGTTCATCGTCGAAGGCGACTCCGCCGGCGGGTCGGCCAAGCAGGCGCGCGACAAGGAATTCCAGGCCGTGTTGCCGCTCAAGGGCAAACCGAAGAACACCTGGCAGGACAGCGCGGACACGCTGTATGCCAACAAGGAAATCGAAGCCATTGCGCTTGCGATCGGCGTCGACCACCACAAGGTCGGCGACAATCCCGACCTTTCGGGGCTGCGCTATCGCAAGGTCATCATCCTCGCCGATGCGGATGTCGATGGCGCGCATATTCAGGTGCTGCTGCTGACGCTGTTCTTCAGGCATTTTCCCAAACTGATCGACCGCGGCAACGTTTACGTCGCCCAGCCGCCGCTGTTCCGCATCGATGTCCCATCACAGGGCAAGGGCAAACCGGCCCGAAAACTCTATGCTCTCGACAAGCAGGAGCTCGATGGCATCGAGGAAAAACTCGAGGACGAAGGCTTCAAGCCGGATTCGTGGACTGTCAGCCGCTTCAAGGGTCTCGGCGAAATGAATCCCGAGCAGCTCTGGGAAACCACGCTCAATCCGGACACGCGCCGCATGCTGCCGGTCGCGCTCGACGACGGCGCCAACATCTCGGTGGACATCTTTAACATGATGATGTCGCGCGAGAACGCATCACAGCGCCGCGAGTGGATGGAGACGTATGGCAATCTCGTCGAGGCGGACATATCGTGATCATGCTGAAGTCGCTCCTATTTCCGACCAGCGACCCGCGGCAACTGCATCGCATGAGGCGATGGATGATGGCCGCCAGCGCGTCGATGATGGCGGTCGGGCTATTCTTCGCCGCCTACCTGTTGGGTCTTCTGGGTCGCGAGGCCTTCGAAACCGCCGCACTGCTCACCGGCTTCTTTGTCGTGCTGTTTTACGCGTTATTCCGCAGCGGCCTGAATCTGCGCTTTCGGGATGCGAGCCTGACAACGCCGCAGATCGTCGCCGCCACCCTGGTGATCCTGTTCGCGATGTCCCAGTCGAAAGACGGGCAGGGCATCCTGGCGCTGATTTACGTCGTCGCTTTTTTATTCGGGGTGTTTCGTCTAAGCACCCGCAACCTGCTTGCGCTTACGGCGTTTGTCGCGGTTTGCTACGGGCTGGTCATCGGTGTGCAGTGGTATCCCGGGGCGGGCGCCGATCCGGTCGGGTTCAAGCGCATGGTGCTGAACTGGATCGTGCTCACCGCCGTGCTGGCATTCTGTTCGATTCTGGGTGGGTACGTCAGCAAGCTGCGCAAGTACCTGACCGAGCGCAGGGTGCTTCTGGAGGGCGCGCTCCAGCGCATCGAGCACATGGCGGCCCGCGACGAGCTGACCGAACTGTTGAACCGCCGCAGCCTGATCGAGTTTCTCGTCAGGCAGAAAAGCCGGGCCGATCGCTTCGGAATGGTTTTCTCCGTTCCCATGCTGGATATCGATAATTTCAAGGTCATCAACGATACGCATGGCCATCATGCGGGCGACGTGGTGCTGCGTACTTTTGCGCGGGCGGCAGCCGCCAAGCTCCGGCAGACCGACGTGTTCGGCCGGTACGGTGGCGAGGAATTTCTCGCCATCCTCGAACAGACGCCGACGGAAAACCTCAAGGTCGTGGCCGAAGGTATCTGTACGCTTGCGCGCGAGCTGAATTTCGACGATCTGGCACCCGGATTGCGAATTACCGTCTCGATCGGCGGAACGGACTACTACAAGGCCGAAGACTGGCAGGCGACGGTCGAGCGTGCGGATCAAGCCTTGTATCAGGCCAAGGAAAGCGGGCGCGACCGCTTCGTGCTCGCGCCGGTGAGCGTCCAGAACACGGGCGGGAAATCAACATTCGAAACTCAATCCAGTCATGACGGATCAGCCTGATTTGTTCGACAACGGCGATGCCCCCGCGGCCGAGAAGAAAAGGAAGGCAAAAGAACCGCCGCCTGCGAGCGGCGGCAGCGACGGCGGCGGGTTGCCGCCGCATTTCGCGCCGTTGTCGGGCGAGCTCGGCGATTCGCTGCCGCTTGGCAAATACGCCTCCACCCAATACCTGCAGTACGCGATCGCGACAGTAAAGGACCGCGCGTTGCCGCGCGTCGGCGACGGGCAGAAGCCGGTGCAGGGCCGCATTCTCTATTCGATGTGGACCAGCAATACCCGCTCCGGCACCAAGCGCACGAAATCCGCCGCCGTCGTCGGCGAGGTGCTCGGCAAGCTGCATCCGCACGGCGACCAATCGGTGTACGACGCGCTGGTGCGCCTGGCGCAGGATTTCACCATGCGCTATCCGCTGATCGACGGCGAAGGCAACTTCGGTTCGCGCGACGGCGACGAAGCGGCGGCCTATCGCTACACGGAAGCGCGCCTGACTAAGTTTGCGGAAGTGCTGCTGGCGGAAATCGACCAGGGCACGGTGGATTTCATCCCGAACTATGACGGTACGCGCGAAGAGCCGACGATTTTGCCCGCGCGCCTGCCGGTGGTGCTGCTCAACGGCGCTTCCGGCATCGCGGTCGGCATGGCGACCGAAATCCCCAGCCACAATCTGAATGAAGTCGCCGCGGCAGCGATTGCGACGATCCGCGACCCCGAGATCAACGTCACCGGCCTGATGAAGCACATCAAAGGACCGGATTTCCCGGGCGGGGCGCAGATCATCACGCCGCGCGCCGAACTAAAGGAAGCCTACACGTCCGGCCGTGGATCGGTGCGGGTGCGCGCGCGCTGGAACATCGAGCGCCTGGCGCGCGGCCAATGGCAGATGGTGGTGTATGAACTGCCGCCGGGCACCTCGACGAAGAAGGTTCGCGAAGAAATCGACGCGATCGCCAATCCGCAGCCGAGAACAGGAAAGAAGTCGCTCACGCCCGAGCAGACGCGCGAGAAGCAGTTGATGCTGTCGATGCTCGATCGTGAGCGCGACGAATCCGATCGCACGCATCCGGTCCGGCTGGTGATCGAACCGAAGACGTCGAAGATCGACGAGACCGAGTTCATCAATCTGCTGCTGGCGAAGACGAGCCTCGAAACCAATGTCCCCATCAACCTGGTGATGGTCGGGCTCGACGGCCGTCCAACCGGCAAGAACCTGCGCGACATCATTTCGGAGTGGGTCCGGTTCCGCTTTACCACGGTCACACGGCGCACGAAGCACAGGCTGGCCCAGGTGCTCGACCGCATCCACGTGCTCGAAGGCCGCATGATCGTGCTGCTCAACGTGGACAAGGTCATCAGGATCATTCGCCGGGCGGACGATCCGAAGGCCGAGCTGATCAAGGCGTTCAATTTGTCCGAGCGGCAGGCCGATGACATTCTCGACATCCGCCTGCGCCAACTGGCCAAGCTGGAGCACATCAAGATCGAGCAGGAGCTGAAGGATCTGCAGAAAGAACAGAAGGCCCTCGAAAAAATTCTCAAGGATTCGAAGGCACTCGCCGAACTGGTGATCTCGCAGATCGAGGAAGACGTCAAGACCTTCGGCGACAAGCGCCGCACCCGCATCGAGGAATCGGAGAAAGCCGTGATCGAAACGCCGGTCATCGACGAACCGGTCACGGTGATTTTCTCGAAGAAGGGCTGGGTGCGCGCGCGCCAGGGCTGGGAAGTCGATCCCGCTTCGCTGTCGTTCAAGGAAGGCGACAGCCTGCAGTCGCTGATCAAATGCCGCACCGTAGATCCGGTACTCTTCCTGGATTCGAAGGGCAGGGCCTACACCGTCGAGGCGGCGCAATTGCCGCCGGCGCGAGGCGACGGCGTGCCGGCCTCTTCGCTGGTGGAAGTGCAGGACGGCGCGCACATTCTTTACTGCCTGGGCGGCAGGCCGGAAGCGAAAGTGCTGGTGGCTTCGACGGCGGGCTATGGCTTCCTGTCGAGCGTCGGCGACATGATTTCAAACCGCAAGGCCGGGCGCGAATTCATGACCATCGATGAAGGTCACACGCCGCTGGCGCCTTTCGGCTTCGAGGATGCAAAGGGAAATTACGTGGCGGCGCTGTCCGAGAGAGGCCGCCTGCTGCTGTTTTCCATCGACGAGCTCAAGGTGCTCGCAAAGGGCCGCGGCATGATCATCATGGGACTGGACGATGGCGAGACGCTCGCCGCAGTCGCGGTGTCGAACAAGCAGACGCTGACGATTACAGGCATCGGCCAGCGCACCGGCAAGGAAAAGCCGATCACGCTTTCCGGGGAGAAACTCGCGCATCACATCCTCAAGCGCGCGCGCATGGGCCGGGTGCTGCCTGAAAAACTCAAGACGCCCCTGGGAATCAAGGTAGAGTAAACGCCACGCCAAACTCGCATCCGGAGACGCCATGAAAGCAGACGACATCCTTGCCACGATCGGAAACACCCCGCACATCCGCATCAACCGGCTGTTCGGCGCGGGGCAGAACGTCTGGATAAAATCCGAGCGCGCCAACCCCGGCGGCTCGATCAAGGACCGCATCGCGCTGGGGATGGTGGAAGATGCCGAGAAGAGCGGCAAACTCAAGCCCGGCGGCACCATCGTCGAGCCCACCTCCGGCAATACCGGCATCGGCCTCGCGATTGTCGGCGCGGTAAAGGGTTACCAGGTCATTCTCGTCATGCCCGACAGCATGTCGATCGAACGCCGCCGCCTGATGCTTGCCTACGGCGCGAAATTCGAACTTACGCCGCGCGAGAAGGGCATCAACGGATCCATCGTCCGCGCACGGGAACTCGTCGCGCAGACGCCCGGCGCGTGGATGCCGCAACAATTCGAGAACCAGGCCAACGTCGAAGTGCATGCGCGCACCACAGCGAAGGAAATCCTCGCTGACTTTCCCGCCGGGCTCGATGCGCTCATCACCGGCGTGGGCACGGGCGGGCATATCACCGGCTGCGCGCAGGTGCTGAAGAAAGCCTGGCCGAAGCTCAAGGTCTTCGCCGTCGAGTCCGCGCTCTCGCAGGTCATCGCGGGTGGCAAGCATTCCCCGCATCCGTTGCAGGGCATCGGCACGGGCTTCATCCCGAAGATTCTGGACACTTCGCTTCTTGACGGTACGATCCCCGTCGAAGCGGAAGCCGCGAAGGAAATGGCGCGCCGCGCCGCACGCGAAGAGGGGATGCTGATCGGGCTGTCGTCCGGCGCCACGCTGGCGGCGATTGCGCAGAAACTTCCGGAGTTGCCGAAAGGTGCGAAGGTGATCGGCTTCAACTACGACACCGGCGAACGTTACCTGTCTGTCGAGGGTTTCCTGCCTGCAGAGTAAAACCTAAATCTCACCACGACACGAAGACACGAAGGTCACAAAGGGACGCCAAGAAAAACAAGGGCCGGGTTATTGGCGCTGAGACGCGATGTAAATTGGCACCCTAGCAACGAAACACATTACCTTACGACTGCGTCTCTTATCCGAAGCGACTTTTGTTCTTCTTCGTGTTTCTTCGTGACCTTCGTGTCTTCGTGGTGAGAACTAGATCGAGCCGGAGACAGCGTCGTCGCGCAATCCCGCCGGCATGAACCAGCGGTCGAGCAACTCGAATGCGCCGTGCACCAGCAAGGCCAGCGCCGCAGCAGGCACGGCGCCGGCTAATAGCGCGGCGTTGTCGTTGAGCGCGAGTCCCTGCGCGATGCGTTCGCCGAAGCCGCCGGCGCCAATGAAGGCGGCGATGGTGGCGCTGCCGACGTTGATCACGGCGGAAGTCTTCACGCCCGCTAGAATCGCGCGCGAAGCCAGTGGCAATTCGATCACCCGCAACCGGTACCCCGGCGACAGTCCGAGCGCGATGGCCGATTCGCGCAGGCCCGGCGCGATGTCCGTCAAACCCGAATAGGTGTTGCGCACGATCGGCAAAAGTGCGTAGAGGAACAGCGCAGCGAGCGCCGGTACGGTGCCGATCATGCCGAACAGCGGAATCAGGAAAGCGAACAGCGCCAGCGACGGCACGGTCTGGATCACGCCGACCGACGACAGCACCCATTGCCGTGCCCCCGGCACGCGATAGGCGAGGATGCCCAATGGAATGCCGATCGCGATGGCGACGACGAGCGAAACCGCCACCAGCATCACATGCTCGAAGGCGAGCCGCCCGAAATCCGGAGCGAACAGTCGCGCAAAAAATCCGCCGCCTTGCGCGTATGTCTGCCGGTCGCCGAGAAATTCCTTCGCCACTTCATTGAAACTTCTGCCGTTCAATTCCGCCTCGGCGTTGAGCGCGATCATGCGCTGCTCGTCGAACGCGCCGCGCAGAGACGACAACGCCGCCCATGTGCGCGGCAGCCGTTGCGGCAGATCCGCCCGGAAGAGCAGCACCGCGTCGTAGACCGGGAAGAAGTTTTTATCGTCTTTCAAAACGCGCAGCTTGTAGCGTCCGATCTTCGCATCGGTGGTGTAGGCGTCCATGACGTCCACCTGCCCTGCGGCGATGGCCTCGTAAGCGAGGCCGTGGTCAAGTCCGCGCGGCGTCGCGTGCGGCAGGGCGTATGCCTTCTTCAGGCCCGACCAGCCGTCGGCACGGCCGATGAATTCCTGCGAAAGGCCCAGCACGAGATCCGGATGCGCGGCGAGATCGGAGACGGACCGCACGCCGAGCGCCTGCGCGCGTTCCTCGCGCATCGCCAGTGCATAGGTATTGTTGAAGCCGAGTGGCACGCCCGCGCTCAGGCCGAGCGGCCGCAGCGCCCGAATCAGTCCGTCGAGGTCGAGCGGCTGCGAACTCTTCAGGATCTCGCGCTCGATGGTGCCGGTGTATTCCGGGTAGACGTCGATCTCGCCGTTCTTCAGCGCGGAATAGACGATGCCGGTGTTGCCGAGCCCGGGCCGGTGCGTGGATTGCGCTTCACCGGCGCGCTGCGCGGTCAGCGTGACGATCTCGCCTAGGATGTAAGACTCCGTGAAGCGCTTCGAGCCCACCGTGAGCGTTTGCGCGGCAAAGGTGTTGCCGCACAGGATCAATGCGAGGATGGCTAACAACGTCCTCATGTTGCTCGCCCGACATGCTCGAGCGGGGAGCGCTGCGCCGAAATGAATTCAGTCACGTAGGGATCGGCGGGCCGGTCCAGCAAGTCGTCGAGCGTGCCGCGCTGTACGATCCTGCCGTCGCGCATCAAAATCAGCTCGCCGGCGAAATGGGCCGCTTCGCCCATGTCGTGCGTGACCATCACCACGGTTTTGCGCAGCCGGGTAAAGATGTTCTTCAGCTCCTGCTGCAGCCCGCGCCGTGTGATCGGATCCAGTGCGCCGAGCGGCTCATCGAGCAGCAACAACGCGGGGTCGAGCATCAGCGCGCGCATCAACGCCACGCGCTGGCGCTGCCCGCCGGACAGTTCGCGCGGATAGCGTTTGAGCAGCGCGGGGAACAAGGCAGCGAGTTCGCAAAGTTCGACGAGCCGCGTTCTGATTTCCGCTTCCGGGCGCTTGAGGCGGCGATGATCCGGAGCACCGTCGACTTGCCGCCGCCGCTGGGGCCGATCAGAACGGTCGTGGTGCCGTTTTCGAAATCGAGCGAGAGCGGCGCAAGTGTGAAACGCGGGCTCAGCGTCCTGGCGACATTTTCGAGGCGTATCATCGGGTCCGCGCCAGTGTAAGCCGCAGTCCTGCGCCGGACAAGCGGAACTACTGCATAGCTCTCACCGCGGAGGACGCGGAGGAAAGACAAAAGCGAGGAAGAGTAAAACGGGGGTGAAAGGCGCCAACATGTTCACATGTCGTACCGTCAATAGTCACTGCGATGGGTGTTGAACCAATAGTCGGTTCAATACGAAAAGAATCCCTCCTTACTTTTCCTCCGCGTCCGAAAAGGGTACTCCGACGTGCTGCGCACGTAGGGTATTTGCGTCGTCCGCGGTCAGAGTGAGGATCGAGGTTTGAGGCGTTAGGGGCATGAACGCTGCATAATGTACATGCATAGAGGCGCAAGCCGGCAAGCCCGCAGCGTGTCAGAAAGGAAAGGAAACAACATGCAACCCGCAATCGCCTGGCTTCTGGCCGGCCTCCTGCTCGTGGTAGTCGAACTGATGACCGGCACCTTCTATCTGCTGATTCTCGGCGTTGCCGCCGGGATCGGATCGCTGATTGCGTATCTCGATCATCCGTTCTGGATGCAA